>Ga0308160_10001801_pt1 | contig 28185 bp, 23 predicted proteins | sample PhyFR1_FD_201036 | JGI IMG/M metagenome (GOLD analysis project Ga0308160, IMG submission 201036) | Phyllosphere microbial communities from UC Gill Tract Community Farm, Albany, California, United States - DLSLF.R1 | ecosystem: Host-associated > Plants > Phyllosphere > Unclassified | place: USA... | reverse complement strand
ACCGGCCAGCTGGAAGGCATCAACAACCGCATCAAGGTGATGAAACGGATGGCCTACGGTTACCGCGACAGCGCCTTCTTCTTCCTAAAGATCAAAGCCGCGTTTCCCGGAAATCCGTGAAGAACCTAAAAAAAGCCCGGACAAATTTGTCCGGGCTTTTTTTATCGCGGGCGAACATCAGCCCGCCATCTATTATTCCACCGTCACCGACTTCGCCAAATTACGCGGCTTATCCACATCCGTACCACGCGCCAGCGCCGTGTGATAAGCCAGCAGCTGCAGCGCCGCCACGTGCAGGATCGGCGACAGCAGACCATAGTGTTCCGGCAGACGGATCACATGCAGACCCTCTGCAGAGGTGATCTGGGTATCGACGTCGGCGAAGCAGTACAGCTGGCCGCCGCGGGCGCGCACTTCCTGCATGTTCGACTTCAGCTTTTCCAGCAGCGCGTCGTTCGGGGCGATCGTCACCACCGGCATCTCTTCGGTCACCAGCGCCAGCGGGCCGTGCTTCAGCTCGCCTGCCGGGTAGGCTTCGGCATGGATGTACGAGATTTCCTTCAGTTTCAAAGCGCCTTCCAGCGCGATCGGGTAGTGAATGCCGCGGCCCAGGAACAGGGCGTTTTCTTTACGCGCGAATTCTTCGGCCCAGGCGATGATCTGCGGCTCCAGCGCCAGCACCGCGCTCAGCGCGACCGGCAGGTGGCGCATCTGCTTCAGGTAGGTTGCTTCTTCCTCGTCGCTCAGGCGGCCGTTGACTTGCGCCAGCGTCAGGGTCAGCAGGAACAGCGCGGCCAGCTGGGTCGTGAACGCCTTGGTGGAAGCGACACCGACTTCGACGCCGGCGCGGGTGATGTAGGCCAGCTTGCACTCGCGCACCATCGCGCTGTGGGCGACGTTGCAGATGGTCAGGGTGTGGGTCATGCCCAGGCTGCGTGCGTGCTTCAGCGCGGCCAGGGTGTCGGCGGTCTCGCCGGACTGGGAGATGGTGACGACCAGGGTCTGCGGATGCGGGACGCTGTCGCGATAGCGGTATTCGCTGGCGATCTCGACGCTCACCGGGATCTTGGCCACCGATTCGATCCAGTACTTGGCGGTCAGGCCGGAATAGTAGCTGGTGCCGCAGGCCAGGATCAGCACGCGGTCGATCTCTTTGAAGACGCGGAAGGCTTCGTCGCCGAACAGTTCCGGCATGATGCCGGTGACGCCCTCGAGGGTGTCGCCGACCACGCGCGGCTGTTCGAAGATTTCCTTTTGCATGTAGTGGCGGTACGGACCGAGTTCGGCGGCGCCGGTGTGGGCGTGCACGGTCTTGACTTCGCGCTCGACCGGGCGGCCGTCGACGTCGACGATCCAGTAGCGCGCCAGTTGCAGGTCGACCACGTCGCCTTCTTCCAGGTAGATGATCTGGTCGGTGGTGCCGGCCAGCGCCATCGCGTCCGAGGCGACGAAGTTTTCGCCTTTGCCGAGGCCGACGATCAGCGGCGACCCCTGGCGTGCGGCCACCACGCGATGCGGCTCTTCGCGGCAGAATACGGCGATCGCGTAGGCGCCGTGCAGGCGCTTGACGGCCTGCTGCACGGTCTCGAACAGGTCGCCGTTGTACATGTGGTCGACCAGGTGGGCGATGACTTCGGTGTCGGTCTGGCTGGTGAACTTGTAGCCGAGCTCAGTCAGTTCGCGGCGCAGTTCGTCGTGGTTCTCGATAATGCCGTTGTGGACCAGGGCGATGCGGGCATTCTCTTCAGTCGGCGAGAAGTGCGGGTGCGCATTCTGGGTAGCCGGGGCGCCGTGGGTGGCCCAGCGGGTGTGGGCGATGCCGGTGAAGCCTTGCAGTCCGGTTTCCTTGATCTGCGATTCGAGGTCGGCCACGCGCGAGGTGCTGCGCGAACGCTGCAGACGGCCATCGACGTGCAGGGCAACGCCGCAGGAGTCGTAGCCGCGGTATTCCAGGCGCTTCAAACCTTCGAGCAGGATGGGGGTGATATTGCGCTGGGCGACTGCGCCGACGATACCGCACATGATGGACTCCAATAAGAATTAACAGATGTCACTAATGTAGAGTAGACGTCATGAAATTTGCTTTCTAAATCCACCTCTTTTTGATAGATTCTTTCACGACCTCCACGCAGTGAAATATTCTTTCAAATATCTCCTAAAACTTTATAAAAATGTCGACAGAGCCCGAAATCCTGGACGAACTTGATCGTCGCATCCTCAACACCTTGCAGCTTGACGCCTCTCACACCAATGCCGAGTTGGCGGAATTGGTACATGTGTCCCAACCAACTTGCCTGCGGCGCGTCAAACAGCTGACCGCGAACGGTGTTATCGAACGGCAAGTCGCGATCGTCTCGCCGGACAAAGTCGGCGCCAGGCTGACCGCCATCGTCGAGATCACGCTGGACGTGCAGGCAGCCGACCGCATGGAAGAATTCGAGGCCGTCGTCGCCACCGATCCCGCGGTGCTGCAGTGTTACCGCGTCGCTCCCGGTCCCGACTTCGTGCTGGTGGTGCAGGTGACGGACATGCCGGCCTACCACGCGCTGGCGCATCGCCTGTTCACCACACACAAGAACGTGCGCAACGTCAAAGCCTATTTTTCGACTTTCCGCAGCAAGTTCGAGACGCGCATCGTGGTCTGAACAGGCCAACCCACAAGTCATCCACAGGGGAATGTGGATAATGTGGATAAGCTGTTTACCTGTAAACCTTGCTTCCCGAAAAAGTAATCCACAATTCATCCACAGGGCCCTGTGGATGAATTGTGACATCGCTTAATTCATGAGCAGTGGGCCCGCATAAGGGCGATATCGACCGTTTTTCCCACCCCGAAATCCGCTTTACCCACTGTGGATAAGTCATGCAGCCGGCATGCTGTGCTGTTGCGTCAACCCAGCATCCACCAAGACAAACAGGCCCGCCGGATCACCGGTCGGGCCTGTGGATGACTTTGTGGATGACCACCCGAAAACCCTGTGCAAAGCCGGTGGACCAGGATGTGTTTATCTTGTGATCATCCTGTGGCTTTGCTGTGGGCTGGCTGTGCGCAGGCGGTGAATTACTTCTTCTTGACCGGACGGGTCCAGCCTTCGATCGTCATTTGCTTCGGACGGGAGATCGTCAGCTTGCCGGCCGGCGCATCCTTGGTCAGCGTGGTGCCGGCGCCCAGGGTCGCGCCCTTGCCGACGCGCACCGGTGCCACCAGCTGGGTATCGCTGCCGATGAAGGCTTCGTCTTCGATCACCGTGCGGAACTTGTTGGCGCCGTCGTAGTTGCAGGTGATGGTGCCGGCGCCGATGTTCACGCGCGAGCCGACGTCGGCATCGCCGACATACGCCAGGTGGTTGGCCTTGCTGTGCGCGGCGACCTTGCTGTTCTTCACTTCGACGAAGTTGCCGATGTGGACATCTTCGGCCAGCTCGGTGCCCGGCCGCAGGCGCGCATACGGGCCGATCTGCGATTTCTCGCCGACGATCGCGTCTTCCAGGTGGCAGAAGGGTTTGATCTGCACGCCGGCCGCGACCTTGGTATTCACCAGCACGCAGTTGGCGCCGATGGTCACGCCGTCGGCCAGTTCGACACGGCCTTCGAACACGCAGCCGACGTCGATCGAGACGTCGCGACCGCAAATCAGTTCACCACGCACGTCGATGCGGGCCGGATCCAGCAGGTGCACGCCTTTTTCCAGCAGGGTATTTGCGATATTCAACTGATGACGGCGCTCGAGCTCGGCCAGCTGCACCTTGCTGTTGACGCCGGCGACTTCCCACTCGGCGGACGGGTGCGCGGACACCACCGGCACGCCGTTCGCGACAGCCTGGGCCACGATGTCGGTCAGGTAGTATTCGCCCTGCGCGTTGTTGTTCCCCAGCGCGCCGAGCCAGCCATTCAGATGGCGGGTCGGGATGACCATGATGCCGCTGTTGATTTCCTTGATCGCGCGCTCTTCTTCGGTCGCATCCTTTTCCTCGACGATGCGCACGATGGCGCCGTTTTCGCGGACGATGCGGCCCAGGCCGAAGGGATTGTCCTGGACCACGGTGAGGATCGCCAGCTTGTCGTCGCCGGCCGCCTCGACCAGGCGCTGCAGGCTGGCGCTGGTCGTCAGCGGCACGTCGCCGTACAGCACCAGGGTCGGCGCGTTCTCGTCGATCTGGGGCAGGGCTTGCATCACGGCGTGGCCGGTGCCCAGCTGCGGCTGCTGCAGCGCGGTGTCGATGACGATGCCGGCGTTGGTACCCCATTCGTGAACCGCACTCGGCACCGCTGCGCCGCCGTGCCCGTAGATCACGCATAATTTAGTCGGGTTCAGGCTGCGTGCGGTATCGATAACGTGCTGCAACAGCGGCTTCCCAGCCAGAGGATGCAATACTTTCGGCAGCGCGGATTGCATGCGTTTTCCCATGCCGGCGGCGAGGATGACTACGTTCATAAGCCGTTCCCAAATGAATTAGTTGTTAAAAAATATGAAAAAGTTTAACACGCCCCAACATCTGATCCACCGCGCACGCCTGCTGTTTCTGGTGGCGCTGATGGCCATGCTGAGCGCTTGCAGCACCATCCGTTTTACCTACAATCACGGCGACACGCTGCTGTACTGGTGGTTGAATGCGTATATCGATCTGGACAGCGATCAGTCCGACTGGGTCAAGAAGGACATCGATAACCTGTTCCAATGGCACCGCACGACCCAGCTGCGCGATTACGCCGGCCTGCTGGCCAAGATGCAGCGCCAGCTGGGCGATGGCAATGTCACCCAGGAAGAATTGCTGGCCGATTACCGCGACATCAAGGCCCGCACCGAGCTGCTGGCCTATAAGGCGCTGCCGCAGCTGGCCGACCTGGCGATGTCGATCAAGCCCGACCAGATCGCGCAGATGGAGCAGAAGTTCGCCAAGAACAACGACAAATTCCGCAAGGAGTTCATGAGCGGCAGCGTCGAGGACCAGCATAAAGCCCGTTTTAAAAAGGCAATGGACCAGTTCGAACTATGGTTCGGCAGTTTCAGCCGCGAACAGGAAGCGCAACTGCGCCGTGCCTCGGACGCGCGTCCGCTGGACAACGACGTCTTCCTGCAGGAGCGCGTGCTGCGCCAGAAGAAGATCGTGGCCCTGCTGCGCCGCGTGCACGACCAGAAGCTGAACAAGGAGCAGACCATGTCCGCGATCCACGACCTGCTGCGCGACATGTTCGGCCGCATGGAGTCGCCGGAGCGCAAGGCCTTCTACGATGCTTATGTGGACAGCACCTCGAAATTCATCCTCAGCGCCATCAAGCTGACCACGCCGCAGCAGAAACAGCACGCGCAGCAACGCATGCAGGGCTGGATCAACGATTTCAACGCGCTGGCGCAGGGCAAATAAGCATGGTGGGCTCGGGAGCCCACCCTACCGTGGGATGGGCACGTGCATGCTATAGTCCCGCCATGCAAAAGAAGTCCTCACACAAACCTTCCTACCCGCGCCGTCCGGGCCCGCCACAACAAGTCCGCATCATCGGCGGCGCCTGGAAACGCACCCCGCTGCCGGTGCTCGACGCCTTCGGCCTGCGTCCCACCCCCGACCGCGTGCGCGAGACCGTGTTCAACTGGATCCGGCACCAGGTCGACGGCGACTGGGATAGCCTCGACTGTCTCGACCTGTTCGCCGGCAGCGGCGCCCTCGGCTTCGAGGCGGCCAGCCGCGGCGTGCGCTCGGTGACCATGATCGATACCGTCGACCCGGTGGTGCGCCAGCTGGAAGCGATCAAGGAAAAACTGAAAGCCGACAACGTGCGCATCCTGCGCGCCGATGCGCTGGCGGTGGCGCGCGACCTGGCCCAACGCGGCCAGCGTTTCGATGTCATCTTCCTCGACCCGCCTTACCAGCAGGATTTCCTGAGCCAGACCCTGCCGCTGTGCGCCAGCCTGCTGAAGGAGGGTGGCCTGGTGTACGCGGAATCGGGCGCGGCGCTGCCGTTCGGCGACGAGGAGGGCGGCACCCCGGAATGGTTAGCGGGCTGGCAGCTGGTGCGTGGCGACAAGGCCGGCATGGTGCACTTTCATTTGCTGAAGTTGCACTAAAAAGCCGCAAATCTGCCCTACAGGGGGGCGGCTGCCGAATTTTCAGGCATAATGCGCGCTTATTCAGGTGCATTCTCCAGGGAGCCGCAATGGTTGTAGCCGTTTATCCAGGAACTTTCGATCCGCTGACCCGCGGCCACGAGGATTTGGTGCGTCGCGCATCGGGTCTGTTCGACACCCTGGTCGTCGGTGTTGCCGACAGCAAGAACAAGAAACCGTTCTTTTCGCTCGACGAACGCCTGGAAATCGCCAACGAGGTGCTCGGCCACTATCCGAACGTGAAGGTCGAAAGCTTCAGCGGCCTGCTCAAGGATTTCGTGCGCCAGCATGACGCGCGCGTGATCGTGCGCGGCCTGCGCGCGGTGTCCGACTTCGAGTACGAGTTCCAGATGGCGGGCATGAACCGCTACCTGCTGCCCGACGTCGAGACCCTGTTCCTGACCCCGTCCGACCAGTACCAGTTCATTTCCGGCACCATCGTGCGCGAAATCGCGATGCTGGGCGGCGACGTCTCCAAATTCGTGTTCCCTTCGGTCGACCGCTGGCTGCAGAAGAAAATCGCCGGCATGAGCGCTGCCGCCGCAGCTGCCGCACCGAAGGCCTGATGACAGGTTTTTAAAATGGCTTTGCTGATTACCGACGACTGCATCAATTGCGACGTGTGCGAGCCCGAGTGCCCGAACGACGCGATCTCGATGGGCGCGGAGTTCTACCAGATCGACCCGCATCAATGCACCGAGTGCGTCGGCCACTTCGACGAACCGCAGTGCGTCGCCCTGTGCCCGGTTGCCTGCATTCCCTTCAATCCCGAGTGGCGCGAGACCCGCGAAGAACTCCAGGCCAAGTACGAAAAGCTGACCGCCGCCAAGGCCGCAGCCTGAGCGTCCAGCGCTACGCATCGCATGTTGTACGACATGCTATGCTGGTGCAATGGACAAGGCCCCTCAGGGCGCTGACGAGCCGGCGCCCGCGCTTCCCCCTTCGGTCAACGAAAACATCGGCACCATCGCCGAGTTTTATGCGCGCAACGAAGAGCACACCTCGACCACCCAGAAAGTGGTCGAGAAGATCGCGCGCTTTCTCGGCAGCCCGGGTTATGTGATCGCCAACCTGGTGCTGGTGCTGCTCTGGATCGGCGCCAACGTCTGCACCGAGGAGCTGGGCTGGGAGACCTTCGACGAGCCGCCTTTCTTCTGGCTGCAGGGACTGGTCAGCCTGAACGCCTTCGTCATCTCGACCACCGTGCTGATCCGCCAGAACCGGATGTCCAGGCTGGCCGACCACCATGCCCACCTCGACTTGCAGGTCAATCTGCTGACCGAAGAAAAGACCAGCAAGATCATCGCGCTGTTGGAGGAACTGCGGCGCGACATGCCCGGCGTTCGCCAAAAAACCGACCGCGAAGCGGACGAACTGGCCAAGCACGCGGATGCCAAATCGGTGCTGTCGGCGATCGAGCGCGAGCAGGGCGACTGCAGCTGAAGCCCGCCGTGTAGGCATCCACGCAACATCTCCCCACCTTTCTCGATTGCCTGTGTTGCACGGCAATACCCTCCTGTTCCCCTTTGGGACTGCATCCAGTAACTATCGGTTGTGCGCTTGCAGCATGGAAATAGTCGCAAATATTTAATTTGGGAAAATTGAATGGTGCTATATTTATTATCAAAAAAATAGCACGTCCATACTTTTCCAAAGGGACCAGGAGACAACAATGATCAGAAACATGAGTATCGGCCAGCGCCTGGCCGTGGGCTTCGGCTTCGTGATTGCCTTGCTGATGGTATTGGCGGGGATTTCGTATCTGCGGATGGAAAGCCTGAACAAGGAGATGGAAACGCTGGTGCAGGTGCGCTACGCCAACACGGTGGCCGCCAACCGCGTCAAGGAAGACGTCAGCGAAGCCACGCGCAGCATGCTGAATGTCCTGATCATGAGCGATCCGGACCAGATCAAAAAAGAACTGGCGAATACCGAGGAGCGCAGCGCCAAGGCGACTGCGGCGGTGGCGGAACTGGTCAAGCAGGCCGATGCCCAGGGCACCGAGATCCTGAAGGGGATCGCCGTCATCCAGGATAAATTCCTGCCGGCCCAGACCAAGTTCATCGGCCTGGTCAACGAAGACAAGAAGGACGAGGCCATGGTGAAGTTCATGTTCTCGCTGCGTCCCCAGCAAGCCCGCTATTTCGAGCAGCTCGACAAGTTCGTCGCCTACCAGAACGCCGCCATGAACCAGGCCGGGCGCGATGCGGCGGCCGCCACGCGCCGCACCGAAATGCTGATCCTGGTGCTGGCCGGCGCCGCCTGCCTGCTGTCGCTGGGGGTGGCGGTGCTGTCCACGCGCAGCATCACCGGACCGCTGGCCCAGGTGGTGCAGATCGCCCAGCGCGTGGCCGACGGCGATTTGACCAGCGAAATCGCGGTCGACAGCCGCGACGAAGCCGGCCAGATGATGGACGCGCTGCGCCACATGAACGCGAGCCTGATCCGCATCGTCGGCGAAGTGCGCTCCAGCACCGAATCGATGTCCGGCGTCTCCGGCGAAATTGCCAGCGGCAACCTCGACCTCTCGAGCCGCACCGAAGCCCAGGCCAGCTCGCTGGCCCAGACCTCGCACTCGATGCGCGAACTGACCGATACCGTGCAGCAGAACGCGGACAACGCGCGCCAGGCGAATGCGCTGGCAGCCCAGGCTTCGGAAGTGGCGGCGCGCGGCGGTTCGGTGGTGTCGCACGTGATCGCCACCATGGGTTCGATCACGGATTCGTCGAAGAAGATCGTCGACATCATCGGCGTGATCGATGGCATCGCTTTCCAGACCAATATCCTGGCCCTGAACGCGGCCGTCGAAGCGGCGCGCGCCGGCGAGCAGGGCCGCGGTTTCGCGGTGGTGGCGAGCGAGGTGCGCAACCTGGCGCAACGCTCGGCGGCGGCGGCGAAAGAGATCAAGTTGCTGATCAGCGATTCTGTGGATAAAGTGCATGAAGGCAGCCACCTGGTCGAGCAGGCCGGCGTGACGATGGCCGAGGTGGTCGAGAGCGTGCGTCGCGTGACCGACATCATGGCCGAGATCACCGCCGCCAGCGTCGAGCAGAGCGCCGGCATCGCCGAAGTCAGCCAGAACATCGTCGAGATGGACCAGACCACCCAGCAAAATGCGGCACTGGTCGAAGAGGCGGCGGCGGCGGCGGCGGCGATGCAGGAGCAGGCCGCGCGTCTGGCGCGCGCGGTCAGCGTCTTCAAGCTCGACCCGGCGGCAGTGCAAGAGCCCAGCCTGGCGGCGCAGACGCCGCGGCTGACGCTGGGCTAACCATTACAACAGTGTATTAAGTTCAATCCGAGGAGACACAAGCATGACTTCCACCTTCCCCACTTCCTTTACCCGCCGCCTCGCCGTCAAGGGCATGATGGCCGGCGCCCTGCTGGCGGCCGCCGTCAGCCTGCCGGCCCAGGCCTCGGTCGACGTCAACGGCTACAAGTTCGAAGACACCGCCAAGGTCGCCGGCAAGGACCTGAAACTGAACGGCGCCGGCATGCGCACCAAGCTGATCATCAAGGTGTATGCCGCCGGCCTGTATCTGCCGGAAAAGAAGACTGCCGTGGCCGACGTCCTCAAAACCGATGGCCCGCGCCGCGTAACCCTGCAAATGGCACGCGATATCTCGTCGGAAGACTTCGGCAAGGCCTTCATGGACGGCCTGAACGACAACGTCGACAAGGCAGACAAGCAGAAGATCGTGGCCCAGATCGGCAAGTTCGGCGAAATGTTCGCCACCATCGATGGCCTCAAAAAGGGCGATAGCCTGCACATCGACTGGATCCCCGGCAGCGGTACCCAGATCGAGCTGAACGGCAAGAAGCTGATCGAAAACGTCCCGGATATCACCTTCTATAACGCCATCCTGCGCATCTGGCTAGGCGACAAGCCGGTCGACAAATCGCTCAAGCCGGCCCTGCTCGGCGAAGCCAAGTAATTCGCGACACGCTTTCCTGGTTTGCGCGGCCCCGGGTCACCGGCGCCGCGCTTTTTTTTCGCCCCGATTTTTTGACTGCGCGACTGCCGTTTTTTTGGTGGGGGTGGGGCCCCATGTGAAGTCATGAAGGCGCTGGCGGCGCATGCGTTCGAAAGAATCGATGTAACTGTGACTCATCCATATTTATCGACCTTTGTTGAACTTCGCTTTTTATGGCGCCATCTCAGCTATATCATTAATCATTATGCGCTCTTCATACAGCTTCTAGAGGCAACAACATGTAGTTCCGCAGAACCAGCGGCATGTACCCGACAATCGGACAACGCCTTTCATCCTCCATCCAATACGCATCAATTGATGCTTATCTTCATGCGTTGTCGATATTCGATTTCATGCACATCGCATACGATGACGACTAATTGTTAAATCAAACAAGTAAAAAATCCCAGAAAACCGGATCGACCGGAAGTCGACGGCGATTCGTCATTCCTGCTCGGTGCGGGAAGGGCAAGCGGTCGCTGGCGGGTGCGACGGACGAAAAAAAAACGGCGCCGGTTGCCCGGCGCCGTTCAAGGAGAAAGACGGTAATGAAGGATCAGGAACGCAGCGCGCCCTCGGTAGCGGGCGCCAGGCCCAGCTTGCGGCGTGCGGCCGACGCGTCCTTGGCCGGACGGGGGCGCACCACCAGCACCAGCGCACGGGCGATGCCGATCAGGAGAGGGCGGAAGAACATCAGCACGGCGCCGAGCACGAGCAGTTCGGCCAGGCCGATGGCGAGCTGCGTGAAGGGCACGGCGCTCAGGGGTAGCTGGAACAGGGTGTCGGCGAAAGACATGGTGCTAAGGCTCGGTTAAGCGTACGGATGGGTTTGGATGTTAAGGTTCGATGTAACTATAGTGCAACGCAACATATAATTCTAATTACGTTTCCTGATGATCCTTATACTGATCGTGAATGGAAATCGGGTACACTAACTGCCACTGAAAAACGTCGTCCCAACGGATCCCATGAGCTTTCTCACGCTTGACCTGAACCTGCTCCGCGTCTTCGACGCCGTCATGACCGAGCAAAACCTGACCCGCGCCGCCGGCCATCTGGCGATGACCCAGCCCGCGGTGTCGAACGCCATCAAGCGCCTGCGCGAAAGCCTCGGCGACGAGCTCCTGATCCGTACCGCCTACGGCGTGAAACCGACGCCGCGCGCCGAAGCGCTGTGGCCGGCCGTGCGCCAGGCGCTGGCCGCGCTGGAAGCGGCGGTGATGCCGGAAACCTTCGATGTGTCGAAGGCCCAGGCCACGTTCCGCCTGGCGATGGCGGATGCCACGGCGGCGCTGTGGCTGCCCTCGCTGGTACGTTCGATTGAAAAGGAAGCGCCGGGGGTGAACATCCGCATGGTGCCGCTGACCACGCGCGAACCGCGGCCGATGCTGCTGCGCGGCGACATCGATCTCGCGGTCGGCTTCTTCCCCGGCGTGGCGGCCCAGCTGTCGTATGAAACCGGCTCGCCGATCCGCCACGAGCGCCTGTATTCGGGTGAGTATGTGGCGGTAATGCGCAAGAACCACCCGCTGGCCAAGGACAAGCTGGAGCTGGACGCCTATTGCAAGGCGGACCATTTATTGGTGAGTTTTTCGGGCCGAGCCCACGGCCTGGTCGACGAGGCGCTGGCCCAGATCGGTCGCGAACGCCGCATCCTGCTGACCGTGAACCAGTTCTTCACCGCCGGCCGGGTGGTCGCCAATTCCGACCTGGTGACGGTGCTGCCGCGCCACCTGATCGCCTCGACCGGCGCCGCCGACACCCTGGTGTGGCGCGAACTGCCGTTCCAGTTGCCGGCCGTGCACCTGGACATGCTGTGGCACGAACGCGATGGCCGCAGCCCGGCGCACCGCTGGCTGCGCAAGAACCTCGAACAATTGTCGGTGACGGCGCAGAAAACGCTGCCGCAAAAGTCCGAGATGTCGGAAAAAATGGAGAAGATTGCCTGACCTCGCCCCCGACCTCGCCGGCCGCCTTGGCGGGGGTCCAGGTCGATCACTTGATCGGCAGTTTGGTGGTGTTCTTGACCTCTTCCATCACCGCATAGGTGTGCGTCTCGCGCACGCCTTTCTGCAGCAGGGTTTTACCGAGGAATTCGCGGTAGGCCGCCATGTCTTTCACCCGCGCCTTGACCAGGTAATCGAAGCCGCCGGCCACCATGTGGCATTCCAGGACTTCCGGGATCAATTGCACACTCTGCTTGAAGGCGTCGAACACTTCCGGGGTGGTGCGATCCAGCACCACTTCGATGAAGACCAGCAGCGACACGTCCAGCAGTTGCGGATTCAGCTGGGCCGTGTAACCCATGATGTAACCGGACTCGTGCAGCTTGCGAACCCGCTCCAGGCAGGCGGCGGGGGACAGGTTGACACGCGCAGCCAACTCGACGTTGCTGATGCGGCCGTCGCTCTGCAACTCGGCAAGGATTTTCTTGCTGATCTTGTCCAGCATGTTCTTCGCTCTCCACTATAAATATTATTTGGTCAAATTCTCTCACCAAAAACTATCTATTGCTAGTCTTCTGTAAAAACAGAATTAATCCAGAAGATTTCCCTCTACAATCGAATTCATGTATCCGTATTTGCAGCTGCGCCGGCCATCCCCGATGGACCGGCGCTTTGTGCATGTGCGCCCCCTGTTTATTACTTTTTAGCCAGAGTTTTCATGAACATTGCCGCCACCCCGGCCATCACCTTCGTTCCCTTCGACGCCCTGCAGGCCGAGACCAAACGCGAACAGACGCCGCTGCGCGCCGCGATCACCAGCGCCTACCGCCGCGATGAAACCGCCGCCGTCGAATGGCTGCTCGCGCAGGGTGCCAGCGCCTCCGCCGACGCCAGGACGCTGGCGCACCGCCTGGTGTCGAGCGTGCGCGAAAAGCGCACCCGCTCGTCGGGCGTGGACGCGCTGATGCACGAATTCTCGCTGTCCTCGGAAGAGGGCGTGGCGCTGATGTGCCTGGCCGAAGCGCTGCTGCGCATCCCCGATGCGGAGACCGCCGACCGCCTGATCGCCGACAAGATCAGCCGTGGCGACTGGAAAAAGCACCTGGGTGAATCGCCTTCGCTGTTCGTGAACGCCGCCACCTGGGGCTTGCTCATCACCGGCAAGCTGGTCTCGAGCAGCAGCGAAAAGGGTCTGGGCGCGGCGCTGACGCGCCTGATCGCGAAGGGCGGCGAGCCACTGATCCGCAAGGGCGTCGACATGGCGATGCGCATGCTGGGCAACCAGTTCGTGACCGGCCAGACCATCGATGAAGCGCTCAAGAACAGCCGCGAGAACGAAACCCGCGGCTATCGCTACTCCTACGACATGCTGGGCGAAGCGGCGCTGACCGAAGTCGATGCCGAAAATTACTACGCGTCCTACGAAGCGGCGATCCACGCGATCGGCCGTGCTTCGAACGGCCGCGGCATCAAGGACGGCCCGGGCATCTCGATCAAATTGTCGGCGCTGCACCCGAGATACAGCCGCGCGCAGTACGCGCGCGTGATGGGCGAGTTGCTGCCGCGCGTGCGCAAGCTGGTGCTGCTGGCCAAGCAGTACAACATCGGCATCAACATCGACGCCGAGGAAGCCGACCGCCTCGAGATTTCGCTCGACATGCTGGAAGCGCTCGCGTTCGACGCCGAACTGGCCGGCTTCGAAGGTATCGGCCTGGTGGTGCAGGCTTATCAAAAACGCTGCCCCTTCGTGATCGACTTCGTGGTCGACCTGGCGCGCCGCAGCGGCCGGAAATTCATGGTGCGCCTGGTCAAGGGCGCGTATTGGGATGCCGAGATCAAGCGCGCCCAGGTCGACGGCTTGTCCGGCTACCCGGTGTACACGCGCAAGGTCTACACCGACGTGTCCTACCTCACCTGCGCCAAAAAACTGCTGGCGGCGACCGACGTCATCTACGCGCAGTTCGCCACCCACAATGCCCACACCCTGTCCGTGATCTACACCTGGGCCAAGGCGGACGGCGTCTCGAACTACGAGTTCCAGTGCCTGCACGGCATGGGCGAAACCTTGTACGACCAGGTCGTCGGCGCCGGCAACCTGGGCAAAGCCTGCCGCATCTACGCGCCGGTCGGTTCGCACGAAACGCTGCTGGCCTACCTGGTGCGCCGCCTGCTGGAAAACGGCGCCAACTCGTCCTTCGTGAACCAGATCGTCGACGAGAGCGTGCCGATCGACACCCTGCTGGCCGATCCGTTCGAGCAGGCGCGCGCCGCCCGCGGCCTGCCGCACCCACGCATTCCACTGCCTGTGAACATGTTCGGCGCCGGCCGCCAGAATTCCGCCGGCCTCGACCTGGCCAACGAAAACGTGCTGCGCGACCTGGCCGATGCGCTCGGCGCCCCGCGCCACTACCTGGCAGCGCCACTGGTCGACGGTCCGCTCGAAGCCGTCGGCGCGATCAACGTGCTCAATCCGGCGCAGTCGGCCGATATCGTCGGCCAGGTGACCGAAGCGACGATCGGCGATGTCGACACCGCGCTGCAGGCGGCGCAAACCGCGTTCCCGGCCTGGGAGGGACTCGGCGCCGATGCCCGCGCCGACATCGTTGCCAAAGTCGGCGACCTGTTCGAGCAAAACATGGCCGAGCTGATGGCGCTGGCCGTGCGTGAAGCCGGCAAGTCGCTGCCGAATGCGATCGCCGAGATCCGCGAGGCGGTCGACTTCCTGCGCTACTACGCGGCCGAAATCCGCGAAGAGGGCGGCGCCAGGGCGCTGGGCGCGGTGACCTGCATCAGCCCGTGGAACTTCCCGCTGGCGATTTTCACGGGCCAGGTCGCCGCGGCACTGGCCGCCGGCAACGTGGTGCTGGCCAAGCCGGCCGAGCAGACCCCCTTGATCGCGCACCGCGCCGTGCAACTGTTCCATGAAGCCGGGGTGCCGGCGGGTGCGCTGCAACTGCTGCCGGGCCGCGGCGAAACCGTCGGCGCCGCGCTCACCGCCGATCCGCGCGTAAAGGCCGTAATCTTTACCGGCTCGACCGAAGTCGCCCAGCTGATCAACCGCACGCTGGCCAAGCGCGCGGTCGACGAGGGCTGCGATATCCCCCTGATTGCGGAGACCGGCGGCCAGAACGCACTGATCGTCGATTCCTCGGCGCTGCCGGAGCAGGTGGTGCAGGACGTGCTGTCGTCCGCTTTCGACAGCGCCGGCCAGCGCTGCTCGGCGCTGCGCGTGCTGTTCCTGCAGGAAGACATTGCCGATAAAACCATCAAAATGCTCAAGGGCGCGATGCAGGAATTGCGCGTCGGCGTGCCGGACCGCCTGGCCACCGACATCGGCCCGGTGATCGACCGCGAAGCGCAGCAGAACCTGCTGGGCCACATCGAGCGTACGAAAGCCAGCGCCAGGCAGTATTTCGCGCTCGAGCTGCCGGCCGACCTGCAGGCGCAGGGCACCTTCGTGCCGCCGACCGTGCTCGAAATCGGTTCGATGGCTGAACTGCAGCGCGAAGTCTTCGGTCCGGTGCTGCACATCGTGCGTTACCGCCGTGCGGACCTGGGCAAGGTGGTCGACACCATCAACGCGACCGGCTATGGCCTGACCCTGGGCATTCACTCGCGCATCGACGAGACCATCGATTTCATCACGACGCGCGCCCATGTCGGCAACATCTACGTGAACCGGAATATCGTCGGCGCGGTGGTTGGCGTGCAGCCTTTCGGCGGCGAGGGTAAATCCGGCACCGGTCCGAAAGCCGGCGGCCCGCTCTACCTGAAGCGCCTGCAAAAGAATGCGCTGCCGCTGCTGCAGCGTGCACGCCACAGCAATGCCGCGCTCGACGCCCTGCTGGGCTGGATGCAGGCGCACGGTCACGGCGACGTCGCCGTGCTGGCCGAGGGCTACACCACCACCACGCTGGACGGCGTGAGGATCGACTTGCCAGGCCCGACCGGCGAGCGCAACGAGCTCGGCTTCACGCCGCGCGGCACGATCCTGTGCGCAGCGGGCGACGTGAAGGGTGTGTTGAACCAGCTGGCGGCGGTACTGGTCACCGGCAACCGCGCACTGGTGTTGGCCGATGCGCGCGACCAGGTGCTGGGCAGCCTGCCGGCAGAGGTCAAGGAGCGCGTGCGCTTCATCGGCGAAGCGGAACTGGGCAATGCCGAGATCCAGATGGCGCTGGTGGAAAGCGGCGTCAAAGGCCAGTTGCAAGTGAAACTGGCGGCGCGTCAGGGCGCCATCGTCGGCATCGTCGATACCCGGCCGGGCGAGGCGGTCGCCCTGTGGCGGCTGGTGGCGGAACGGGCCTTGTGCGTCAACACGACCGCCGCTGGCGGTAACGCAAGCCTGATGACGCTGGGCTTGTAATCATAAGAAGAAACGACCGGGGCGCTTGCCCCGGTTTTCACATGTGCAGTCGTTTTGAGTTGTTCAACTTGGAGGTAGACAAACATGTTAGTTGGCGTTCCGAAGGAAATCAAAAACCATGAATACCGGGTCGGCCTGACCCCAGCCAGCGTGCGTGAACTGGTAGCGCGCGGGCACCAGGTGCTGGTGCAGGCCGGTGCCGGTCTTGAAATCGGGCTAACGGATGAGCAATACACGGCGGCTGGCGCCGGCATCGTTGCCGGCGCGAAGGAGATCTTCGAACGCGCCGACATGATCGTGAAGGTCAAGGAACCGCAGCCGCAGGAATGCGCGATGCTGCGCGAGGGCCAGATCCTGTACACCTATTTGCACCTGGCGCCGGATCCGGAGCAAACCGCGGCGCTGGTCAAGTCGGGCGCCATCTGCATCGCCTACGAAACCATCACCGGGCCGGGCGGCGGCTTGCCGCTGCTGGCGCCGATGAGCGAAGTGGCGGGGCGCATGGCCATCCAGGCCGGCGCCAGCCACCTGGAAAAATCGAAAGGCGGCATGGGCTTGCTGCTGGGTGGCGTACCGGGTGTGGCGCCGGGTCACGTGACGATCATCGGCGCCGGGGTGGTCGGCACGAATGCGCTGCAGATGGCGGTCGGCACTGGCGCCCGGGTGACGGTGCTGGACAAGAATATCGATCGCCTGCGCCAGCTCGACCTAATCTACGGCAACCGGATCACCACCCTGTATTCGAACGCCCATGCGCTCGAGGAAGCGGTGGTCTCGAGCGACCTGGTGATCGGTGGCGTGCTGGTGCCGGGCGCGGCGGCACCGAAGCTGGTGACGCGCGACATGGTCTCGCGCATGAAGAAGGGGCGGTGGTGGTCGACGTCGCGATCGACCAGGGCGGCTGCTTCGAGACTTCGCATGCGACCACGCACGCCGATCCAACCTTCATGGTCGACGGCGTGGTGCACTATTGCGTGGCGAACATGCCAGGCGCAGTGGCGCGAACCTCGACCTTCGCCCTGAACAACGCCACCATCGCGCATGCGGTGGCGCTGGCGAACAAGGGCTGGCGCCAGGCGCTGCGCGAGGATCCGCACCTGAAGAACGGTTTGAACGTCTGCCAGGGCAAGGTCACCTACGCGGCCGTGGCGAAAGACTTGGGCTACGACTACGTGCCGGCCGATACCTTACTGGCCTGAGCGGCCTGAACAGAACTGCCTGACCACATAAAAGGCATATTGCGCGGCCACCGACTTCACGAAACGCATGAAGTCAGTGGCCGCGTTTTCGTTGGCGTTGTCGGAAATCGTGCGGATCACGCCGAACGGGATGCCGAGCTCGAAACACACCTGTGCCACCGCGGCGCCTTCCATTTCCACCGCCAGCAAACCCGGCAGAGCCCCGCCAAGGGCCTGGATACGCTCTCTGTGGCTGACGAACTGGTCGCCGCTGGCGATGAGACCACGGTGCACACGCGGCGCGTGGAGCGCGAATGCGGCCCTTTCCTGGGGATCGATGGCTTTTTCCAGCTCGAGTTCGATAAACCGCTGGGCCGCGTGACTCAGCGCCAGCGCCAACTGGCGATCGCTCGCGAAATGGCTGAGTCCCGTCAGCGGCACTTCGTAACGCGGAAACAGCGGACTCGCATCCATGTCGTGCTGGACCAGGTTTTCCGCCACCACGATGTCGCCAACCCGCACCGATGGGTCGCCAGAACCAGCGACACCCGTAAACAGGATGTGGGTAACACCGAACTTCTCCACAAGCGTGGTGGCTGTCATGGCAGCGGCAACCTTGCCAATACGCGATAAAACGCACACAGCGTCGATTTCCCAGAGTTGTCCTGTCCAGTACTCACGCATACCGTGGATGAGCTTGTAGGGCTTCTGCATGGCCTCCACGAGCCCCTGCTGTTCTTCGTGCAAAGCGCTGATGATCCCTAATCGCATGTTTTTCTCGTCCTGGATGGTCTTGAAGGCCGTTCGGCTGTTCGCACGGCGCGGTTTTACAGCCCAGTGTTTTAATAAAACAAGATGTATTTAAAAACTGGTAGTAGATAGTAAACGCGGACTCTGCTGTGGATAAGAAGCGTTTTGTCTACAGCATCAACGGTTTACGTGCGTCTGGATGCGCTGGAAAAGCATTGTATCCAAGCTGAACCGATCTTGGACAAAAGCAGGTCAAGCAGCAAAAAAGTGGCTTCTACACATTTGCTGCTGTGGATATGCAGGCGTTTTTCCACAGACGCTGCAGTTTTGCAGGCATTGATGGCGCTGAACTTGTCGATTTGCATACCTTGCAGCGATCAGTCGCTGGCGATTCAGTGGTCACCAACAAGGCTGGCAGACAGCCAACTTTCTTCCTTGCGCCAACCTTGGCGCTTCCACTTTCTTCCTGAAGACAAAAAAACGCGTGCGCCGTGTTGGCTTTCGCTTCGGCTGCGTTCGGTTTTCAATGCCCAGCTCGAGGTTTTCCACGCGCAGCCGCTTCTTTGTATTAGTTAACTTGTAGAGATATATAAATTGGTAGTGATAGTAAACGCCTGCCGTTCTGTGGATAAGACGAATTTTCTCCACAAGCTCAAGGGTTTACGTGGCTTCCAAACGCCTGAACAAGGCTTGCTTTTGAAGAGGACGTTAACTGAACAAAAAAACGGCAGTGGGCAAGTTGCACGGTTTCGCACATTCGATCCTGTGGATATGCATGGGCTTGTCCACAGTGGCGGCAAGTTGACCGGCTTCCCGGCTGTTTTCGGAGCCGTTTTGCAAGCTTCACCCTGGTTGGTGGCCGCCGGCAGGGTAGGCACCTGGTTCTTGGCCGGCATGAAGTCCTTGCCGAAGTCGAAATTTTTTTTTGCGTGGGCAGGAAAGCAGCAAAACCGTCCAGGCGCTGTCGTCGACGTCGCCAAGCGGTCCGGGCGTCAGCCCATCCGAAGTCGACATTTTTTTTTCGGCGAGGCCGCGAAAACGAAACGCGTCGCCAGGTTTACAACCAAAAGCTTGTATACAGAATAGTGGTAGTAGTTAACGGGGGTGCTCATCTGTGGATAAGCCTCCTTTTTTCCACAAGATCAGGCGTTTACGTGCCGCATAAGCCGGTGGGCTTGCCTTGCGTTTGCCTGAGGGAAAAAATGGATAAAAAATCGCGCTGTGCGAAAAACACGCGTTTCGCACAATCGATACCTGTGGATATGCAAAAGCTTATCCACAGTGCCTCGGCCTTGACGATCTGGTAAGCTTGCTTGAACGAAGCATCACCATATCCAGGGATAGAGGGGGCAGCGTGGAATCGGCAGGGGAATACGACTACATCATCGTGGGCGCCGGCACTGCCGGTTGCGTGCTTGCCAATCGCCTGACGCGAAAACCCGATGTCCAGGTGCTGCTGATCGAAGCCGGCGGCAAGGACGATTACTTGTGGATCCACATCCCGGTCGGCTACCTTTATTGCATCGGCAATCCCCGCACCGACTGGCTGTTCCGCACCGAGCTCGAGCCCGGCCTGGGTGGCCGCGCGCTGATTTACCCGCGCGGAAAAGTGCTGGGCGGCTCATCCTCGATCAACGGCATGATCTACATGCGCGGCCAGGCCGGCGATTACGAGCGCTGGGCCGAGCTCACCGGCGATCCGTCCTGGCGCTGGGACCAGGTATTACCGCTGTTTCGCCGCAGCGAAGACCATCACCAGGGCGAAACTCCGATTCACGGCAGCGGCGGCGAGTGGCGGGTAGAGCGCCAGCGCCTGTCCTGGGAAATCCTGGACGCTTTTCGGGAAGCGGCGGCCGACGTCGGGATTCCCAAAGTCGAGGATTTCAACGGCGGCGATAACGCCGGCTGTGCCTATTTCGAAGTCAACCAGCGCCGCGGCATCCGCCTGAATACGGCGAAAGCCTTCCTCAGACCGGCTTCGCAGCGGCCGAATCTGACCATCATGACCGGCAGCCATGTCGAAAAGTTGCTGATCGAGGCCACGCCCCAGGGCCCGCTGTGCCGCGGCGTGCAGTTCACCGGCGGCGGACGCGCCTTTACGGCCAGCGCGCGCCGCGAAACCTTGTTGGCCGCCGGCGCGATCGGTTCGCCGACCATCCTGCAGCTGTCCGGCATCGGACCGGCCGCCAGTCTGGCCCGGCACGGCATTACCCCGCTGGTCGATGCGCCGGGGGTGGGCGAGAACCTGCAGGACCACCTGCAGCTGCGCATGGTCTACCGGATCACCGGCGCGCCCTCGCTCAACACGACCGCCGCGAACTGGTTCGGCAAGGCGAAGATCGGACTGCAGTACATGCTGTTCCAGAGCGGACCGATGTCGATGGCGCCGTCCCAGCTGGGCGCCTTTGCCCGTTCCGACGACAGCCAGGCCACGCCGAATCTGCAATACCACGTGCAGCCACTGTCTCTGGAAAAATTCGGCGACCCGCTGCACGGTTTTCCGGCATTCACGGCCAGCGTCTGCAACCTGCGCCCGACCTCGCGCGGGCATGTGCGCATCGCCGCGAACGACAGTTACGCGCCGCCGAAAATCACGCCGAACTACCTCAGCACGCCGGAGGACAGGCAAGTGGCGGCGCGCGCGCTGGCGCTGACGCGCCGCATCGTCGCCTCGCCCGCGCTGGCGAAATACCGGCCCGAGGAATTCAAGCCGGGCCCGCATTACCGCACCGAAGAAGAACTGGCCGAAGCCGCCGGCCTGATCGGCACCACGATTTTTCACCCGGTCGGGACCTGCCGCATGGGCAAACTTGACGATCCGCTGGCGGTGGTCGACAGCGAACTGCGCGTCAAAGGCGTGCGCGGCTTGCGCGTGGTCGATGCCTCGATCATGCCTTTTATTACGTCAGGGAATACCAATTCGCCGACGCTGATGATTGCCGAGAAGACGGCACAACTGCTGGCCCAGCAGGACACACGCTGAGCGAAAACGCACAAGGGGTTTGCGCTGGCGCAGACGAGACACCGGCGCCGGCGCAAACGATGTGTTGTATCGTGGCTTTTACATAACAATTTCTTTAACGGAGACTCGCCCATGAAACGCAGCGCCATCGCCATCGCCGCCACTGCCGCGGCCCTGTCTTTTACCGCCCAGGCCCAGATGTCGGGCGACACCATCAAGATCGGCATGATCACCGACCTGTCCGGCGTCTATTCCGACATCGACGGCAATGGCGGCGCCGAGGCCGTGCGCATGGCGATCGCCGACCTGGGCGGTGCCGTGAACGGCAAGAAAATCCAGTTCATGGTCGCCGACCACCAGAACAAGGCGGATATTGCCGCCAGCAAGGCGCGCGAATGGTTCGACCAGCAGGGCGTCGACATGCTGATCGGCGGCACCAATTCCGGCGCCAGCCTGGCGATGGCCAAGGTCGCGCAGGAAAAGAAAAAGGTTTTCATGGCCATCGGTGCCGGTTCGGCCCGCCTGACCAACGAGGAATGCTCGCCCTACACCGTGCACTACGCCTACGACACGGTGGCGCTGGCGCGGGTGGCGGCGCCGGCCATGATCAGGCAGGGCGGCAAGTCCTGGTATTTTCTAACCGCCGACTATGCCTTCGGCCAGTCGCTGGAAAAGGATGCCAGCGCCATCATCAAGGCCAACGGCGGCAGCGTGGTCGGCAGCGTCAAGCATCCGCTGTCGGCTTCCGACTTCTCGTCCTTCCTGCTGCAGGCGCAGTCGTCGAAAGCCCAGGTGCTGGGCCTGGCGAACGCTGGCGGCGACTTCATCAATGCGATGAAAGCCGCCAACGAATTCGGCCTGACCAAGAGCATGAAGATGGCCGGCCTGCTGGTGTTCATCAACGATATCCACACCCTCGGCCTGAACACCACCCAGGGCCTGTACCTGGCCGACGGCTGGTACTGGGACCAGAACGACCAGACCCGCGCCTGGGCCAAGCGCTATTTTGCGAAGATGAAAAAGCAGCCGTCGATGCTGCAGGCGGCCGATTATTCGGCCACCACCAACTACCTGAACGCCGTCAAAGCGGTCGGCAGCGACGATGCCGACAAGGTCATGGCCCAGCTCAGGAAGACCAAAATCAACGACATGTTCACGAAGAACGGCGAGATCCGCCCGGACGGCCGCATGGTCTACGATATGTATTTGATGCAGGTGAAGACGCCGAAGGAATCGAAGGGACCGTGGGATTACTACAAGGTCGTGTCGACGATTCCGGGCGCCCAGGCGTATACCGCGAAAGCGGAAACCAAGTGCGCGGCGTGGAAATAGACAAGCTGGGTAGAATGGTTCGCATCACTGGGCGACCGGGTTGGTGCGAACCGGCTTGAGCATAGGAGGCGAATGTGGTCGACGAATCCCTGATGGTACACGCGAACGGCATCCACATCCACGCCACCACGACCGGGCAGGGCCCCGTGATCCTGCTGCTGCACGGTTTTCCCGACACCCATCTGGTCTGGCGCAAGCAGGTGCCGGTGCTGGCCAGCGCCGGTTTCCGCGTGCTGGCGCCAGACCTGCGCGGCTATGGCCGCACCGATGCGCCGCCGCAGGTGCTCGACTACACGCTGGATAAACTGCGCGCCGACGTGCTCGGCCTGCTCGATGCGCTGCACATCGACAAGGTGCACCTGGTCGGCCACGACTGGGGCGGCATCATCGGCTGGCAATTGGCGGCGCTGGCGCCAGAGCGCATCGAGCGCTTCGTGGCGATGTCGACCGGCCACCCATCGGCGATCGCCCACGCCGGCGTCCTGCAGCACCTGCGGATGTCGTATATCCCGTTCTTTTGCATGCCCGGCATTGCCGAGCACACGCTGCGGGCGGCCGACTGGTTCGCGCTGCGCCAGTTCACCAGCGAGCCGGGCCAGGCCGAGTTCTGGAAGCGCGATCTCGATCCGCCGGGGCGCCTGACGGCCGCGCTGAACTACTACCGCGCCAACATGAAGCTGGCGCTGCCGCAATCTCTGCCGCGCGTCAAAGTGCCGGTGATGGGGATCTGGAGCGACCGCGACCCGGCCCTCGGCGAAAAGCAGATGCGCGACTCGGCGCATTACGTCGACGGCGAATTCCGCTTCGAACGCATCCGCGACGCCGACCACTGGCTGCAGCTGACCGCGCACGAGCGGGTGAACACGCTGCTGCTGGATTTTTTTGCGGCCAAGAAGCCGCAGAGCACGTTCTAAACCTTACAAAGCCGCCGCGTAAATCGCGCGCGCATCCTCGCGCGTCAGCTCGCGCGGGTTGTTGCCCAGCAGCCGGGTCTGCAGCATCGCATCGTCAGCCAGCCGGTCGAGGTCGCGTTCGGCGATGCCGACCTGCTGCAGGGTGGTCTCCACGCCCGTGATCTTGGCGATCTGCTGCATCGCAACAATGAGCGCCTGGGCGCGCGCTTCCTCGCTGCCGCTGGCGTGCGGCACGACGATGCCGGCCAGTTCCGCATAGTGACCCGCTGCTGCCGGTAAATTAAAACGCAGCACATGCGGCAATACCAGGGAGTTCGACAGGCCGTGGGCAACGTGGAAAATGCCGCCGATCGGGTAAGCCAGCGCATGCACGGCCGCGACCGGCGCATTCGAAAACGCCTGGCCAGCCAGGCAGGCGCCCAGCAGCATCGCCTGCCGCGCCTGCAAATCATGACCGTTCTCGCAGGCCTTCACGATGTTGCTCGAGAGTAGAGACAAAGCCTGGCGCGCCAGCATGTCCGACAGCGGATTCTTCTTGTGCCGGCTGGTATACGCTTCGATCGCATGCACCATGGCATCGATACCGGTGGCGGCGGTGACGACCGGGGGCAGGCCCACGGTCAGGTTCGCATCGAGTACCGCCAGATCGGCGTAGAGCTGGGATGCGACCACGCCCATCTTGGTGGTTTCGCCGGTGGTGACGATGGCGATGTTGGTGACTTCGGAGCCGGTACCGGCAGTGGTCGGCACCTGCACCAGCGGCAGGCGCTGACCGCTCACTTTGCCGATGCCGTACATCTCGGCAAGGGGCTGCTCGCTGCCGGCCAGTACGGCCACCAGTTTGGCGACGTCCATCGAGCTGCCGCCGCCCAGACCGATCACCAGTTCGGTGCCGTGCTGGCGGGCGAACTGGGCTGCCGCCTGGACCACGGCCTCGGGCGGATCGGCCATCACCTCCGAATACACCGTCACTTGCATGCCATGCCGTTCCAGGCTGGCGCGCGCCGGTTCGACCAGGCCGGTGCGCTGGAAACCGGGATCGGTTACGACCAGCACCCGGCGCAGGCCGGGAAAACGCTCGGCCACGAGTTGTCCCAGGCGCAGCGAGACGCCGGGTTCGGACACGATGCCGGGCACGGTGTGGAAGCTGAAGGCGGGGGTAGCGGTCGGCATGATCGTCGTCTCCTGTTGGTGTTGTGCTTCTTGTGTTTCCTCAAGCTTACACCAGGTCCCGCAATTCGTTACCGTACAATGGCGGTTTCATCCCGCTTGCATTTGTTCCCATGTTTGATGTCGTCCTCCTGGCCAGCGCGGCCTTTCTTGCCGGTCTCGTCGATGCTGTCGTAGGAGGAGGAGGACTGATCCAGATCCCGGCGATCTTTGCCGTGTTCCCGAAGGAAGTGCCGGCGACGCTGCTGGGGACCAATAAGCTGGCCTCGATGTGCGGCACCTCGGTGGCGGCCGTCAAATATGCGCGACGGGTGCGGGTGGCGTGGAGCACGGCCGCCCCGGCGGCGGTGGCTGCTTTCGCCCTGGCCTTCGTCGGCGCCTGGACCGTGACGCGGGTGCCGGGTGATTTCGTGCGCAGCCTGCTGCCGTTGATCCTGCTGGCGGTGGCCATCTATACCTTCAAGAAGAAGGATTTCGGTTCGGTGCATGCGCCGGTGCACAGCGGCATGACCGAGCGGCTGCTCGCCACCGGCGTCGGCGCCGCCATCGGTTTTTATGACGGCTTCTTCGGTCCGGGCACCGGCAGCTTCCTGATCTTCATGTTCGTGCGTTTCTTCGGCTTCGACTTCCTTGGCGCATCGGCGGCGGCGAAGATCGTCAACGTCGCCTGCAATGTCTCGGCGCTGATCTGGTTCGGCTACAGCGGCCACCTGATCTGGAAGCTGGCCGCATTGATGGCGGTGTGCCAGATCGGCGGTTCGCTGATCGGCACGAGGCTGGCGCTGAAGCACGGCAGCGGTTTTGTTCGTAAGCTGTTCTTGGTGGTGGTGTCGCTGCTGATTGTAAAGACAGCCTACGATTCGTTTGTGAAGCTGGGCTGGTAATGTTTCACGTGAAACAGCGCGGTCTTATTTTTGCTGGACGACCTTGACCGTCAAACTGGGCATGCGCCAGGCGCCACCGGGAAAGCCTTTGCAGAGTTCGCTGATGGCGGACTCGGTGTGCTGGAACCTGCTGCCGTCCCAGGTCCAGCTACCGGTGTTCGTACAATCGCCCAGGCCACGTCCGCGTTGGTAAGCGGTGATGACGCCGCTGGCGTACTCGTTGCCGTTGGTCGTGACTAGAACGGGGGAGTAGGGCGGAGTGGCGTTGACGACCCAGTACGCGTCGGCGCTGTTGTAGGCCGCCGTCCAACAGGTCAGCGAGACCAGCAGCTGCTGCCGGGACAGCCGGCGCAGGTCTGGCTTATTCGGGTCTTGCGCGTTCTCGTCGAAGTCGGGACACAGCAAGCCATCCTTGTCGACGAGGGTGCGGCGCAACTCGGCGAGCAGATCGCGGCGCTGTTTCTTGCTCAGCAGGCCTTGGTCGACATCATCGCCGGTGACGCGCGCTGCCTTTAAAACAGGCACAGGGGTCGGCATGGGGACCGCTGCTTCGGCCTTGGTTCCCTTGCGGACGAGTGCGCCGGGTGTACCGATGCGTCCCTGATATTCATCCATCTTCAACAGCACGGCGCTGGCGCCGGTGCTCGACAACACCCAGCGCTGTTACCCGAAGTCCATTGGATATCCGAATCCTTGCGGACGGCAGCGAGCAGGGCAGACGTCTGGGCAATGTTGAGCTTGCCGCCGGCCTTGTTCAGACTGACGTCACCGAGCGGCTTGCCATCGATCCGCATGGCGACACGGGCCGGCGCTTCGTCGGCGGACGCCACTTGCAGCTCGGCCTCGACCGGCGTGTTCGGTCCGGCGGCGCGCGTCAACAGGACAGTCACGCCATCGTAGTGGTGCTGGTCGTCCTGATCTTCCGGCTGGTAGCCGGCGGCGCTGCAGGTACCGGTGTTGTCACAGACGAGTTCCCAATCGAAGTGGCTGAACACGACGTGTCTGGGTTCGGCCGCATGGACCATGCTCGCGGCCAGTACGGAACATAAGGCAATCGGCAGTTTATTCATCATTGCGTTGGTCCTCATCATCGGTGATGCGATGGTAACGCAATGCTGAGCCGGGCTTCCGTTTTGGTTCCACGTGAAACAATTTCTGTCGTTTTCGAACCCTAAGCGAAGCCGTACGGAAAAAAGAATCTATAATCCCTGCTTAACTCTCCTCGCAGCACACTCCATCATGCTATTTCCGACAGAATTCGACGTGATCGTCGTTGGCGGCGGCCATGCCGGCACCGAAGCGGCGCTCGCGTCTGCACGCATGGGGCAGAAGACCCTATTGCTTACTCACAACATCGAAACCCTCGGGGCGATGTCTTGCAACCCCTCGATCGGCGGCATCGGCAAGGGCCACCTGGTCAAGGAAGTCGACGCCATGGGCGGTGCGATGGCGATCGCCACCGACGAAGCCGGCATCCAGTTCCGCATCCTGAACTCGTCCAAGGGCCCGGCCGTGCGTGCCACCCGTGCCCAGGCCGACCGCGTGCTGTACAAGGCGGCGATCCGCTCGCGCCTGGAAAACCAGCCGAATCTGTGGCTGTTCCAGCAGTCGGTCGATGACCTGATGGTCGAAGGCGATCGCGTGGTTGGCGCCGTGACCCAGATCGGTCTGCAGTTCCGCGCCCGCGCGGTGGTGCTGACGGCCGGTACTTTCCTCGACGGGAAGATCCACGTCGGCCTGCAGAATTACACGGCCGGCCGCGCCGGCGATCCGGCAGCGGTGTCGCTGTCCGCGCGCCTGAAAGAACTGAAGCTGCCGCAAGGCCGCCTGAAAACCGGCACGCCGCCGCGCATCGACGGCCGCAGCATCGACTTCAGCCAGATGACCGAGCAGCCGGGCGATCTCGATCCGGTCCCGGTCTTTTCGTACATGGGCAATGTGGCGATGCACCCGAAGCAGGTGCCGTGCTGGGTCACGCACACGAATGCGCAGACCCACGAGATCATCCGCAACGGTCTCGATCGCAGCCCGATGTACACTGGCGTGATCGAAGGCGTCGGTCCGCGTTACTGCCCGTCGATCGAAGACAAGATCCACCGCTTCGCCTCGAAGGAATCGCACCAGATCTTCCTCGAGCCGGAAGGCCTGACCACCAACGAGTTCTACCCGAACGGGATCTCGACCAGCCTGCCTTTCGACGTGCAGCTGGCCCTGGTGCGCTCGATGCGCGGCCTGGAAAACGCTTTTATTCTGCGTCCCGGCTATGCGATCGAATACGATTATTTCGACCCGCGCGGTCTCAAATCTTCGCTGGAGACCAGGGCGATCAATGGTCTGTTCTTCGCCGGCCAGATCAACGGCACCACAGGCTACGAAGAAGCGGCGGCGCAGGGCATGCTCGCCGGTATCAATGCCGCGCTGCAGACCCAGGGCCGTGACGCCTGGACCCCGGGCCGCTCGGAAGCCTACCTCGGCGTGCTGGTCGACGACCTCACGACCCAGGGTGTGGCCGAGCCCTACCGCATGTTCACCAGCCGCGCCGAGTACCGCCTGTCGCTGCGCGAAGACAATGCCGACATGCGCCTGACCGAAATCGGCCGCAAGCTGGG
>Ga0308160_10001795_pt1 | contig 28241 bp, 28 predicted proteins | sample PhyFR1_FD_201036 | JGI IMG/M metagenome (GOLD analysis project Ga0308160, IMG submission 201036) | Phyllosphere microbial communities from UC Gill Tract Community Farm, Albany, California, United States - DLSLF.R1 | ecosystem: Host-associated > Plants > Phyllosphere > Unclassified | place: USA... | reverse complement strand
ATGGGCCAAAGCACGCTGCTTACAGACATCATTCCACCACATCAATGTGACGGACAGGAACCGCTCACGCAGTTTTTTGACGCCGCCCGTGTATTTTCGCAAAAAAACAACGGCTCAGTTTGCAACAGCGTACCCGCTCCGCAACGCGGGCTCAGCCGAGTCCTACACGGGTGTGTATTCCGCTGCAATACGATCGAGTTCGGCCTGCATTTCATCGAAGGCGGCCGCCACTTGTTCCGGTTCTCCCTTCACGCCCAGCTCGATATGGCGGCGTGTCTGGGCATCGCCGACGCTCGGCAGGCTGAACACGCGAATGCCCGGATAACGCGTTTCCAGCGTTTCCATCAGCGGGGTCAGCAGCGACTCGGGTTGCTCATAAACCAGCAGTGCGCGCTCGGCGCGGGCTTCGCGGTGGAACTGGTCGGCGTACAAGTTATCCAGCACCCAGGCGATCATCGGCCAGGCCATCACCGGGAAGCCGGGCACGAAGTGATGGTGGGCAATTGTAAAACCGGGGATGCGATTATACGGGTTCGGGATCAGGCGGCTGCCTGCCGGGAATTCGGCCATTTTCAGGCGCTGCAGGTTGTCGGGCGATTCCAGGTCGGCTTCGCGCCCGGCCTCGCGCGCGGTCTCGCGGATGCGCTCCTGCACCAGCAGCTTCCCTTCCTGATGCAGTTCGAGCGGCACGCCGAGCGCCGCCGCCGCGCACTGGCGCGTGTGGTCGTCCGGCGTGGCGCCGATGCCGCCGCAGGAAAACACGACGTCCGGTCCGGCCAGCGTGCGCCGCAGGGTCGCCGTGATGCGCGCCGGATCGTCGCCGACGATTTCGGCCCAGGCCAGTTGCAGGCCGCGTTCGCCCAGCAGTTCGATCACCTTGGGCAGGTGCTTGTCGCTGCGTTTGCCGGACAGGATCTCGTCGCCGATGATAATGAGGCCGAATGCCATTGCCGTTCCTTCCTTCTTGCGGTTGATGGAAATGAAATGGCCTCAGTGTGCCACGAAGCCTTTGCAGGCCGCGCGGCGTTCGTTCAGGCTTTGGGGGCCACGGCGCCGGCGCGCAGATCGGCCAGCGCCTGCAGGCAGTAATACTGGAACCACAAGCCGGTGAAGATGAAGATCACCAGGTACAGCCAGATCGACAGCACGGCCAGCACCGGGAACAGCACCACCGAGATCAGCGCCCCGCCGATCCATACCACGCCCGGCAACGCGCCGAGCAGGCCGGAGATGGTGCCGATCAGGAGCAGCTGGCGGCGCCGCGCCGCCACGATCGCCAGGCGCTCCTCGCGGCTGGCGTGGATCGAGAGCGCGTCGTAGCTCATCACGCGCGCGGTCAGCCAGCCCCACAGCACGGCCTGCACCAGCAGCGCCAGCGGCGCCAGCGCGTACAGCGGCAGGGTCACGAGCCACAGCAGGGCAAACACGACGATGCCGGACAGGTTGACGCCCAGGCTGCCGAGGAAGCTGCCGCCCTCGCGCCGCTCCAGGTCCGGAAACTGGACCCGGCTGACGTGGCGCGCGATGGCCGGCATGGCGCCGACGCCGATGAACAGCAGCGAGGTGACGATCATCAGCGGCAGCAGCACCAGCATCGCCACCAGCGGCACCACCAGCGTCTTCAGGAAGCCGAGGCCGAGGGTGGCCAGCACGCTGCCGCTGGTCTTGAACAGATCGTATTCGTGGAACAGGCCGGTCAGGCTGTCGAGCAGCGGCTGCATGCCGGCGTACAGCAGGCCGCCCCACAGCGCCAGCGACAGCAGCAGCGGCACCACCGACAGCAGCAGCATGCGGCGCGAGAACTGCGAGCGCAGCGCGCGCCCGTAGGCGATGGCGATCGGGCGCATCATGAGGCTTTACGGCGGTCGTGGCGGAACAGGCGGAATGCATCCGCCATCCGCACCAGGCCGAGCCACTGCTGGCGCCAGAAACCGCGACCGTAGTCGCGTCCCGCGCGCACCGTGCCGTCCGGGAGGGTGCGCTCGAACTGGTCGCGCACGCCGGTGCCGTGCCAGCCCTTGTCGAAATTGGCGGTGCCGAACAGGATGTCCCACACCGGCAGCAGCACGCCGAAATTGCAGCCGCCCAGCGATCCCTGGCCGCGCGACTCGTGCCCCAGCCCGACCGCGTGGTGGGTGCGGTGGAAGCGCGGCGAAATCAGGAGACGCTCGCCGATGGCGCCGAAGTGGAGCCGCACGTTCGCGTGCTGCAGCGATTGCAGCGAGCGCGACACCGCCACCAGCAGCACGTACTGGCCCGGCGCGACGCCGATCGCCAGCGCCAGCGCCGCCATGTAGACGTCGCGCAGCAGGTCGTCCAGCAGGTGGTTCCGGTTGTCGCTCCACAGGTTCATGTTGCGCTGGCTGTGGTGCAGGCTGTGCAGCGCCCACCACCAGCGGAACTTGTGCTGGCCGCGGTGGAACCAGTAGTCGAAGAAATCGAGCACCACCAGGTACAGCAGGAAGCTGGCCAGCGGCGGCATCCCGGCCACCAGCGATTCCAGGTTGAACGGGTGCACGCCCTCCATGCGCAGCAGGCCGGCCACGTGGTCCATGAGGGGATCGAGCGTGAAGAACACCGCCATCGTGAACAGGCCGAGGCGGTGGATCAGGGTGTAGATGAAATCGTTCAGGCGCGCGTGGCGGTCGGTCATCCGCTGCGCCGGGAACAGGGCTTCGAGCGGCCGCAGGACCAGGTACAGGGCTGCGACTTCGCAGGCGCCTGTGAGAAACCACTCGACGCCTTCGAAGGCGTCCTCGGCGTACTCACCGAAGCCGGTATGAAACAGGATGGGTTCGACCACGCTCTCGAACAGCCAGCCCTGGAGGAATGCGAACCAATCGAGGAAATGCTGGATCATGATGATGTATTACGAAATTTCTAAGGCCGGACATCCGGATGCTCGCGCAGTGTAGCGAAACAGAAGCCTTTCTGCTGCAGACCTGAAATCAGGGGTTCGAGGTTGGCCGGCATCCACGGGTCCTTGCGCGACCAGATGCCCATGTGGGCCATGAAGATGTCGCCATCCTTGAGGTTGTCGAGGGCGCGCTTGAGCAGCAGCGCATTCGGGTAGACGTCGCTATTGGTCTCGTCGCCCGAGAAGCCGGCCTTGGCCCAGCCCACATGTTTGTAGCCGCAGCTTTTGGCGGCGGCCAGGATGTTGCGCGACGAGTGGCCGCCCGGCGTGCGGAAGATCGGGTCGATGTGGTGCCCGGTCAGCTCCACGAAACGGGTATCGACGCGGCGCAATTCGTCGCAGTACTGCTGCGCGCTCCAGGTCTGCGTCTTGCCGGCGTGCTGGCCGAACTGCGGCCGCACCTTGATCCTGCCGCCGGCGTCGTCGGCGCGGAAGTAGACGTGGTCGAAGGTGTGGCTGCCGAAGGCATGGCCCTCGGCCACCCGCGCCTTCCAGTAGCCGGACCAGGCGGGATCGAGCGACCAGTCGCCGCGCACCGTTTTTTCGTTGGCCAGGAAGAAGGTGGCCTTGACGTGGTGCCTGCGCAGCGTGTCGGCGATCAGCTCGGCCTGCGACTGGCTGCCGGTGTCGAAGGTCAGGTAGATCGTGCCGCGGCAAGCGTCCGCGGCTGACACCGGGCCGATGACAGCGGCCAGCAGCAGCGCCGCCGCCTTGTACCGGCGCCCCGCCATCACATCCTCGGCGCCGAGTTGGCGAAGAACACGCCGTGCGGCGAGCGCCCCACCGGGATCATCTTGATCACCTTGCGGCTGGCGACGTCGATCACGGCCACCTTCTTGATCCAGCGCTGGGTCACCCACAGGGTCTTGCCGTCGGCCGACAGCTCCATGCAGTCCGGACCGCCCGGCACCGGGATCATGCCGATGTTTTCCAGCGTGACCTGGTCGATGATGTTGATCGAGTTCTGCACCCGGTTCGACACGAAGATGTGGCGCTTGTTGCCGAGCGCGCGGAAGTTGTGGGCGCCGTTGCCGGTCTTGATGCGCTTGACGGTCTTGGCGGCGCGCCAGTCGATCACTTCCACGTAGTCGCTGCCCATGATCCCGACCAGCAGGTGCTTGTCGTCCGGGGTCATGGTGATGCCGGCCGGGAGCTTGCCGACCGGGAGCGTCCACTTGATGGCGCCGGTCTTGAGGTCGACCGCGCTGACCTGGTCGCTGCCCTGGCGCGTGATGAAGGCGGTGGTGCTGGCGGCGTCGAAGGCGATGTGGCTCGGCATGCGCGGCATCGGCACGCGGCGGCTCAATACGAAATTGCCGTTCACGTACTGGTAGATGTCGATGCGGTCGAGGCGCAGCGCGGTCGAGACGAACCACTTCTGGTCCGGCGAAAAGCCGATCTGGTAGGGGTCGAGCACGTCCGACACCTTGCGCTGGATCTTGCCGGTGATCGGGTCCAGGAAAATCAGTTCATTGCCCACCGAGCTGGCCACGATCAGCGACTTGTTGTCCGGCGTCGCCATCAGGTGATGCGGCTCCTTGCCGACCGCGAAGGTGCCTTGATCGGCGCCGCTCGCCTGGTCCAGCAGCTGGACGGTGGCATCGCGCGAATTCAGCACGACGACGACGTTGGCCTGTGCGGATTGCACGGCGGTCAACAGGCAGGCGACGGAGAGGAAAAGCGTACGGAAACGGCGCAGCATGACGGTGAAAGCCCGGAGGTGGAAAGCTATTATTCTACGGGGAAACGTTACGGCGACATGACCGGTTCGCCTGAATTCACGAGTTTATGTACATATTCGGCGCGCCGCCGCAACACAGTGGAAAACCCGTTAATAGCGCTTTGACAGGCCATGGACTACAATCGGCCTTTTCCCTGAACAAGAAGGAAACATTATGGCAATTAACACCACGAACTCCGGCCTGCAGTACGAAGACACCGTCGAAGGCAGCGGTCCGGAAGCGACTGCCGGCAAGTACGTGACCGTGCACTACACCGGCTGGCTGCAGAACGACGACGGCAGCGCCGGCGCCAAGTTCGATTCCAGCAAAGACCGCAACGACCCGTTCCAGTTCCCGCTGGGCGCCGGCCACGTGATCAAGGGCTGGGACGAAGGCGTGCAAGGCATGAAGGTCGGTGGCGCGCGCCGCTTGATCATCCCGGCAAGCCTGGGCTATGGCGCCCGCGGCGCCGGCGGCGTGATCCCGCCGAATGCGACGCTGATCTTCGACGTCGAGCTGCTGGACGTATAAGCCGTGTCACCCGGTCGGGTGAATGGCCACGTCCGCCACCCGACCGAGTATTTCCTCTAATCTCCCCGTCACTCAGGCATACATTCCTTATCGATGCGCTAAGATGGCCGCATCGTTATCCAAGGAGTCACCATGAGTTTGCAAGACCAGTTCGCCCAGGCCCAGATCGATTCGAAGAATCTGCCGGAACGCCCGGACAACATGACCCTGCTGAAGATCTATTCCCTGTACAAGCAGGGGTCGAGCGGCGACGCCACCGGCGAGCGCCCCGGCTTCACCGACATGATCGGCCGCGCCAAGTACGATGCCTGGGCTGCCCTCAAGGGCACCTCGCAGGAAGACGCGATGCAGCAGTACGTCGACCTGATCGAAGAACTCAAGGACCAGTAAACACCTTGCGCATGCTTTCCGCCACCTTCTGCTCGATGGTGGACGCGAAAGCGCTCATCAGGAAGCCCAGCTTGATGCGCAATGCAGCCTGGCGCTCGTGCAGCGCCAGCGATCCTTCGACGCCGCTGCGGTCGAAACGCAATACGTTGCCTTCCCACTTGCAATGCAAGCCATATTCGCCAGCCAGCTTGTCGGCCACCTTCTGCGCCGCGCTGCGTGCCGCGTCCGGACTCAAACTGTGCTGCTGGGTGATGCTGATATCTGCCATGCCGGCTGTCCTTCCGATAAAACCGAATAACCCGGCATGATGCCAGTTGAGTGGCATAAAGGCTAGCAATTGACTAGCGTCAACATCCGTCGCGCACAAGGGACGACCATCCTGATAGACATTGCCCAGGAGGAAGTCCATGGATTCCAGCGCCACCCCGCCCCTCGGTTTCATCCCGATGCCCAGCGCCCGCTACCGCCAGCACCGCAAGGCGGCACAACTGCTCGACCAGCCGGGACGGCCGCGCCCGAGCGGCGCTGCGCTGGCCAGCCCGGGCTCGCCGGGCGCCTTCGATGCGGGCACGCCGGCAGGCGGCGCCGGCGACGTGCCCCTGCCCTTCGCCTTCGGATCGCGCGTCCTGATGTGGAAGCAGGACCCGTCGGTCGGCGAGATCGGCACCCGCAAGGCCTTCCTGCCCGGCGTGGTGCTGGCCGGGCCGCGCGACGCCCGCATCGAGATCAAGGATCCGGCCATCTCCGCGGTCGAGCCGAACGCCTTCGGCGACTTCGTGACCATGCCCGACACCCCGCAGTTCGACGCCGTCCACACCTTCGCCGTGGTGCGCCAGACGCTCACCATGTACCAGCGCGCGCTGTCGAACGCGGGCAGCCTGATGCCCTTGCCCTGGCAATGGAACAGCAGCGTCGACACCGCGCCGTTGCAGGTCTTTCCGTACGGCCTGCCGAACGTGATGAATGCCTTCTACAGCCGCAGCCAGTCGAGCCTGAAGTTCGGCGACTTCATCCCGCCCGGCGAGACGGCCCGCGTGTACACCTGCCGCTCGTTCGACATCGTCTCGCACGAGACCGGCCATGCGGTACTGGACGGCCTCAAGCCGCACTGGCTGGAAGCCAATAACCCGCCCCAGACCGGCGGCCTGCACGAATCCTTCGGCGACCTGACCGCGATCTTCCTGGCGCTGTCCCAGCTCGACCAGTGCGAGGCGGTGGTGGCCCAGACCAAGGCGCACCTGCACGATAAAACCTTCCTGGCCGACATCGCCGAGCAGTTCGGCCTGGCGCTGGGCAGCACCACCGGGCTGCGCAACGCCGACAACGACCTGACGCTGTCCCAGGCCGGCACCGAGGTGCATGCGATTTCCCAGGTCTTCACCGGCGCCATCTACGACATCCTGGCCGACATCTTCGCCTTCGAGCGCAAGCCCGAGCTGGAAGACTGTGCCGGCGTGCTGCACCGGGTGGCGGCCTGGCTGCGCGGACTGGTGCTGCGCGCCCTGATCGCCGCGCCCGACGTCGCCGCCACCTATGCGGACGTGGCCAACGAGATGCTGCGCATCTGCCAGGAAGACGGCCGCCCGCCCGAGTACGCCGCCTTCATCCGCGACGGCTTCGCGCGGCGCGAAGTGCTCGACGTGCCGGAGGGCGCCGGTCCCCTGCACCAGCCCGGCCTGCGCCTGGCCGCGCTGGTCAGCGACGCCCCCGGCGCGCGCCAGGACCGGCGCGCCTGCTGCGGCACGATGAACCTGGCCGAGTACTACGATGTCGAACGGCTGCTGGATGCGGAGGCGCAGGCGCTGGCGCGCTGGTGCGCGGCGCACGGGCGCTTCGGTCCGGCCGGCGCCGAACCGGCGCAGACCGGCGCCGCCGTGGTGGCCGCCGTCAGCGTCGGCGGCGGCACCGCCGTGGTCGCGGCCGCGGTGACCGGCATGGCAGCGGCGCCGGCACCCACCCCGCATGAACCGGTGGTGACGATCCCGATTACCTGATCCGACGGGAGGCACGATGAAGATCACGGCCAGGGCCAGCGGCGGTTTCAGCGGCCGCACCGAACAGGTCGAACTGGACACCGGCAATCACGCCGACGGCCACGCCATCGAGGCGCTGCTGGCGCGTCTCGATTTCTTCGGGGCACCGGCAGCAGCCTGCCCTGTCGGCGCCGACATCCGGCGCTGGGAAATCACCGCCGACGACGGCCGGCGCTGCCGCACGCTGGTGCTGGCCGAGGATGGCGCCCCTTCTTTTGCCCGCTGGCACGCCCTGCTCGAGCACCTGCGCGGCCAGTCCTGATCGCGCTCCTCCTGCGGCGACGACATTAATTTGCTTATGTGTATTGTGTATAAGCGTGATTTGTCGTAAAAGCCGAATTGCCCTAAAATACAGTGCTTTGCCGCGTCCGGCGAGTCTTACCACGCCCAGCGCCGCCTTCATTATTCAAATAGGACTGTTATGACCCACGTTGTCACCGAATCGTGCATCCAATGTCGCTACACCGATTGCGTGGATGTATGCCCGGTAGATTGTTTCCGGGAAGGCCCGAACTTCCTCGTCATCGACCCGGACGAGTGCATCGACTGCGCCGTGTGCGTGGCTGAATGCCCGGTCAACGCAATCTATGCGGAAGAGGACGTGCCGTCGGACCAGCAACAATTCATCAAGATCAACGTTGATCTGGCACGCAACTGGCCGTCGATCACCAAGACCAAGCCGGCCCTGCCCGACGCGGACGAGTGGAAGGACGTCAAGGACAAGCTGGACAAGCTGGCCCGCTGAGCCCGCCGGCGGACACCGCCATCGGCGTGGTCCGCCGCTAGCACTCTTGTCTTCAAACGTGCCACAGTCGTGGCACACTAGCCGCCTTCGCCCCTACCCCATACACATTCACAGGATTTAGCATGACTATCGCGACCCCCGAAGCGGGCACCATCGCTCCCAACAGCTCCTTTGCCGGCGCCATCGAAGCCGATGCCGTGATCATCGGCGCGGGCCCGGTCGGCCTGTTCCAGGTGTTCGAACTTGGCCTGCTCGAGATCAAGGCCCACGTGATCGACTCGCTGCCGGCCGTCGGCGGCCAGTGCGTGGAACTGTACCCGGACAAGCCGATCTACGACATCCCTGCCGTGCCCGTCTGCACCGGCCAGGAACTGACCGACAACCTGCTCAAGCAGATCGAGCCGTTCGAGCCGACCTTCCACCTGGGCCAGGAAGTGACCACCGTGCAGCGCCGTGAAGACCACCGCTTCAACGTCGAAACCTCGACCGGTACCCAGTTCATCACCAAGACCATCTTCATCGCTGCCGGCGTCGGTTCGTTCCAGGCGCGCACGATCAAGGTCGACGGCATCGACAAGTTCGAAGGCAGCCAGCTGCACTACCGCGTCAAGGACCCGAGCATTTTCGACGGCAAGAACCTGGTCATCTGCGGCGGCGGCGACTCCGCCCTGGACTGGGCCCTGAACTTCGTCGGCAAGGCCGAATCGGTCGTGCTGGTGCACCGCCGCGACGACTTCCGCGCCGCGCCGGCGTCGGTCGCCAAGATGAAGCAGTTGTGCGACGAATACGAAATGCAGCTGATCACCGGCCAGGTCACCGGCTTCGACGAAAAGGACGGCAAGCTGTCCGAAGTGAAAGTCACCGGTGCCGACGGCGTCACCCGCCGCGTGCCGCTGGACATGCTGATGGTGTTCTTCGGCCTGTCGCCGAAGCTGGGTCCGATCGCCGAATGGGGCCTGGACATCGAGCGCAAGCAGCTCAAGGTCATGGACACCGAGAAGTTCGAGACCAACGTGCCGGGCATCTTCGCCGTGGGTGACATCAACACCTACCCGGGCAAGAAGAAGCTGATCCTGTCGGGCTTCCACGAAGCCGCGCTGGCCGCCTTTGGCGCCGCACCGTACATCTTCCCGGACAAGAAGATCCACATGCAGTACACGACGACCTCGCCGAAGCTGCACAAGATCCTCGGCGTCGAGACCCCGGTATTCGACTAAAACGTTCCGTAACAGTATGACCACGAAAATGCCCCGCCAGTGCGGGGCATTTTTCTTATGTAGGTCACTTAACCGAAGCCTTATCACGAATGTGATACAAGCTTGCATAAGGATATTAGAAGAAAAGTACAAATCTTGATGTTGCCTCGTGCCAACCTGATTACCCTATAATTGACGAAACTGATGCGCAACCCTTGATCTGACGCACAGTATGGGCCTTGAAAATGGAGTAGCAGTAGGTTCACAAGGCCCACTCTCACGAAGGAAACCATATGCTCTACCAACTGCATGAAATGCAACGCTCCTTCCTGAACCCGCTGATGCAGTGGGCCGATGCCTCCGCCAAGCTGTTCTCGAACCCGGTTTCGCCCTTCGCCCATACCCCGTTCGCACAACGTATCGCCGCCGGCTACGAGCTGATGTATCGCCTGGGAAAGGACTACGAAAAGCCAGCCTTTGAACTGAATTCGACCCTGATCGACGGCCAGACCGTCGGCATCATGGAACACACGGTCGTCAGCAAGCCCTTCTGCAAGCTGCTGCATTTCAAGAAAGACATGTCGGACGTGGATTTTGCCGCGCTTAAACAGCCGACCGTACTGGTGGTCGCCCCACTGTCGGGGCACCATTCGACGCTGCTGCGCGACACCGTGCGCGCCCTGCTGCCGGAACAGGACGTCTATATCACCGACTGGGTCGACGCGCGCATGGTGCCACTGTCCGATGGCGCCTTCCACCTCGACGACTATATTTATTACGTGCAGGATTTCATCCGCCACCTGGGTCCGGACGTGCACGTGATTTCCGTCTGCCAGCCGACCGTGCCGGTGCTGGCCGCGATTTCCCTGATGGCCACCGCCAAGGATCCGAAACTGCCGAAGACGATGATCATGATGGGCGGCCCGATCGATCCGCGCAAATCGCCGACCGCCGTCAACGACCTGGCCATCGAAAAACCGTTCTCGTGGTTCGAGAACACCGTGATCTATGCGGTACCGGGCAATTACCCGGGCTTCGGGCGCAAGGTCTACCCGGGCTTCCTGCAGCACGCCGGCTTCATCGCCATGAACCCTGGCCGCCACGCCCAGAGCCACCGCGAGTTCTACCAGCACCTGGTGCGCGGCGACGACGATTCGGCCGAAGCGCACCGCAAGTTCTACGACGAATACAACGCCGTGCTCGACATGCCGGCCGAGTATTACCTGGAAACCATCAAGACCGTGTTCCAGGACTTCAGCCTGCCGAAAGGCACCTGGACCGTGGGCGGCCAGCTGGTGCGCCCGCAGGATATCGAGAACGTGGCCCTGTTCACCATCGAAGGCGAACTCGACGACATCTCCGGCGCCGGCCAGACCCAGGCTGCGCACGACCTGTGCACCGGCATCCCGGCCGACAAGCAGCAGCACTTCACGGCACCGAAATGCGGTCACTACGGCATTTTCTCGGGTCGCCGCTGGCGCGAGATCATTTGTCCGATGATCGGGGAGTTCATCCGGAAGCATGCCTGACCGGGCGTTGGCGCAATAAAAAATGCCGCGGATTCCGCGGCATTTTCTTTGGCCTCAGTGTGAAACCGTCGTAATCAGGTTCACCTTACCGGGCCGTCCAGCGGACGGCCCTCGGACTCAACGGCTATTGATGATCAGGTCAGCAATCACGCCGGTGGCAATCGCCGCCAGCACGTAGTCGCCGCCGGTCTGGACCCAGTGGTAGCCGCGTGGCGGCTGGCGCAGGCGGTGGCCGCGCCAGTCGTCGACCACGTACTGGCGGTTGCGGTACTCGTTCGGCAGGCGGCCGCCGCGGCGCAGGTCATGGCGCGGGCCGGCGCCGTCCCAGCGGCGGTTGTCTCGGCCATCCCAGCGGCCGTCACCGCGGCGGTCATCGCGGCGGTCATTGCGGTAATCGCCGCGGTCGTTACGGTAATCGCCGCGGCGGTCGTTGTCGCGCTGGCTGTAGCGATCATGGTCGCGGTCGCCGTAGCCGCGGTCCTGGGCAAAACCGCTGGCGGTGACGCTCAGCAGCGCAGCGGCCAGGGTCGAGGCGATCAAGTTCTTTTTGCTCATAAGATCCTCCTTGAGGTTCATTTCTTGTATCTCAGTAGACCACCATGCATGCCATGCACTCCGTTAGTTGCATCACCTTCGGCGGCAATCGACCTATGACTTTTCCGGAAACGTTAGTTGGCTCACGTAAAAACCGGTCGGGCGGCGCTTCGACGCCATCCGGCTTTTCGCGGATAATGGCGGTTTAGCAAACGCCAGACTTTGTAACAGACACATCGTGACAAAAACGCTCGCCGACCAGATCGAAGACCTGCTGCCGCAGACCCAGTGCACCAAATGCGGCTATCCCGCCTGCCGCCCGTATGCGGAGGCGATCGCGCGCGGCGAAGCCGAGATCAACCAGTGCCCGCCGGGCGGCATGGAAGGCGTGGCGCGCCTGTCCGCGCTGACCGGCCGTCCCATCATTCCTATCAATCCGGCCAACGGGATGGAGCGTCCGCGTCCGGTCGCCTTCATCGACGAAGCCCTGTGCATCGGCTGCACGCTGTGCATCCAGGCTTGCCCTGTGGATGCCATCATGGGCGCGGCCAAGCAGATGCACACCATCCTGCCGAGCCTGTGCACCGGCTGCGACCTGTGCGTGGCGCCCTGCCCGGTCGACTGCATCAGCATGCTGCCCGTCACCGAACGCACCGGCTGGGATGCCTGGTCGCAGGAACAGGCCGACGCCGCCCGCGCACGCCACGACTTCCGCAGCGAACGCCTGCAGCGCGAAAAGGAAGAAAACGATGCGCGCCTGGCAGCCAAGGCGCTGGAAAAGCTGCGTGCCGTCACCGCCGAGCAGACCAATACTGACGAGGAACTGGCCGAAAAGGAACGCAAGCGCGCGATCATCGCCGCCGCCATCGAGCGCGCGCGCCAGAAAGCGGCCACGCCGCCGCCTGCGCCGCCGTCCCTGGACAACAAAGATCAATAAGACCCGATGAATCCCGCCAAACGCCAAGAAATTTTTACGCGCCTGCGCCACGCCAATCCGAATCCGACCACCGAACTCGACTACACGACGCCGTTCGAACTGCTGATCGCGGTGCTGCTCTCGGCGCAGGCCACCGACGTCGGCGTCAACAAGGCGACACGCAAGCTGTACCCGGTGGCAAACACGCCGCAAGCGATCCTCGACCTCGGCGAGGACGAACTGAAGACCTATATCTCGACCATCGGCCTGTACAACACCAAGGCAAAGAACGTGATCGCCACCTGCGAGATCCTGGTGAACCAGTACGGCGGCGAAGTCCCGCGCTCGCGCGAAGCGCTCGAGTCCCTGCCGGGCGTGGGCCGCAAGACCGCCAACGTGGTGCTGAACACCGCCTTCGGCGAACTGGCGATGGCGGTCGACACCCACATCTTCCGCGTGTCCAACCGCACCAAAATTGCACCCGGCAAGAACGTCGACGAGGTCGAGCACAAGCTGATGAAATTCGTGCCCAGGGAATTCCTGCAGGATGCCCACCACTGGCTGATCCTGCATGGGCGCTACACCTGCGTGGCGCGCAAACCCAAGTGCTGGAACTGCATCATCGCCGACCTGTGCGAATACAAGGACAAGACACCGGCCCCGGTCAATGTTTGAAACTCACATTGAAATATTTATGTTATTATAAAATTTTATTGTTTTACTTAATTACGAATAATAAGAATAAGCCAAATATTAATAGCTGTTTTTGTGAAAATCTTTAACCTCTAAAATTTAGGGCAGATCTAATATAGACTACCTTAATTGATGCTTCCGATCCCTTATCCAAGAAAACAATTTTAAAAACCGGAGATCATCATCGAACCCCTGCAAACCCCCGAAGTCACAATCATTGAGAATGGTCGAAAAGCGCTTTTTAACAATGATTTGCCCCGTGCTCGACAGTATTTTTTAGATGCGAAGAATAAGGCCAATGTTAATAATGACCTTTCTAGCGAAGCAGAGGCACTTGTTTTACTAGGTCGTGTAGAAGCAGCTTTAGAAAAAAATGAAATATCTCGCTCTCATCTCAACGATGCCTTACGGATCTATAAACAGTTAAACAATCAAACGGGCCAAGCGCTGGCACTCATTGAGTTATGCGAAGCCAACAGAGCGACCGCATTAGACTTATCCAATCTTGGGCTTACAAGTATTCCACAAAGAGTATTCGAACTTAACTTGTTAGTCTCACTCGATTTAAGTGATAACCATCTTACGGCTTTCCCGAAGCCGATATTTAAATTTATTCAACTAGAATCTTTAGACTTAGCCAGAAATCAAATTAAGAGAATTCCGCCAGAAATTGGTCACCTGAAAAATCTACGAAAATTAGATATGATGGTCAACCAAATTTCGAGTATCCCTTCAACAATAAAGAATTTGAAAGATTTGCGATGGTTGAATTTAGGTTTTAATCCACTCAAAAGAATATGCGATGAAGTTTTCTCGTTAACAAACCTTGAGCTATTAAGCTTTACAAACACGCAAATCACTCGCATCCCTCCTGCAATTGGAAGCCTTCAAGAGTTAATTCTTTTAGATATCAGCGCTAACGAATTAACATCTTTACCAAGCTCAATCTGTGGACTATCGGAACTTTCAGCGTTTTACCTGAACAATAATCGCCTAAGAAATATCCCCCCAGATATTGGCAAACTTCGCGATTTAAGCTATTTGTATTTGCACGAGAATGATCTTCAAGATCTACCTGATAGCCTATCAGAATTACCAAATCTTTCTGTATTAACTCTTCACAAAAACAATGCCTTGGATATTCCCTTGGAAATCCTGGGTCCTGAGTTTAGAAAAACAGGTGATTCTAATCCGCCAGCCAACCCACAAGACATTCTCCATTTCTACATTTCTCGGCGAGGTGGCACACAACGCCCATTAAACGAAGTAAAAGTTCTCGTTGTGGGAGAAGGTGGCGTTGGGAAGACCTCACTTATTAAGCAGTTGAGAGGCGAAATATATAATCCTGACGAAAACAAAACACATGGAATTGAGCGTCATAAAGTAACTATGGAATGTGGTCAAATCGGCCCTGTACAGTTAAATATTTGGGACTTTGGGGGGCAAGATATAATGCATGCAACCCATGAGTTTTTTATGACTCATCGAAGTGTGTATTTGTTAGTTCTAGACAGTAGGCAAAATGAGCGCCAAACTCGCATAGATTACTGGCTCAGACTGATTGGCTCTTATGGAGCCAACTCTCCTGTTATTGTGGTTTGCAACAAGTCAGACCAACAAGTTATGCAACTAAATTGGACTGCATTACAGCGTGAGTATCCACAAGTTAAAGCATTTTCGAAAGAGGTCTGCTGTTACCATTCGGAAGAGAAAAACCTGCGAAAAGGATTAGATGAATTAAAGAATCACATATCCTCAGCGATTGAGAACTTCGTGCCAGAAGTTAATCGCTTAATTCCGACTACGTGGATTAACGTCAAAAACGAATTAGAAAACGACGGACGGGACTATTTAACACTTGAAGAATTTCATTCACTTGCTGAGTCAAAAGGTATCGATGACAATAGAGATCGTCAAGTCCTATTAAGCTTACTTCATCAACTTGGAAGTGTGTTTCACTTCAGCGAACATAGTATTTTTGATCGTGATCGCACGAATAACTCAGCACCTTCTCACATTGAAGAGCTAAATGTCTTAGATCCTGGCTGGGTAACGACAGCAATCTATAAAATTCTAAATGACCCTGTCTTGATTCGCGGAGGAGGAATTCTGGATCGGGGTAGCCTTAGGCGCTCCCTAAACGAATTACCAAAAGGCTCAGTCCGCTACCCTAAAAACAAAGATGACTTCATAATTGCTATGATGCGCCGATTCGAAATATGTTTCGCATTCGATGGCAGTCATGAAACTTGGTTACTTCCTGACCTGCTTCATGAAGATGAGATAGACACTGGTGACTGGACGAAAGGAATAGCTTTTCGGTATCAATATCGAGTTCTACCCGCAAGTGTCATCGGTCGTTTGATGGTTCGTCTACATACTCTTATTAATCGAAAATTTGTTTGGAGAACAGGTGCACTATTTGCCCAAGGTGCTTGTGAAACATTGGTAAGAAGCGATCCTGAAACAGCGTATATTGATATACTTGTACGCGGGGGTACGCCACAAGAACGTCGCGCAATGCTTGCGCTTATAAGGGGAACACTTGCAGCCATACATCAGTCATTCAGCGACAAGCTCGGCGAAAAAGAACAAATACCTGTGCACGGGCACCCTGGGGTATTTTTAAATTATCAAAAACTTCTACTTCTTGAAGCAGAGGGCGAAGACTTCGAACGCGAAATTGTTGATGGAAAACTTGTTAAAATATCGGTCGCAGAAACGCTCAACGGCGTAACAGAGCGCACTGCCCGAGATGATGATCGTGCAAATTTGTTAGAAAATCCATGGCCAAATATGGTTGTCCATGGAAATGTTTATCAAACAACGGGGAAAAGCATGACTAACAACTATAGCAATATTAATATTTCTGGTAATGTTAGCAATAGCCAAATTGGACAAACACTAACCAACTGTAAAAATATAGTTTCTCAGCAGGCGGAAGGAGATAAAAAGGAACTTCTCGAAAGCATTACTAAAGAAACAGAAGCAATCATTGCCGCTCTACCGCCAGAAAAACAAGGCGAAGCCCCACAAATTACGAATAGTCTCGAACAACTAGTTAAACAAGCGACTAGCGAAAATCCTAACAAAGCGTGGTATGAAATTTCAGCAACTGGCCTATTAGAAGCTGCAACTTGGATAAAAGACTACAGTGGCAAAATTATTCCAGCAGTCAAAGATCTTGGCAACCTTCTTGGAATGAATAATTAGTTTTCCGACAGCTCAACTTGGTTAATGAGGCACAAGAATGTGCCTCAACATATTTGGTTACCTACTAGCCGAGCGTAACTTTCAGATATTAACCACAAGGTTGCTAACCTTCGAGTTCTGTGCTTGATGTACTCTCGAATAGCAACACTGAAAGAATACTAGGCCATACTGTAGTAAAGCTCGAATAGTATGCTAGCTTACTTCTCTTATTTCTTGATGCCGTACATAGCAATGCCAAGGGCACGCGTATCCCGGCCGATGCCGTAGTCGACCGGCCGCAAGGGCTTGTCGATCGTCAGCACGATGTGCTGTGCGGCGCCGGGTGCCGGGCCGAGGTCGAGCGTCACGCGGCGGCGCCGTTCGCTCGAATAGAAGGTCCAGTTGCCGGCCGCCCTGCCGTTGGCGGCCGCCTGCAGCCGGATCTGCGCGCCGTAATCGGGCACGAAGCTGCCCAGGTCCAGCGTCAGCATCCGGCCGCGCCCCCCATCGGCTGGCAGGTGCAGCACGGCAAGCGGCCCGTCCGACCAGACCGAATCCCCCTCGATCGTCGACCAGCCCTCGCCCAGTATCTGCCTGAACCAGGCCGGCGCTTCCCTGAGTGTAATCCAGGTGAGAAGCCGCGGCGGCGCGGCGGCGCGGAACAGCGACAGGCCCTGCGCTTCGGCATCGGGCTCGCCGCGCACCGGGTCGGGCGCATCGGTATGGCGCACCAGGTAGCGGCGCCCGCCGGCCACTTCCTCGGGACGGCAGCGCCTGGGCCGGGTGAAGGAGATGTGCCAGTTTTCGTTCACGCAGGCCAGGTCGACGCCCTGGCGCGCGGCATAGGCCAGCAGCCCCATCGTATTGCCCCAGACCTCGCCCTGGCTGGTCGAATCCGGACCCAGGTCCAGGTCGAGCACCACGCGCCCGTGGCCGGGCAGCCGGCGCAGCTGTTCGTACAGCGTGGCGACGTTGGCGTGGTTGTAGAAATACGCGTAGTCCGGCGGCACCCGCAGCCAGTACCAGGCGCCGGCCACGGCCAGCAGCGCCAGCATGGCTGCCATCGCCTCCCTGGCCCGGATGCGGAGCGATGCGTAGCCGATCAGCGCCAGCAGCCCGGCCGCCAGCGCCGGTACCGCAAAATAGAAGGTTGCAATATAGACCTGGCCGAGCATGTCGACGCCGGCCCAGGCGTAATACAGCACCGACAGCGTCGCCACGAGGAAGACGATGCCGAGCGCCCGCGCATCGCGCGCAAAAGCGGGCGGCACGCGGCGCAGGCCGGCGAGCAGCAGCGCCGCCAGAACCAGGCCCCAGGCCAGCGCGCCGCGCGCGGGCGCCCCATCGCCGAGTCCCCAGTAGACGCCGACGAAGCGTGCCGCCTCGACCAGCGTATTGGTCTTGTTGGCGCGGCCGAACTTCAGGTAATCGTAGAGCGGCCCCGGGAACTCCCTGGCGGTGGCGATGATGAGCGGGACGAAGAACAGGAACAGGATGCCGGCAGAGAGCAGCAGCGCGCGCCGGTGCGTCGCCAGCCACAGGCGGCCCACGATACGCAGCTCGGGCTCGCGGCGTGCCAGCACCCGGTTGGCAGCCAGCGTCATGAGCAGCGTCAAGCCCAGTATCGGCATGAAGGCGGCATGGCCGTTGAACAGGAAGCCGGCGGCGACGGCGAGGGTGCCGAGCGTATCGGCGCGGCCCTGCACCAGGCGCGCGCCCGCCACCAGCAGCGCCGCATACGGCAGCACGAACAGGTGCGGGAACCACATGCCGCCGACGATCGCGCGGTCGCTCCAGGCAAGCACGAGCAGCATGACCGCGGTGAACAGCAGCGCCGGCACCATGCGCCCGCTTAGGTGCCCACTTATGCGCCGCACCATCGCCACGATCGCGGCCAGCCAGGCGGCGTCATAGACATCCACCGCCAGCAGCTGGCCGGAAAACGGCGACGGCACCAGGTGCAGCCAGTCGTGGAACAGCAGCTCGCCGAAGGCCAGCACGTACAGCAGCGCCGGGCCGGGATGGTTGAAGCCGACCCGCGAATAATGGCCGTGGATCAGCTGGAAGCGCTTGGCGTCCAGCACCAGCAGCGTATTCGCCGCAAAGTCGCTCGATTCGTGGTTGACGGTGCGGATCGCATCCCAGTTGACGCAGGCCAGGCCGGCCGTGAACAGCACCAGCAGCAGGAAAAATTGCAGCGCGCGCCGCGGCCGGGCGGCGTGCCGCTGCGGCGTTCGTGCCTGCGCAGGTTCGGCATCGAGGGCGGCGTCGGTCGTCATTCAGATGCTCATCCGGTTGAACACGAAGGCCGGCAGGTGGCGGATCACCAGCATCACCGCGGCCCACTTGCCCGGGGCGTAGATGACCGCGCTGCCGGCCGCCGCGCCATCGACGATGCGGCGCGCCACCGCTTCCACCGGCGCCAGGCCGCGCGGCGGCAGGTGGGCCGTCATCGGGGTCGCGGTGGGCCCCGGCTTGACCAGCACCACGCGCAGCCGGCTGCCGCTGCCGGCCAGCCGGTGCTGCAAGCCCTGCGCATAGCGCGTGACCAGGCCCTTGGCGGCGCCGTAGACGTAGTTGGAGCGGCGCCCGCGGTCACCCGCCACCGAGCCGATCAGGGTGATGACGCCGCCACTGTGTTCCATGTGGCCGGCAAAGGCTTCGGCGAACAGCACCGGCGACAGCGCATTCACCTGCAGGGCATCGGAGGCGGCGCCGAGGTCGCGCTGGCAGGCCTGCTGGTCGGGCAGCATGCCGTGCGCGATCAGGACCCGGTCCGGCATCCCTTCTGCCACGATGGCGTCGACCAGCGTGCGGATGGCGCGTGCGTCGAGCAGATCACCGCTTCTCACCTGCACCTCGGCGCCGGGGCTGCGCACGCGCAGGTCGGCGGCGACGCGCTCGAGGCGGCCGGCATCGCGCCCGACCAGCGTCAGGGTCACGCCGGGCGCGGCCCACAGCCGGGCGCAATGTTCGGCAATCGACGAAGTGGCACCGATGATCACGATGCGGCGTGGCGCACTGTGTTGGTATGAAGCGGGCATGTCAGCTCCCCAGCAGGCGGCGCGACATCGACGAGCTGATGCCGCGGTCGCGGTAAGGCAGGAATTCGGCGAGGCGCGGGTAGCCTGCCTCGAACAGGGCGCGCGGCATGCGCGTATCCTTGGCGGCATACAGGCGGCCGCCGGCGGCGCGCACGATGGCGTCGAGCCGTTCGAACAGGCGCAGCGTCGACGCGCCGCGGTTGGGAAAATCCAGCGCCAGGGTGACGCCGGGGCGCGGAAAACTCATCATGCCGATGCTGTCGCGCGCGCCGAAGGTCTTCAGCACCGCCAGGAAGGAACCCTGGCCGGACGCCTTGATCGCCGCCAGCATCGCGCGGGTGGCGTCCTGGCCGCCGGCGCGCGGCACCACGCTCTGGTACTGGTAGAAGCCGCGCGGGCCGTACATGCGGTTCCAGTCGTGCAGCCCGTCGAGCGGGTAGCCGTAGGCTTCGAAGTGGGCAACTGCTCGGCGCTGCCTGAGGCGCCCGAGATGGAAATAGGCGGCGTTGAAGGGCCGCAGCGACAGGCCGTTCACCAGCGACACCGGCGGCGCGACCGGCATGCGCCGCGGCTGTCGCTCTACGCGGGCACCGGATTCGGGAATCGGCGCCGGGTTGGCGCGCAGGAACAGGCCGCGCCCGCTGCCCGACAGGCAATCGATCCAGGACACAGTATGTTCCCAGCCGGCTTCGGAAGCGTCGGCCAGCGGGAAAAAATCGTCGAGCCTGCCGTAGGGGATGGTGTCGGTGACCAGCCAGGGACCGCTCACGCGGCGCAGCTGCAGCTCGGCCTCGACGATCACCCCGGTCAGGCCCATGCCGCCGACGGTGGCGGCAAACCAGCCGGCGCGGTGCCCCGGACCGCAATCGATGACGCTGCCGTCGGTACGCGCCAGGCGCAGGGACAGGACATGGTTGCCGAAGGAACCCAGCCGGTGGTGGTTCTTGCCATGGACGTCATTGGCGATGGCGCCACCCACCGTGATCAGCTGGGTGCCGGGCGTGACCGGCAGCAGCCAGCCGTGGGCCAGGCTCATGCGCTGGATGTCGCGCAGCAGCACGCCGGCCTCGCAGCGCAGGCGTCCGCCGGTCGCATCGAAATCGATGAAGCGGTCCAGTCCGGTGGTGCGCCACAGGCGGCCGCCCGGGTTCAGGCAGACGTCGCCGTAGCTGCGCGCATTGCCTTGGGCCAGGCCGGCCCCGTCGGCTTCGATTCGGTGCGCGGCCCGCTCGCGGTCGTGCAGCGCCACCAGCTCGTGCGTGTGGCTGCCGAGGCGTCCCCAGGACGCGACTTTTACCATGGCCATCCGAGCGCACCGATCACCAGCACGGCACCGAACACCAGCCCGGCCAGGCGGCTGGCGCGGTCCTTCATGGCGAACACCACCGGGTCGTCGTGCATGTGGCCGCGGTGCGCCTGCATCCAGATCCAGCTGATCCAGAACAGCAGCACCGGCACCGTGCCCCATACTGCTTCGGGCTGGCGGTACAGCACCGCGACCTTGTCGCTGTTCAGGTACAGCGCCAGCACCACGGCCGACGCATAGCCGGCGGCGACGCCCAGGTTCAGCACCAGCGGCTCGTCGCTGGTGTAGTAGCCGCGCCCCTGCACCTTGTGGCGGCCGGACAGCGCCTGCACCTGCAGCTCGGCGTGGCGCTTGACGAAGGCCAGCGACAGGAACAGGAACACCGAAAACGCCAGAAGCCAGAACGACAGCGGCAGCGACAGCGCGGCGGCGCCGGCCGTGATGCGCAGCGTGTACAGCATTGCCAGCGCGATGCAGTCGAGCAGGATCATTTTTTTCACGCCGAGCGAATACACGCAGGTCAGCAGGAAGTAACACAGCAGCCACGGCAGGAAGCTGCCGCCCACGTGCACACCCAGCGCCAGGCTGGCCGCCAGCAGCAGCGGCGCCGCCAGCACCCCGTGCCGGACCGGCAGCGCGCCCGAAGCGAACGGACGCAGGCGCTTGCGCGGGTGGGCGCGGTCGCTGTCGAGGTCGAGCAGGTCGTTGGTGATGTAGACGGTCGAGGCGCACAGGCTGAACGACAGAAAGGCCAGCGCCAGCGTCAGCCAGTGGCCCAGGTCGAACACCTGGTGCGCGGCTACCAGCGGCACGAACAGCAGCACGTTCTTGAGCCACTGGTGCAGGCGCAGCGCCTGGCGCCAGGCCGGGACGGCGGCCCTGACGCCGCGCGCCGGCGCCGGGAACTCGCGCTCGACGCCGCACAGCGCCGCCGCCTTGCCGGCCAGCCCGCGGGCGCCGTTGACCACGATCGCCTTGCGCGCGCGGCGCCAGACCTTGAGATCGGCCGCGGAATTGCCGGCGTAGTCGAAGCCGCCGTGGCCGTACTGGCGCGCCAGCGCCTCGGCCTTGTCGTGGCCCACCAGGTGGATGGTGCCGTCGCCGGCCAGCACCTCGTCGAATACGCCCAGGTGCGCCGCCACTGCATCCGCGAACACGCGGTCGGCACCGGTGCACAGCACCAGGCGGCGGCCGGCGGCGCGCTGCTCCTTCAGCCAGGCCAGCAACGATTCGTTGTACGGCAGGAGTGCGGCATCGACGGCGCCGCGGCTGGCCAGCTTGCGCTTGAGGACCGCCTTGCCCTGCAGCAGCCACAGCGGGATGCGCAAGACGTCGAACGGCCGGTCGCGCGACACCCGCAGCGCCGATTCGTGCAGCAGGTCGGTGTGCACCAGCGTCCCGTCCAGGTCAACGATCAATGGAGCCATTGTCACGATGAAATCCTGCAGAAGAAGCGTACTCGGCCATTCGAGGCGCTTAAAATAATGCAAAAGTATTAACAAAGCTTAAGCATTATAGGTAAGCACCCTGGGTCATCTTTTGATCTGCCGCGCGATCGCTGCCGTTTCAGGACATTCCCACTGCCGACCCGGTGCGCGCCTCTTGTACACTCCCCGGCACCGCCCGATGACCGTCCGCCGAGGCCAGCCATGCCGATCCGCACCGCCGCTTCGCTGACGCTGTTACTCCCGCTATTGCTCCCGGCTTTTGCCGTCGCTTGCCTGGCCGTGTGCTACCTGAGCGGCCATCCCTTGCGCGCCGGGCTGCTGAACGCGGATGCCCTGTATCTGCCGATGCTGTTCGACGACCTGCTGACCCGCGGCGGCCGGCTGTCGGACTGGTACCTGACGCCGGCGCCCTGCTTCTTTCCCGATTACCCGCTCTACCTGGCGGCGTGGTGGATGGCGCCGACCTCCTATTACCAGATCATCGTGTTCGGCGTCCTCCAGTGCGCGCTGCTGTTCGGCGCGGTTGCGCTGCTGGCGCGGGCGCTCGGCGCCAGGGCGGTGCTGCCGGCGGCCGCATGCAGCCTGACGCTGTTCGCCTGGCTGGCCGCATCGGGCCGGGAACCCTTCGTGCTGCTGCTGTCGAATGCCTACCACTTCGGCGGGTTCCTCGCGGTGCTGCTGGCGGCGGCCTGGCTGCGCTTCGAGGCGAGCGCTTCGCGCGCGGGGCTGGGGGCGGCGCACCTGCTACCCGCCCGCCGCGCGCCGGCCCTGCTGCTTGCGGGCGCATGTGCGTTCACACTGGGCATCGGCATGGCGACCGCGCGCCAATGGCAGGCGCACCCGATCGAGAGCGCCTACTACCCCGCCGACAGCGCCTGCCTCGACCGCGCACTGGCGCGCATGGACCTGCATCACGGGGTCGCCCAGTACTGGGACGCCAAGCCGTTCCAGCGTTTCAGCCGCAGCGGCATCGTGCTGGCCCAGCACATTGCGTCGCTGGAGGAGCTGCCCTGGATTACCAGTCGGCGCTACTTCCGCCCGGCCTACGATTTCGCCCTGGTCGGCCCGGATGCGCCGCCGCCGCACCATATCCCGGCGGCGCGGCTGGAAGCGATCAACGGCCCGCCGCTGGCACGGGTACGCTGCGGCGCCTACACGATTCTGCTGTACGGACGCGATGGAATGCGGGTGTACTGACGGCGTTCCGTATGAAACTTGTGGATGTTGAACGGCGCCGGACATGCTAGGCTTGCAGCTTGCAATCCAGCACGACATCCTCGATCACCATGCACCTGAATAAGTTTCGCCCCCACGCTTCCCTGCTCGCCCTCGCTTCCCTGCTCTCTGCCTGTTCGGGCAAGTCCCAGCCCGCTCCCGATCCGGCCGAGGCCAGCCGCAAGGCGGTCGAGAGCGCGCGCCTGGAGGCTGCGACGGTGGCGCGCAAGCTGGCCACGGTGCCGGTGAAGTGCACGCTGGGCAGCGCAAAGGATGCGGAAGGCAGCTGGACGGACGCGCCGCACGCCGCGCCGCAGCCGGGGAACAACAATGGAATGGAATTCACGCTCGATGCGCCGGTGGAGGCACGCGCCTTCCAGCTGGCGCTGAGCGCAAAGGCGTTCCACGACCTCGACAAGGTCGAAGTGCGCGACGCAAAGGGGGACTGGCACCTGGCCTGGCTCGGCATCCAGCTGTCGGCGCCGGGCGGCTGCGACTACGTCCGGCTGGAGCAGACGATGCAGAACGTGCGCGAGGTCGGTGCGCTGCGCGTGTCCTTCCACCCCGGTATGGGCACCGTCTCGGCCGGGCAGGTGCGCCTGCTGCGCGACGCGCCCGCGCCGGCCGCGGCGCCCGCCGGCTGAGCGGACTTAGAGCAGGACCAGGTTGTCGCGGTGCACCAGCTCGGGCGCCTCGACGTAGCCGAGGATCTGTTCGATCTCGCTGGACGCATGGCGCATGATGCGCTTGACTTCGCTGGCGGTGTAGTTGGTGAGGCCGCGCGCGATTTCGCGGCCATCCTCGCCCTTGCAGGTGACCAGTGCGCCGCGCCCGAATTCGCCGCGCACCGCGACCACGCCGATCGGTAATAACGATTTACCTTCTTTTGCCAGCTTCTGCACGGCGCCCGCATCCAGCACCAGCTCGCCGGCCGTGTGCAGGTGGTCGACCATCCACTGGCGGCGCGCAGTCAGGCGCGCGGTCGGCGCGGTCAGCTGGGTGCCGATCGCTTCGCCCTGCGCCAGGCGCACCAGCACGTTGTCTTCGCGGCCCCAGGCGATCACGGTGTGGGCACCCGAGCGCGCGGCGCGGCGCGCGGCCAGCACCTTGGTCAGCATGCCGCCGCTGCCGATGCTGGAACCGGCGCCGCCGGCCATCGCTTCCAGCGACGCGTCGCCGGCCTGCGCTTCCTCGATCAGGCGCGCCTGCGGGTCCTTGCGCGGATCGGCGGAGTACAGGCCTTTCTGGTCGGTGAGGATCACCAGGGCATCGGCCTCGATCAGGTTGGCGACCAGCGCACCGAGGGTGTCGTTGTCGCCGAACTTGATTTCGTCGGTGACCACGGTGTCGTTCTCGTTGATGATCGGGACCACGCCCAGGCGCAGCAGCGTCGTCAGCGTCGAGCGCGCGTTCAGGTAGCGTTCGCGGTCGGCCAGGTCGGCATGGGTCAGCAGCACCTGCGCGGTTTTCACGCCGTGGGTGCGGAAGCTGGTTTCGTAGATCTGGGCCAGGCCCATCTGGCCGCAGGCGGCGCAGGCCTGCAGTTCGTGGATGTCGGTCGGACGGCTGGCGAAGCCGAGGCGCAGCATGCCTTCGGCGATGGCGCCGCTCGACACCAGCACGACTTCCTTGCCGAGCGAACGCAGCGAGGAAATCTGTGCGGCCCAGCGCGCGATCGCGGCGTTGTCGAGGCCGCGGCCTTCATTGGTGACGAGCGAGGAGCCGACCTTGACGATGATGCGGCCGGAGGCTTGGATAACGGATTGGAGGGTGGTCATGTCGAAGTGGATGCGAACTCAGGACAGGAGCGGGCGTCCCCAAGGACGCAATGCCAGCAGCACGAGGCCGGCCAGCAATTCGATCCCGCAAATGGCCAACAATACACCCTGAGGCAGGCCGATCGCAAACGCCGCGACCAGGCGGCCGACCGGCTGCGCCAGGATGAACAGTGCGGTGAGGTCGCCGAGGATGGGCTGGTCGCCCCGCCTCGCCGCCAGCAGAGCCAGCAACGCGGTAGCGAAGCGCACTCCGACATAGATGGCGTAGAACTGGCTGTAGCCGTTCACGCCGACGAGAAACAGTCCGAGCCGCGTCGCGACGACGTCCGGGTTCAGCATGGCCGAGAACGCGGCCAGCGAGCAGACGGTGGCCGTGGCCTGCAGCACTTGCGTGCGCAGGCGTGCGCGGGTGGCTTCGGAGAAGACCAAATCAGTCTTCGAGGATCTTGAAGCGGGGATCGTCCGGATCGATCGACGAAATGCCGCGCGCTTCCGCGGTCATCTGCACTTCTTCCGAACGCTGCTCCACGTGGCGCATCTCTTCCAGGTGACGGTAGATGGCGTGCACCAGGTCTTCGCAACCTTCGCGGTTCAGGGCCGAGATCTCGAACACCGGGCCCTTCCAGGCCATCTTCTTGACGAAGTCCTTGACGACCTTCTTGCGCTCGTCTTCCGGGATCACGTCGAGCTTGTTCAGCACCAGCCAGCGCGGCTTGTTGAGCAGCTCTTCGTCGTACTTTTCGAGTTCCTTGACCAGCGCCTTGGTTTCCTTGACTGGGTCGGTCTTGCCGTCCATCGGGGCCAGGTCGACGATATGCAGCAGCAGGCCGGTGCGGCTCAGGTGGCGCAGGAACTGGTGACCCAGGCCGGCGCCTTCGGCGGCACCTTCGATCAGGCCGGGAATGTCGGCGATGACGAAGCTCTTTTCGTGCGAGACGCGGACCACGCCCAGGTTCGGGTGCAGGGTCGTGAACGGGTAATCGGCCACCTTCGGGCGCGCGTTCGAGACGGCGGTGACGAAGGTCGACTTGCCGGCGTTCGGCATGCCCAGCAGGCCGACGTCGGCCAGCACTTTCAGCTCGAGGCGCAGCGAGCGGCGCTCGCCGTCCTTGCCCTCGGTCTTCTGGCGCGGCGCGCGGTTGGTCGAGGTCTTGAAGTGGATGTTGCCCCACCCGCCCTCGCCGCCCTTGGCCAGCAGTTCGACCTGGCCGTGCTCGGTCAGGTCGGCGATGATCTCGCCATTGTTATCGTCGATGATCAGGGTGCCGACCGGCATGCGCAGGGTCACGTCCTCGGCGCCCTTGCCGTAGCAGTCGGAGCCGCGGCCCGGCTCGCCGTTGCGCGCCGTGTGCACCTTGGAGAAACGGAAGTCGACCAGCGTGTTGATGTTGCGGTCGGCGATCGCCCAGATCGAGCCACCCTTGCCGCCGTCGCCGCCGTCAGGGCCGCCGAACGGACGGAACTTTTCGCGGCGGAACGAGGCGCAGCCGTTGCCGCCGTCGCCGGCGATGACTTCGATTCTTGCTTCGTCGATAAACTTCATGATGAGACCACCAAAAATAAAAGGCTCTACCGATGGCAGAGCCTTAATTCTAAGGCTTTCGCCTTAAGGGGACCGCGCGAACCTGCCGTGCATTGCACGACAGCTTGCGCGGCCCTTTAATTACGCTGCGACTGCTTCGGCTGCCGGAGCAGCAACGACGGTCACGAACTGCTTCGAACCGACGCCTTGCTTGACGAACTTGACAGTGCCGTTGACCAGTGCGAACAGGGTGTGATCCTTGCCCAGGCCGACGTTGGTGCCCGGACGAACCGTGGTACCGCGCTGACGCATGATGATGCCGCCGGCATTGATTGCCTGGCCGCCGTAGACTTTCACGCCAAGGCGTTTGCTTTCTGAGTCACGGCCGTTGCGGGTAGTACCGCCACCTTTTTTGTGTGCCATTTAGATGCTCCTTGCTGACTAAAGAATGGGCGCGCGGCAATTAGCCGTTGATCGCAACCACTTGGATTTCGGTGTAGTTCTGGCGATGGCCCTGACGCTTCTGGTAGTGCTTACGACGACGCATCTTGAAGATACGCACTTTGTCGTGACGACCGTGCGACACAACAGTCACGCGAACCGAAGCACCTTCCACCAGCGGAGCACCAAACTTGATGCTCTCGCCCTCGCCAACGGCGAGAACCTGATCGATAGTGAGTTCGGAACCAATGTCTGCCGGTATCTGTTCTACTTTGAGTTTTTCGCCAGCGACAACTTTGTATTGCTTGCCACCGGTTTTTATGACCGCGTACATGATTGAAACCTCATTAATTGTTAAAAAATTTTCCAGCCGAACCGATTCGTGGAGACCTCGAGGTTCAGGGAACAGAGGATTATATCCGCATCCGTACGGCATGTCAAAACGGCTGTGGCAGCCGCACACAAGGCACCGGCCGATGCGCAGCCCCGGCGCCCGACTCCCCGCCAATCGGTGCGGAAAACCGCGAGATTGCCTTGCTTGTCGTATAATCGCGGCACTTAACAAAATCTAAACCGCATTCTTCCTCACGCAGGTCTGCCTTGTCCGCCGCCATCCAAACTGCCCAACAGAATCCCATCACCCGCACGATCGCTGCCGACATGGGGGCCGTGAACACGGTGATCCGACAGCGCCTGCATTCCGACGTCGCCCTGGTGAACCAGATCGCCGAGTACATCATCAGTGCCGGCGGCAAGCGGATCCGTCCGGTGCTGGTGCTGCTGCTGGCGAATGCCTACGGTTATCGCGGCGCCGGCCACCACGAACTGGCGGCGGTGGTCGAATTCATCCACACCGCGACCTTGCTGCACGACGACGTGGTCGATGAATCCTCGATGCGGCGCGGCCGCCAGACCGCCAACGCGCTGTTCGGCAATGCGGCCTCGGTGCTGGTCGGCGACTTTCTGTACTCGCGCGCCTTCGAGATGATGACCAGCCTGGACGACATGCGCATCATGCAGATCCTGTCGCGCGCCACCACCGTGATCGCGGAAGGCGAAGTGCTGCAGCTGCTGAACATGCACGATCCGG
>Ga0308160_10001794_pt1 | contig 28249 bp, 46 predicted proteins | sample PhyFR1_FD_201036 | JGI IMG/M metagenome (GOLD analysis project Ga0308160, IMG submission 201036) | Phyllosphere microbial communities from UC Gill Tract Community Farm, Albany, California, United States - DLSLF.R1 | ecosystem: Host-associated > Plants > Phyllosphere > Unclassified | place: USA... | reverse complement strand
CGGCCTCCGAGCAGGGCAGGACGCGGCCTTGGCAGCTAGGGATTGAGCCGGTGGCGGAGGTTGGGTCCGGAGTGGGAAGGAAGAAGACGGTCGGTCGCGCGATGCGGCTGGCGAGTGCAGGAGACGGGAGGAGAGGGACGAAGAGGTGGTTAGCCCGGGGGCGATCGGTCGTTGGCGGTTTTCGGACAGAGGGGACGAGGCGACTAACTTCGATGTGAAGGGGAGAGGAGGGGGCCGCCAGCTGCTGCGCGGAGCGACGTGAGGGCAGCAGCGCTACGACCGAGAAGGGGGCAGATCCAGCGAGCTCATTCAGGCATGCCCTGCGGGTTGGAGCAGGTCAGAGCAAAGCAGGCGAGAATCCCTCGGTCTTCTCGTGTTTCTCTGGCATCCATCATCGACGAGTGTTGACAGTGCGGTCGGCTCGACTGGGCCGCGTCCTTCCGGGCGAGCCGCCCTCCCGTCGCCTGCAGCAGAGACGCGGCGGCGACGGCGGCGGCGCGACCGACGCCAGCCAGCCAGCAGCTCGAGCGCTCCCTCGCCGTCGACCTGTTGCTGTCCTCCGCCAACTACCTACCCAGCTCGAGAGCTCGCCGCCAAGATGAAGCTCGTCAAGCCCTCCTGGGTCTACCATCCCGGTCCGTTACTCTCGCTCTGCCTTCGTCATCGGCCGCCAGCCATCCTTTCCCGCCTGGCGCGACGGTCGAACGCGTCTTCCCGGCGAGCCCGGGCTCCCCCCTGCACGCGTGCTGACTCCTCCCTGCGGGAACCCCTTGCGTCGTCGATCTTAATATCTGCACTTCTGCCCTCTTACTCTACCTCCTGCCTGATTGCATCGACAGATCCTCACCCGCGGCCGAACGATGTGCCGCGCAAGCTGCCCATCTACTCGCTCAGCATCCATCCCGACGCGTCCCGACTCGCGACCGGCGGGCTCGACGGCAAGGTTCGCATCTGGTCCACGCTCCCGATCCTCTCGCCCCTACTCGAGGCCAACCCGGCCAACGCTCGGCTGCTGTGCACGATGACCCAGCACGACGGGAGTGTCCTCTGCGTCCGCTGGGCAGGCCACGGGCGGTATCTCGCATCGGGATCGGATGACCACATCCTTCTCATCTGGGACCTCGACCGCGGAGGCGGCGGCCGCGTCTTCGGCAGCACCGAAGTCAACGTTGAGAGCTGGAAGCCGCTGATCCGCCTCGTCGGCCACTCGTCAGGTGCGCACCTCGTTTGATCTTTCTGGTCTGGCAGCCGGGTGGTGTGCTGACGGGCGCTCGCGCCGGAACCAGACGTCGTCGACCTCGCCTGGTCGCCCGACGATAGCCTTCTCGCCTCGGTCGGCCTCGACTCGACCATCATCGTCTGGTGTACGCGCACGTTCCGGATGGTGGCCAAGATCGAGGGCCACCAAGGCTTCGTCAAGGGCGTCTGCTGGGACCCCGTCGGCGAGTTTCTCGCGACCCAGGTCCGTCGTTTCGCGTGCGCTCCGCGTCCCTGTAAGCATCTCGCTGATGCGACCACATCCGCGCGTCCTGCGACGCGCTCAGAGCGACGACAAGACGGTCAAGATCTGGCGGACGGCTGACTGGGGGCTCGACAAGACGGTCTCTGAGCCGTTCAAGTCGTCGCCCGGGTCGACCTTCTTCCGCCGGCTGTCGTGCGTTGTGTTTCCTTGCGCCCATCGCACGTGCTGCCGATCTGCTGACGGCTTCCGCTACTCCTGTCTTCGAGACCAGCTGGAGCCCTGACGGAGCCTTCATCGCGAGCTCGAACGCGATGAATAAGGCTGTCTTCACGGCGGCGCTGATCGAGCGAGCCGGCTACAAGCAGGACGTCTCCTTTGTGGGCCACAGCGACACGGTCGAGGTCACGGTACGCGCGCTCTCGTGCCGCCGGCTTTGCGCTCATCATTGTCGCACGAGAGCTGACGTGAAGCTGCCCTTTGCCTCGGTCCAGGCCTTCAACCCGTGCATCCTTCACCCGGCAAGTAAACCCTCGCGCAAGCACGTGACGTGCCTGCTCGCGCTCGGCTCGGACGACCGCTCCATCTCGCTTTGGGGCAACAAGTCGCGCAAGCCGCTCGTCGTCGTCAAGGAGATTTTCGACGGCCGGATCTGGGACCTGAGCTGGACACGCGACGGAAAGACGCTCTGGGCTTGCAGCGCGGACGGCACCGTTGTCAGCCTCGCCTTCGAGGAGGGTGAGGTCGAGGGCTTTGCGAAGGAAGGCGTCCTCCAGGTGCGCACCAGCAGTAATTTGCTCTGCTCTGCTCGCGAGGTGCTGATCGGGACCCACCCCTTCTGACCCCTGCTGCGCTCCTGTTGTCCACCCTGTCGCCTCGCCAGGCCATCCTCGAAACCTATCCGGTCCACAAGGCGCGACTGTCGGGCTCGAATCCGGGCGCGACCGGTGCGCTAGCGACGTCGACTCTCTCGCAAGCGCCTCTTCCGGTCTCGTCCTCCATGCTGCCCTCGCCGTCGTCATCTGCGGGCCCGAGCGTGCCCCCGCTCCGGCCTGGCCAAGCGCCCCCGGTGACCCAGCTCGCGCCGGTCAAGCTCGGGCCGGCGGCGGTCCAGCACATCTCGACCGCGCGGAACGGTAAGAAGCGGATCCGGCCGACCAATGTCGGCGGCAACCCGTCCGCCTCGGGCCTCCAGTCTGCCCAGGGTTCCTTTGGCGGGGCGGGACCCTTTGGCGGTCGGGTACCGGGCGAGCCCGAGCCCGAGGTCATCCGCATCGATGCGAGCGGTAACAAGATGCCGCCGCCGACGGCCGTCGTCGCCCAGTCTGCGGTGCCCACGCGACTCCAGCCGGCGCCGTTGGTGCCGTCGCACCGCGCACCCATAAATTCGTCCGAGTCGATGGACGTTGACGACCCGGCCGAGCTCAATGGCCGGCCTACGCTTGCCAGGCAAGACTCGGCCGAGGCGACGTGGACGGTCGACTCGCGACCGTCGTCCCGCGAGCCGTCGGCCACTGCGGCCGGCAAGCGCAAGGCGATCGACGAGGGTGGACCATCGGCGCCGGCACCTGCGCCGCTCATCAACGGTTCGCGCGTAAAGGGTCGGACTCTCGGCGAGGGCGTTCGGCGCACGTCGGGTGTCGAGCGCGAGCTGCGGCCCGCAGGCGCGGAGGGCGGGAGCGGCGCCGGCGGCGTTGCCCACCTCGAAGGCGGACATCGTCCGAGCGCAGACGTCCTCCGGCGTCTAAGCGTTCGGAGCGTTCTCAAGGCTGAAGCCGCCGACGAGGGTGGCGACTGGATCGAGGCCCGCAACTCCCTCAGTGGTGAGTCGAAAGAAGACGGTAACGCTTGTTGGATCCGAGCTGAAGGCTCGCTTCGTCGCGCAGGCCCCGCCGAGGTCATCCATCACACACCCTCGCAGGTTTCATGGCTCGACTACCTGCCTGCGCCCGTCGTCGCCCTTGTCTTCTCATCTCTCTTTTCAGCCTTTGCGTGCGACGACAGCTCGCTCAGCATCTATTCGCCGACCGGCCGGCGACTCGTGCCGATGCTCATCCTTGACGGCCCGGCCGTCGTTATGAACGGGAATGGCAAAGGCGGCCTCTCAGTCGTTACCAGCCGCGGCACGCTCTACTCGTGGTGCGTCTCACGTTCGTTGAGGGTTATGAAGGCGAGCGAGCTGACGACCTCGGTCGCCCACCTCCGCAGGAACATGCGCCTGCGCTCATCGACTCTACCGGCGGCCACCGCGACGCCTAATGTCGGGCACCTGCTCGCCGTTCCCGACACGGCAATCCACCACTCGCTCCTTCGGCCGAACGGGACGACGGTACTTGTCCTCTCTTCAGGCATCGCCGTCGCCTGGTCGTCGCCGCTCGGCGCCTGGGCCGTCCTCTCGAGCCGGTGGCACAGCGCCGGCTCGTCCTTTTGGGACCTTTCGGGCCGCGTCCGCTCTTCGACCGCAGCAAGCGGCCGAGGCATCATCGCTGCGGTCGAGTCGTCGCTCAACGAGCTCCCAGCCCCGTTCGACGTGCCCGACCGGGAAGCGGCGCCCGAGTGGTGGGAGTCGGCGCTCTCGCTCGGCCACCTCGAGGGCCGGCTTCAGGCGTGCGTCGCCCTCGGTGCGAGCGGGGAAGAGTACCGGCGCTTTCTTCGAAACTACGCCGAGAAGATTGCCGACGAGGGCTTCCGGGCCAAGGGCGAGGAACTTATCCGCGACCTCGTCGGGCCGACCGTCGCTCTGCAGTGCGTCTGGCCATCACCCGCCGCTCGGATAGCTCATCAAGCTGACCGCCCCCCCTGCATCTCTGTGCAGCCCGTTGCTCGTCGCCTCGACGACTCAATCACTGCAGAGTGACGCTTCGCCGATGATCCTCGGGGTATCCCGACGCGACCTGCTCAAGGACGTCCTCGCCTTCTTCGGTGCGTGGCTCCGGCCTGGACATCAACTGCCCTTTGCCTGAGCGCTGACCCTGCCGTTCTCCCCTCGCTTGCGGATCCGACAGTCAAGAGCCGGCATCTCGTGAAACTCGGCATGGACTGGCAGGAGACCGTCCGGCGGGCCGTTGCGGCCGAACGAGAGCGCGCCGAAGAGTAGATTTTCCGACCGGTCTCAGCAGGAGGCGGGCGAGCGTTCAAGTCGCGGCCGCTTCGGGAGAACTGTCCTGGGGTTGACTCCTGGACTATGCCATCGCCTGCTCGACCTTGGCCCGACTGAGAATCTGACGAACAGCGAGGCTTCGTGCTGCCAGGCCCTGAGCGTCGCCTTCGTTCAAGAGCGACCTCCGACATATTGTGCACAAACGACGTGCAAAAGAGGCTGCTCGGACGCGTACAAGCGGAGACTGCTCTCTTGTTCTCGCCCTGCATCCTTGCGGACCGAGTCCTGTTGAGCGTACGCATTCGGACTTGGCCGCCCTCGGTGGGGCACAACCCCCCTCAGTGACTGCCCAGGCCGGGGTTCGTCCCTTTTGATTTCAGCCCGACAACTCGACGGCTGCTGCGAGGCCTCGCCGCCTGCATACCTGCGCTCGCCGAAGCTCATCACCCAGCCAGGCGACGCCAAGCTACCCTTCAGACCTCCTCAATCATGGGTACGCCGCCCTCTCTCACCCGGTTCGTCCTCCTCTCGAGAGCGAGACCGTTCGGCTGACGCTAGCAAACCCGCCTCCGCGGATACCTTGCCGTCGCGCGCCCCGCAGCCAAGGTGAGTTCGCTCTGAGCTTAGGCCGTTGGAGGGTCGTGCCGCCCGGAAGCACACCTGAGCTAACATGGCCGTCCGATCTGCAGTCCAAGGCTCAAGGCCGCATGAAAAAGGTACGTCGAGCGAAGGATCTGAGCGTCTTGTGCGGAGGGGCCGAGCTCAAGGCTGACCCTACTGGACTACGCTCGCGTCCGCAGACTCCCAAGCCCGAGAGCACCGAGCCCAGTCTGGCCATCGCGCCGGCCAAGAAGACGAAGGAGTCAAAGCGGGTGACGCGCGAGCTCGCCGAGGAGGCCGCTGCTGCCAACCCTGCTCCTACCTCGGTTGCGGCCGGCGAGGACGCCTCTGCTGGTGCGGCCGACGGCAGCGCAGAGGCCGCTGCGCCTGCGCCCGGCGTCGAGGGCGAGGAGAAGAAGTCGAAGAAGAAGCGAAAGGCCGCGCCCGAGACGGAGGCGGGCGCGTCCAAGCCGGCCGAGGGCAAGAAGGCCAAGAAGGCCGAGGCTAAGAAGCCCGAGCCGGTCGCAGAGCCGTCGGTCAAGATCAAGAAGCGCAAGCCGACAGGTGCGTTGCCACGGCCCTGTCAGTAACGCATCTGGCTCGCGACACTGACGTGCATGCTCCCGCAGACCCCTACACTCTCGAGGAGATCCCGGTTCAGGCTCAGCGGGGTGCGTGTCTCGAGCTGCCCGCTCTGGCGCCTTTGGCGCAATGTCGTTGACCTCCTTTCGACCCTGCTTTGCACCCACAGCCATCCAGTACGCCCAGACACTTGGCTCGCCCGACTTCAAGTTCAACAAGGGTCGCCAGAACTGGCTCATGCGCAACGTCTACTCGGCGAGCGAGGTGCGCGAGTCGATCCGGCTGCTGAGAGTCCATCCGGTACAGACGCTGACCTCGCCCGTCCGTCCTCTCGCGCGTGGCCCATGGCCAGGTCCCCGAGGAGTTCGTCGAGGACGCCCTGCGCTATCTACGGAGCGTCATGGGCGGCTCGCGCGACGTGAGTTGTCGCCCGAGGTGTTTGGGCTGAGAGACAGCGCTGACCCGACCCGTCCTATGACCGCAGGTCATGGTCAAGGCTGCCCGCGAGCTTCTCGCGCGCGAGATCCCGGCTCCTGTGGCAACTGCCGCCGAGTCGGAGGACAAGGAGGCCGCGCCGGCTGCCGAGGCACCCAAGGCTGAGACTGCGGAGGATGATGACGCCGAGGTTGAGGAGACTGAGGAGCAGACGCAGGCGCGGCTGCTCAAGACGGGCAAGGAGCGGGCCGAACGGCTGCTCAAGTCGCTCGGCGTCCCTCTCTCATGAGCCGTGACGACTGTGTGCCGTTGGGCGTTGGGGAGGCTGGGAAGTCGAACGTCAGCAGACATGCTGTAACGATCGTGGTCAGCATCGGGCGGCGTTGCAAAGGAGAGAGCAACCAGGCAGCTCTGGTTGACCATTGTCAATGGGGCTGCTGCGCGAGCACCTCTCGTCAGTCAACCGACAGCCTCAGCTCTGTCGTCCGATCAACCACGACTTTCAGCCCACCCTCAGTAGATGGCCGTCTCCGGGTCTGACTGCTCGTCGCCTGAGAGCAGCTACTCCGCTGCCAGGCGTCCCGCCGCCCGTCCGGTCCGCAAGGCTGCCCTCGGCCAGCCCCCACGCAGACCGTCGTCGCGGGCGGCCGCCCGAGCTCAGGGCGAGAGCCTCGAGCCGGCCGACGGCTTCTCGGTCGACCGGCGCGATACGCTCAGCACGCTCGTCATGTCCGAGGCCGAGGAGCGGCTGCTCTCGTCGAGCAGCGGCGACAGCGATGAGGGCTCGACCGATACGTCAACAGCCTCGTCGGACGACGGCGGCAGCAGCTCGGACGAGTCCTCGAGCTCGTACGTCTCGTCGAGCTCGTATGCGTCCTCGCGCTCCTCGGCGGCATCCTCGGGGTCATCCCAGCGATCCAGCGCTAGGCCCAGACGCTCGCCAGCTCTCGCTGTCAGGCCGTTTGATGTCGCATCCCCCGCTCACGAGACGCCCCCCGCCATCGAAAGGCCGACCTCGACCACCCCGCCCACGACCGCGACCGCGACGTCGACCCCGGTCGGCCGCCGGTCGCCAACCAAGAGGCGACACGTCTTTGACTCGCCTCAGTACCGCGCCGATGCATTCTTCGACCCGGAAAACGTCGCCATCGTCCGTTCGCCGACGAAGACGGCCGGTTCGTCCGACAGCCCAGCAGCGACAGAAGACAGCTCGAGCTCGACACCCGTCGCCGCTGCGCGCGACTCCGTCGTCCCTGCCGTTAACGTACAGCAGCGCGCAATGCCGCTCCCGCCGGTCTGCCTCTCGGAGCTCATCGCAGCTTCGACACCTCCAGCTACGCCGCGCAAGACGCCACGCCGAATGAGACCGCGTCCGACCGAGCTCTTCGACTTTATCGCGCGCTCGCCACACCCGTTCGCGTCGACGTCCGCGTTGACAGTCGCGACGCCAACCTCGACAGAGCCGTCGACAAGCGCGGCCCCTCGGACACTCCAGCCGGGTTCGCCAACATCCCAAGCATCGCCGCCCTCGTCTCCCGACTTCCCACCGGCATCGCTCATTCGTTCCTCCGGCGCCGCACGGCTGCCGCAGCCGGCAAAAGTCAAGCAAGAGCCCAGCACCCGGACCGAGCGGCGCAAGAGTGGCAAATGCTGCTCGGCTTTGCCTCATGCCCTGCAGGTCGACGAGCTTGAAGTGATTGAGCTCACGAGCGGGAGCGAGATGGGCACGCCCGTCGGTCATCCGGCCTTTAATGGCAAAAGCCGGATGGGCAAGCGGCGCATCATCCTGTCGGATTCGGAGGACGGGGCCGAGATCGAGTCGTCGCTGCCGCCGGTCGACAAGCCCGGCCTTCGACAGTCAACTCCATCTGCTGCTATGCTCCGGCAAACGGCCGAAGTCGTCGAGCTCTCATCATCAGACGAGGAGCCGCCAAGCCCGCCTGTCCGGAGACCCCCGCCACCGATGCCGTCTAAGTCCTCTCTTCTGGAGGAAGAGGATGACGAGGTCGTTCCCGAAACGGAAGACGAAGGCGTTCTCCACTGGAGCCCACCACCGCCGCCCCGACCGAGCTTTAAACCGGTGACGCCTGCGGCGCGCAAAAAGGTGCAGCCCTTGCAGTCGATCTTCCGCCAGCCGGCCGTCGATGTCAACCTAGGCGTCTACGACTCGCCACCCTCGTCGCCCGTCCGCCCGGCCGTGGTCAAGACGCCCGCCAAGACGCCGTCCAGAAAGGCGTCCAAGCTAGAGAAGGCAACTGGAAGCGCTCCGCTCAACATCAACTCGAAGGCTTGGAAGACGCGGCGAGAGACGCTTGCGCTCGAACTTATCCGCGAGCTCGACGCCTCCGTCTTTGATCACCTCGTCCTGCCGACACTGCACCTGTCTGACGTCGGCGAGCCGAGTCCTGCCGTCGCTGGAGCGGAAAAGGGCAAGCGCAAGGCTGCGCTTCCTCAGGGCGTCACCTGGACCGGTCGGCTCAAGTCGACGGCCGGGATGAGTCGCTGGACGCGGCGCATGGTGCGCGGCGTCTGGGAGCACCACTGCTGCATCGAGCTCTCGTCGAAGGTTTGTTTTTGACCGGGGCGGCCACGGCTCAAGGTGCAGACGGAGGCTGACCGAGCGGCACTACGCCACTTTGTCCGAGCAGGTGCTCGACACCGAAGAGAAGCTACTCAGCACGACAGCGCACGAGATGGTGCGCCCCCGCTCCTCCCCATGCCTGGCCTCCTACAGAGCGTTCACGACCTGATGCGCATTTCTTGCCACCTTTAGTGCCACCTGGCCGTCTGGATCCATCACGGCAAGGATGCCGCCCCGCACGGCAAGGAGTTTCGCGCCTGGGGCAAGCGCGTCATGCGTGCTCGTCCCGATATCGAAGTCACCGTGCGTCCTTGATGACCTTCGGCCTCAAGCAGGTCACCTTGCTTCTGCGCAGTCTGCTGCCGGGCTGAATCTCTGATCGAACAGACGAAACACGACTACGAGATCGTCCGGAAGTTCACGTGGAGCTGTACGAACTGCCCCGCAACCTACGGTCGCGACACCAAGTCGATCGACGTGCGTCCTTCCGTTGTCTTCCTTCTCGACGCCGCGCCCGACGCCGCTCAGTGGCACCTTGGCACCCGCTGCCTCCAGACTGGTGCGACCACTGAACCCTGCATTCTCGCGCTAACGCTGGCAGATTGAACGCCATGCCTGCGGTCGATGTTCGAGTCGGCTCGTTGCAGACTTCGCGACGACGGCGACGCCGGCCAAACCGAACGCCTACCAGCGTGCGTCCCCTCGGCAATCTTTCCTTCCTTCCCCCCGCGCCGCTCGTCGACTGCCCTGTCTGACCGCCACGCGCCCCACTCCTCTCCCTCACATGCGACAGAGTTCATCAAGCTGCATTTCACTGCGGTCCAGGCGGCGTGTGCGCCCGGCTCGAGCGCGGCCGACGTCATGCGGGAGCTGGGCGTCCGGTACCGGGCGGAGAAGGCGGCGGCGGCGGCGGCGGCGGTGGCGGCGGTCGGGAGCCGAGAGGTGGTCGAGGGGCTGGCTACCGGTCTCGGTGGGCTGGCGCTGGCGTGAAGAGGATGGCACTGAGCTCGGTCGGTGCCGCCCGGTGTCAATGAGGACGAGGGGGGCGGTGTCAGACGATCAGACGGTCGTCATTTCTGCTCAGCTGCAACGTCTTCGACGATGTGGGCTGCACTGTGGTCGTTGACGAAGTGAGGAACGGCTGCCCCTGCCCCTGCTGCAGCCCAAGCTCGGCTTAGAGGAGCGAACCGGCCTGCCGGGTTGCGTACTCTCGCCATCAGTCGGTTTGGATCTGCGGCCGGCGCACGAAGCGATGACGACGAGAAAAAGGAGAAACGGCAACAAAAATTAAATGATGATTCGTTGGCCTCGGCCCGGCGCCTGGCGGGCCTGCTGCTGCTGCTGCTGCTGAGCTGGGCAGGGCGTGCGGGCTGACGGGCGCGCGCGCGTCTGCCTCAGGCCTGGGCAGCGGCGGCCGCGCCGCGCCCCTCTCTCTTTCGCCTGGCCGCCAACGTCACCCTGCTCCGCCGTCGACGCTCCTCCCTCCGGCGCCCTTGCTTCTCGCTCGCCCTCGCATCTCACCTCCAGACCAGCATCGACTCTTCTCCTCCCAGCCGGCCAACGACCCTCACCAGGTCAGACAGCCCTCCTCCTCAACCCACGCCGGCCACCCCTTCTCCCTGTCAAACCCGCCCGCGATGCCCGTCATCGACGCCTTCAAGAGTGCGTCACGCCCTCTGCCTTCTTCCTGCCCCCGCCGCTTCGTTCAGCCCAACCCTCCCACCCGAGACGAAGACCTTTGTGGCCCAACCTGGTCACCGTCCCTGCTTGCTGCAAGCGTCCTGCTGCTCTCGAGCGCAAGTACCGACTTTGTCCTTCCTTCTCCGGAGGGACGGACACCCTCGCGCCCTCCTCGGCCACTCGCGCCCTCCTCCGCCGCCGCCGCTGCCCCAGCCGGGCGAGCGAACCAAACCAAACCACCTGCTGACGAACCCACCAACCCTCGTCGCCTTCACCTCTGCCCCGCTTCTCAAGACCTGATGCGCAAGCACCCCAAAGACGGCGCCTCCGCTTCTGTTTCGGCGCCTAATTCGCCCCAGCAGCCGACAGGCTTCGCCCCGGCGCCCGCCCAGCAGCAACAGCAGCAGCAGCAGCAGCAGACGTCATCCGCCACGCGCCAACACCAGCAGCAGGCCCAGCAGCAGCAGCAGGCGGCTCAACAGCAGCAGCAGCAGGCCTACTCTGCCCGAGACCATGCGACCCACCCCGCGCACGCCCATGCGCCCCCTCCCGGTGCCCATCAGCAGCAGGCTCAGCAGCCCCAGGGTCAGAGCTATCAGGCCTACCCGTATGGCGGCCCTCAAGCGGAGTACGACACGGCCAACGGCAAAAAGGAGCGCCTGCCCGTCTACCAGGGCCTCGAGGCCTTCCAGCTCGTCGAGAAGATGGGAGAGTGCGTCCCTCTGCTGCCGTTTTGTTCGACCCTCGCTCGCTTGCCTGAGGACGACCCAACTGACGCTTCATTCCTCTTCCAGCGGCGCCTTCTCAAACGTCTACAAGGCTATCGACCGCATGACCGGCCTGAAGGTGGCCGTCAAGGTCGTCCGCAAGTACGAATTGAACTCGTCCCAGGTACGCGCCCTTTTCCTCTTTCGGACTCTCTCCTCTCTCTCTCCCCATCCTTCGCACTTCTGCTCGCTCGAGCAAGGTCGCCGTGCTCCCTGTTGGGTCAGGGAAATTATTGCCTCGAAAGCGCCGGGCGAGGAAGGGTACGGGTTCGGCACCCTCAGAACAACCAATCCCTGCTTTGCGGTCTCACCCCCCTTCACAAGAAGCAGGGTTTCAAGGGCGGTCGATGCACCTCTTCCTCGGAAGTCCCCCTTCCCTCGTCTGCCTCTTCCCGAGATCTCCTACGACGCCCCGACCTCCCCACACCTCCTTGAGGGTCTGCTTCGGAGTCGTGCTTGCTGACGCTCCACGCCCGCTTTCGACCCCTCCCTCCACCCCCTCTTGCCCGACCTTTCTGTTTCACTTCTCATCCCCACTCCAGCACGGCGACAAGCACCTGAACCCGAACTTTAAGAAGCGCCCCCGCGTGACCGAGGTCCGCCTCTCTCTCCGCTTCTCATCCTCTCGCCTTCTCTCGCCTGCTTTGCTCCTTGCCTTGCGCTCCTGCCTACCCGTCTCTGCGCCTCTCGGACAGGCTTGCTGACCTTGCTGCTCTGTCACTTCAGCGCGCAAACATCCTCAAAGAGGTCCAGATCATGCGCGGCACTGACCACCCGAGCATCATCAAGCTCATCTCGTTCAGCGAAAGCGCCGAACACTATTTCCTCGTCCTCGAGCGTGCGTTCGCCCGGTCGCTGCTCCTGGGGAGGCCTGCGGCTGACGACATATTGACTTGTTGCCGGCAGTCATGGAGGGCGGCGAGCTCTTCCATCAGATCGTCAAGCTCACCTACTTTTCCGAGCAGCTCTCACGGCACGTCATCCTCCAGGTCGCGCACGGCATCCGCTACCTGCATGAGGAGCGGGGCGTCGTCCACCGCGACATCAAGCCCGAGAACATCCTGTTTGAGCGGCTGCCGATCGTGCCCTCGCGGACGCCCGTCCACCGGCAGTACGACGAAGAGAAGGAGGACGAGGGCGAGTTTGCGCCTGGCGTCGGCGGCGGCGGGATCGGCCGCGTCAAGATTGCTGACTTCGGCTTGAGCAAGATTGTCTGGGCCGAGGACACGGCCACGCCGTGCGGCACCGTTGGCTACACGGCGCCCGAGATTGTCAAGGACGAGCGCTACTCCAAGAGCGTCGACATGTGGGCGCTCGGCTGCGTGCTCTACACGCTCCTCTGCGGCTTCCCGTGCGTAGCCCGGTGACCCTTGCCGCTCTGCCAACGCCGTCCTGACGTCCTTCTCCTCTTCATCCTCCCAGGCCATTCTACGACGAGTCGATCGCCGTCCTGACCGAGAAGGTCGCCCGGGGCTACTACACCTTCCTCTCGCCCTGGTGGGACGAGATCTCGGCCTCGGCCAAGGACCTCATCACCCACCTGCTCTGCGTCGACCCTGCCCAGCGCTACACGATCGACGAGTTCCTCGCCCACCCGTGGTGTAACGAGCAGCCGCCGCCGCAGTCGGTCGCCCAGGCCTACGCCCAGCCGGGTGCCGCCCAGCAGCAGGAGAAGCCGGCCCGGTCGGTCCCGGCCAACGCGCCGATGGACTCGCCCCTGCTCGCCTCGATGCGTGGCCCGGGCGCGCGCGAGGGCCGCTCGCCTGGCCTGGCCTCGCTCAAAGAGGCGTTTGACGTTGCCAACTCGGTCCACCGGATGGAGGAGGAGGGTGCCCGTCGACGGGCGTACAACGGCCCTGGCGGCGCTGGACCGGCAGGATTCCTCCACGGTCTCAACGAGGATGACGAAGAGGCCGAGGAGGAGGGCCAGGTCGAGGAGGTTCGGCTCAAGCACGGCGATGCGGCCGCGCAGGGTCTCCAGCAGCGCCAGCAGCAGCAGGCCGCGCCCGTCAGCAACGCCGCAACCCGGACGCAGCAGCAACAGCAGTACCACCGCGACAACAACACGGCAACGGGCAGCGCTAACGCCAACAAGGGCGGCTATCAGCCGGCCGGCGGCGCCGACCGCAAGATGGCCGAGGCCGCTCTCTACGACGGCCGGGCCGGCCAGCGTGATCGCGGCAAGCAGGGCCGCGCCGGCGGTTTCGAGCTCGACATGAGCGGAGCTACCCTCCGTGCGTCGCCCGGCCCCCTTTCCGCTTACCGCTGGGCGTTTAACTGATCTCGCTGCCTTCTCTCCTCTCTTTTCCAGTCGGCAAGCGCGCAAAGAAGCCGAGTCCGCTTGCCAACGACGGTCTCGTCCCGCCCTCGAGTCCGGCCCGGCGCGCCCAGGCGCCGACCGACGTCGGTTCGCCCATGCGCTATTAAATCCCACCCCCTACCCGTTTGACGCTCCTCGCGCCGATCCGGCAACGGCCTCGCCCCCTCCGCCCATCTAGGCTTCACGACCCTTGCATACCCTCCTCCCCGTCACGTTTCTCGCCCGTTTCACCCACTCCCCCCTTCGCACGCCCCCTTTTGGTCTAGACTAGCAACCCCTCGCCCCCCTTGATCCCCCTCTTCTGCGAAGACACGGACGATCTCCTTCGCCTCTTGCTGCGCCCTGCCCCCTTCCCGTGTGTTTCTCGTATGCGCCCCTTGTATAAAAGCGGCCTCGCCACGTAGCACCACGTCGCGCGAGAGTCCATACGCCTGGGCTTTCTTTCATCGGCCGCGGACGGCCGCCCGCGCCCCGCGCTGGCCTCCAAGCTGCCCTTGCCATCTCGTGCCGCCGACCCTCCACCTATCATACCACCCATGTCATCCTCACCTCCAGCAGCAACGCCTGCAGCAGCAGCACCGACGACTCCCGATGTCGAGGCTTCACCTGCCGGGCCCATCCTCTCCAAGACGCAGCAGCGCAAGCTTGCCCGCCAGCAGGCCCTTGCCGAGGCCGAAGCCGCCGCCCCCTCCAGCATGAGCGGCCTTACAGGCCCGGCCATGAGTGTCCAGGAGGCCGAGGAGCGCCTCGAGAGCATTGGGAGCGCGTGCGGCGCCGTTCTTGGCAAGCGCATCAAGCTCTTGAGCAAAAAGGCGGTCAGTCGACCTCCTTCTTGCTTCCTTTCCTTCGAGCGGCGGTCGCCCTGCGAGCTGCTGTTCATGGGTGCACGGGACCCTCTTGGGCTGACGGAACCCCTCTTACCGCCATCGCTCAATGTTCGCCCTCCAGCAACGGCATCAGACGTACAAGGACATCCCGGTCGGTCCCTCATTGCACGGCTCAGCTGAGCTTGTCTTCGCGCGCGTGAGCTAACCCAAACCGACCTCGCACCCGGGCCCTTCTCCGGCACCTTACGCAGACCGAAACGCTCAACCCGGACCAGGTCCAGGCACTGTCGAAGCTTGACAGCCTGATCGCAACGATCAAGGAGCTGGATGAGATGAAGAAGGCGGTCGAGGTCGGTTCCCTCGCGCTCACGGCCGATCATGGTCTGAAGCGACTAGAGAGCTGTGCTGATCGTTGCTGCCACCGCATCGTGTCGCTCACATACGTCTAGGTCGCCGAGCTCGAGCAGGCCGCTGCGCTCCGGGCCAAGAAGTACTTCGACGCCGCCCAAGTACGTGGTGAGGTGATCGGGGCAGCTCGCCTAGCAGACTGTTCCACACGACCGTCCCCTCGTTGACGCCGCCTTGCCCCCCCCCCCTTTGGTCAGTCTGAGGCTCACTTCTCGCACCTCCAGGCGCTTCTCGCCCTCTCGCGTCTCCACGCGCTCCTCTTCCGTTCGCCCTCGTCAACCTTTGCGCCGACCCCACTGCCTTCGGCGCTTCAGGACTTGACGGCCCAAGAGGTCGCCGCGGTCGGCAGCCTTCAGCACGCGCTCGTCGAGCGCCAGCAGGTCGGTCTCGTTGTTGAGCTCGCGCGGGGCGCGACCGAGACCGACGTCCTTGAGGGCGTCTCGTTTGCGCGCGTGCTCGAGATTGTCAGGTCGCTGCCCGAGCCGGCAGAGGAAGACTCGTCGACGTCGTCCTCGTCTGCCCAGCAGCCCGATGAGCAGCAGGCTCCACGCCCGCCCAACACCAACCGCTGCTACCAGCCTCCGATCCAGTTTGGCTCGTCGGGCCTGCTCGACGAGAACGACCCGGCCGTCCCTGGCTCGTCGACGACCGGCTCGACCTCACCCGACCCCTCGAGGCCTGTCCAGCATGCGTCGTTCGCTTCGGGCGGCGACAGGAGCCAGCAGCAGATGTCGTTCGGCACAGCCGTCGAGGCGTCCGCTCCTTCGCCGGCGGCTGCGCCAGAGGACGTCGAGCCAGCCGTCCGCGGCAAAGCTGGTCTCGAAGGCGAGGGCGAGGCGCTCGCCGCCGTCGACGACCAAGCGGCCACCGAGCCACCCTCGGCCAACAAGGCAGAGGACGCCGACGTCGTCGTCGAACGTCTCCGCGCCGGCGCCGGGGCTCCGGCGGCCCTCGACTGGGCGGCCGACGAGCCTGCTGGTCTCGATGATGCTGGCCCTGCTGGCGGAGACGGGGCCACGACGCCCGGCGGCGGTTTACGCAAGGCTCGTGGCCCCCGCGGCCCTCGCAACAGGGGCCCGAAGACGCCGGCTGCCGCTGTCGCTACCGCCAGCGCTGGCGAGGGTGGAGCCAACGTCGCTGCGGCCGGCGAGAAGCCCAAGCGGACGAGATCGCCTCGCCAGCCTCGGCAGCCCGTTGAGAACGGCACAACCGCCGCCAACGAAAGCGGCGAGCGTCGCCGGCCTCCTCGTCCCCCGCGCAAGGAGGGCGCCAACAATGGTCGGGCAACCCCGACGACGACGGGCGAGCCGCAGCAGGGCAGGCGCAACGGCGGCGCTGGCGGTAACGGCGGTGGAGCTCGGCGCGAGCAGACTGCTGCTGCTGCTGCTGCTGTCGGCGGTAACGGCGAGAGCGCCGCCGGCCGCCCCCCGCGGACCAACGGAGGACGCGGAGGTGGTGGTGGCGGGCGGCCTCCCGCCTCTGGCGGCCGGGCAAAGCAGGCCGATGGTCGACCGTCCAAGCCGTCGGGGGCCAGCGCGGCACCCGCACTGGCCGCCCCGGTCAGCAGCTCTTGAAAGCACTCTCGACTCTTGTGATGAGTGCATCGAGTCGGAGAACGCCTTTACTTTGCAATTCACTACAACGATGAACTCTCTAACGACCGGTCCTCATGTGTAGCGCAGGACAGATGGGAGCGGAGGTGAGCGCCTGGCCCTGCGCACAAAGGGCTGGCCTATTCCAGAGGGCGAGGCTGCTGCGCGCAGGTGCCACCTCGTCGTCGTCGTCGTCGTCGTTGTCCGTCGCGTCGGCGAGCCTTCCTCACTTCCCCCTCACCCTCACCTCTTCCGACAAAGACGCCCGTACATGTCCTCGGTATTCAAGCGCGAACTTCTGTCGCCCTCGCCTCCTATGTATACCGCCAAGCGCCCCTACCGACCAGACATGGACGAGCTCGACGACGAGATTGACGAGCTCGCGCCGGACGAGCTCGACGCGCCGTTCTTTGACGACGGCGACGACGAGCGTCGGCCGCCCGAGCCCGAGGTCAACACAGAGGGCGACACGTTCTTCCGGGTGCGTCTTCCACGTGTCACGCTCTGTCTGGGGCAACGGCTTGACGGCCGGGGTGGGCCAGCCTGGCGTGGTAAAGGGCTAGGCCGAGCCAGGGTGGCAAAGCTCGAGCCCCTCGGTCCCGGTGCTTTGCTTGCTGGCCGCCGTTCCTTCCCATGGCCTGCTCACACACAACTTACGCTGACTGCTGACGCTCCCCCTCTCAGATCGGTGAGAAGATGCGCGTCACCCAACGCACGTTTAACGGCAAGGTCCTGATTGACATCCGCGAGGTCCGTCCGCAGCCTCCACCTTCTGAGCCGCAGCGCGGGTTCTAACCCTCGGCCTTCATCTCGTAGTATTACACGAAGGACGGCCAAGACCTTCCGGGCAAGAAGGGCGTCGCCCTCTCGCTCGATCAGTACCGCGCCCTCCAGCAAGGACCGACCGAGGGGCTTCTCGCCGAGGACGACGACGCCAGCGGCATGGCGAACGACGACCGGCTCGAGCAGAGCGCCGAGGGCGAGCGCTTCTACAGGCTTGGCGAGAGCGGGGCGAGCAGGCTGAGGAGGGTCTCGCTCAGGGAGGTCAAGGGCCGCGAGGTTGTCGACATCCGCGAGGTTCGTCCCTGCCCTTCCATTGCTCGGGCCTCGACCTGCTTTCATGCCTTGCTGCGCACAATTGTTGCTGACCGCCGACGCTCGCCGCCCGCTCTCACCTCCAGTTCTACCTCCGCGACACCGAGGAGGCGCCAGGGATCAAAGGTGTCGCGCTCCAGCTCGACGAGTGGCGCTCGCTTCTTCAAGTGCCCGTCGATTTCCCGGCCCTGCCGCCGACGATGATGGCAGCAGCCAAGAAGCAGGCGGCGGGCGTCGCGGGTCCGGGACCTTCCTCTGCGGCGACGGCGACGGCAGCAGCAGCGACAAAGGATTCTCCGGCCGAGAAGAAGCGTCGGTTGAGCGCGGCGGTCGATGACGGTCGGGACGAGCTGCAAGTCGGCCCCGAGCGTTTCGAGACGAATGCCGAGGGCGAGCGCTTCCTCCGCGTGCGTCTTCCTCGACGACCCTCTGGGGAGCGCTTCCGCAGGGTAGCCTCGCCAACTGACGTGCTTTCCTCTGCCCATCTTCTTCGCTCTTCGTCGCCTACCCTCGCTCCATGCATGTCGTCCCCTGTCCGCGGGCTTCCCCTGCTCTTCACCACAGCTCGGCAACAATCGCCGGCTGACGGTCCGGTCCTTCAAGGGCAAGCCGCTCGTGGACCTGCGCGAGTTCTACACGGACCCGGCGGGCGAGGAGCGGCCGGGCACAAAGGGACTCTCGCTCTCGGCCGAACAGGTCCGTTCTGGGCTTCCTTTACAGGCTGCTGGCTGGCGTCTTGCGCGTAGATTGACTGACACCTCCCCCATGCTGCACGCTTGACTGCCAGTGGTCACTCGTACGCACAAGCACGCACGCAATCGACAGCCTCTTGTCAGACTTGCTCGGGAGTGAGCTCCCCTCTGCTCCAGCTCCAGCTGCGACAGAACGGCGGAAGGCGGCGCCCGCGGCCAAGACGACGAGCACCACCGGTGGAAGAGGGAGGGGAGGCGGGCGTGGAGGAACTGGAGCCGGCAGGGGTAGCGGGTGGGGGAGGGGCGCGAAGCGCTGAGAGGCATCTGAGCTCGGATCATGCGTCGCAATCTCGGTTCGAAGCTCGCGCGAACCCTTCCGAATGTATCCATCCCATCGTCCGTCAGAGCCGTTCTCCGACGACGCCATAGACGTCGTCCCGCTTCTGGGTAGCGACGGGGATCATTCCCCGCACGCGGTCAATCTCCTCCGGGTCGACGTCGACAACAGCCCACAAAGGCCTCATGCTTGGCCTCTCGGCCTCGGGAACATCCTCGATCGATGGGAGTCTTGCGAGTTCGACGCCCCAAGGCGAGAAGACAAGACTCTCGCCCCAAGAGGCGCGTGTCGGGTTGTGGGCGCCGCTGCGAGGGGCGAGGGGAGAAGGTGTCAGTTGAAAGAATCTCGCAAAAGACTAGGGTGGCTCGGAGCGAGGACGCACGCCTGCGCTGAAGCGATGACGTAGACTGCAACAGGACAGCGCGAAAAGAAATTTAGTCATCAACCCGCATCCACGCGGCTGAGCACGAGATCGGGCAGACGAACCCTGGAAGGTGATGGCGATCGACTTGAGGAGCGTTGCCCAGTGGTCCTTGCCGGTCTTGAGTGTAAAGGCGCTCGGAAACGTCAGGATCGTCGCGCCCTTGCGCGTGAGGATCGTGTGCAGCTCCGGAAAACTGGGCGTCGTGTGACGCTCGTCGAGGATCAGCCAGCGGGTCTGACGAGGACGAGGACGTGCATGCAGGCGTCCCGCACCGGATGTCATAGCAGATCTCGAGCCCCACCTTGCCAATCGCGGTCGGAATTGGCTCGACAACCTTCTGGCCGGGCCGAACGCGCAGGCTCTCACCCCCTTTCTTGGCCGGCTCATTCGACGAGTTTGGGCCGGACGAGCCAGGGCCGGTGAGGAAAACGTCGAACAGATGCAGCTGCCGAGCAAGCCAGAGTCGACTGATAAGCCGTCGACCATGAGCCTAAGCGAGTTGAGGAAGACGTACCTTGCGATAATAGTCGATGATCTGTCCCTCCGGACCGATGACGACCTGGGTGTTGTACACGCGTTCGCTACCTGGCGCCTCGCCTTGGTCCTCCTCGCTTCCCGGCTCGGGCAGGTCGTGGATCCCGACGAAGATGGTGATGGCGAGCTCCTTTGCGAGCTTCTGCAGGCCGATCTGGTGAGGTCAGACGACTCGGGCGACGGTCAGTCCACGCGGTTGATGGGAGGGATCCCATCCGGCATGAAGGCGACCGCACGGTGAAGCTGTGCGACGAGATGGGAGCCGAGAGGAGGAAGCACTCGTGTGCGTCGCCCGTGATGAAGTCGGCCGCCTCGGGCAGGAAAATGACCTACAGCGTAGACAGCAAAAGGAGAGGCTGCTCAGCATGTGTTGATGAGGTCTTCGAGCTCAGGGAGGCCGACCGACCTGAGCACCCTCAGAAACCGCGCCTCGGACGACCTGCTCGCAAAGCCGGAGGTTGTGCTCGACATCGTTGCTGCGTGGGTGGCGTCCGGTCAGCCACCGCAAGCTGCCAGCAAGGGGCCAGAAGATGCGCACGTCGAGCAGATCTGGCCGACGGCAGCCTTGACCATCCTGGAGGAGTGGCGGCGGGAGGCGGTGGGGGGGCTTAGAGGAGTCGAGGGCTGCGCCGATAGAGCGGCGAATGAGGCTCGGGCGAGGCCGAAGGCGGGTGAGGCGGGCGAGATTGGGCGAGGTCCAGTGCCAAGGGCTCGTCTAAGGGCAAAGAAAGGCCGAGCCAGACGAGGAGACGAGGGTCGGACCGAGGATGCGAGCGAACGAGTCGCGAAGGTCAGGAGACGGGTGGGTGGCGGTTGCATGCTGCTAGCCTGGCCGTCGAGCTCGGACGAGCTCTCGAGGTGACCCCGCCGCCCGTCTGCCCGGCGCAGCACTCAAGAGCCCACATGGACCGGGCCCATCTCTCTTTCTCTCCTACCATTACCACGACCACCCAAGCGACCCGAACCCAGCGTGAACCGCCTCGGAAAACTATCCTCTCACCTTCGACCTTCTCGTGCACATTCAATTAAGCATCGCGTTTGCCGTCTCGTCACCTTCCCTCTACTTCCCTCCTCCCTGGACCGCCCCCTTCCCTCCATCAGCTGCCCCCAGCCACGATGGGCGTCATCCCGGACGGCCTCGAGCCTTACCTCACAGCCAATCAGGTCGCCACCTTCCATCGCGACGGCTATCTTGTTGTGCCCGACTTCTTTGACGAGCCGACCTGTCAGGCCCTGCTCGACCGGGCCAAGCACCTCCTCGCGACCTTCTCGCTCGATTCGCACCCAATGACCGCATTCAAAACGGGCGGCGAGAACGAAGAGCACGTCGGAGATGACTATTTCCTCGAGTCCGGCGACAAGACGCGCTTCTTCTTCGAGGTTGGTCGTGTCTGCCTTGAGCTGCTCGGATGTCGCGCAGGGTTGACGGGTCGGCGAGCTCTCGCAGGCGGGAGCGCTCGAGGCCGACGGCAAGACGTTCAAGGCCGGCGTCACCAAGGAGACGAGCATCAACAAGATTGGACATGGTAAACACTTCCTTGTGAATGTTCCTCTGGCGAGCCTGCCCTGTCTGACTGGACTTTGCTCCCCGGACGATTGCCAGGCCTGCACGAGCACGACCCTGTCTTTGGCCCGTTCAGCCTTTCAGACCGCGTCCGCCGGGTCGTCGCCGACCTCGGCCTCCACTCGGACCCACGAGTCCTGCAGTCCATGGCCATATTCAAGCAGCCTAGGGTCGGTGGCGCTGTCCCAGTCCACAACGACTCAACCTTCCTCTACACCGACCCGCCGAGCGCCTTGGGTTTCTGGTTTGCGCTTGAGGACGCTACGCCGACAAACGGCAGCCTCGTGCGTTCCTGTCTGCGTCTCTTGCGCGCCTCTACCCCGCTCGGTGTGCGTCGAGCTGAACTTTTGCTCCCCTTTCACCCTCGTCGTCCTCAATACAGTACTTCCTACCAGGCTCGCAGAACCGGCCAGTTCACACGCGCTTCGTCCGCCTCCCAGCTGGCGGCACCGGCTTCATCACCGTGCCCGGGCTCGAAGCCGCCAAAGCGGCAGAGGAGGCCGATGGGTTTGACCCCGCGGCTTTCAAATGCGAGCCCTGCAAGGCTGGCTCGCTTGTGCTGATCGGGCGGGTCGTCCACAAGTCGGAGCGCAACCTATCGGAGAAATCGAGGTTCGCGTATACTTTCCATATCATCGAGGGTGATGAGAGCAAGGCCGTGTACGAGTGCGTGTTCCTGCTTAGCTTCCTCGATCGTCGCTCGGCGCGTGCAGACTGACTTTGGACGCCCGGCCTCCTCCCAGCGAGCAGAACTGGCTCCAGCTGCCGAGCCGCCGGCCTTTCACACCCCTCTTCCCCTGAACCCCCTCTCTTTGTATGCATGCCCGTCCCGCCTTCGAAAGTGCCCCTCGGCAAGTGATTCCCAAGCTGCCCACCTGGACGGACAGCTACGTGAGAGAACAAAGTGCGGCGCATGAAATCGGACGCTGACGCGACGCCGTGCTCCCTCTCTTGCCTGGAAGGAGACCGCTCTGGCCCGCGCGCAAACGGCGGCGGAACGTCACTCGCGGTCCTGATCGCGTCGTTGCCAGTCGCGCAATGGGAGCCCATGCAGATAAATTGCCCTGGCTGACATCGAGGCGAGTCGACGAACTGCTAGGCCGCGAGCAGGCGAGTCGATTAGCGCTTTTCTGTTATGCAGTTGTCCGAGTCGCCGGGCGACGCACTCCTGATCCCGCTGGACGCGACGTGAGCAAGCTGCTAATGCAGCCAGTCGATCCAAGCTGCCAGCGAATCGAAGATTGCGGGTGGACCTGCGCGCGTACTATGCGCATCGATGATGAATAGCTCCAGATGGGCGCGTGTGAGGTTTGGCTGTGGCGCGTGGTTCCGTCTCGCAGGTGGCAGGAGGAGACACGTCCGGCCCGCGAGGTCCGTCCGGCAAGAGACCCGTCCGAGATCGGGCAGAGCGCACGTACGACCTCGGATCGATGAGAGCGCTCGTGTTCCGGGAATGCGAAGGCTTGCCAGTGTCGAGGACGTGCCGAACCTGCTCATCGATCTGCCGGCTGACCGCCGAGGACGTTGCCGCCTCCCGAGAAGGCCGCGAAGCCGTCTTTGCTCTTGCCCGTGTCGCTACTCGAACCACCCGAGCCGCTGCCTCCGCCGGCCCCGCCGCCAAGCGTCCCGTATCTGACGTCAGGCGCTGGGCTGTTGCCTGGTCGGAGGTGGCCTGCCTGTTCGAGCGCCAGCCGGAGCGCCGGTCGGTCGAGGTAGACCTCGCGAAGGAGGACCCATCGGATCCAAGACGCCGGGGCCTCGGCGAGCGTCCGGCCGCGATGCGAGCCGAAGTCGATCCGATACTCGCCGTCCTGCGTTGGCTGGGGCTGCTGCTGCTGTGTGCGGGCCGAGCGGACGGGGACGGTGCGGGACATGGTCTGAGGGTCGGTCGGTGTCAGAAGCGCAGGCAAGGGCGACGGCTGAGCGGAACGTATCAGTTTGCGGGAGCAAGCGGTGAGCATGGCCCTCCCTCCGAGACGAGAGCGAGCTAGGCAGGGCTCGGCAGGGCAGCGAGCCATCATCGTCTGCAAGATCCCTGTAGCGAGAGCGAGCAGCGGCCGCCGGGCATGACGATCAGCACCCCTCCCCGGGCCCGATCCAGCGGGTCACCATCATCCATACATCGGGCTGGCCGGGCCTCGGTCGGGCGGGGGCGGCGTAGCAGCCAGCCGCTTCGTGGCCGTCTCGACCTCGACCTCAACCTCAACCTCAACCTCAACAGCCACTCGACCCTACCCTCTCCAGCCCTGTTCGACATGAGCGAGGACAGCAGCATGACACCGCCAGAAGGCACGGCCGTCTCCGAACCGACGAGCAAGAAGCGCAAGGCTGGCGAGCCCAAGCCCGTCCTGCCGCGCAATTCGGTCCGTCCACCTCTCTCGACCGAGGCTGGCCCTCTGGCCGAGGCAGACTCCCTGTACCGCTTCGATCGATCGCTGACGTCTTCCTTGCACCTCCGACGCTGTTAGGCATGCCTTAACGTGAGTGCTTTCCCTTTGTCAATTATACCAAGGCTGCAGCTGTACAGGCGGACGGGGCCGAGCGTGCTTCGGGCACCTGCCTGCCGCCGTTGCTGCTTCAGCCCTCGCTGCTGAACAGGCTCCACCGGGCGAGCACTTCCCGGGCGAGCACTTCTGCTACTGCCGGCTCCCTCGCTCAGGACCCGTCGTGCAAGCGACTGATCCGAATCTTCTGTTTCTTCCACACTCCCTCCAGTGCCGGACGCGCAAGCTCAAGTTCGTCCTGCTGCCGCCCGTCCAGCCCGACCCTGTGTCAGGCGCAGCGTGCCTGCGGCGGCGGAAGCTGACTGAGCCGACCTCCCACCTCCTCCCTCGGCAGGTGTGACGGCGTCCATCCGATCTGCACGACCTGCTCAAAGTCGCTCCGGTACGCGACTGAGCACCTCAAGGCGGGCGTCCCGCCCCCGCCGTGCGTCTGGGAGGACGCCGACGGCGCTGCGGCGGGCATCCTGCCCAAGTCCAAGGCGGTCAAGCGCGTACGCAAAAGCGCTGGCGGCGAGTCGACCCCGTCTGGCAGCGCACAGACGAGCCAGCAGCCGTCAAGGGCGACGAGCGCTCAGCCTCAGCAGGAACCCGTCGCGTACGGTACGGCGCCGCCGCCGTCGTTGACCGCGTCCGGGTCCCACCGACAGTCGTCCTCCGACCGACTGCCGCCGCCCAGTCGGCTGCTGCCACCCGGCCATGTGGTCGACACATTCCCTGCCGCTCACCGGCCAGAGACCTACCGCGAGGTCAGGTCGCCGCTCCCGCTGCAGCCTCCGCCACCGCCTCCGGCTCCGCAAGGGGGCTCGGCCGCACTCGAGGACGCCCACACGCTCGCCTCGCTCCCGTGGCTCTTTGGCGAGATGAGCCGAGCCGGACCCGAGACGTTTCCGCCCCAGCAGCCTCCGGCAAGCAGCAATCCGCCTTGGCTCCCGCTCCAGCCCAGCTACCAGGCGCAGGCGGATGGTTACTCGCACCCGCAGTCGTCCACATCCACTTCGGACTCGATCGCGCCCTTGGCCGAGCCGCCCTCACAGCTCTCACACCCGGACAGTCACGGCCGCTCCGATCATAACTACACGCTGATCAACCTGCAGAGCGGCACGCCGAGCAAGCCCCAACAGCCATCAGGCTCGGCGAACGGTCGGCACCAGGATCCCTTCTGCGCCCCGGCGTGGCAAACAGTACCGCCGCAGTCGGCGCCTGTGTCGATGGCTCCGCCGCCGAACCTCCCGAGGGCAAGTGGCTCGTCCAAGAGCGTCCCGATCGACGCCGTCATGTCTGAACTTCTCGCCTCTCGTGGAACGTCGAGCTCGTCGGGCGGGCCTACGCGCTCGCCGTCGTATTTCCCCTCGCCGCCGACGCCGGCCAAGCAAGCGTCGACGAGCTCGACTAGCTCCAGGGGCAAGGGCCGCGAAGCGAACGGCATCGAGGGCGTCTCGATGCCGTTTTCTGAGCGGGACATGACGGCCATCTTCTGGCCCGGGTAGGTCCCCCGTCGGTTGCCAGTTTTCTTCGCTCGGCACACTCATTAACTCTTTCTTGGTTTCTTTCCCCCCCAGCTGGCCGCCCTACCTTCCGGCACCGGAAAAGATGCACCGGATCATCGACACCTTTTACGGCTGCGCCCACATGGCCAACAACGTCGTCAACAAGACGTGTGTCTGGCAGTTGTCTGCCCGAGCTCGTGAAGCTCGACTGATGACGGGGCCCTCTCTTCATTTGTTCTTGCAGGAAGCTGCTCCGAAACCTCTCCCTCCCACCGACCCACCACGCTTTCCCTCATCCGAGTCTGCTCCACGCGATATGTGCCATCACCGCCCGCTTCCTCGGCGACGTCTACACCCAGCCTGCCGCCGAGGCCGCCTTCCCCGATCCGCCCGTCCGGTCGCACCACCGGAACGCGCTCCGCACCCCGGGCGCCGACCGGCCGACCTGGGACGGCATCAACAAGGGCCGGGGTCCCCCTGCGACCGCACGGACGGGCATCGACGGCGACTTTGGCGAGATCCACGCGCAGTGGGCATCGGTACGTCCGCTCTAGCTGCCGTCTTCGTTCAGCTTGCTCTCGCCTCCCTCGTGGAGGCTCATATATTGTCTTTCTCTTCGCTAGCTCTACGCGGACGAGTCGATCGGCGACGCCTCGTGCTGGATGGCCATCATCCAGGCTTCGACTTTGCTCGCGCACTACTACATCCAGCACGCCAAGTGGTCGGCCGGGTGCCTTGTCAATGCGCGGGCAATGCGGTTCGTCACCATGGTGCGGTCTGTGTAGATGTCCGATCCAAGCTGACCGATCTGCCCTCATTCTGGCCGCAGGATGCTCACGCCACTCGGTTTGCACATGAAGGACATTCCCGAGGCGATCAGCGCTCTCTTTCCCACACCGCTCGACGGCATCGAGATCAGCGAGCGGCGAAACGTGTTTTGGACACTGTGAGTAGCAATGAGCCGGCCAGTCGCTGAAAGGAGGTCGGTTGACAGTTGACAACTCATCGCCGGCGTCGCGCCAACAGGTTCACCATTGACACGCTCTCGTCGGCAGCCTCGGAGTGGGCCGGCATGATCGACGATCGAGCCGTCACGCAGTGGATGCCCTCGTGCGAGGCGAGCGCAGCCAAGTCGGTGCGTGTCGGGCGACAGCAACCGTCTGACCGGCGGCTGCTGACTTGCCGGCCTCCTGATTTTCGCTCGCCCTCTGCCCGCAGGAGGATGATGGTTCGCGCGATTGCTCGCAATCGATCCACGCCTACCGCATCTTCCACGAGCACACGGCCGGCATCACCTCTATGCAGCTCATGTACAAGGCAATCCTCCTCCTCCGGCGCGTGCACGAGTTCCTCCGGCTCACAAAGACGCTTGCGGTCGCCGATGCGCAAGAGACGAGCGAGTTCCGCCGGCTTGACGCCCTATTGAGCTCGTTCCGGCAGAGCTTGCCCGCCGAATATCGGAGTGCGGTCCGCTACCAACCGTCCTCGACGGGCACCGGCCAGCTGACGCTCGACCTCGACACGCTCATGTGCCACGTCTGCTCGCTCAGGTGCGTCCGCTGCGCAAAACGTTTCCGAATGCGATGACCCAGTACTGATCGTCGGCCTGCTGTTCTCTCGCCCTCCTTTGCTCACCAGCGCTGTCATCCAGCTGCACGAGACCTTTGCCAAGGTGTTCAAAGAGGGCGACTACTCGCTGCTCCGCATGCTCGCCGCTTCGCGCGGCATCATCGGCATCGTGCACCAGCTGGCGGCGACCTCGTTTGACCTCTCTCGCGTACGTCCGTCCCCCTTCCTTCAAGCCCGCTTTTTGGATCACCGCTCACTCTCGCCGCTCCGCTTCGCAGCTCCCGCCTTACGCCTCGTTCACCTTCTTCCTCGCCGCACGCTGCATCAGCCACGTCCTGCGCCGGGCGGTCCACCGCGGCGACCGCGAGGTCCAGGCGTCCTGCCGGGCCGAGATCGGCCTCCTCCAGGCGGCCATGACCGAGGTCCGACCGTCCTTGCTTGCCGGGCTGCCTTCCTCGTCGCTGATCGCTGACGGCTCTGTGGCTCCGCCTGGCTCGTCCTTCTCGGCTCTCAGATCGGTCAGCGGCTGCCGATCGGCGTCCGGGAGAGCGTCATGTGCGCCGCCATCCTCAAGGACGTCGCAGGCGAGGGCGACGGCATCAGCCACTTCACGGCCGGAGAGTGCGTTCTGCCCGGCCTCCCACCGCTGCTCTCCCCTTGGAGGCCGCCCAGCTGACCGACTCCTCTCCGTCGTCCGCCCACCCCAGGCTGTGCACACGAGACTTTGTCTGCAGCCTGCGTGCGACGACGCCGGCCGCCTCGTCCTCCAACGGCGGCGGCTCGTCCGGCGTCCATCTCTCGGCGTTCGACCAAAACATCGACCGGTCGATCGCGCTCGAGTATGCGTACAAGGGCGGCGAGCGCGCGGCCGACGAGGACGCGGGCGGCGAGCATCGGTGGGCGGAGCAGCTGGCGCTCGAGGTCGGCGAGGAGGGCCAGCTGCTGGGCCTGCCGCTCGAGGCCGTCTGGAACGGCGACGACCTCCTCTTCCAATCGCTTGGCTTCTGACCCCCGACGAGGCACGATGGCTCATGATCCATTTCTTCGTCATAGGAAGGGGGCTCGTGCAGAGGGAATATAGGTAAGGGGGGGGGGGGGCGGGGATGCGCACATCACAGGCCGTCAAGCCGGAGACCGTTCGTCGCCGGTGCAGCCGCCTCGATGCCGTCCATCGCGCCGCCGCTCTTCTCGTCGTCGTCGTCGTCGTCGTCATCCTCCTCTTCGGCGAGCTCCTTCTCAAGCAGCTCCTTGCTCCGACGCATCGCCTCGCCCTCGTTACTGTAGTGCCGTCCTGGCGCACCCGAACAAAGGATCGGGGCATCAGCGTCCCCTCCTTCACTTGAAGGCTCGAGCAAGGACCCTAAGGGGGAACCGAAAGAGATAAAGGGGGGCCGAACGCACCCCTCGCTTTGACAAACTCGCGATGCTTGGCCTCCTGCTCGGCCGTCAGCTCCTCCTCGTCCTCTTCGACCTCGCCCGCGAGCACCGTCCTGCTGCTCCCGCCCAAAGGCGAACCGACGTCGAGAGCGTCTCCGCCGGCAGCGGCGGCGGTGGTCGTGGCGAGGGACGAAGAGGGGTGTTCCGAAGCTGGGAGGGAGAAGGAGGTCGAGCGCGAGGAGGGCATCGAGGGGTGGGACGAGGTCGGAGGGGAGGGCCCGCTGCAGGTTCAAGGTCGAAGATGGCCAGAGCGGT
>Ga0308160_10001793_pt1 | contig 28250 bp, 33 predicted proteins | sample PhyFR1_FD_201036 | JGI IMG/M metagenome (GOLD analysis project Ga0308160, IMG submission 201036) | Phyllosphere microbial communities from UC Gill Tract Community Farm, Albany, California, United States - DLSLF.R1 | ecosystem: Host-associated > Plants > Phyllosphere > Unclassified | place: USA... | reverse complement strand
CTCGAGCTGGGAAAGTTGAGGGGGCTCGAGATGTCTAAGAAAGGGTCGGTGGGGTCGTCCATCGCGCGTCAGCCCACGAAGGCCTCGGAGGGAGGGCCCTACCCCTTGGACTCGCAATGTCCAATGGTGCTCAGAGTAAGCGAGAGAGATAAAGGACGCACTACCGCCGTTCGGCATTCCGAGACCGCGCATGGGTGAGCTCATGCCGGTCTGGCTCGCAAGCGCCTGTCGGGCGGCCGAGAGCGGGGCATGCGCTTGGGGCGTCGCCGCCGCAGCCGAGGACGACGAGGGAAAGTGCAAGGGCGAGGACGCGCGGCCGTTGCCGTTCGAGGCCGGAGGCTCGGCCGGAGGAGAGGACGCCATGCGGGCTAGCGTGCAAGGGAGGAAATCTTTGGAGAGGGAGGAGAGGGATGGGAGGATGAGTCGTGTCGGCGCGAGGTTGAGCGAGTCCACGGGCTGAGGGCCACGGCGCGTCGGCTCAAATGAGTCTCCAATGAAAATTAAAAAAGGTTCGTCGCGTCGACGACGGACGACGAGACGCCCGCCGTGCACTACAACATTGCTTGCAAGCGAACGTAGGCCGCCGTCAACTATGGATCATGGTAGGTTAAGGGACCGGCGGCGACGCTCCTCGCTTGTCGCGAACCCAGGCCGGCAGGATACCCCAACGTGGGCCTCGCCCCCTGCTCTCCTCGCGCACACGGCCGGCCCACTCGTCACCGCCAGGCGCGAGCTCCCTGCACTCAACCTGCCGACCGCTGCCCCCGAGCCGGACGCTCCAGACGCGTGCGCGGCCCTCCACATCGGCCTCGCCAGCAGGGAGGATTGCCCGGCGCAGAAAGTGCAGGGTCTCGGCGGCGAAGGCGAGGCAGACCTGCGCCTCCCACGGCGGGGCCGGCGGCGGCGCTGAGACATTCGTGGCAGGCGGCCGGACCATCCTCGGGATCGCCATCGTCTCAAAGCGCTGGATGGTGTCGATGATGGGCGGGTTGGCCCGCCGGAAGCCGACGACGACGGCCGGAATCCCGAGCAGGAACGACTGGGCCCAAAACCGCAGCAGCTTCTGCTCGAATCGCCGGACCTGGCCGGCGTGCATTGGCTGGACCGCCGTCTTAAGCTCGACGGCGTTGGTGAGCGAGCCGTCGAAAGAGCCTGCATGGAAAGCAAGTCAGCCTCTGGCTGACAAGGGGGCGGCAGGCGTGGGGAGGGCACGCACCATCAAGGCAATCGACCTCCCCGCCGAGGACCATGCGCACGCCGTCGAGAGCGGTCTTAACGACCGCGCACCATTCCTCGTTGAGGTCAACGTCGCCGCTCCACCCTGAAGGACCTCTCGGAGTTGCCTCGCTCGAGATCGGATCGAGTGGTTTTGTCGAGTACGACTCGAACGAAAAACCGTTGTACGTCATGCGCTTGCCCTGGGCATCCATCTCGCTGCGAGGACGTCCATCAGCAGCGTGAACAATGGACGAGGTAAGGGATGCTTCAAAGCCCTCTACTTACCGCGGCGGACCCTTGTGCTGCTCGAGGTAGATGTTGCCATCGAGGACTTGGGCGCTCAGCCTGGGCGACGGGGCAGAAGTCAGCGTCGGCCTTCAGTGCACCAGCGCACGAGGACGACGCACTCAAGTGATTCGTCGTCGTACGGCGCTGTCAGCAGCTTGGTCATTGTCCCTCGGAAGCTCACGAAGCCTTCGAGCAAGAAACAAAAGGGAAGCCGGATGTTAGTCGCCGGCCATGACTGAGCTACGACAAGCGGGAGAGGACGCACCTTTCTTGCCTTTGCCGAGGACCTTCTGACCGCCGAGCTTCTCGCGCTCGAAGCGTGCGATGGAAGCGATGAGATCGTCGAGCCCTTCATCGGCCTTGCGAGCCTCGTCTGGCCAGATGCAGCGCTCAAAGCCGTACGCCAGGTCGGCGCCGGGCGGGCAGGGGGCGTAGCGTGCGAGGCAACAGTTCGAGCCGAGGTGGACCGTCCTGTGCGCAGAGGGCTCGGTCGGGGCCGTCACGCTGTAGGTCGCTGACAGAGAGCGGGATGGAAGAGGACCGGCGTCAGCATCAGAGCCAGCAGGAACAGCACGGGCGACGGTCGCCGGCCTTGAAGACGGGAGCTGCGGAGGACCGACTGAAGCACGATGGCTGCTGAAACGGCACTGCTCGCTTCGGAGCCTGGGCGGTCCGCGTAGGTATGGCCAGCACATGGACCGCGTTGCTCAGAGCTGGCTCTCGCGGAGAGGGGCTGGGGCCGGTGCGGGCGCGCTTCGCCGGGGGCTCGTCTAGCTGAGCGCTGGGCCGGGAGCCGGGGTCGGCTAAAGGTGATGGCGGGCGTCGCGGCAGGGAAGAGGCCATGCTGCAGGGACGCTGGAGAGCAGAGGCTATCTGGTTGACCGCGAACAGGAGGCCCGTCAAACGTTGCTAGACTGCCAGTGGCTCGCGCGATGGTCGGTCAGGGAGGGTTACGGGTCAAGGGCAACATCGGAGAGGGACGAGCTGCCCGTTGACGCTCTCGCCGGCGGCCTCCGCAGCAGCGTCTCGCCCGGCGCCTCACTGGCCGGCTTGCTCCCCTCGCTCGCCAGGCTGGGTTCACCCCTTCAGATGCCAAAATCGCTCATCGGCGCTGCGAGCGCTTTCGATTCGGCTGCACCCTTGGATGTTCGTCTTCCGACGGATGACCGTCGGCGCTGCTGTCCTCGGCGCCCCGTTGGCCGTCGACCTTTATGAGCGACACCAGTTCGGCGTGCGTTGTCGTGCGCGGATGCCGAGTCTCTGTGCGCCCCCTTTTTCCGGGCCCTTTCGCAACGCTCTCGAGAACGTGAGCTGCCAGCCACTCCTCTTTTGTCGCAGAGGGTCGCTCGACAGCCGGACTCGGCCGGCCAGCCGACTGGACGCCTGCGGACGAGAGCCAGGCCGGCGGAGAGAGAAGGGGGCGAGTGCCATGGTTGTGAGACCGCGCGCGCGCGCACAAGGGCCTCGGCCGTGAGATTCCCAGCCTGGCGTCGACTTGCCAGGCTCGAGAGAGCACTCTGCCCACGCCGCCAGACGGCCGCCGTGCCTGTCTCAGTGACCAGCCGGGCGAGACCTGCTCCAGGTCGACGTTCTCGCCAGCCCATCACCCTCCTGCTCTCCTTGCGCGCGCTCTGCTCTCTTCTCGCGGCCGGACCGCACACACCACACTCTCTCCTTCTCCTCCGACCATCATCTTGCAAGACCCGCGGGACGCACCCTCGTTCCCTCCCTCTCCCTCCCCGGACGCTCCTCGCCAGCGGCGACTCGTCCAACCTCTCCGCTTCCTCCTCCCCCTCCTTCCCTCTGCGGCCGGTCTGCTTTGGGTTCATCGGGTGCGTCCCCTGCCGGCCCATCTTTGTCGAGCGGGTCCGACGCCCACGTCGTGCCACCTCCGCCATGTCCGGAGCGGCGGACGGCGAGCTCTCTCGCAACAAGAACCCCGAACTGTTGGCTGACTTCAGCGAGCTGCCCTTTTGCCCTCGCCCTGCGCTTGACGCATCAGATCCTCCCTCCCACCCTACCTTTCCCTCCCGATCTCCCCTCCCGAGCGTTTGACGCTTTAGCGCGGTCGCCCTTCCGTCCGGTCTCACCTGCCACCCGCGCCCCTCTCTCCTCCCTCCGAACCAATCCCTCCCGCCTCCTCGCACGATGGGTGTCCTCCGCCGGCTTTCGCAGGCCTTCAGCGGCAACGGCGTGCCCATTCACGATTACCAGGAGCACAACGAGGGCGAGCAGCTCAACGTCTACCCGTCCTCCTCGCACAACCCCTACCCCCAGTCCGCCCAGTTCCCCAACGATCGCTACCACCACGCCCGGGGCCCGTCCGACCAGTACGACAATGCCGCCGACTATGGCCGCGACCAGTACGACGACTACAACGACGACGAGCGCCGGCTGTCGTTCGACGCCGACGAGGAGTACGATCGGCAGTCGATCGCCCCCTCGTACCTGACGTCGGCCGCCGGCCAGTCGGCCGCCGCCCTCCCCGGCGACGACAGCGACGACGAGGACGAGCGCGAGGGCGGCGACAAGTACGCCTTGATGACGGCTCACCTCTACCAGCGGGCGCAGTCGCTCGGCTGGTTCAAGAGCAAGAAGGTCCTTGGCATGGGCGTCGTCTCGATCCGCATCAAGAAGAACTTCTTCAAGTTCGTCTCCCTGCCGAGCGGGCACTTTCCCTTGACAAGCTTGCTGATCCTCGATGCCGGACCCGCAGGACGTTCCCCAAGGCCGACCTCCGCAAGCGCGAAGGCGAGGCTCAGCTCGAGTCGCTCGCCACCTGGGACTCGGCCATTGCGACGCTCAACCCTGAGGTTGCCATCAAGATCACATCCAAGGTTGTCCACGCCATCATGGCCCGGCTGTGCGTTCCGACCTAGGCGGTCTCTTCTGCTTTCTGCTTCCCCCTGGGGAGCGCCCCGGCTGACACCGTCGCTTGAACACCCGCCTGCAGTGACCCCACGGTCACCGACATCGCCATCGACCCCAACACGCGCATCCAGGTCATCGACGAGATTGCGCACCTCGCTGGAGCCCGGTGCGTCCACCGCGTCTACGAGCGTCGCTCGACTCTGCCTGTCGGTCCGCTGACGCCTTCTTGCTTGCTCGCTCCCAGGAAGCACCAGTTTGCCGCCTTCGTCCGGTCCGAGGCGTGCCTCGTCGTCTGGTCCGACGAGGTCGACACGATCATCGAGTCGGCCGAGGCGCTCGAGCTGCGCATGATCCAGTACGTCTGGGCCTCGACCAAGCACAACGAGGACCGGAGCAAGACGCCGCTTGCCGTCATTGGTGAGGAGGGCGCCGAGTCGACGTACGACCTCCAGTCGGTCGCCAATGCCTCCAACGTCGGCACGGCGGCCGGGACCGAGAAGGGCGCCGGCTACGACGTCATGACGACTGAGGACCAGGTCGGTATGGGCGGCTGGACCGAGCTTACACGCAAGCGCCGGCCGGTCTATCTCTTTGCGCCGCTCATCACCGGCCTCGCGCTCATGACCAACTGCGTCTTTGTCGGATCCGGTATCCGTCAGTCGGCGCCTCACTCCTTCCCCGTTGCATCCGCACTTGAACTGACCCCTTTGTGTTCCTCGACTTGCAGGCCAGCTCGTCAAGGAGTGCTTGCTCGACGGTCGCTATTACCGTTTCGCCCTCCTCGCGACAACACCGTTCACCTTCCTGCTTGCTATGGTGCGGCCCCTCCCGCACATCGGCCAGAGCTCCCGATCATTTCGGCTGGCTGACGTCGCTCTCACTCTGCCCGACAGTTCTTCTGTATCTGTCTCATTGGAAACATCTGGCAAGCGCTCGGCCCTGTCGCCCAGTACCACGAGAACTCGTCCTACTACTCTGGAAACGCGCCCGAGCGGCTCATCAAGAACCGGCTGCCGCACTTCACCGTGCGCCGCCCGCCTTGTAAAGAACCCCGGCAGCTTTGGCACACCCTGCTGACCCACTATCCCCTGGTTGGACCGGCAGGTGACGATGCCCGTTTACAAGGAGGGACTTGAGGCGGTCATCGTGCCGACGATTGAGTCGCTCAAGAAGGCGATCACGACGTACGAGCGCCAGGGTGGCACCGTCTCGATTCTCATTTGCGAGGACGGCATGCAGCTTTGGTCCGAGGCCGATGCTGAGGTCCGCAAGGCCTACTACGACCGGAATGCCATCGGCTGGGTCGCACGGCCGAAGCACGGCAAGGATGGCTTCATGGTGCGTCGCATGCGCCATGTCATCGCCTGGGCACCATCGGGCGCTGACCCGACCCGTCGTTTTCCTTTTTTCCCTCCAGCGCAAGGGCCGTTTCAAGAAGGCCTCCAACATGAACTTTGCGCTCGCCCTCTCGCTCCGCGTCGAGGAGATTATGGACGAGATCCGGCCTGTCCCGGCCGATGACGAGAAGGAGGACTGGATCTGGACCGACGACGACGAGGGCGAGATCTACGAGGAGGCCCTCCAGCGGGCGCTCGAGGAGACCAACGGCATTGCCTGGGCGGCCGGCAACATCCGGATCGGCGAGTATATCCTCATCATCGACTCGGACACGCGTGTGCCTGAGGATTGCTTCATGGACGCCGCTGCCGAGCTCGACGCCTCGCCCGAGATTGCCATCATCCAGCACGAGTCGGACGTCATGCTCGTCATCGGTCACTACTTCGAGAACGGCATCGCCCACTTCACCCGGCGCATCAACAAGGCCATCTCGTTCTGCTGCGCCAACGGCGAGGTCGCGCCCTTTGTCGGTCACAATGCCTTCCTCCGCTGGTCGGCTGTCCAGGACGCCTGCTTCGTCGACCCCGACGACGGTCTCACCAAGATCTGGTCTGAAACCCACGTCTCTGAGGGTGCGGCCATTTCTCCCCTTCTCCTCGCCGGGGATCTCGGGAGCCACCGCTAATGGACCGCTCCCTCCGGCTTTGCGCAGACTTTGACATGTCGCTCCGACTCCAGATGCGCGGCTATTCGCTCCGCTGGGCGACCTACTCGCACGGTGGCTTCAAGGAGGGCGTCTCGCTCACCTGTGACGACGAGCTGAACCGCTGGCAGAAGTGCGTCTTTCTGGCTCGCAAGGACTCTCCGTCGCAACGCGAGCTGATGTCGTCCCCTCGCTCCTGCATCTCAGGTACGCCTACGGCTGCTCCGAGCTCCTCTTCCAGCCGTTCCGCAAGTGGTTCCAGAAGGGTCCCGTCACCGGCCTCTACCACACCTTTGTCTGGTCCAACATCCCGCTCCACTCCAAGGTCTCGGTCACGGCCTACATCTCGTCCTATTACGCCATCGCCGTCGCAACCTTCATGTCGCTCGCCAATTGGCTGCTCGTCGGCATCTGGTCCTCGGTCCTCGACGCCTTTTACCTCGAGTCGTGGCAGGTCTTCCTCACCTGCGTCGTCGTCTTCTCGTTCCTGTCCAACATCTGCTCGGCCATCTTCATGTACCGGCTCAAGGAGGCCGGCCTCGGCTTCTCGCTCGTCGACAACTTCAAATGGGTCTTCTTCTTCTTCTTCTTCTTCTCGGGCATGTCGTGGCATCTCACGACGGCCCTCGTCGCCCATCTCATCTCCTACAACAGTGCGTTTCTCCTGCTCGCTCGCCTGTGACCGACTCGAGGTTGACGTGTCCTCCTTCTCGCGCGTGCGCAGTGACCTGGGGCTCGACCGTCAAGGAGGTCTCAATTTCAAACTTCTTCCAGGAGGTTCCCGCCATCCTCAAGCGCTTCTGGACGACGTACATCTACTCGTTCGCCAACCTGATCGGCATCATCATCATGGCGACGCCCCTCATCCCGCCGGGCTACCGCATCACCCAGATGACGGCCATTCTGCCGAGCGCGGTTCAGGCCGGCTGCCACATTCTCGTGCGTCGTCTGACCGCCCCTATTTAGCAGCGCCTGATCTCCGTACTGACCGTCGCTCTCTTCGCCTCTCCCACAGTACCCCATCGTCCTCAACCCGTGGCTCATGATGTTCAACTTCTGAGTCCCACCCCCTCTCGCCTCCCCTTCCGCCTTGGAGTCCTCCTCTCTCCATCTTTGCTGTCCCCGCATCCCCCTCCTCTTCCCACCCCTCATCGGTCACCTCTTTATATCTTGTTATGTCCCAATGTCTGTCCTAATCAGCTCCTCCGCGCCGTCGACGAAGGGTGCGGACGCCGAGCGACGACGGTCACGAGAGAGACTGCTGCCGGCCGACGCAAACTGACTCGACGCTTAGCCGATCTCTTGAGGACGGCTCGTCTTAGTGAAGTAAGCATCTGGATGACGCCTTAGACGCTCGACGGGGCAAGTCGGCCAGCCGTCGCAAGGCACGTGTCCTGCAGGACAGGTCCTGTCGATGGAATTGGGCTCGTCCGTTCGAAATACCTACGACCTTTTCGGCTGCCCCGGCGTCAGACCATGACGGCCGATGGATTCCTGACCCAGCGCCGTCGATGATGGCGCAAGTACGACGACCAGGGTCGAAGGTACCGACGGGTGAGCGCGAGGTCAGCGAGAGATGACCAACGTCGGCTCGTTCTGTTGGCAACGCCAGGTCGGACGAGGACCAACGCCGACCTGACCGTTACGAAAACCGCTCGTCTGACCCAGGGAAGCAAAAAGCCCGGGCCGGGCCGCTCGGGCAGCAGGTTCGAGACTTCGAGACACGCTTCGACATCGACCGTCGCGTCCTCGGACGCTCCGTACCGCCACGACCGACCGGTCCGGCCGATGGGCCCCGAAAGAACCCTCGTCCATGACGCCTGCGCGACGGTCGACGTCCTCTCGATGCATCAGCTGCCTCGAGCAGCGCGTCCTGCCGGCAGAGGGCTGCCAGCGGGATCGCCTCGCTGCCTCCGTCCCTGGCGGTCCTTTTCAAGTCGAGCTCACCCGCGTCGTCAGCAAAGTGCATCAGCATTCAGGGTCCTTTGGCGCCTCCCGCAGAGATCATGCCCCCCTTCGCCATATCTTGCCGACCACTGTCTAATCGCCTCAGCCAGCTGGCCCCACATAGCCGCCAGGGCACACACAAGGAGCGAGGCGCGATGAAGAGCCAGTCGTGGCTGATATCGGGTGCTGGTCCGACCCAGGCGATGGTTTGGCACGGAAGGGGGCGGATAACCTGCTCTGGCGGAAGTAGGGGGACGGAGCCGCTGTCATCGTTGTCGTGGGCTGAGTCGGAAAGAGGCTTTCGAGAGCGAGCCAGGCGGATTGGTCCTTCGTTGCTCTCGGGCGCGACGGCTGACCCTCGGAACGCTCGGCTGGAACTCCCTCCGAACGCGCGCGCAGGCCTTCCCCACCGTGACCCCAGCTCCGTCCTGCTATCTCTTGCTGGCGACCGATAGCGACTGGTGCGGGAGGCAGCCTACTGGCAGCTGTCGGGTAGGGCCGGTCACTTGACGCCGGGCGTCTTGCGAAGACGAGCAAGCGACGGCGCAGAGGGACCCGGAGGCGTCGAGGATACGCGCTCTGCCCGAGTTGGCCGCGGCGGGTCTCGAGAGGAAGCGACGGCGACGGAGGCAGCGGGCGGCGGGCCAGGCGACCGGACAGGCAGGGCCTCAACAGGTGCCGGCCGCGGGCTGAGCTGGGCTGGCTGGCTGGGCGGGGTCTATCTTTGTCGGGAGTCGAGACCCTTCCTGCGCAGCCGCCGCCGCCGCCTGCAGCCGCTACGAGTCGACCCCCTTCCCTCGGCTCGAACCCAGCCACCGCCCTCCCGCAACCGCCGTTTTGGTTTGGCCCGAGGGGCGCCTTGCAAAGGGCGAGGCCATGTGACGATAAGGCCGGCGTTCGTGGGCGCTAATCGTGGGCCACGAACTGGATCCCCTCGCCCTCTCTCGTCTCCCTTCCCTCCGACCCAGGGCTGACCGGCCGACCGTACAAAGAGGCTGGCTGATGGCTGACCCAGGGCTGACCCGTCTTCTTTCCCACATCTCCCACCCTCCCTCTCCGGCCCTCGCCTCTCCACCTCCTACCCCCTACCGCGCCTCGTGAGTCGCCGACCTCCATCCACCTGAGTCTCCCAGCGAATTTGCCTAACTCGGGAACCCCATCGCTCTTTTCCCCTCTTCCAGCCCCCAAACGCTCTGCCTGCCATGTCGCAGGTTCAGGACTACGAGACCGAGAAGAAGTACGCCGTCGAGGAGGGCGTCGCTGAGGTGCACGCCGTCGACGGCAACTATGAGAGCGGCCAGGGTGGCAACGCCCGTCTCAAGCGTGGTCTCAAGGCCCGCCACATCTGTGCGTCCTGATATCCCATCCACCAGTCCTTCCGGCTTGTGCTGATCTCTATCTGCCTCCCTCTCAGCGATGATCTCCATCGGCGGCGTTATCGGCACCGGTCTCTTCCTCGGCACCGGTGGCGCGCTCGCCAACGGTGGCCCGCTTGGTCTCCTCCTCGGCTACACCATCATGGGCTCCGTCTGCCTGTGTGTCATGGTCGGCCTCGGCGAGATGTGCTCGTACCTGCCGATCGAGGGTGGTCACGTTGCCCTTGCTCATCGTTTCGGTACGTCTGCGTCCCCTTGTGCCGCTTGCCTCTCGACATCCTGGTTCGCTGACCCGCTTCGCTCCCCTTCTGTAGTCGACCCCGCGTGGGCCTTTGCTCTCTCGTTCAACTACGCCTACAACTGGCTCATCATTCTGCCCGTCGAGCTCGCTGCCGTCGCCATTCTCGTTGGCTACTGGACAACCTCAATCAACAATGCCGTCTGGATTTCGATCGCCATGGTCGTCGTCATCATCATCAACCTCTTTGGCTCGCGCGGCTACGGCGAGGCCGAGTTCTGGTTCGCCTCCATCAAGGTTCTGACCATCATCGGCCTCATCTTTGTCGGCATCATCATCAACGCCGGCTACGGCGACCAGGGCTACCTCGGCTTCACATACTGGAAGAACCCGGGCCCCTTTGCCCAGTACCAGGGCATCGCCGGCACGCTCGGCCAGTTCCTCGGCTTCTGGGCCGTCCTCATCCAGGCCGCCTTCTCCTTCATCGGTACCGAGATTGTCGCCATTGCCTCGGGCGAGACCGAGAACCCGCGGCGCAACCTGCCCAAGGCCATCAAGCGCGTCTACATCCGCATCCTTCTCTTCTACATCCTCGGCGTCTTCATCATCGGCATCATCACGCCCTCCAACTCTGACGGCCTCTCGCTCACCAAGGACGCCGCCTCGTCGCCCTTCGTCATTGCCATCGAGAAGGCCGGCATCAAGGTCCTGCCCTCGATCATCAACGCGTGCCTGATCACCTCGGCCTGGTCGGCCGGCTCCTCCGACATGTACACCGCCTCGCGCGCCCTCTACGCCATCGCGCTCAACGGCGACCTCCCCAAGGTCTTCCTCAAGACGACCAAGAATGGTCTCCCGCTCGCCGGCCTCCTCACCTCGGTCGTCTTCGGCTGCCTCGCCTACCTGACGCTCAACGCCGGCCCCGGCAAGGTCTTTGGCTGGTTCGCCAACATGACGGCCATTGCCGGTCTCGTGCGTCGCCCTCTGCCTTGCTGCTCCTGCTTCGGAGCGCGCCGATTGACACTTCTGCCTGCCCGCCTTGCTTCCACAGATGTCTTGGTTCGCCATCTCGGTCACCTACATCCGTTTCCGCCAGGGCATGGACTACCAGGGCTTCGACCGTTCGACGCTGCCGTACAAGTCACGCTTTGCCTACTACGGCGCGTGGTACGCCTGCATCATGATCGCCATCATCCAGTTCTTCTCGGGCTTCAGCGTCTTCCTCAACCCCAACGCACCCGGCTACACCTTTGACCACGCCACCTTCTGGACCAACTACATTCCCCTCGGCCTCTTCCCCATCCTCTATCTCGGCAAGAAGTTCATCTCCAAGACGTCGATCCGCCGCGTCGCCGACATGGACTTCATTACCAACATTGCCGAGATCGAGGCCTCGGAGCAGCCCGAGGTCCGCCACCCCAAGTGGTGGGGCCGGCTCGCCGACGCCGTCTTCTAAACAGGGGCCGGCGCGCCTCGTGTTCTCTTCCCCATCTCTACTGCCCTTGTAACCCTACCTCACGCTGCTTCTTCCTTTGGTCTCCTCCAAAAGCCCCTCCCACCTCATTGTAGAGAGCGCTCGACATTGCTCTCCTGCTCAACTCCACCTAACCACACTTTGTAAGGCCCCTCCCGCTCATCTCTGCGAGGGCCGCAGATTAGATCACCTTGTAACTCGCGATCTACACATGCCGTTCAACTTTATCTTCTAGCTACATCGGGTGCGACGGGGTCGTGCGGAGGACGCTTCGCTCGGGTAAAAGGTGCGAGGCCGCTTTGGGTCCCTCCAAGGCATCGTCTCGTCCGGTGCTTCGATGGATGACGATGCTCTTGCGGATTGAACACCATGCCTGCTGCTCGACCGACCCAGTCGAGGTGGAGCGTCTGCCGTACGCTCGACGACTCGTGGCAGTACCAGGCGGAGGCGTGCGGCGCACGAGGTCCTGATTCGCCGCGCGCAGCAGCAATTGACCGGATATCCTCCTTCCCGTCATCGTCGGGTCTGCTCGACAGACCGGAACATGGAAGGTCTGCGTCCGCTACAGGCCAGCGAGGATGGGCTCTATAGACGACGAAGGGTCGAGTTCGAGGGGGCGGAGAGGGCTCGCTGTCTCGGCGAGGGCCGTGGGCGCGGTGCTGGCCGGCCGGGTCGAGTCGACTTCCCCCAAGCGGCTTCGCGCTGTCTCGCGCCGGCCTCGCCTTCGCGGGCAGCACCTGTCGACGTCCCTTCCCTCCTCAAGCTCACTCGCTCTCCCCCTATCGTCCGTCTTTGGACGACCTTTTCTGCTCGCTCGCCCGTCTGCCCTCGCCGCTCTCCCCTACCGGACCCTCTTCCCCTGTTGGACCGCTGGAAACGGACCCATCGCTCTCGCCCTTTTGGCCGCGGGCCGCCGACCGAAGCCAAATCCATCTCGCGAGATCGAGGCCTTCCGTCGACCCCGTCCCCCTTCCGCCTCGCCCTTCCTTCGAGCCCCTCCCTCCCGGCGCATCTGCAACCAGCCAGCCCTTTGCCGAACAGCCAGGCCGGTCGCCCGTCCTCCCTTCCTGTCCTCTCCCTCCTCTCGCTTGCTCGCTCGCTCCCGGGCTTCGCCTAACGCCGATGTCGACGACGTCCCCCGCCGCCCGGGCGCACTCGCCGACGCCCTCGAGCCGGTCGGCCACCAGCACGACCGCCTCGCACGGCGCGGCCAAGGCCTTCGTCTCGGCCCTGCTCGTCCTTCCTCCGTCGTCGAGCCCGACCTCGTCGCCCTCGACCTCGCTCCGGACCGCCCATCGTCGGTCGAGCATCTCGGCCGGCGTCGCCCAGCGCGGCCTCTTCTCGGCGATGACGGCCGCGATGCCCGAGGAGCAGGGTAACGAGTCGCCGCCGTCGCCGGGCTCAGCCAGCCTCAGCCCGCCTCCGCCAGAGTCGCCGGTCTCACCGCTCGGCGGACCACCCGCCTTTGGCGCACCCAGGCCGTTCGGCGCGCCTTCAACGGACGACAGGCGCAAGCGCAAGAGCTCGCGACGGCCGGCGACGAGTGGCGTCGTGCTCGAGGATAAGAGCCTGGGTGTCAAGCGCGCGAGCGTCGCCTCGGGTACCGGCGCCGCCGCCGCCGCAGGGGCCAACCTCAGTCTGGGCGGCCGGGCGGCTGCCATGAGCTACGTCGACGGCGTGCGGGGCATCTTTAAGGGAATGGGTATCCCCGGTGCGTGTCGCTGGGTCGTCGTTGACCTTGACGCTCGATGGAACCGGATGCTAACGTTGCGGGTTTGCCTCGCAGTCTCGACGTTGCGCTCGACCGCCCTCATCTCGTCGCACATCACGCCGACGCTGCCTCCGACTCCTCCCTCGCCTTCTGCACCGCTGGCGGCATTGCCGTCGAGCGGATTGCAAGCGTCCGCCCCGGCCACCAGCTCGAATCTGACCTTCCTCATCCTCGTCTCGCTCAACGACCACTCATCTCGCCCGCCGCCCTCCTACACGGCCCGGCTCATCCTCGAGTCGGGCAAGACGCCGTCGAGCATCTGCTTCGACCTCGACTCGGAGATTCGCGGCAAGGAGGCCGAGGGCTGGGAGGAGGAGCGGCTCGAGGCTGCGCTCCGATCCTTGACCGAGCTCGAGGCCCGGCGCAAGGAGGGCGAATGGAAGGGTGTCGGTGTCGTGATCATCGGTTTGTTCCGCTCCACTCTTCTTGAGTCGGCGGCTGTATCGTCGTGCTGACGGCAGCACCCGCGACCTCACTCAGCCTACTCGGCCAACGCCAACGTCAGCGATGCCGTCAAGCGCAGGGCACTCCACGCGGGTGCCGACCTTGTTCTCCATCCGCCCTATGACACGGTGCATCCCGGTGTGCCTATCGCCATCCAAGGAGTGCGTCTACTATTCTGATCCTCTATCGGCCCTTGGCTGCCAGACTGACTGGTCTTTGTTTCAACAGGCCGCCGACGCTGCCTTCCACGAGCAGATGAGCCACTCTGGCAACACCTCCCTCTTCCCGTCCCGCAAGACGAGCACGAACGGCCTGCGTCGCAAAGCCGACCCCTTTTCGCCACCGACGACGCCGCCATCAGCAACAGCCAACCTACCTCCCTCACTCGCGTCGACGATCGCCCGTTCCTCATCGGTCAGCCATCCCGGCTTCGCCGACGACCTCAGCTCGCCTCCTCGGCGGGCGAGCGTCGACGTCGGCGCCGTGTCGCTGGCCTTCTCCCGCGCGCTCGAGCGCGTCGACGAGATAGCGGCAGTCGACGACCTCGAGGTGCCGACCGCACGGGCCGCGCGGGCCGAGTCAGAACTCGAGCTCGCCGAGCTCCTCATGGGCATGCACCTCGAGACGCAGCGGGCCGTCTCGAGCTCGGGCCCTGACGACGAGCAGCTCCTCCGGCCGATGACGCCCGAGAAGCGGCGTGAGCTTGCCGGCAAACTCGACACCTGGGGCTTCGAGCCGCACATGCTCGACGAGACCGACCTCTTCCGCTGCGCCCAGATAATGTTCCAAGGCGCGATGTGGTGCGAGGGGCTGTGGGAGCTCGACATTCCGCAGAGTACGTCCGCCTCGACTGTCTTCGCGTGCGCCAGCCAGACTAACGCCGTCGTCTAACGTCTTGCCGGCTCGCAGACCAACTCGACTCATTCCTCCTCAGTGTCCGGCAGACGTACCACGCGCCCAACCCGTACCACAACTACATCCATGCGACCGACGTCCTGCAGGCGACCTACACCTTTATGACACTCGCCGGCGTCGTCCCGCCCTTTGCAGAGCTCGGAGAGCTCAATGGCCGCCCGGCCCGGCCGTGGCAGCGTCCCCAGCAGGGGCTCGGCCGCGCAGGCGAGGTGCTCCGGCCTGAGGACGTCTTTGCCGTCGTCGTTGCCGCCATCGGCCACGACGCCGCGCATCCTGGCCTCTCAAACGTCTTCATGGTGCGTGATCTTGCGCGTGCACAACATCCTTCACGCGCCCACCCGACCTGACGCCGACCTTGTCGGAGTACCCGCCGCAGAAGAATGCCAAGACGCCGCTGTCGCAGATCTACAACGACACATCGGTCCTCGAAAACATGCACTGCCTCCTCATCACGACGCTCCTCCGCAAGCACGGCTTCACCTTCCTCTTTGGCCCGGCCTCGAGCGCAACGCTCAATCGACCCTCGCAGGGTCCCGCGCTCGACTGGACCGGCTTCCGCAAGATCCTGTTCTCGACGATTCTCGCGACTGACATGGCCATGCACTTTGGCTGGATCGTCAAGCTTGGCGAGCTCGGCGACAAGATTGCCGAGGACCGCTGCTCGATGGACGAAGCCGAGGTCTGGGAGGATCGCATCATGATCTGCCAGGCGCTCATGAAGTGCTCCGACATCAGCAACCCGGTACGTGCTGACCGCGTCTCACTCGACGCAAACCGGCACCGAACTGACCGGGGTGTCACGTCTCCGACAACGGCAGACCCGACCGCACGCTGTCTCGGAGCACTGGTCGACGGTGCTGCTCGAGGAGTGGACGCAGCAAGCCTTCCTCGAGTCGGGCCTCAAGCTGCCCGTCTCCGTCGTCAAGAACGCCGACGCGGCCCTGCAGGCCAAGGGCCAGGTCGGCTTCATCGACCTCTTCGTCCAGCCGCTTTTCAATGCCGTCTCGGAAGTCATCCCTCGTGAGTGCCGTCGTCCCGCTCTCCCATACAGCCATCGCCTTCAATCTGACGTCCAAACCCTGCGCAGAACTCGAGCCCTTTGCGAAGCTGTCCGAACAGAACCGGGCTCTCTGGTCAGACCGGCTGGCCACTTTGACCGACGGCTCCTCGCCATCGATCCCGATCAAGCCGAGCAAGTTCAGCGGCCCGCCGCTCGACACGCAGACGTTCAGCGTCCCCTGCCCGATCGATTCGCCCTACCGGACGGTCTTTCCATACACGCTGCCGGGCACGCTCATTGCCGAGATTGTCGACTCGAAGCTGCCCGGCTCCGCGCTCTTTGAGCAGCACGTGGAGGACGGGCCTCGTCCCGCGGCCGGGTCGTCTGCTTCTGCCTCCATTCCGTCAGCGACTCCGCTTTCGCCCACGTTCTCGGCCTCGGTCACCCGGCCGACGCTGGCCGGCGGGCGGTCCGACAGCCACAAGAAGTCCTTCCGAACGGCTTACGACCAGGGCGTCGGACATCGCAAGCGCGAGGCAACCGCTTCGTCGACCGCCTCTACTGGCAGCGGTTTTCTTCCGGTCCGCCCTGGTCACGGCCGCCATCGGTCGGGCTCGCACTCCAGCCAGTAGACTCGTCCTAGGCCTGTAATTGCCTCCGCCCTCGCCTTCGCCTTCTCTCAACCCCTTCTGCATCTCTCTTTCTGCGCATGTCCGCAGCGGATCCACGCTTCAACCAGACCCGTCTCGCCCTCCTGCCCACGCCTCACCGTCGTTCTTCGCTCGCGCACTAGACATCCTATCGCTGCTCGTCCTCCTCCTCTCGCTGTGGCCCGGTCATCACCCCTTCCTCCAAAGGTCCCAATGTACTTTCGCCCCTGTCATGTATCTTCCCTCGTCGCACGATGCTCGAGTCGACCGTGGGGGGACCGCGTTAGGAGGAGCCGTCCGGCTGCGACGAGTTGCTCAGAGGGCAGCCATCCTGGGCCCGCGGCGACCGCAGCTGGCGTCGATCTGGTCGAGCGATGCGAGCGTCATCACATCAACAGGATCTCCATCCGCATGCGCCGCATCAGCAGCAGCCAGTCGACCCGATCAGCGCCTTGGTGGCGTCCTCGGGCCTCCCAGTCATCCTGCCGTCGCCAAGTCTCGTCCCGGAGCAAGCGCATCGGGCCGACGTTGCCCATGATGGCCGACTCGGCGCCGAGTGTCTCGGGCGACATCACGTCGACGAACCACGGCCGGTCGACCGGCATCGCATACAGCGAGCCGAGGAGGAGCGGAAAGACGATCGCCGGCAGGCAAAGCTTGGTCGGCAGAATTGAGACGAGGTCGATGATGCCCGAGACGGCGGTCGCGATAGCCGGGTGTGACGGGTCATGACCGTGCACGATAGCAGAGAGGTAGATTTGGGAAGCCTGAGCGCATATTTGGCAGCAGAGGAAACTGCAGACTACTTTGGGTCAGCCTCTGACGGTACGCGCGCGGTCCTTGGCTCGCAGTTGCATCACACACTTCATGGTCCTGAACGGCGACGAGAAGTAATCGTAGCTAAACATCTTGAGCGATTCCTCGAACGAGCCGCCGAGCAGGGTGTCAATCAGCGCCTGGATGGGCGCCGCCCGCGCCGCCAGCTCGAGCGGGTCAACAGCCGGCCCGGACGCCCGCTTCCATGCCTTGAGGACCGAGCCCTCGAGAAAAATGCGGCAGATGATGTTCGAGCTGCTGACTGTAGAGGAAGATGGGCACGAGAGGTCAGAAAGCAGGACTGACGGATCGCCACGGAGCGACCGCACCATGAGACAACTGATGGAGATACAGACAAGCAATCAGCGTCGAGGCAAGGGCAGGCAAGCGGGGTGACGACGCACCAGGTCGGAGCCGGTCGAGAGGTGGAAGTGAGGGGACGTCAAGAGGGCCTGGTAGAAGGGATAGAGCGGCGTCGAGCTAGAGACGGGAAGGCACAAGTCAGCGTGATGGCTGAGTACGCCTCAGCAGACGACTAAACCGCACCTCTCTTGCGAGATGCAGGCGGCAATGTCGATGGTGACGACGCGTCGCAGCTGCCAGACAATATGCGTCGGTCAGTCAACGGCTCGGAAACGATGTGAAAGCAGCAATTGACAGACGGACCAGGAAGAGGATCCGCTGATCGATCCGCTCGACGTCGACGATGTTGACCCCGCGATTGTGGAGCGTTGAAAAAAGGCTCTCGAGGCACCAGCGCATGGCGACAAGAGGCTGCTGCCAGCCATTGATACCGCCGTCGTAGACGCTCGTCCAGATCAAGCGCTGGCAGGTGAAAAGGGCGGTGAGGATGTCAACGCCCTCAGAGTGCAGGCCCGAGACGAGCATTGTGTCTGGCAGAGGACAGAGGACAGGAGTGCGGAGAAAGTCGTCAGCTTCCTTGCGGTGTCTGCGCCCGATCTAGACCTGATGGACGAACAGGCCTTGTGTCGGTAAGCCACAGACTCGTCGTTGCGTTCGGGCGAGATCCAGGGCGCGATTGCCGTCCGCCCTCCAGACAGAGCCACAATATCCGCTTGCGCCGCGCTCAAAAGCTTCTTCTCGCGGAATCTGTGATAAGAGCCCGAGCAATTGATGCGTTAGACGTCTGCCCGGGAGACGCACTCGGCTATCTTGACGTACTTGGACGCCAAGGCACAGGCAGAATCGATGAACGTCTTGTCGCGTAACGCCCGGTACGTTACAGTCTTGCCGACGAGCGCCTCGTCGACGCAGTCGCATCGGGCGTCCGAGTCATCAATCTGGTGGTGAAGCTTGTTGTGCTGCAGGAGCTCTTGATCCGAAACGGCGATCGAGGCATAGACGTCGATGAAGGTGACACTGAAGGTGGGCACGGTCTGTCAGCATGTCATCACGTCCGCTGCCCTTCGAAGGTACGACTTTGACGGACTAGATCTGGATCAGCTCGTACTGCTCCACCGGGAGATCGAGGCGCAGCAGCGGCGAGTCGAGCGGCCGCGGGACCTTGTCCGGCGAACGGAGGGCGGCGACGAGGGCGTCCGTCTGCCACTGGGGTGTCGCAAAAGGTCCATATTGGACGTTGGCGCCCATCGGCAGCTCTGGCTGGGAAGGCCAAGGCTCTACCGCAGGGGGGTCGACGAAAGAGACCGGCACTCGGGTGTAGGCAGATTCGGAAGGGTACGTTGCTGGCGGCAGGGCGACGGGTGGCGGGGCAGCGACCGTCTCAACAGAGCCATGCCACGAAGGCGCCACCTGTCCAGAGGGTAGGGTCGAGATGGTCAAGGCGGAAAGCGTACTGCTGCTACTCGTGCTGAGGAAGCTCACGCCGTGGGCAGCCTGATCCTGCGCAGTCGGCTGGGGCAGAGCGGTTGCACTCGGCCGAGCCGGCGCCTTCCTGGTCCGGATGACGCTAGTCGTTTGTGGCTCGCGATCGATTGGCTTGGGAGCGAAAGGCTCGGCCGCACCCGCCGCTGCCACCGTGCTGGCCTGGTACATGGCCTCGTACAGCGCGAACTCGAACGTCTCGTCGAGATCCTCCGCTGGGGCAGGCTCCGCGGCTGACGTCGAATTCGGACCCCGACCCCGGTTCGGCATCTTGCCCGTGCGCGAGAGGAAGGCTGTCAGATCGGTGCGAACCTGCTGGGCAATCGACTTGTCGCGGAGGAACTCGGGGCCTGGAAAAAGAGACGGAGATTGTCAGCGTCACTCGCGGTCCAGGGGGCGGCTCCGGCCCCTCCCGTGCTCCGACGCACGCTTCTTCTGGTAGCCGAGACACTCGATGTTAAGCCTGGAAGCAAGAAGCGGCGAGCATACAGAACGGTGAGCGATCCTGGAGCCATATGGCAGCTACAGCGATGGGATGCTGCTTACCTTTTGCACGTCTGTGAGCGGCCGAGGGGCGATAGGATCCAGTCAGCAGCGGAGAGCCCGGACCGGCGTCTTTTCGATAAGAGGACGCACGTCGCATCCCGGGTGGCCTGCAACAGGTAGACATTTCTAGGTCAGCATCTGTCCGAGCGGACGGAAAGGGCGAGAGCGGCGAGAGGGCGCTTACGCTGATCGCATTTCTGGTGTCACGGCGCGAGGCAAGGAGGGCAAAAGACGTCAGCGCTCGCGCCGATGATGTCCGACAGCAACTGAAGCAGCGGCGGTCCGAACCGACCTTCTTGCGCAGGCTGTCAGGGGAAGCCAAGAGCAGTGCGTCAGCGGACGATCATCCGGGCAGACGCAGAAGAAGGGACGGGTGACTGACCGACAGACGATGCAGCCCTCGAAGGAGATCGCCCCTTTTGGGCGGGAGGTGGCTGTCGCTGGGCCGACCGACACCTGCTGCTGCTGCTGCTGCTGTGGCTTTGTCCGCGGCAGCTGGACTAAAGACGCGGTCGGAGCCGCCCAGCCAGATGGCACGGCCGGGTCAACGGCTAACGAGGAGCTCTCGCCGAAGCCGAGCTGCTGCTGCGGCGGCGGCGGCGGCGGCGGCCACGTGCCGGGGTGCTCGACAGGATCTGGCGGGGGACAGTAGGCCATGGCCAGCAGAGGAAGGAGTGAGAAGAGCTTGCAAGGTCGTCGTCGTCGCTGGGGCGGCAGCCCGACTGGTCGTCTTAGACATGGTCGGGCGGAGCGGCAGGCGAGGCTGACAGCAGCCAGCAGCGCAGCAGCCTCCCCGCGTCGGAAGGGCCGAGGCCGGCACGAAGCCCTCGCGCCTCCGCAAACCCTATACGCTCCTTCCGTTCTTTCGGGCGCAAAGAGCGAGGTTGTCGACAGCAGTTAGCAGCAGTGCGATATGCTCGTCCGTGCGCTCCACTCTGGACCGCCTCCCCTTTGCTTTGGTTGGACGGCGGCCGCCGTGTGGCGCTGCAGCGCGTTCGCGCGCGGCGGCTCCCACCGGGCCCGCTGTTGCGGGTGTGGATCCGGGGCTTTCGAGCCGGGGTCACACATCGGGAGCAGACGACAGCGCCATGTTCCACGACAACGACGGCGGCTCTGGCCGTCCACGAAAGGTGGCTCTGCTCCGTGCGACGGGAGCCTCGACGAAAAGCGAGGTGAGAAGGGCGGGCGGCGCTCGCTGCTGCCGGCGTGCTCGCTGCTGCCAGCGCACATGGCTGCGACCGTCGCTTGCCGCCGGTGCAGCTGAGGAGCGCATCTCTCCCACGCGCGACAGGGCCTGCGGCGGTTCGGGAGGAGCGGACGATAGGCGGTCAGAACGAGGCACTCGTGGATCGTCGACAGAGCTAGGGACTGCACCGATCTTCCCTGTCTTGAACCCCTCTGCGACGAGCATTGGTCGACGCTGGGTCGCTGGCAAGGGGACAGGCACGATTGGTGCACCCTCGCGGCAAGCGCGTCACTCCCTCGCAGCGAGGGCGCGGATGTGCTCGATATTGTCTTCTTGCCGTCGATGAGGACCCTCCGCCAAGGCAGCGATGGAGGAGAGGAGGGCGATGGCGGGTGAGGGCGAGCCCGTCGAGTCGACTGCGGGACGTCCAACAGAAAGCAGGAGAGCATGTCAGCGACCGCAGCGAAAGCGCCGACCGAGGAAACGCCAGCTGCGGGGCGTACGATAGTTGACGAAGGTCTGCGAGCCGCTAGCGAGCTCGGCCGAGCGCAGTGTTTGTCGGATATTGGCCTCCCGTGCTGTGCCTTGCAACGAGTCCTCGGCGACCTGGGCGATGTCGAGAACGAACAGCACGATCTTGCCGCCGCTCCCAGGCTGCGACCGCAGGTCATTCAAGCACTCGCAAAGCGACTCGATGGGTTTCCCTTTGGCGAGTTGGGCCGCAAGGTCGGCCGCATGGACGACCGCAAGGACAGTGTCATCCGCCGGGTCTGCTGGCGCTCCGGCTGCGCGGGCAAAGGTGAAGGCAACGCCCAGAGGTCCGCGGATGGTCGCATTGCCAAGGACGAATGCGCCATGGAGACCGGCAAGGTGGCGTGCGAGAGGATTGATCACGAGCGCCCTGAGGCGAGCGAGCGGGAGCGCCGCCGAGCCGTCGTCGGCGAGGTGATACGATACGAGCAGATCCTGGCAGAAGGAGTACGCCGTCGTCCAGCGCGGATCAACCATTGGTTCCAGTGGCGGATGCCGGACGTTCCGCTGCTTCCAACGATGGCCTGTCAGTCACGGAGGCATCCGAGCACAAGACGGGCGGCGTTGATGACTGACCGTCCGACCAGGTAAGGTAAGGCGCGAAGGCGCAGCAGCAGGACGACGTAACGGCTCGGCCGTCTTCTGCTCCTCTTCTTGCTTGGCCTTCCAGATTGAATAGGGCTGCGAGAGGGCAGAGGAAATGGGACTCGGTCAGCCTGAGGCAGGCTGCTGCAACCAGCAGCTTCTCGTCGCCCTCACGGGAACGTGTCGGCCGTCCTTGCGCCAGCCGCTCAGGCGGAGCAGCGGCGGACTCGACGCGACTGCCCGGACCGAGCGGCCAGCCGGAGGAGCACATGCGGGCCGAAGCAAGCGACATCCTACAGCTTGAAGCCGCGGAGGGGGCATCCAGACGTCGATCCCGTAGAGCTGCTTTGTCGTCGAGAGGCGAGCTTGATGGACGTTAGCGGCCAACAAGTTGCTGCCAGGCGAGGGGGCAGGACGAGCCGACGACTGCAGCGTCGCGCCCTCCGCCCGACCATCACCATCTCCTTCGCCTCGCCGCAAGAGGAGCTACGCCCGCCTGCCCGTCTCTCTCATCCAACGTCCGGAGTCATCCGCCCGCTGTGATTGAGAGCGTCATGTCGACGTGCACATCACTACGCCTGGCGTCGCTCGTCGCCTCGCTCGACCAGCTTGGCGCGCCCTCGCCGCCGTCGTCGCCCGACCTCAGGCGAGCGAGCATGCTGCGGCGGACGACGTCGACCTTCTCAACCTTCCATGCCTTTGCGCCGGTCCAGAAGCCGAGCTCGCGATCAACTTCGCTCCAACAAGCCCTCCAAGCCCTGCCGGCTAACCCGACGGCGGCCGAGCTTGGGGCGGCCCTGCGTGCGCTTAAGAGCGCCGGCCCGTCGACGGGCACGCGGGGCGACTACTTCTCGGCCACGGCGCAAGGCGACGAGCGGCTGCTCGAGTGGACGCTGCTCGCCCGCGTCGTTCTCGCCAAGTACGGCATGCGCGTCAGTGAGCTCGTCAAGAGCGCAGGCGATTGGGAGGATGAGATTGACTGGTGGAAGCGGCTCGACAGCGCCGGCCGCTGGGCCTGGGGCGGCATCGGTGGCTACTTCGTCCAGAGTACGTCTGTCGCCGAGGGACGGGGACGAGATGCTAGCCAGGTTTGCCAGAGCTGACAACTGCGTCGGCTCGTCTAAAGCCTTCCCGCACCGCCTGATCGGCGCCTCGGTCGGGCTCTACCAGTCGCGCGACACCTTCTCCTACCGGAATCTGACGCCGACGCACCTGCTGTCGTCGCTCTTCCCAACGACGCCGATCCCGAGGTCGGCCCAGTACTTCTTCAACCCCAAGGTCGTCCTTCGAATGACGCGGCTCGAGGTTCGGGCGCGGATCGCCGAGCTCGAGGCTGGCCGAGACGCCCGCGTCAAGAAGCTCGGCAAGGTCGTCGTCGAGGCGCCGACGTTTGGTGATGCCGAGGGTGACCTTGACGCCGAGCGGCTCGGCAGGGAGCTCGGCCGAATCATCGTCCTCCTGCACGAGTCGCAGGGTGACCACGAGGCCGACGACGTCCAGGGCGGCTTGCCCGTCGAGATCAACTCGACGGCCGAGCCAAAGTCGCTCCTGCCGCACCTCGAGCGACTTCTCACGGCACCCGTCCCTCCATCGCAGCCGCCCCCGCACCTGACCCGGCCGCGGACAGCGACGCGGCTCTGGCCGTTCCTCGTCCTGCTACCGCTCATCATCCGCCAGGCAGCCTCGTATCTGCCAGCCGTCCAGGCGAGCATCGGCGACGCCCGCGAGATGATCCACGGCTTCTGGCAGGGCTGGGTAGTCGAGCCGGCGCTCGGCATCATCGACACCGTCCGGCATGGCGGCGGTGAAGATGCCGGCAAGGGTCTGAGCGTCATCAGCAAGGACGGCATGAAGTCGGACATGGACGTCGGTCCCTCCGTTTCCCCGTCGACGAGCCGTGACCGCTGGCAGCAGTCGCTGACGCTGCAGACTCCCGAACCCTTTGATCACCTCGACACCAGTCGCTCGAGCGCATGGTAGTCTCGCTCGCACAGGACAAGAGGTCGTACACGCCGCAGGAGCTCGACGTGCTCGCGAGCCGGGTCAAAAAGGGTGACCTGTCGGACGTCCTCCGGCTGTACGAGGACGACATCAAGGTGAGCACCGGCCCGACTACTAACGAACCATGTGCCTGGCGCTCGGGGTCTGACGTTCATGGCGACAACTATTTCCCTTCCTTCGCAGTCGCCTCTCAAGAGCGCCATCTCGGGCTCCCTCATTCGCTCGCTCTTGATCCAGATTCAGAAGACCAAGGTTCGTCTGCTCCGGTCGTGTAATCCATCCCACCCAACCGCTCGCTAACCAAGATCTGTCCGGTCTCGCTCAACAGGTCGACGTCGACCTCGCTCTCTCGGGCATCGATCACCTGCTCCGGTCGCAGGAGCTCACCTTCGCCTTCGTCGGTGTCGCGCCCTCGCTGCTCGTGCTCTACCTGCTTTCGGGTTGGGCGCGCTCCTTCCTCAGCAGTGCCGGCGGATTCGCTCTCGGCGGCCGGTCGCGGGCCGAGGGCCGCCGGCGATCTTGGGAGTCGATCCGGTGCGTTCCAAGCCCACTTTAGTCGGAGCGTGGCCCTGCGGATGCTGACCGACTGTCATCACTGCTCGCATTTTGGCCCCACCTAGCCGCATCGAGCGCATCCTGCTTCTCGCGGACAAGCAGTCGACGGCGCCGATCACGAGCCACGGCCCGTCGGCAATACAGGCCGACGTTCCGTTCGAGACGCAGGGTCTTCTGCTCGTCTCGATCGCTTCGCTTCGGGACGTCGCCAAGCGCGAGTTCCAGCGGCGTGAAGCGACCCGCAAGGCGGTACGTCCTCTCTCCCAGCTCTTGCTCAAGCCCTGCACCACCGAGCTGCTGGGTCACTGACGACCTGCCATTCCTCTGCAATCGACAGGAGTACCTGCAGGACCTGCTGGACCTCGAGAACCCAGAGATCGGGCGTAAGAGCAAGCTTGCGACGGTCGAGCGCATGTGGCGCAGCTGGGGCCCTCGCCTTGTCTGGATCGGCCGGACGCCCTAAGCAGGCGTCGAGGCCACAGTCATGGCCTGGCTGGCTGGCGTCGGTAGATACAGCCTCATCATGGATCTGGTCCACGCGGCGGGTGCGCACATCGGTAGGGGTAGGGTTTCGGCTCCGAAGGTCGGAGGGGTAGCGTGCGAGGGCGCTTTGATGTGAGGCCCGGACGGCCTGCCCCTCCCTGGCACCTGGCCGGGACGGTGCGAGCTGGGATGGTGTAGCTGATTGCAGGTTCAGGTTGGGCGCAAGTCCGACAAAGCGCCGTCTGTTCTTGACTTAGGCCGCTGCGGCGCGGAAGCCGGCTCGTCAGAGTTCATAGGCGGTGCAGCCGGGCCGACATCGAGGTTGGCTTGACGGTGAGCCCAGAATCTAAAATGACGAGCAGAGGATGCGAGCAAGGTTCGGTCCCGAGGTCAGTGAGAATGACAGAGGACGTTCTGTAGCGGGTAGACGTACAGCCGGCGGATGGGGTCGATCGACTTGAGCTCCTCGAACGCGGCCCGCGCGGCCTCGTGCTCACCTGCCTGCTCGGCTGCGTCGGCGAGCCACTCGACCGCACCGGCACACCCACCGCGGTCGGCGCACGCCTCATGCAGCTCTCGAGCGAGGGCCGAGCGCGATACATAGGGCAAATTGAAGCGGTTGTGGATGCTGCGGCAGGGCAGGACGCAAGCAGCAGCGTCAGCGATGGTTGGCGGGGCGAATGATGACCCGCCCGAGCGTGACGTACCCTCGCAAATATGACCATGCCGAAGCGTTGTTCGGGACGAGCTTCAGCTGCGAGAGGGTGTACCTGGGAAAACGGAAGATAAGCCTTCAGCCAGCAAGGTGATGGATCGAGCGAGGTCGCGGGCACTCACTCGACCTCGCGTTCGACCACCTCGGCACCGAGTGCGCCAGCCCGGCCAAAGCTCAGGAACCAGCGATGCGTCCAGGCCGAGTTGTTGCGGATGTCGCCTTCGTGCTCCTCGCGCCCGTCGGAGGCGCCATCGTCTTCCCACGAATCGTCCTCGGCCTCCTCCTCCTTGGCGACCGCCTCGGCCTCGCCTTCGACCGCTGCCGGCTTGTCGGCCCGGAGCAGGCTGGCCGTCCACTCAAGTTCGCGCGCCCAGTCGGCGTCCGTCAGGAGCGCGCCAAAGTGCGTCAGGACAAATTGCCGGTAGGCCCACGTGTGGTAGTTCTTGCTGTCTGGCAGGAGCGAGCGCGAGATGAAGGCGAGCTCGCCGGCGATCGTGCTCGGCGAGATGGGCGGCGGCAGGTGCGTGAGGAGCAGCAGCCGGTGGTGCCTTGAGAGACAAGGGTCAATCCATCCGATCAGTCGGAGAGCTCGAGTAGGTGCCACACGCCTGCGAGAAGCTCTGCGGGGAGAGAGCTCACCAGACCTGGTACGACTTCATGTTGTCCTCGGCGAGCCGGTTCATGAGCGCGAGCTCGTCCGGCAGGCTCTTGCTGAGCGCGATCAGCGTCTTGAATCGGTACTGCCTGCCGAGACCAGTCGAGTGCGCACGGATATTTCAGGTCAGCTTGTGCGAGCTCAGCTACGGCGAGCGGTCAGGGCAAAGAAGCGCACCAGACGGTGTAGTGGGCAGGGTTGAGACGGATCACGCGGAGCGTGACGTCGAGGACGCGCTCGCTGTACTCCTGCTTGGCGGTCAGGGCGCGGAAGTAGCCCATCGCCTCCTTGTCTGTGTAGAACGTGCAGGCAGATAGTAGCATCAGCCTCTGGGATGGTCCCTTGTTGGCATCAGACGCGAGCTCGGGACGAGAAGGACGCACAGTCGGGCGAGTAGAGGATGGGGACGAGCGCGCCCTCGGGCTCGACGAGCTCGATCGGTTCGAGGTCGGCAAACACCGGGTTCTGCGAGAGGAGGTCGACGTTCATCGCTCCAGAGCTGATGAATGGGTATGAACAGGAAGAAGGAAGAGGAGGACGCCGGTCGAAGGGAGGCGTAGCGTGGTCGTCGGTCGGGGACAACGGGTTGAGGTTGAGGTCGGCCGGGCGGTCGCGCGGCTGCCGGCGCCGGGCGAGAGGCCCTTGTTCTGGCGGCAGGTGCCCCTTTCTCCCGACCCGGCCGCGCGCAGAGACACCACCCGGCGACGCCTCTTCAACCAGAGCTTCGACCGTTCGGGATGACCTGCCGCCTTCTTGCCGTGTGCAAGGCTCTTGACACCGTCCGTCGTGGCTGGAACAAGGAGCGGTCCGCTCGCTTTGTTCGTTGGTCGCCGCCTGTAGAGGCCAGAGTCTCGTCGAATGCCGTGCACCTCTCTTCTCGGGCTTCAAATTTGCTCAACTGTCCGTCATGCACACCATCAAGCAGCCCCTTGTTGGCTGTCGAGCCTGCGCCGGCCGGAGCGTAGATGGCGGGCGACGACAGGCAAGTCCTCGCCGGTCGCCCCCTTCGTCGACGCTCTCATTCGCTTGAGCGGCGCGCTGCGCGGTCGAAAAGTCGGGCTCGAAATTGCAGCTGCGAGTCCGGCCCAGCAAGGGTCACACCCGCGCGAGGCCTGCCCAGCAGCAGCAGCAGTGCTTGTCGGCGAGCTCGACCCCGACCCTCTCCTCTGCCCGACCCCGCTCCCTCTCCTCCCCTTCCTCTCGCAGCAGCAGCCGGTCGTCCAGCCATGTCCGACAAGCTCACGCGTATCGCGCTCGTCTCGGCTGACAAGTGCAAGCCGAAGAAGTGCGTAGCCCGGGCCACCGACCCGGCGGCGCTCGAGACGACGCCGTCATGGACCTGACCTCCCTGCCTCCCTCTGCGCTTCGCTCGTCCTCTCACCAGGTGTCGCCAGGTCCGCACCACTCGACGCTGTTGGCGACGCTGTAACGGATGAGCATCCTTTGCTGACCTACCCTTGCCCTTCTGCCCGACCGCTACTTTGCTTCGCAGGAGTGCAAGAAGTGAGCCGCTTCGCCTCCACCCCCGCTCGCCGGTGGCTCCAGCTGACCCGTTTCGCCTTGTCCCTCACCTCAGGTCATGTCCCGTCGTCAAGATGGGCAAGCTCTGCATTGAGGTCAAGACGACCGACAAGATTGCCTTCATCTCGGAGGACCTCTGCATCGGTTGCGGTATCTGCTCGCGGAAGTGCCCGTTCGAGGCGATCACCATCATCAACCTGCCGACCAACCTCGAGACCCAGGTCACGCACCGCTACACGGCCAACTCGTTCAAGCTGCACCGGCTGCCGACACCGAGACCGGGCCAGGTTCTCGGTCTCGTCGGCACCAACGGTATCGGCAAGAGCACGGCGCTCAAGATCCTCGCCGGCAAGCTCAAGCCCAACCTCGGCCGGTACGACGTGAGTGCCCCAAGGCTGCCGGGTGAGGCGCTCGGAGCAGCTGACTGACGTCTCGTTACTGTGCCTCTGCTTCGCGTGACCCTTCCTTCAGGACCCGCCCGACTGGACCGACATTCTCAAGTACTTCCGCGGGTCCGAGCTCCAGAACTACTTTACCAAGGTGCTGGAAGACAACCTCAAGGCGCTCATCAAGCCCCA
>Ga0308160_10001792_pt1 | contig 28277 bp, 33 predicted proteins | sample PhyFR1_FD_201036 | JGI IMG/M metagenome (GOLD analysis project Ga0308160, IMG submission 201036) | Phyllosphere microbial communities from UC Gill Tract Community Farm, Albany, California, United States - DLSLF.R1 | ecosystem: Host-associated > Plants > Phyllosphere > Unclassified | place: USA... | reverse complement strand
GGTGATCCTTGTCGATCGACTGTCACCTTTACCTGTGCGGATCTGACTGATGACTCTCGGCTGATCGCGCGTTACCAACCAACCCCACCAAGATTCACACCCGGGGGTTCGGCCACAATCGCGCTAAGGGAGGGGCAGGGGAGGGGAGGCTTTCCTGCGACGACCGATCGACCGGGAGAGCGGGGTGGAGATATACTCTTCCACTTCAGTCTACTGAATGGGCGAGCTCGAGAACCTCCTTGATAGTGGGCGAGGATTGAGAGGTCACACTATCAAATGGCACGTGCACGCTCAGACTTGGTCTACGGGAACACATTTCTGAATTTGGGTTGATAATCAAACCATGTATAAACGACATCTCTCTCTCTTTCGATACATTCTCTGTCAAATTCATATCAAAGTCTAAAGCATATCCCCATCCGAGCCTAGACATTCATCTCCCCTCCTCCCCTAATCCATCTCAAACAAGACAAACTCAGCCTCCCTCCCTCCAACACTCTTGACGTTCACCACATCCCCCTCCTTGCCACCATCCACAAACACCCCATCTCCTTCACCCAAGACGACCACCCCACCCGCCCCATCGGTCACCTCGACCTTGGCCGCATCCGCATGCGTATAACTCGCCTTGGTGTTATACCCAGAAGACTGAACCAAGTGGATATAGACCTTCTTGACGTGAGTCCCCGTCGAGAGGGCCGGGTTGAAAGCCGATGAGATCCGGTGGGTGACCTCTTGGTGGGTGGGTAACAACGACGCCCACATGCCCAACCAAGAATGAACAGGCGCTGCACCTTTAGCTTCCCTCTCATCCTCGACCCCCTCGGCGCCCAAAGGACCGACAACATGGACCAATTTCCCCCTCTTCTCCTCGTCGCTGAAATGACGGGTGTAGTAATTCGGCTTCAACCCTCGTTGATTCGGCATGGCCCAGATTTGAAGGAAATGAACCCCTTGGGTCTTGTTGTCGTTGAATTCGGAATGACGGATCCCTGTCCCGGTGGAAGTCATCTGGAGGTCGCCTCGTTTGAGAATCTCGGTGTTGGATAGAGAATCACGGTGGGTGAGTTGACCGTCGAGAACTGGATTAGGAGGAACCCGATGGTCGTTGGGCTCGTCGTCAGCGATTGCGCGGAAAGTCGGCAGAGGAAGGCAAGAGCGAGAGAACTCACTGTAGGAAAAGATCTCAAATTCTCTATGCGCATGAGTCCCGAATCCTTGAGTAGGAATCACTCGGTCTAGAAACGCAAAAAGGAACAAAATCAAGAAAAACGCAAACCAATCATAGAACAACAATCAGCTCGCTCGCCCATCAACAAAGTCCAAGACCCAAAAAGAAGAAACCCCCCCCAACGCTCAACTCACCCTCATTAATCACCCTCAGCGCCCCATAGCTCTCAAACCCACTCCCCTGATAATCAGCAAAACTAAACGTATGGAACGTTTTCAACCATCCGTGGTTGGCTCCACCTCGGGTTTCCGAAGGTCGGGGAGTGAATTTCAAGGTTGATTCGGAGGTGGACATGGGGCTGGTGGCGAGGTTGGTAGTGGTGGATGTGACGGACGAGGTTCGGATGGTAGGGAATGAAGGGATGAGGTTGGTTAGCCGGAGAGGGCGAGGTCGGGTGGTGAGGAAGATGGAGGTGAGCAGGATGAAGAGGGCGGTGGTTAGGATGAGTTTGGTAGTGGTGGTGGTGGTGGTGTTGGGTTTGGTAAGTACTGGAGCGGAGGACGAGTCGATGACGACGTCTGAAGGTCGTTGGGGTGAAATGTTGGAGGTAGTAGTTGGATACTCGAGGAGTATGAGAAACTTGTGTGTTGTGAATAGGTTTAGGGGGTCTTCGGTTTTGAAGAATCGATTGTGAATTGTCGTCGAAAGAGCTGGTATTATATAGACGATTTCGTAGGAGGCGACAAGCGTTTGGTGATAAGACCGGCGGGATGTGAATGATGATCGATCAGGGGATAAAGTTCCTGGGAATCCTGATTCAACATACATGTCTAAGTCTTACACGGCTGGATTTGACTGAGCGCGGTGAGTCTGTTAATGCTCGCTCATGTGGGTTTGGTGGGGGGATTTGCTTCCGCCGACGTCTTTCGGCGATCTCGTTTCCCATGGCTTAGAAAGCCGAGAACGATCGATGAGTCATCATTCACAGGGAGAAGGCGAGATGAACGAATATTCGTTATTGAGACGGTCTGTAGGTGATGAACGCCACCCTAAAGTGGAGGTTCGGTGGCTTTGAACGCCACTTGTTCTCGGCATCCCCTTCCCCTCCCTACCCTCCGGTAGTGCGAGTGCGCTGGCGCCAAAGTTCAAAGGGAAGAAACTCGGCAAGAAGAAGAAGTTGGCTTGAATTATCAATCGGACAGTGTTCACAGAGAGACAGAGAGAGAGACTACTTTGACCTCTGTAACTCGTAACACCCATTCGACAGTCTGCCGACTAGACATCGTCTTGCTATCAGATCGTTTCGACGAGGTGCACAACGACTGTCAAGAACCCCTAGTCTGCTGCCTCGCCGCTCCGAGCTAAAGGAGAGGATCGTCGCCGTTTCCAAGAAGCTTCGATCCATCTACGCTATCTCTTTTGAAGGCGCGGAACTGTAATCGCGTATCGAGTTCTCAACCTCGACCCGCCTCTTATAATCATTCAAAAAGAATCAAGTTCAGAGGAGCCCGTCTACAACAGTCAAGTGATCAGATCTTTCACCTCCGCGACGTCATTTCGAGATCGACCGTTCCATCCACCCACCTCCCGTAGAGGAAGACAAGCAAGACCCCACCCACCCACCTCACATCCTCATCCAAACCGCTTTCACTAGACAACAGCTCTGGTCCTCGCGGTTCTCAGAATCCGAACCTTCAGGCGGGACGTACCATGTCGGACCCCGATTCTCCCGAGGTCATCATCCAAGATCCTCATGATCCGCTAGTGGAAGACGAAGAAGGAGAAACGATGGATTTCCTAGATAACCCTGACCACGACGACGGAGCTCAAGGAGGAGGACATCCGGCGGTCTTGACGGATGAGATGGGGATGAATATGGATGGACATCTCCCTACGCATGATCTTGGCGGATCGTTTGGGACAGACGGATCAAGCTTGTCGGGTTCGAATGGTGTTACCGGGCTTGGGGGCTCTACGGCTCAGATCCCAACTGGACCTTCTCCAAGGGATATCCTGGCCAGTAATTCGTTCTCCGCCGCCGGTGGTGGTCCTTCGTCATCGTCTTCGATGACGGGGTATCTACAACCTACGTTCGGGTCCTCGGGGTTCGGTTTGCCAGGATCAGGATTAGGAACGGGGACGATGAGGCCTGATCAAGTGTTTCGACCGTTTGGCGGGAATCTGCCCAGTTCAAATGGGTTTGCGGGGGACGTCGCTTCGGCTTCAAATTCCGGGTCGATGACGATGACAAATGGATATGGTCATGCTTCGACGGGATCGTCCAAGCCGATCGAGGTTGATGAGGATGAAGGGTCGCCAGAGGTCGAAGTGGTCGGTGAGTCTAGGGTGGCGGTCCCTACTGCCGCTCCAGCTCCTGTTGCTTCGTCTCGAGCGCACGAAGCCGTCTGGACTGGAACGGCCCAAGGGTTCGGATATGGACAACCATACCTCCCCGCCGCATCATCATCTTCAACGATCAAACCCGAGGTGATCCCACCCGCCAACCCAACCACATCCACCTCAGCAGCCCCTATCGACCTCACAGACGATACCGTCGCTGATCGATACGCTCAACCCGCGGCTCCCATCTCCGCCCCTACGTTGGATATGACCGACCGTCGGCCCGTCTGTATCGGTTCGATCGATACCCAAGCGCTCATCCTCTACCCGATCTCTATGATGCAGAAGGGAAGCGGGAGGGACGAGCTCATCAGAGCCAACGAGTTGAGGGTAGATCAGGGGGGTGAGGAATGGTTAAAGGTGAAATTGAAGTTTAGGAAGGGAAAGGGGGTCGGGGCGCAGGGTAGTATGGGGGCGGGGGCGGATGGGATGAATGGGCCGAGTGCGGATTCGGTGATCAATATCATGAGCTGTGAGTTTGGCGGACGTTCTTGGCTTTCCTGGAGCAGAGGGCGATTGAGCTGAAGGGATGTGATGTGGTGGATGACGACTTGCAGCCAAACAGACGGTTATTATCGGGGTGTTGAATGTTCAGGCGCATGGCATGTTTTCCCCTCTGATGGCCAAGGGGTTGATCAGGCTCGAGGGGTACATAAAGCGAGGCAAGCTGGAGAACGTGAGTTTTGTGGTCTGGTTTGCCATGACAAGGCTTTGGTTTCAGCTGATGGAGCGATACTCGAATTTCCCTTGCAGATGTTCACCGCCGTGCTCAACGTGGTCTGCTTCACATTACCCTCGAACGTACTCTATATCGCCAGTTATCTGGCTGAGAGTAGCCAATTCCTGGATCACCCTCTCCCCTACTATATCCCGGAGAATCACTTCGATGCACCCGTCTACTACAACCCCCATAACCCGCCTCCCGAGGGTTTCCGAGCGATCAAACGAAATCGACTCGACATGATGATCGGTCGAGGAGCTGCTCAACAACAAAAGACGATCGATGTTCAGCGTGATCAGGTGGATCAGGTGTTCATGGCCTTGCCTAGTCATGACGAATTACCAGAGACGAATCCGGGGGATATGATCAAGACCAAACTGTTCCCTCATCAGTTGAAGGCCATCACATTCTTGCAACAGAGAGAGAGCGAGTCGGCGGCGATCAAGGCGGCGACCGCTGCGAGTCTGGAGGATCAAGAGGTTGTCGATGTTGATGCCGAGATGACAGAGGAAGAGAAGAAGAAGCAGATCAAGCGCATGAAGAAAAAGGCGGAAAAGGATGCCAAGAAGAAGGGGGTGAATAGCTTGTGGGTTCCAGAATACGATTCGAGCGGGAAGAAGATCAAGGGATGGAAGCATATGGTTACCGAGGAGGTTCACAAGGGCAAGGACAAGCCGGCGGAGGCGAGGGGAGCGATCCTGGCCGACGAGGTGAGTGGTGGCATGTGGGCGAAGGCAAGAAGGACATTACAAAGGCTGACGTGATGCGCTTGGCCGCTTCCAGATGGGTCTCGGGAAAACCTTGTCAATCGTTAGTTTGATCGCCTCGACCCTGCCCAGTGCGAGGAAATTCGCTCAAGGGTCGACCAAGGATGAACCTAGTGATTCCGGCTCGGACGGTTCGGACAGCGACGACAAGGAAGACAACGTCGACATCAGTTCCTTTTCCCGATACATCCCAGACATGCCGGTCGGTGACGCTAGCAGCAAGAAACGAAAACGTGAGACCGGATTCAAGTTTACGGCACAGAAAATCGCCAAACTCGAACGTAAAGGCCGTCTCGATCGATTGCGACTCAAGTCGCGCGCCACCTTGTTGATCTGTCCGCTGTCCACCGTCTCCAACTGGGAGGAACAGATTCGAGATCATTGGAGAGGCAAAGTCCACGTTGTTGGTGCCGCTGCGGAAAAGGGGAAGAAGACGGACAAGCCGATGCCTGAAAAGGGGGATCTCAAGATTTACATCTACCACGGAAACTCTCGAAAGAACGACTTGGACTTTCTGGCCGACTTTGATGTGGTGATTACCACGTTCTCGGTATTACAAACCGAGTACTCAAAGCAGATCAAAACGGCCGAAGGAGAAAAGACGTATCTGCAATCCTGTCCTATCGCTGCCGCGGCTAGTTCAGCTGCCACGCCCATTGCATCCGACTACAGCGCAGAAGATCAAGAGGCTATGGACATTGACGGACTCAATGCCTCCCGTCACGAGAGGCCCGAGGTCCGGGCCGAGCGCCTGAGCTTACAGCGTGGTTCCGCGGATGGCAAAAAACGAAAGAACGCTGATCAGGATCTGTTTGGCAAGAAGACGGCGAACGAGGTTGTCAGTCCGTTGCAAGCGGTCGAGTGGTTCCGGGTGGTCTTAGATGAGGCACAGTAAGTAAACTTTAGCGGGAACGAGAAGCAAATCGTCGTCGCTGACCGGCGTACCGCCCTTCCTAGTTTCATCAAGGACCCTACCACGGTTGTCTCGAGAGCTGCCTGCTACCTCGAGGCTGAACGTCGAATCTGCCTCTCCGGAACTCCCATCCAAAACAAGCTGGACGATATCTGGGCGCTTTTCAAGTTTCTGCGCTTGGCTCCGTTTGACAAGCGAGAAGTGTGGAACAAGAATATCATGGACTACGCCAAGGCCGGGAATTCGCTCGGTGTTGTACGGCTGCAGACCATTCTCAAACACTGCACCTTGCGACGAACCAAGGATTCGGTCAACGACAGCGGCAACAAGATCCTCGACCTGCCTCCCCGCAAAGAAGTCATTGTTCAATTGGAGCTTCAGGAGGAGGAACGTAAAGTTTACGACCAGCACTTTCTTCAAGGACAGAAGCAATTCAACGAAGCGGATCAGGATGGCAAGGTGGTCGACGTTGTCAACATCCTGCAACAGATTTTGCGATTGCGTCAGATCTGCGATCATCCGACTCTGCTAGAGTCGTGTTCGGTCGAGGACCTGGAGGAAGAGATCCTGGCCGACGGTTTGATGGATTTGGAGACCGCGAAGCGGGCCATCGAGCATGACGGACTCAACCTTCGACGAGCTCTTGCTTACATCGCCAATCTCCGGCCAGAGGAACCCGCTGCGTGTGTTTGCTGCCAGGCAATTTTCAACATCAGTGATATCGTCAAGGATGAACCGGAAGGTGATGAAACCCCCGCGAAATCGGTGAAAGGGGCAAAACGCAAGGGCAAGACAAGTTACCCGATCATGACCCGGTGCTGTCACCTGTTCTGTGAGTTACGACCGATGCTGAGCGAATCTGGCGTGAAGCTCATCGATATCGATCTATGCTGTTTCAAATGCATCTAGGCCTAGGGTGCTTCAAGAAGGAAGTTTTCCCAGATTGGCCAAAGAATGCGGTCAATAGTGCACGAACCTGTGGCTCTTGCAATCGAGCGCTTCGTCTCGGTCGAGAAGTCATCGAGGTCTCACCCGGCTCGACCGTCCTTGCTGAGGGAGCAGAGAGCAAGTCGAGGGCAAAGCGACGCCGCAAGGTCGACGACGACTTCGTATATTCGGCCAAGATGGTAGCTCTTTTGAACGACCTGTTGCAAAACTCGGTCGTGAACCCGAACTCGGAGAACTATGATCCGCATTCTGCCAACGCCGAGATTGCCGAGATGGATGAGACTGGACAGCCGTTGATCACCAAGTCTGTCGTTTTGTGAGTCTGATAGGAACGACGTGTACTAGGCTTGTCAGCATGCTGACTTGTACCCCTTCCGATCGCAGCTCGCAATGGACTTCGATGCTGGATTTGTGAGTATATGGCACGATGCAATCTGTTACGATGATTGCTGAGGCTCACAACATGTATTCTTTGTACCTGCAGGCTCGAAGGGATGCTAGAAAAGAACTCGATCGGATGTGCGCGATTGGACGGAACCATGAAGCGAGAAGATCGAACCGAGGCGATGGAACGACTCAAGTCGGATGGGAAGTGCGAAGTTTTGCTCGTTTCTTTGCGAGCTGGTGGAGTCGGTCTTAACTTGGTCACGGCTTCGCGGTGTTATTTGATCGACCCGTACTGGTAAGTCATCGCCAAGAAAGGGCAGAGCATATAGTTCTCTTGCTGATGTCGTTTACGTCGCATAGGAATCCTGCGGTGGAAGCCCAAGCAATCGATCGAGTCGTAAGTCTGCCTTAAGACGCTGCGCCGCGAGTAGGCCGCTAACTACCAGTATCACCCGGCCCCTCGCAGCATCGTCTTGGCCAAAAACGAAATGTGGTAGCAACGCGATACTTGATCAAGAATAGTATCGAAGAAACGATGCTCAAGATTCAAGAGCGTAAACGAGAATTGGCCAACATGTCCCTGAGCCAGTCTCTTAGTAAAAAGGAACTGCACGACCGCAAGATGGACGATCTTAGAGAGATCTTCAAGAAATAGGCAGACGGGAAGGAAGAAGCAAGAGCGCGAGTCCAAACTGAAGGAACGCGCTATGTTGGACGGCTCGATATAATCTATTATGACAGTTAACGAAATTTTGTACGAAAGCCTGTGCGCCATGAATGATGTCATGACCCTCACCCCCGGGGTAAATATGGGTGGATTGCGGGAAGACAAGCGAGGTGCTCAACCCTTGTGGCCAATTCTTGAGTCTCTCAGGAGATTGTATATACACCTTGGCTGCTGAAATGGAAGCTACGACGATGCTGTGGCGTTGCCCGAAATCGACTTCACAACCTGTGTTTGCGTTCTCAGGGTCCGGCAGCAAGTCAGCCGGGGTGTGATCGCCCAGGGCGTAGGAACCGTAGACGACTTTTGCCAACTCGGCGTGGTTGATTTTTGGGCCAACCTTGCTTGTAGCTTGGACAATAGGTCTTTGCCAGCGGTGTATAGCGCTGCAATGTCAACGGCTGACCTTGTCGGAGATTTAGGGAAAGCATTGGAAAGCCGTCTAGATGAGACAATGACCCTGTGATTCTGACCGTATGCGGACCACGCCTTCCGGCGCCTTCGCCAGAATCCTCCCCTTTTCATCGGCCAGGGAACATTCAAAAGCTGTCGTGGTCCAGAGGATCTCGATCGGTGAAGACATGGTTGGCATCCTAGAGTTGTTTGTAGCTATGTCAAGATGCCCGACTGTCAGCAGAACAGTAGGGACGTCCTTGCTAGGGTTTCTATATCTGGTCCGTGCATTTCATCCAAAGCTTATAGTCCTCATCAAGTGCTCCTTCGCAATGATTACATGACAAAAAGTCTCGTCGAAGTGCCAACCGGCCCTGCTGTCCAAGGACCCTCGATTGCAAAAAGGGCTACTCCTTGTAAGGACTTGCCACCGTGCCCATTAAATCTATACAACGAAGAGCCTCGTAGATATTCTCCAAAAACAGACCATGACACCAATACATCCAATCGTCCAGTTGTACACGTTTGCGTCTCCCAATTTACGTCGATCCTTCTTGCCCGTAAAAGTAGTCGACCATCGGTCTCACTCGCATCAAAAGGGCGTTGAATACCGGAGTCGTCGTGTTCTGCAACCCCAAAGATGAGAGATACGCATCCAGTCAGCCATCCGCCAGCACCGTTCTATGGAACTGCCCTTCATGCGAAACTCACGACTCGATTCACATCCCCTCCCACGCTCAGATAACTTTTGTCATCCTCCACCCAGCCTCTCGCACTCGCCCAAATAGCTCGTCTCCTTTCGTCCGCTTGCTTCTCGGTCTCTCCTGTCCGTTCGAGAAGCCACGAAGGGGTCGAAGAAGGCTTCCACTCGGTTTCGAGTTTTGCGACCTGGGTGGGAGAGTGGCGGACCAAGTGTTGGGCCGAGGAGAGACCGGAGAGGTTATTGGCCGTATGATACAGGTCCGGCGACCTGTGCGATAACCTTGGTCAGCGACCAATCCTGACGAACGATCATCCCATGACCTCCCTCGGCTCGCGTTTCGGACTCACTTTCCCGGCTTATCCCTCAGTCCACCCTTTTCGCTCTGCGCAGCAATCAAGATGTATTCCTGCAGTGCCGCTCGGTTGTACAACATGTCTTTGCCCAGGTGCACTTCTTCCCATTCCCCCTTGTCGCTGAGGACAAAATTCTCTTTCGTCTTGTCTGTTTGTCCGTTTTGTGCCTGGGCCGTGTCCTCGTGCTCCTCCTCTTCATCCTCGTCCTGACCAGGCATGACGCTCTCGAGCACAGCGAACAGCCCCCCAACCCACCACCCATAACACCCATCCACAAGCTTATTCGTCCTGCCTCGAAATCCGCCGCCCTCGACCGCATAACTCTGCTGCATGACGCCCCACCGCAGGACCCCCTCTAGGTCAATGGCCGTGCTCGCTCGCTCTTCTGGAGAGAGGACCGGTTGGAGGAGGAACCAAGAAAAGACGGCACACGATGTATACCCGCCGTGGGCTTCGGCTGAGGGGGGTGAGATGGTAGGGTTGAGCGAGGGGAAGGACGACGAGGCGAACCCTCCTTCGTAGGTCTGGCAGCTAGAGGTTGTAGCTCTGTGTCAGCGTCGAGGGACAAAAGAAAGGACTATCGGGACGAAACTTACTTTTGCAAGAATGCAGCTGTGCCCTGAACCAACTCGGGAGTTAGGATGTCCAATAATGTGGCGCAGACGAGCATACAATAGATTCCCCTGGAATCCCAACATCAACCCTCATCAGCTCCCAACCATCTGTACCTCTCAAACCAAATGAACGTGGAACTCACCTAACATCCACCTCCCCGCCTTCGCAGACCACAAACCCCCCATCCGCCTGCTTACACCTCATGAACAACTCGTACATTCCTTTCCGATCCACCCTCGCCCATGCCTTTCTTCCCAACTCGCTCAGACCCCCACCGGCTTTCGAATGATCTCCACAGAGAATAGCGAGCGACATGATACTCGCATACGTCGGAAGGAGGTGCGGTTGATGACCAGGAGGAGGTCCGCCGCAGAACCCGCCAGAGGGGTGTTGGAAGGAAAAGATGGTCTCGATCGCTCGGTGCTTCATCTCCCCATCCAAGCCGATACCTAGGAGATCGAACCCGTGTAACGCCCAGTAAGTTAGCCAGGGACGAGAAGCGTCAAGGGAGATGTATGGCGAGGGAAGCGACATGAGGTTATGCCCGAGGAATGAGGCGTGGGCGGAACGGTTGAGGGTTTTGGGTGGGCATGGTGGGCTAGTCACGAGTAGTTTGGTGAGCTTGGATTCTGTTTCGGCCTGCGAATAAAGGCACCGGGAATGAGCGAGGGTTCGATTTCTTGCATCTAGCGATGAAAGAAGAAGGAATCACGCACCTGAGCTCTGGACGTCTCGGTATGCACTCCATCGTCCGGGTAAGACGTCATCTCTTGCTTCCAAATCGAAGTCATCTTGGTGGCCTGTTTTCGTGTTCCGTGTTGTCTCTGTTCTTGCTGCTGGTTGTGTGGACCTGTGGGGGAATCGTGGGTGGAGATCTAGGCTGCCTCTATTGTACTAAATATCTCTACACCACTCATGACCATTCCTCCACAAAGAGACAATGCAATCCTGTTTGTGTTCACTTTTATTCGAACAAAAGAGAAATCTCGACGCAACGCAACCTCGGTCACACAGCTGCTCGCTGATGGATTTACATCCGATGATTACGTACGCGATTACCACCGGATGTAAAATGATGTACGAGATATTACGAGAGACCGGGGGAAGCCTAGTGATGCAACGCTGTGAAAGCGCATAAGTGAGTGAGGTTTGCGCTTGGCCCAGGGAGAGTTACCCTAGCTTCTAGCTAGCCGTGTATGGGTTGGATCAGATTAGATCGATGTCACGTCTTTGGTCGATATTCAGAGAGATCGTCCGACGATTACGACACCACACTCCAGCTTAGAACCAACAGCATTTATCTTCAATCATGGCAGGTAAAGCCAAAGCGAGGTCAGTCACGCACAACCCATGTATCTTCTTTCCCCTCCGAACAATGCTCACAATCAACTTCACTCGTAAAACCCGCATATTACCTAACGATCCCATGGATATAGGACGGTCCTGGTTAAACTAGTCTCCACGGCACTCACAGGATTCTTTTATACGACCACGAGGACGAGATTGGCGGACAAGTTGGCGTTTAGGAAATACGATCCGATTGGTGCGTTTTTCGAGCTCTTCTCTCTTAACTTTGTTTTCCTTGGGAGAGCGGGGACTGAGACGAATTCTGGTTTATTTGGGTTGGATAGTTAAACGACACGTTCTCTTCACCGAACAAAAGATGAAGTAGACGGATCGTTGCCCCACTTACCATCGCCTACTGGCCAATCCCACCATCCCACCTTCTCCTACTTTCGGATCTCATTACAATCCTCCCGGACCTCATCCCCGACTCTCACACTCCTCCCTCTACATTCCAAACCTTCCAATCATTCATATCTAAATCTACACACCTTCACCTACATCCACAACAACTGCCCATAGTCCCAAACATCAAAGCCATCCATCGACCAAGGCGGAACAAGACCAAATCCTATCGAGCCCAGGCCAGGTAGAACAAGATTATCCCTCCTGGCTAAAAAACGTTGATGACGTTCCGATTACTGTGGACGCGGGAGGCTGGGGACTCTAGGATCGATCGGCTGTCATTCTCCCGTCTTGACATAACCGCACGAACCCGCACCCCCGGCTAGAGGGACGATCTCACACCACGCACTTGGGAAGGAAGGAAACCCAATGCCGGGAGAGTTCGACAGTCTCTCTTCTTTACTTTTCTTTCTCTCGGGTTCGATACCGCCTGGACGAGATATCTGTTGATCATCTAAAAGAAAAACGCAACCAAAAAAACAATGAAAATATCTCATCTCATCCACTTGATATGCCTCGACGTCGATTGCGTGTACCTGAACACTCGCGGTGCATCGTTGCGAGGGAGCGTTGATTCTGAACGTCATTGCTCCTATTCTGACCACAAGTGAGATGGTTTTGTAGATGTGAATCGAGTTCTGGCGCATCATCGGCTGCGCTTGACCGGGTTGAACGGCCTTGGACTGGGTTCGAGGGGTGCTAGTCAAGGTCACATCTGCTTGGAAGTAGTAGATAGCGGAACGCAGTTGTTCGGGAAGTACAGGTGACGCTGAGACCTGGGTTGACCTGTTTTCTATCTGGCCATTTCGAACGAGTTGAATATTGTGGCTCTGCCCCATTGCCCGTCTGCAGCAGCGGACTCATGCTTGAATCGTCTGTGACTGTAGTCTTCTCATTATGGACCTAGCGCTTTCATGGGATTCGGTTGATAGGCTGACTCGGATCTGATCCTCCCATTACGTCCTCATGAACGTTCTCGTCGCTCTTCTCAATTCGTCCAGAGTCTGCAACCTGTGGTTGCTTGTCACTACCAAAGGTATGTGTGAACGTAGCAGGAGATTATCGGTTGATCCATCTGACGCAGGAGCAGTCTGGAACGTCTCTTTCCTTATTCACGATTACAAGAACTAGAGTCTAGTCTTCCTTTCTCCAATGCGATACTCGAGCCTGAGAGGTATACCGATCAGGCCTTGCTCTTCTTCTGGGCTTGGTATCGGTTGTAAACTGTCGGAGCGGAAGTGGAGCAGCATGAGTTGTGTAGTACTAGCGGCTACACGGTCGGTTAGAGCACTCACGATCGTCGTTGACTCCCTTTCGGTTTCGTGCGATCTGACAAGGTAAAAACGTACCACCCCAAGCCTCAGTATTTGAAAAGAAACAGATGGGAACAGGTTATATCGCTCACCTCGATCGCGTAGAATTGAGTCCTGGTGACCAGGATAGAGTTGTCCTCGTCGTATTCCCGCTTAGCATCTCCTCGCAAGATGGTACCAAAGTTGTAATCAGGGACGAGCTTCTCGTACTATGGAGCCCAGCATTATAATCAACATCTTGTCAAGAGAAGCCGACTCGCTCGCCAATCGCTCGCTCACCTTCATGATGAAGTTCCTCCATCGCTCCTTCCCCTTGGCGCTCTTCATCTCGTTCTCGTCGAGCTTGGTCAACGCCTCAACACTGTCGAGCTCGGGGAAGGTCTGCTGGAAATCCTCCATGATAGCATCGTCCATCCTGCGGGTGAATCGAATAGCAAATTCGTAAGCTTGAACAGTCTGCCGGAAGATTCCAGGGCGCTCTCACTTGGTGAGCTTTAGGCTTGATGGGGAAATGTTGAGGATGACTTTTTGGTATGCCTATACAGGGGCGTGTCGGTGGGATACATCGATCATCATTAGAATGGCCCTGAAGAAACTTCCACATCTGACTGACCTCGAGATGCTCGACAGTCTTGACAGCAAACTGCTGCTCAATCTCTCCCATGTTCCCCAAGTCATTTGGGTCGATTCCAGCGATAGACATTTTGATGTGGTTGTTGATGGGTGTAGTTCCAGTAGTGGGGTTGCTCTCGCTCAGGGTTCGATTAGGCAGTCACGTCGAGTTTCTGCTTTGTGTCTTACTCAGATCAGTCCGAGTGTCGTTTGATGAAATTGGTGAATACAGATATCTACTATCTTCTAGATTTCACTCGTTCACTCGACGGAAGTTGTGACGAATCCTTATGAAAACGATCAACCTTTTATGTACGCGTCGCCCCCAGATGGATCGCAAAGAACGCCCAAGGGTGTGAAACCCACACTTCTGAATCACTAGGAATGCTTGGCTTTTGAGCTTCCGCGCTTGTCGTGAACGGCAAGCGAAGCTCCCTGTCAGATCGGCGAACGAGCATACGGCAACGGATACTCCAATCTTATGGCCCGGGCAGCATAGCGTGGAGTCCAAAAGGCTCTCTCATGGGGCTATTCAGTCCAGTGCAGACGGCGCGCCCGCCACAGTGTCAGCAGCGCATCTGGAAAGCCTTCATTCTGGAAGACAAGATAGATACAGGTGGCAATGCCACAGAAACGATTGCGTTTGTCATCTTCAGCACATCAGACCTGCATGCTCTGGTCGAGGCAACCGAAACATCGGAACAATTGGCGGACTTCACAAAGCCCAAGCCATGTCGTCTGTAATCGCCAAAACATGAGCGTGATGACATGAGCGTAAGACGCGTCTCACTTGCTGTCACCGATGGTATACGGATTGGGAAACTCCAACTTGTCGTACAGGAATCGTTTACCCTCGTCCAGCCTACGTAAATATTCCGGGTCGGATCAGTCAGACATGGATCCTGAGCGGGTCACAATCAAGATCCGGAAGCTGGGCTACAGAGTGGTGGCCCACGTTCATGACTTCGGCGGTGAAGATCACATCATCCAGGCCAATACGATTAGGGCGGGAATTGCAATGGCCCATAGACCGATTATGCTACACCAATGCTGTCGAAGTCAGTGACGACCAGGTGACCGGTTCCGCTCGAGCAGCCGACTCACGGACGACTCGGGCCAAAGTTGACTTGGTCTTCCTCTACAATGAGGTAGGTCGCTTCCATGCCGCCAGCGAAGGTCATGCCATCAACAGAATAATCGGTCATGATCACCGTCCTGATCGAGAGTACGTTGTAGCGAAAGACTTGATCGACGTAATGCTGAGTGCAGGCCACTCACAGGTTACTGTCCAAGCGGTCCGTCACGGTGTAGGTCCAATTCCAATACTCGGTCGATGCTAACCCGATCGATGTAATGTTGGTCGCAATGGTTTCTTTCTATAAGCCCGTATTAGTGCGTCAAGAACGGCATAGCGGTTGGCTTTTATTAAGGCTCTTGAACCTACTTTGGTGAAGACCGCTCCCCTCGAAGGAGACCTCGTGCTATCCCATGGTCGAGCAGGAGTCAGGACGTTACATTATCTCGATTCGCACAGCGAGAGAGGGAGAGAGAGAGGTGGGCGTACTCTGTGGACAAGATGGCATTGCTTAGACCGACCCATCTGAAGGTGTAGGTGCTATTCTGAACGAGACGATCGTCGACTTGACCGTCGCCATTCTAGTCGTGATACGACGCGATTAATCGATGTGAATATCACAAGCCAGATCAAGAGCCGGAGTGGCTTCAACTTACAGGGTTAACGGGTGGCGCGAACCCCAACGCAGATGCTGTTCGGGACAGATCGAGGAGAATGATCAAGACGACGTAGATCGATGTGCGCAAGGAGAACATATTAGTTGCTGCTGATTATGGACAAGACGATTCGTGATCAGCAAGGGGGCGATCCAGTCCACCTCTTGCATGCAGGGCAATATAAGGACCCAGGTCGTAAGACTACGGTATGATCCCCGAGACAACATCCTATTTCGCCAAGCGTGCGTTCTGCCGATGCCGGTCACATAAACGGTCGTATGGTATTGGCTAGCGCCCGGTCAATCCAGGGCTCACAACCGTCATTTTCTTCTGTGTAGTGGGAATGCGATGCGCAAAATTCTCCGAGCTTCATCCAGGAGCTCGAGCACATGATCCGAAGTCGGCATGCAGACTGACAATTATGGTGCGCCATTTGGACCACAATACTGTGCGCGATCAGCCAGACGTTCCATACAATCAACACAGTCATCAAGCGGTGTTTACAGTCGGTTTCCATTGCATATCAAACACAGAACACGTCCAACAATCAGGAATCGGGAGAGGGGTTATTGATAGTAGTTCTACAGTCGAAATGAGTCTGGCTGACTCTGGGTAGGTATAGGGTGATCCAGCATACCTTCTGGCGCGTCTGGGCTGTCGTTTGAAGGTGTGATGAGATTTCAAGAAAGGGCGGAAGCAGATAAGCGAGGGAACGGCATCGCCAAGACCGGGCGAGGGGGCGCTAGAACCGGAAATCGCGTAATCGAATAGAAAGGCAAATCCTACGGCATATCGTTCGAACGAATCAACATGGAGTTGGCATTTCATCGACAACTCCATGTTGACACTACTCTTATTCGACACCGCGCACACTTTAGCTAACTGCTTGGTCGTCTTCCAGCCTGTGGTATGTGGTTGCTCACGACGACCTCGACTTGACGGTTCTCATGAACCTCGCTCGAGCCGCTTGGACACGTAACAAGTTTGTCTCATTTGCCCAGACTCTCAACTTGTACGACTGAATCGTGTTGATGAGGACGAGACGGTAAGGGATGAGTGTAGAGGACGATTGAAGGAGACTGCCAACGCCAGAGTCTCGTTTGGTCGGCGCCTTGGAACGATGCTGTATGCACATCAGGTGATCTGTGCTGCAAACTTGACAAGCCGACGAACAAGGTCGAACCAGGCCGGCACTGCTAATCGCTCTTGGTCTTGGCGAGGTCATGGCTCGTTCACATCGTATGCCGGTCGAACCCTCGCAACGCTGTGAACGGTAACATCCCGTATTCCAAACCTTGTCGATGCCGGAGGACTTCTCTTGGCATATCGAGTAGTGCGCCCGCATGCGTTCCTTTCGCCCGAAGCGTCGGTCATGACCACATGCACGCGGTTATGTTCCGGCCCGACCTTCGGGGTGTGTGTGTGTTTTCGTTCTCGGCCTATTCTTGACGAATATGTCGTCAGGTGATCGGGGGGTTCGAGACATATTCCCTGTGTTGGCCCTGGTCGCAACAACGACCGGTGAGGGGATATGCGATGTGAAGTCGGTGCCAAGACCTCGGCGAAACCATCTTGTCCGGAGCACCGCTTCGACGTCGGGACATTCGAGGAGTACATGGATGTGTATATATCTCGTAGACGATTGAATCATAGGAGTGGTGTGTCGTCGTTTAGGCGGATTGTTGTATTCCACGCACTCGTACTATCCCCACACAGATCGACCCATCATGAGCGTCACTGAAGTTTATTGTAATTTTACCTCGAACAATGTCCCGGGAGCCTACTACGGTGCTTTACCCGAACTCCCCGTCGTTCAGGTCGCTACGCCAGGTACATTTGAATTCTCATACAATGCGACAGAAGAGTATTTGAATACCTTAGGATCATGGGATATATTGTACACGGTGTACTTTAACTCTCCGGATCATTTGAGTGTATATGCGTCGGAGACCGGGTATCAATACCAGGAGGTGAGTGAATGCAGACATGTTTGTTACGCCTGGTGGGTTTAGCGACTGATCGTGGTTCTGCTGCTTTCCTTAGAGTATTTTCCTTGGCAACCCGTTTGGCAACATTAGCTCCAACTCGAGCGAGCCGGGGCTCTCGCCGTGGTTGCTCAACTCGACCACCGCCCTTTGGACCGCCGGAGATTCGCTGATCTATCAAATGGTCGAGCTCGGTGAGGATGGGAGGACGCCCACCGGACGAAGAGTCTTCAGTCAGACATGACCTTGATTGCCAACAAGACCAATCCCGCCACGACCACGTCCGCTCTAAGCGAGGTTTATGCTAGCGTGACTTCGCAGGATAGTGGGGCTTCGACCACTTCAACTTCATCGAGATTGCCTCCCGATACGACTTACACGCAATGGACGGCTCAGGCGGCAGTGACCAGTGGAACGGGTTCGTCGAGTGCGGCGATGGCTAGTCCGACGCAGGGCAATGCAGGCGAGCGTACCAAGGCGGGTGGATTGTTGTGGAGGTGAGTAGTTCAGGTGCAGGTTCAGACAACAGGCGATACTGATAGTACACATTGAACAGAGCTGGCTTGGCATTGACTCTCGTCTCGCTGGTCTTTGGATCGTTGTAGGCGACCGAGGCTTGGGTGACAGAAGTCTACCTTCGTTTCAGAAACAGGATTTGTGCAAAGGAAACCGTAATGTCATAATCTTGTACCTTATACCCTTTCAGGCTGCTCCACCTACGTTGTATCACCAGGCTCCTCATCTGCTCAGCGCGCCTTGAGATCAGAAACCGTTGCCAAATTTACAATATCGCCCTCTCTGGTAAATCCGCTATCAAAGGAAGACGTGCAAATCCAGACCGTCAGCAATCATCGTCCCATCGTCTGGGGTTTAGGCTGTAGCCGGGCGGAATCGTCAAGGCGGAAACGCGTGGGAATAATGCATCAATGACCTCGGTGTGATTTCAGTCCCGTGAATACAACGTCAATTTCTCATCCTGCCAACCCTGCTTAGACGACACTTCCACCAATGCCAATCTTTGCAGCCAAGGCCCGGTACTGGACAGCCGCTAGTTTGTTGGCTCGCAGTAACAGGATGAAAAGGGAGACGATGAGAAACAACGCGTTGGTCGTCTGTAATTAGCGAGATAGCGAGCAAACATCGGAGGGTCAGATTTGATCCGGATACATGACACAATAACAAAGGTTTCAGACTCACCACGAATTCCCCATACTCGGCCCGTTCAATGATGACCACCTTTCCACAGCTTTCCCAAGCTGGAATCTCTCCTCCCTTACTACTCCACTCGTTCTTTCCACCCGAATGTCCAATGACATGAGGAGCGTTCCCTGCTCCAATCTCGCCATCTTGCTGGCTTGATGTTGTATTGTGATGAGCCGGATGATGATCTGACTCGACTGCTTCCGATGCAATCTCGCTGGGGTCTGCGTACGGATCGCCGTCCAGCAGGGAGTGTGGGATACAGTGCATCAGACGACGGTTGCCATAGGGGTGACAATACGGTCGATGGAGCTGATCGATAAGCAGGTTATGTAAATAACTCTGGGACCGAAAGGATATCGAAAAGTAGAGCGAGACGTACCTCATCTTGAGGACAGGGTTCACACTCTCCGAATGGCCGACAGACGAGATCTCCCGTCGTAGCGTGTGAATCGTATTGGTGCTTGGAGGATTTTGATGTTCCAGCAACAGCCGCTTCACCAGCGACGAGTGTTGAGAAAAGGGGGATGGATAGAGAGCCCAAAGCGACGAGGCTGTTTTGATTCAAGGTAGACTATGAGCTCGCAAGCATTTCGATGCTTTCTGAAATGGCCCGTACCTCGTCAGACGGAACAGGTGCATCTTGATCCCGACGCTGACCTCCACGTGGCCACGAACGCTGCGTCAAAGGTAACTATTCAGTCCAGATGGCGTTTCTCAATATGCCTGACTGATCGACTGATCACCTTCGATCTAGTGCTTCAAGAAAGATCATAGCGATCAGAGTACAGAGTCCCAAGATCATCGCCGGAGACTCGTCACAATAACGCATATCTCGGTTCATTTACGCAATCTGTACATCTTGCATGCGTTATCGCGTTGCATTCCCCCTCGCGATGGCGCTCTCGCTCTCTGACACGTAACTCGCTCGCGACGAACGAATGACGACCTGCCACACATTCATATGAAGGAGATCAAATCGTTAACACATCGCTCATTGCTCCGCCTGTAACTCTTTACACCCTTCCAAAAGCTGCTTTGTGAGCTCCAGCCATCAACGTGGAGGATAACTGAATTCTATTTCAAAGATCCACGCAGTGTGTCCCAAATACAAAGCGACAACAGACACCTGCCGACTCAGAAACACAGCACACCAGACGTCGCTCGACTCTTGTTCACAAGCAGGACGTTCTGCCCGGCATGACGATCAAGATCTTGAATCGTACCGCGACTTTCGCATGGGGTACATCTTCCGATTGCTTGCCCCTGATCGCCACGGGTACCGTATCCGGAGCTCTCGATGAGACATTCAGCAATGTTGGACAGCTGGAAATCTGGCAGCCCGAATTCTTTGGCGGTAGCTCAGACCAAGAATCCAAGGAAGGACTGTATCTAGGCGGAGAGGGCCAAGCCGGCCCAAGGGGAAGCATCAGCACTAATGCTCGGTATGTTCGACGGCTCTCTTGTGCTTGACCAATCAATTGACAATCGCATACTTGGACTTCATCTTCAGATTCAATCGACTCGCATGGTCGAATCCCACATCAAAGCATTCTCGAGGCCTTCTGGCTTCCGGTATGGAGACTGGAGAGGTCTCTGTATGGGACGCTGACAAGATCTTGAACGGTGCCGAGTAAGTTCGATCTATACCTGCTATGCAAGATCAGCCAGCTCACCTGTCCATATTCGACGTCCCTTTCATTGTCGATTCGTCCATCCATCAGCGCTTCAGAGGCCTTGGTGTTCAAGAATGAGGTACATACCGGACCAGTTCGAGGTCTTGATTTCAACCCCAAACAACAAAACTTGCTAGCGAGTGGTGCTATCAATGCCGAGGTAAGCAGCAAATCAATGGATATCGCTGGTTAGTACCCGCTTGTCAAATCCTGATATGGCTACATTACGTCGCTCCTTCTGGCAGCTCCAAGTATTCGACTTGACAAACCCCGACAAGACGCATTCGACCGGTCCCAAATCTAGCAAGCTCGACGAGATTACCAGCGTACAATGGAACCCCTCTGTTGCCCATATCCTTGCAGCTTCCTCCTCTTCCGGATACACGTCTGTCTGGGATCTCAGACAGAAGCGAGAGGTCCTCAGTCTAGCTTATGGTGGAGGAGCTGCTACGGGAATGCAGGGTGCTGGTCGGAACATGGGAGGATTTGGCAACATGCAAGTCGGTAACAAGCGAGGAATGAGTTCGGTCGTATGGCACCCTAACAACGTAGGTCGATTGAGGTGAGGGTTTCCGGCTATCAACTAATCGTGATTGGTATGATAGCCCACACGCTTAATAACTGCTTCGGAAGATGACACGTCGCCGATTGTTATGGTATGGGACCTCCGAAACTCGCTTGCTCCGGAAAAGGTGAATTTGCTTTGCGAAGAATACTGTCACGCTGGCTTCACACTAAATCGCTTCGTATGCAGATCTTGAGCGGTCACGACAAGGGAATTCTCTCGCTATCTTGGTGTGCACAAGACAACGATCTTTTGCTCTCTTGTGGAAAAGACAACCGGACGATATGCTGGAACCCTCAATCGTGCGAGATCGTGGGAGAATTGCCGAGTAGTGACAACTGGTCCTTTCAGACCGCGTGGTGCCCTCGAAACCCGGACCTTATCGCTACCGCCTCGTTCGACGGCAAAATTGGCATTCATTCGTTGCAAAACACCCAGCAGACCAACGAAGGGCCTGCGAAAACGAACAAGACCAATGTCACCAGCGCAGATGATATCTTTGGAAGCCAGCCTGGCGAGGAGACATCGAACGCGACGGTTCTTTCGCTCAAGCAGCCTCCCAAGTGGCTGCGTCCCCCTGTCAGCGCGTCTTTCGGATTCGGCGGACAGCTGGCCAGCATCAGCGGGAACGTCGTATCCCTCAAAACTGTCGTCACTGAGCAAGACGTGATTGATCGAGCCAAGAGCTTGGCAGGAGCGATTGGCTCTCAAGAGGAGCTTGGTGCCTTCTGTGAGAAAATGGCCGAAAAGGAGGGCGGTGATGCATCGGCTGTCGCGGGATGGAAGGCTTTGAAGAGCTTGTTCACGACCAACTCGCGCGATGAATTGGTTACGATCCTTGGCTTTTCCAAGTCAGAGATCGCCAACCAGGTTAGCGAGGCTATCAAGAAATTCAAGTTGACGATCAAATCTGAGGAGGAGGAGAGCGGACCAGTGACACCGAAAGATACTGCTGTCACCTTTGCGGAACCGAATGAGATGGAGGAGACCGCTGATGGAGCCTCGACTCCCAAAGCCGAATCCGAGGCTGATGGTAAAGGCATATCGACGCCTTCGGAAGTCAGCGCAACTACGGACGCGACTAAGAAGACGGAAGCCGAGACCGAAGACACGGAGCACAGCCTGTTCGATGAGGATAACCGGATCGGTACCCCTCAGATCGACGCTGGGGCGGGAGCCAACTTTTTCAGCTCGATCGGTATGAGGAATGCCTTGCCTGATCACATGCAGGTTCCCCATCAAGCGTATGCGAAGGACTCGTCAGTCGCAGCGACTATCGGATCTAGGGCTTCTTCGGTAGCTTCCGAAACCATGAAGTCTAACACCTTCAAAATCTATCCTTCCAACGAATCTGAGGTCGACCGCCTCATCACTCGTGCTTTGGTGGTTGGTGACTTTGAGTCTGCCGTGACCTTGTGTCTTTCGGTGGATCGCTTTGCCGATGCTTTGGTTCTCGCGGTGCGAGGCGGCCCTGACCTGTTGGCCAGGACGCAACAGGCTTACTTCGAGAAGCGTACCACCGCTCTTCCTTACCTTCGATTGTTCCAGTCGATCGTATCCGAGGACCTCTCGGACGTAGTGCAAAACGCTGACCTGACCGAATGGCAGGAAGTGTTTGTTGTTTTGTGCACTTTCGCTCGAGCCGACGAGTTCAACGGATTGACGGAACAGCTCGGTCAACGGATCGAATTCCAGTCTCGTATGGTCAATGGTTCTGGCGCGGATAACAACTCTGATCGAGCGAAAGAGCTGCGAAAGAATGCCTTGTTGTGTTACCTCGCCGCTGGTCGATTGGAGAAGGCAGTCAACATCTGGGTCGAGGAGATGCGTGAGGAGGAAGATGCTATTGTCAGCGGTGCGAGCTTCGCTGCCAGCAAGGCCTCCCGATACACTGCCCATGCGCAAGCCTTGCAGACCTTCATGGAAAAAGTGGCCGTGTTTAGGAGCGCCACCAAATACGTGGATCGAGATCTCGCTCCATCGTCGCAGGTTGTCTCGGCTGCTGAGAGTGGCGCACGGACCTATTCTTTGGCCGCCTTGTACGACCGATACTACGAATACGCCGACCTGCTCGCCACTCAAGGTCAGACACAGCTCGCTGTTAAATATATCTCCCAGACACCGGCGGAATATAAGGGCAGTGAGGCTGGAGAGACCGGTCCTACCAGTGTTCGCGCTCGGTATATTCTGGGCGCAGGCATTGGTCAGGAAAAGCCGGTGCAAGGTAACGCAGGGTCTTCCCCATTCGCGAATGCTACCAATCCAAAACCGGTTGCGCCAGCTGGGGTGCCGTATCAGCCGTTTGCGCAGGCCCAAGAACCCAAGCAGCAAGTGCAGATGATGCCTCCTACTCCTGCCCCCTATACCCCTTACGTCCCCGCCCAGCCAGCTCAGCCAGCTCCGACGAACATTCCTACGAACTCTACCAATCCTTATGCCCCAGCGCCAAACGCGTACTCCGGATCGAACGCCCCTTACGGGTCTGGACCTTCAAACTATGCCTCACCCAACAACGCTTACAACCAGTATGGCGGCCAGCAGAGCCGAGCCGTTCCAGCTCCGGTCGGCCCGCCTCCGATGAACCGATCTCGACAGAGTGACTCGCCTGCGCCGATACCTGCTGCGCAGCGACGAGACATTCCAGGATGGAACGATGCGCCGAACATGCAGAACAAACGTCCTGGTAGTGCTGCGGCCGGCAAGGTCCAGCCGATCATGTCGCCATTCCCCGAAAGCCAGGCTCCAATCGTGCCGTCTCAGTCGCCGATTGGATACCCTCCTTCAGGTCAGCAGCCGCAAAACCAGTTTGCGCCTCCCCCTGCAAGAGGCCAGGCTCCTTTCATCGCTCCTCCTCCTCGAAACGCACAGCCCCCTCGACCTGCTTCGGCTCAACCTCCTCCACCTCCACCAGCACAAAGTCAAGCACAATATACCGCCAACAAACCGATGAGTCCGCCTCCTATGCGAGCTGGACCACCTCCAGGCACGATCGGAGCCCCGCCTCCCGCCCGGACGATGTCACCGTTGGTGCCTCCTCAGAACAGGGTCATGTCGCCTCCTGCGCAACAGCAGCAACAGTACATGCAACCTCCACCATCTCATTCGCAAGGTCCATCTCCCGACGGCGGAGCTTATCAACCCCCTCCAGGTGCCAACCGATCCGGGCCACCTCCCCCTGGCCGAGGTCCTCCTGCTAGCAACGCTCCTGCCGCTCGACCTTCGCCAGTTGCGCCAGTCGCACCCAAATATCGTAAGTAGACGTTGCATTCGCAACTCTCGCTCAGCTCTGCCCTTAGCTTATAACGTTGAACCCCGACACAGCACCAGGAGATAGGTCTCACATCCCTGCTGCATCTCAGCCCATCTTCCAAGTATTCTCTGACGAATTGAGCCGACTCAACCAAATCGTACCCGTAAGCATGTCTCGGGTCTGGTCCGGTGATAATTCTCACTTATCGTCCGAATTCTACAGCCTCAGCAACGAAAATTCCTTGACGACACTCACCGAAGGTTGAATCTCCTGTTCGACGGGCTGAACTGTGAGACCGTGTCAGAGGCACATGTCGCTCAGCTCCACGAGATGGCCAAGGGTGAGCTATTGAGGTCCGCGGGTATTCTCGAATCCAGCTGATCATGTCTTTATATCGGCACATCAGCAATCAGTGCAAGAGACGCTCAAGCAGCTTTGGCTATGCACGTTGACATGGTAAGATCTTGGATCAAACAGCCTTTTTTTATTTACAGCTAAAAACCGGTACTTGCACTACTTCACACAGCTGACTCGTGGACCTACGTCAACTGATATGACTGTTTGGATGGTAAGGCCTGTCTTTATACTTAAACCTGCTCAATGCTGACCCTCCCTATCTTGCACAGACTGGTATCAAGCAACTTATACGACTTGGCATGTAATGACGCCTTTTGACCTGTAACACTTTGCGATTGTTAAACGTGACATGACATGAATCATTTGATCCTGAGATGTATACAACTTGTTGGTGTCGAAATTACTGAAGCTGTCTATCGTATCAATGCTGCCAGGCGGTTCTCAACGTCGCCCGGGGAAGATCGCGAATCTTGAAAAGAGAAAGTTCCTTTGAGCAGAGTCCATGGTAACGGCTACGCTTCAACTCACATTTATCTGCGTGTTTTGGGTGTTTTGCCATGTAATTGGTGAACGCTGGTACGACCAAGTTACGAACGTCCGCGTATAATCTATCTCTGAGGTTTGGATCCTGCCGCGAAAGGGTGTGTTGTCTGGAAAGACCTTCCAGCTCGTCCAATTTGTTGAAAAAGTTCGAGAGACTGTCTTTGACGGCCTGCTTGTCACCTCCGACGTTGACAACCCCGCCGAATCGACTGCTCGAAGTCGACTCGGCCAATAGCCCGGTAAGTTCTCGCCAGGTCTCCAGATACCGTGACTTTGCGTCTCGATATGCTGCATTGAGCAAGTCTTCTGCAGTTGACCCCATGATGTCGTTTGCTGCAGACTGGTTTGACAAGATGAGGTTGTTTCTCATATAGCTCAAGTTGTTGAGCATGTAAATCGAGGGGACTGGCTTTCGCATTGATCTCGACCGGCTTTCCAAGGAGGAAACGAGCGCTGATAACAAGTCAGTAATGAAATGCTGTAGGATACCATCGTCCTCTCCTGACCGAGGGAGTTGGCTGGTTTGCGCTCCCATGAGCCAGTTCCGGTCCCCAAGCGATGTAAGCAGGTCGGTAACGGTCATCTCATAGGCTGACAAGTTTTCGAGGTATGTGACCGTCTGCGAGTATACCATTACCATATTAGTACTCTTCCGATACTCAACATTCACGGAAACTGACTGTGTAAGTGATATCGGCGACGGATGAGGAATTCATCTCCTTCATACCGGTTGGGGCTGGGGTTCTGACATCCACCAGAATTTCTGGGAAACTTCTCAGGCACGCCCCTCTGTTCGCCGCTGTAGCTTCGGCCACGATCGCCTCCAACTCCGCATCTCCGAGCATGAGCTTGATACTCTCCTCCCAGCGACCTTGTAGTCCGCTTAAAGTTTGGTACAGCTCTAAAGCGTAGAAAGCGTTTGAGCTAAGGGATCGTTTGATCGCATTTGTCTGTGCGACAAGCAGATCGTTTAGCGTGTTGATAGGCTTCTTGAAGGTTGTGACCAGAGCGGATGGCCCAGATGAGGGGAATAACTGATCAAGGATATCCTTTTCTGACTGTAAAGAAGCCGCCGTTTGAGTTCAGTATCGAGTTCATTCCATAGACCTCTGCAGAAGAGCCTACCTGAATCATAATCATGAATCCCTCAGTCGCTCGAGCGATAAGTCTGCACTTGTCTCGACGGCTTTCCTCTTCCCTCCCTGGAGACATAGGTCCCTCCGCCAGATGATCAAACTCCCTTACAATGGGATTGATTCCTCGGCTGGAAACGTATTCACGCCGACTCGCTAGGTAGCCCTCCTTTGCAGCGGCGAGGGCTGCGTGAGTTGCCTGAGAACATGGATGAGAGGTCGATTTGGGAAGCCCGCCGAGGTAGCTCAAGATTCGGCTGATGTGAGGCAGAGTCGGGAGGAGGTTGGCTGGTAATGATGGACCTGTCGAAAAGCAGCAAATTATGAGGTGAAGCTCATCGATCCGATGTGACAGACATCTCTGCTTACCATTCCGTCCGAGCCTCTCCATATCTGGACCTTGCTCGGCGGCCTCGCGGCACAATTTCAGCATAAGGGTAACCAGATTTCTAGCTCCCAGATCCACCAATCTACTCTGCATATGGCTTCATGACATCAGCGGAGGTTTGCTGAGAGCATTCCGAGACCAGCTTGCTCACAAAGTCTCGGATATGAACCTCTGAGCTTCTCAACTCATTTCTTGCCAACCTGTCTATTTCCTTCAAGATTCGGTTGATCGCGGCCGTGTATTCATCAAATTCGGAATAAGATGGGCTGCCGTGTCCAGCAACAAGGTCAGCTTCCATCGAGGAAGACGCAGTGGGACTTGCAGCGGTCATCAACGTACACTCTCGATATGATGCTCTCTTCGTGTTTGCCCACCGCAAAGTCATTTTTGATGATTTCTGTCCGTACGTTCTCTCCGTTCAGAACAGCAAGAGCGATATCAATGTCTGTAAGAAGTAAGGAGAACGTCTTAGCAGCGATACCACTGCTGGCACGTCGCGACGTACTGGATGCTTCTCGTGTCAAATCCTGGATACCAAAGGGAGCAATTGTCTTGTCCAACCGCGAAAGTCGAGTGTCCAATTGCGATAGCAGGTCTATCCGATAAAGGTCAAACTTCGTTGATGGTCTCGCTCATGTCCGAGAGACTGGCTGCTCACTCGTCATCCGGCTCGCCAGTTGATTGGTCTGCTGGAGACGCTGCTCCAACAAGGCGAGCTCGGCTTCCTCTTCCATCGTGACCTTGATACAATCAGATGACAGCCAGAGCGACACCCTGACTGGTCGGTCGAATTCAGATATCAATCGCTACAAAGAGACTCAACAACCCATGTAAGTAGTTGCAAGCTGCATAGGCCATGACGGGAAGCTCGGGGGTCGGCGAGACCCGCGGAAGCAAAACGCGAAATTCCCGGCGACGAGCGATGATATATTGTCGTTGAGGACTTCTCTAGCGTTGGCAAACAAGCATTTGACAGACATGCGCTTTGACAGGACAGCAGCAATACTACGAAGCGGGCACAGGCTAGAAGAAGCAGATCTGCCAACACAAGCTCGCTCAGAGATCGAGTTGAGCTTCGGGGACATAGCGAGAATTAGCGGCGCCGAAACAAGCAGATCTCAAGGGCAAGTTCCCGGCGAATATGTTCATTCTCTCGCGACTGCAGGTAAGCCAGCAACTCTGTGCTGGATTGCTTCAGAGTACATGCTGACATTTCAATTCTCGGATTGTTAGGATTCCATTGCTGTGCCCCCAAATGCTTTCGGTCTTGATGCTCAGCTCGCCGTTAAAGACGCAATCAACCTCAAGTCAGTTCACTGAACAGCTACATCTAACTAGCATCAGCCTTCCGATCAGCCAGGCTAATCTGGGCCGAGCTCAGATACTCCAACCGTCTCATCTCGGGTGTAGGATTGGCCATCTCAGTCTACGATGTCTTGACGTGTACAGAAGGGACTGTTCGATACGGAGATGGATTGATTTGGTATAAAAGTAAGGGAGAGGCTCGGTTGGCACGGGGAACTTTATTGACCAAGCACCGTACTCTTAGCCATCTTTCGAGTGGTAGTGTTTGCGCCTACGGCAGGGGAGATTTTGTTGGGTAAAATCACGTCCACCACGAAGGAACATGTGCGCGGTACGTCTGACTTTTGTTGCAGGTCTTAATTAACCCGGCAGCTA
>Ga0308160_10001790_pt1 | contig 28294 bp, 36 predicted proteins | sample PhyFR1_FD_201036 | JGI IMG/M metagenome (GOLD analysis project Ga0308160, IMG submission 201036) | Phyllosphere microbial communities from UC Gill Tract Community Farm, Albany, California, United States - DLSLF.R1 | ecosystem: Host-associated > Plants > Phyllosphere > Unclassified | place: USA... | reverse complement strand
ACCTCGACCCATACGCCTGACCAATATTCAGGCAGACGCTCGCTTACGGCGGCGCCGATCTGACGGCCTGGTTGGGCAAGCTTCTCCTCCGATCTGATTTTCCGCACGCCAAACTCGACGTTCGAGACCCGCTCGACTTCAAGCTCGTCCAAGGGCTCAAGGAGAAGCTATGTACGCTGAACGAGGTGCGCCCACTTCGTGGAATGCCCTTGGTCAGCCCGTGATAGTTGCGCAGCCACTGACTGCCCATCCGTTGCTCTCCGTCTATCAGCAACAAGTCGGCGTCAACGCGCACGAGTTCTGGGTTCGCCGGCCGGGCAAGGAGACGCTCAAGTTTGACTTCAAGGTTTTCGACGACCCAATCCTGTGCCCGATGGTCCGTCCGGCCGTGCCTGTCATCCGACGCAGACTTCACTCTACTGACCGACCTTGCTTTGGTCGTCGGCAGGGCTTGTTTGACCCGCGAGTCTTTGACCTAGAGACAAAGTTGACGGAGCGCGAGCGCGGCCGGCCGAGTAGTGTCGAGGACGAGGTCGACGGCACCTTCTTGCTTGATCAGCCGGTCCGTACCTGCGTCTTTCCCTCGATGACGAGCCCATTTAGGCTGCAGGAGCTCCCGCTAATGCCTTATTCTCGGCTCATCTTACATTCCACTCCGCCCTTCGCTAGTCGGCCGCAATGGAGCTCTCGACGGCCCACCTCCGGCCGGCGCCAACAGCAGTCGTCACAAAGCAGCAGCCGATGCCGGACGCCGCCGGTCTTCTGACGCCCCAGCCAGATGGAGCTCTGGTCACGGGAACCGAACCGTCTCCCTCGGCGGCTCTGACGGCCCGGCCGAGTCCGAGCGCGGCATCGTCGCCAGAGAAGGGCACACCAGGAGGAGGAGGGGGAGGAGGAGCGACGCCGACGCCCGCCGTCGGCAGCAGCATTGACGGTGCGCTTCTGCCGGCGGCCGAGGCTGAGCTCGACGTCCGGCGCGAAGCGGCCAAGACGGCGCTCGACCTCGCCGTCGTCCACGCGCTCGTCTCGGCCGGGTCGGACGACAAGGCGCGCAAATTTGGCCAGACGATCCTCGTCGTCGGTGGGGGCGCGCTCGTCGCCGGTTTGGCCTCGGCGACAGCCTCACGCGTCCAGGCCCGGCTCGGCCAGCTCTATCCTGCGCTCGTCGCTGGAGGATGGGACGTCGGCGTCGTGCCTGCCCCGAGGGAGGTTGACCCGCGCGTGCTCGTCTGGAAGGGCGTCAGCGTCTTTGCGCGGCTCGAGAGCGTTCACGAGACGTGGGTCGCGAGGGAAGAGTGGGAGCAGGCCGGCATGCGGGCCGTCAAGGACCGCTCGCTCTTCCTATAGCGGCCCTCTGTCGAGACATGCGTACTTTCCGTGGTGACTTGAGCCGGAAGGAAAATAAAGCAGGCGCGTCCGAGTGGACGAGAGGGGAAGAGGCGTCGGCAGCGAGCTTGTTGGGCCGGGCCCGCGCAGAGGTTTGTCGAGAAGGCTAGCTAGATAGCGGACAATAGTTTCTACGATGGAGCATCATGCATACGATGGATGTCGCTCGCCGACCCGCCGCGTGCCCTCTGACGAAAGCGCACGGAAGTCGGGAAGGGGAAGCAGGCCAGGAGGCGGTACGCGTGCCGTATAGGGGTCACCCAGGGACAGCGCGCCGCCGCCCTACCTGACCCACCCTCCCCGGGTCGGTCGAGTCGTCGGTCTCCTCTCGCTCCGTTACAACAGGTGCCCGCTGTACGTGCGGGCAGTTGTGCACCCCCAGAGGGTGCATCGAGAGTGGAAGATCAGAGCCAGGGCGAGGGCCGCGCGGCCGCCTTCTAAAGCGCGTCCGTGCAGCCTGCGGAGAGCCCTGCCGACCAAGGCCCCACCCCCTATCGCCCCTTCAGACGTCAACGCATGCTACAGTCTGCAGATGGATAGCTCGCCTTTCTGAGAGCCCATCTCCGCCAGTGTCAGGTTAGGTCTCAGGGTTTGTCGTGATAGCCCGTCCTTCAGTACCCGTTTAAGCATGGCGAACCGGCCCTTGCGAAGAACCGCGAGTGGGCAACGGCTAAAAACCGCTGTGGGCTGATCCCCAAGATGGACTCAGAGAGAAACCCCGGCCCGCGCGGGCGGGCGAGCGCGCGGACGACTCGCGCGGCAGCGCCCGCAGTCGGCCCCTCTGGCTCGCCTCGTCGTCGCCCGCTCTCCCCTTGTACGCCGTCAAGACCACCAAGCTCAAGGTCCGTCAACAGGGGCAGACTGTACGACACAAGATTGGAGCAGGAACTGACGCTCGCCTCCCTGCTCTCGAACGCTACCCTGCTTGTCTCGTCTCGATCGACGTGTCTCGCTCGTCGCTCCGGCTCCCGGTTGCCTCTCCGCCTGCTCGTGCTCCCGCCGCCTCCTGCTGTGCTGCTGTTGCTGCTGCCGCTCCTGCCGCCGCTGCCTTCCGTCGATCCTCGCTCGACCACAACCTCTTCCGGCACATCTCCCTTGCTCCCTCCGTCGCGCCAATCCAGATGGGATCCACTCGCCTCTACACCAAGGCTCGCATCACCGGCCACAAGCGCGGAAAGCGGAACTCGCGTCCCAACACCAGGTGAGGCCACCTCCCGCGATCCGGGCCGCTCGGTCGAGCTTCCTTCGAGAAATGGGAGGAGCAGCGGGAGCTCGGGCGCGTCGTGACTGGGGCGAGGGCCAGGGCTGCCGGCGACGCCAGCTCGCGAGGGGAGGAGCACAGCCGGCTGGGCGAGTAGCGGAGTCTTGCTTCGCCCGTCTCGGCCTGGGCAGGGTCATTGCCTCCAAGCTCTGCCGCCGGACACACGTCGTGTTCGTCAAAGCGGGCTGCATAACTGCCGACGAGCGCTGCTGCAAGGGGGCTTGGGGCAACTCGACAACCCGACAATCCAGCTCGACCTCGTTCTGACCCCTGCTTGCCCCTTCCGCTCGCGACTCGCAGCTTGCTCCAGATCGAGGGTGTCGCCGCTAAGGAGGAGGCCGCCTTCTACCTCGGTAAGCGCGTCGCCTACGTCTACCGCGCCAAGCGCGAGATCAACGGCACCAAGATCCGCGTCATCTGGGGCCGCGTCACCCGCTCGCACGGCAACTCGGGCGCCGTCAAGGCCAAGTTCCGCGTCAACCTGCCCCCCCGTCTCTTCGGAGCTTCGTGCCGGATCATGCTCTAGTGCGTCAACGCTCCTGCCCTGACGTCCCGCCCGCTATGTGCCGGCCGGCCCGACTGACCCAACCTGCGTCTCGCCCCGCTCCTCCTTGCAGCCCCTCGACGATCTAAATCCGCCGACCTCACGACACTCCCCCCCACGATTTGACTTGGGGGAAGGGGATCGCACGCGCGCTCGCCCTCTAAGGGCTGTCCCCAACGAGCGTGCTCCCTTTCTTCTTGCGTGTACGACCCCGTTGCGTGCATGCTATGGCTTGGAAACATCAAATCGACGTCTAGCGGCTGGGGCGGTCGGCCTGCGCGACGCGGGCTGGGGGTGGCGACGATCCACCGAGTGAGAATCAGGCGCGATGGGGTGGCAAGGAGGCTTGGCTGGGTGTGCGGCGCCCAAGAGTCCGGGTGGACGTGCGGCTTGACGGCGTCATTACTCGCGACGCGGGGCAGCATGGGGTTAGCCAGCAGTGCAGCTCTGCGACCCTGTCGGGACACGAGATGGCGCAGTAGCAAGGAAGCCGAAAGCTTCAGAGACCAAGAATGCGACATGTGCATGTGCATCGCAAGCCGCTATCCCAGGGCTCCGATTCAGGAGCGCTGCGCGAGCAGGGCCAGCATCGCGCGGATGACCTCTTCGTTGCCGCCGACAGCGGCCGTCGGGTCGTCGAATTGCGCTTGAAGCTGCGGTGTTCAGCGGGGCGGAGCCGAGAGAGTCAGCGGAGCTGGCAAAATGAGGGTCACGCGGAGAGGGAAGGGCCAGCCCAGACTGACGGACGCGTCGAGCAGCCGGCGGAGCTGCGAGCGAGGCGCGACATTTGAAAGGGGAGAAGAAAGGGGGCGTCAGGGGGAAGGCCAGTTAAACGAGCGACCGAAGGCCGGACGGGTTCGGGCAGGGGGGCTCTCGCACCTGGTTGACGAGCACGCCGATCCGCGTCCAAGCCTTCATCTTGACCTGGCCGTCGCCGACCATCAGCAGCGACGAGAAGTGGTTCTGCGAGTGCGCGCCGAGATGAGCAAACGATGTCAGTGAAGCTCTGTGCCGTGATGATGTGTCGACTGCGAGGAGTCGACTCACGACCGTCACCTTGCCACCAAAGAGCAGCAAGCCGTAAAGCGGGACCTGCGTCGAGGGGAGGATGCGTTTCGTCAGCGACGCGCTGCAAGTGGAAGTAATATCTGGACTCGCCTCGGTTGCGTCCCGGAGGAAGACCTTGGTCGTCTGGTTCTTGGCCCAGTAAGCCAGGAAGCCCGACGAGATCTTAGTCTCGCCAAAGAGGACAGAGCCCTGTGGGGGTGCGGCAAGAAGGTGCGACGAGATCAGCGCTTGCGAAGCGTCGGCGACGAAAGAAATGCGAGACGGCCGCACCGGATGCAGGAAGACGCGCTCGGTCGCGTCGAAAAACTTGATCTCTTTGGCGGCGTGCTCGCGGAGGAGCGTGCCGCTCATCATCTGGTCAAACTTGGCCTTCGGCAGGTCGACACGCTGGCACGGGTGTATTTAGACGTCAGATTCGGAAGCGGCGAGCGGAAGCAGGGACGCGCGCCGACGCCGACGTACAGCGATGCGCGGATACAGGCCGCCGAGAACGATTGATTTACTGCGAGTAAGTGTACTGGATGTGAGCACGCCGACACTCGGTCGTGATACTTCTGGCGTCCGACGCACATCAGGTTCTCGTTGTCGGAGTTCTCGTTCAGCTCGGCCGACGCGCCACGGGATGAGAAGCCGAGCTCCTTGAGGGCGCCCATGAAATCCGTCCGGAGCCTGTGTGCAGAAGTCGGTTAGTGGAGCGGAAAAGAGTCAGCGGTCAGACAGGCGAGCTCTCACGAGGTGATGTCTCGGATGCTGGTCTGGCTGAGGAAGTTCTCCTCGCAAAAGCTGCGGAGGGCGCCGTAGTGCGAGATTTTGGATGCCTCGGCGTAGGCCTTCGCGTCCGTCAGCAGGTCAGAGTTGCCGGTCGTGAAGGCCGCGCGAGCCCTGAAGAGTCAAGCGTGTGTCAGCTATCGCAGCCTGCGACGGCTCGTACAAGGGTGAGGTCGTACTTCTGGGCCTCGTTGCGCTTCTCCATTGGAGACAGGAAGAGCGGCTTCGATGAGAGAATGGCCGCGATAGACAGGACGGGGTCGAGACAACGGAAGATGGCGCCCAGGACGAGCATCTTGGCCAATCGTAGGTCGACCGGGATCGAGGCCATCTGTTGGATATGCGTTTGGCGTCAGTTGTGATCGCACTGCAGGGCAAGTAGTGGTCGCCGGTGGACGTACGTGCCGGCCGAGGGCAGTCAGCTTGGACGTCGAGTCCTCACCCTCAACGGCCTGGAGGTCGACCAGCGTCTTCCAGGCGGCATTCAACTGATCGACCTTGGGCGGATCGATGGCCTTCGACAGGAACTGGACGGATAACGCTCAGGCGGCAAGGTCAGAACCTTGTCAACACGCCGAAAGATAGCAGACCGGGAACGCACCGCCTTGACGTCCTCATCCTCTCGCATCGACTTGACCTGGAGGAAAAGAGCCTCCAACGGCGTCCGAAGGACTGTGCAAGGTCGAAACCAGGGTAAGCCCGCAGACTCGGGAGACACCACGCGAGAGGTGACGCACTCTCCGGCACTGGGAAGGCAGGCATCTTGCGCTCCTCCATCCGGCGCGTGAACACCTTGTAGCACTGGAGGTAGACAGGGATGAAGAGAGATCAGCTGCGGATCGCTGAAACGCCGCTCAACGAGACAAACCTTGCCAGGCTTCGTTCGACCAGCGCGTCCTTTGCGCTGCCGCGAAGCCGCTCGACTCGTGAGCACCTCGACGAGGAGCTGCATGCCGCGCTCTGGCTCGAAGCGAGTCTCCTTGACTTTGCCCGTCTGTAGGGGGGGAGAGAGGTCAGATAAGGGGAACGTGAGCGGAGGTGGTACCTGGTCGAGAGGACGTACGTCGACGACCATGGTGATGTCATCCTGGAACATTGAGCATGTCGATCCGAGTGAACTTCAGCGGAGGCGGCGCAGAGTGACGAGGGACAGGGAGACGCACTATGGTAATGGAAGTCTCGGCGACATTGGTAGAAACGACGATTTTCCGGACGCCTCCCGAGGGCGGGATGAAGACCCGCTTCTGCTCTTGTGAGCTCAACTGGGCGTCTGCAAAAGATCAAGGGCAAGGAGGTAAGCACCAATTTAGCAAGCTGCTTAGGAGAGCAGGATGACAGCTAGCGCACTTACGGAGAGGTAGGATGTTGACCGGGCCGAGGTTGAGCGACCGCAGGGCTTGGATCGTCTGGTTGATCTCCTGGACACCTAGTGATAGCACAGCGGTGGCGGGGGTCAGTGGTCGCGCGATGGTCGAGAGCTCGGCTGTTTCTTGAGCAAACGCACCCGGGCAGAAAACAAGGACGCCGCCGCCATCGTCGGCCTTGCTGACGGCGTATTGGACGACAGCGGCGGTGAGCGCGGCGTCGACCTTTTCGGAGCGCGAGACGCCGTCTAGGATTTGGATGTCATTCGACCCGAGGCCGATACTCTCGTACTCGGCGCGGAGCGACTTGGCCTGCTCCTCTGACTGCTTCTCGGTTGGACGCGAGCCGCCGGAAGGCCGGTAGTTAACGCCTTTGATGATGTCCTCGAGATAGTGATCCTCGACGGGGAATGTCCGACCGTGGATCTCGAGCAGGGGAGCGGGAGCCGGGTGCGCAAAGTAATTGGTGAAGGTGAGGTGGTTGATCGTCGCACCTGTCGAGAGACAAGACCGGGAAGCCCGTCAGCAACCTGGCCGCCAAGGAGAAGAGCCGTCATTTGCGTCAGAATTGACTGACTCATGAGGACGACCTTGATGGTGTCGTTCCGCTTCAACAGCTCTCGCAGCTCGAGGAGCAGGAAGTCGCCATCAACCGAGCTGCAGCGTGGGGGACCACAAGGGTCAGCAAGTCGGTTGAGAAGCGATCGCTACGTTTGGTGCGACAAACCGTTCGTGAACCTCATCCACGACGACGTGCGAGACACCCTCGAGGTTGGAGTCGCCGCCTGCGCTCAGCCGACGGAGCAGGACGCCTGTCGTGCAAAACAAGAGCTTGCAGTTTGGGCCAGCCCGGCGCTCGCCCCGGATGGCGTAGCCGACGCTGCCCTGGGCCTTGTCGACGTCCTCAAGCCGCTCTTGTGCCACTCGAGCAGCGACTCCGAGCGCAGAGACTCGTCGCGGCTGCGTCACCATGATAGAGGTCGAGCAGCCTCGACCAGCAGCGATCTCGTTGTCTGAAATGTTGGAGTAGACATCGATTAGTTCCGTGGAAAGGGGACTCTCGAGAAAGGGCGGTGAGACGAACCAAGGATGAACTGGGGCAGTTGCGTCGTCTTTCCAGAGCCGGTCTGCAACGGAATCGACGGGAGATACGGGGGTCTGTCAGCGAGGTACGACGTGGTTAAAGGACCAGAGTCGACCGACCTCTCCGATGACGACAAGAACACGGTTCGTCGCGAGGGCCTCGAGGAAGATGTCCTTCTCCTTCCACGCCGGCAGACTTTGACGGCCCTCGAGGACGCGCTGGAATGGCTTGCTCGCCTGCCAAGCCTCGGTCTGGGCCTTGTAGGCAGACTGCTCCTCCTCGGTCGGTATGCGGCGCGGCCGCTGGGAGCGCGTCTGCTTCGGGCGGATCTTGCCGCCGTTCGTCCGCGCCGGTCGCGGGGCGGCCGCCGGCAGTCTCGGCACGAGGAACTGCGTGACCGCACCGACCGAGGGCGGGTCCTCGAGCACCGTCTCCCAAGCGCCTTCGAGATATTCCACCAGGGCAAAGACGACGCCGCCCTCGCCCGTTTCGAGCGTGCCGCGGAGGTCTTCTCGATCGGGCTCCTGGAAGAGCCGAAGGAGCTGAGCCTGAAGGTGCAGCCGGATGTAGGACGGGAGGGTTGTCGAGGTGAGGTAGAACGGCGGCGGTGTCGAGGGATGGCTGGCAGAGGGGTAGGGTGAAGATAGTGCGTTGGCCGGATAGAGGACGTGCAGCGTGAGATCATCGGTCGTGTCGGTCGAGAGCGCAGGGATAGAGATCTGGATCTCGGGGCTGACAGTCGAGCCTTTGGTGAGCGGCGCTTGGATGAGCCGGTCGTCAAAGACGCTCTCGAGCGCCTCGATCTCCTCGGCCCGGCGCTGATCGCGCGTGACTGTGTCGACTTGCTCGCCGCCTTGGCGCAGACGGCCGACCGTTCCTTCGACACCCCAGTCACCCTCCTCCCAGCCCACGAGGCGCCGACCGAGGGCCTCGAGGACCTCCCCCTCCTGCCACTCATCCTCCCCGATGTCGAGCGTGAGTATGTCTTCGATGGCCTTGCGCGGGAATCCGACCGTCTTGATGAGCTTCTCGACGAGCCAGGCTTGGACGAGCGTCTGCTTCTGCGTCGAGGAACGGCTCGAGCTAATAAAATCGGCCACCGAGCTCGTCGGGCGAAAGCGTTTTGGCAGGTCGTCCTGTCGATAAAATGGAGAACCGCCGGTCAGCAGGAGGTCAATAGGCGACAGACGACGGACGGCCCAATCCGAGACGAGAATGACCTCTGGCAGATGCAGGATCAGCCACTCGATGGCAGCCTCTTCGGGCGAAAGCGTGCTCAAGCTGAGTACAAGCGGATCAAGAGGTTCCCCCGGCTTGTCGCCGCCTCGCTCGACACGATCCTTGGCGCGGAGCAGGAAGCTGATGACCGACTTGACATGAGCTGGTCGGAAGCCGAGGGCCGTCAGTGACACGTCGAGCGCGCCCGAGTCGATGCTGATCGCCGAGGGTCCTGGTGTCGAGCGCCCTGACGTCGGAGCCGAGCCAGACGACTCCTTCGTTGCCTGCAAGATGGCGTCCGGGAAGGCGAGCATCTGGTTCTTGATCGTCTCCTCGACGAGCTCGCGCAGCGCCGGCGTCATCTTGACCTCGGGCAGCCGCTCCATCTGGCCGCTGCTGAGGACGCTGCCGCCCTTGCCCTTGCCGCCGAGCGGGTCGGCCGCGATCGCCGCCGCCCTGTTCGTGTCGTTGGTCTTCTTCTTCTCCTGGCGCTCCGAGACCTCCTTGCGCGCGTTGAAGGGGTCATCGGCCCACTCCCACGCGCGGTGCTCCTCGGCCGCCGCTTTCTCCTTCGTGAGCTCGGTCCAGTACGGCCGGAAGTAGGGTGGGAACGTCATGGCCAACGGTTGGCCGCTGCAGAAGCGGAAGAGAGCGTAGACGGCGCCCATGTGCCGGGCCTCGATGGCGGTCGCGCAGCGCAGCGCCGGGTGCGGCGCGAGCGAGCACTCCTCGATCGGGCTGTTCTTGCTCTTCTTGGTGTGGCGGCGGAGGATGATCGTCGGCGAGAACACAGGTCCCGTCTGGCGGACGTTTACGATGGACCGCTCCCAGTTGAGCTTCTGACAGCGCTCATTCTGAGGGCGGGCAAGGCGCAAGGCATGGGCAGCGCTTGTGAGCCCCCCTGGTGGTTCGGAAAGGGACGGGGGGAAGGGCGAGCAGGAGCTCGACGCACAAGGATCGTCAAGGGAGTCTGCAAGGGATCGGAGCAGGGCGGAGCGGGACTGATAAGCATCCGTCGACCCGACAGAGCGCGGACGTAGGCCGAGCGCACCTTGTAGCCCGGTCGCTTGAGCTCCTGCTGGATGAGCTCGTCCGCCGTCAGGGGGACGAGCGGCTCCGTCGCCTTGGGCGGGAGCGGCGACGCCTTCGAGCTCATGGCGCCCGACGAGACGATGCCCTTGCCCTTCTTGCGCGGCGGCATGGCTGGGAGCGAGAGGACTGTGGTCTGGCGATGAAGGGAGGGGAAGGCAGCAAGAGGTCGTCGGCGGGTCGGAGAGCGCTCGCGAGCTGACTTTCGTCGTCGCTCAAGTCCGGCGGCTCCGATGCGGCGACGACGCGCAGCCCTCCTCCTCCCTCGAGCTGTCTGTCGCTCAGCTACTGGCGTCGGAAGGGCCGAGGCAAACACAGGCACGGTAGAAGATGTACAAGCTAGCGGCTCATCGTTATTCAGATGACGAGCAGCTATGCGGCCGGGGCAGGCGCAGGGGCCGGAGCGGACGCGCCGCCGGCAGCCTTGCCTTTGCCTCGCCCGCCACGCGGGCCGCGCGGAGGCCGGCCAGAGGCAACCTGGGGCGCGGGCACCTGCTGGGACGGGATGGCCGGCCCTCGAGGCTGGGCGAGTCCGCCGCGGCTAGCAGGAGCCGCGCCCTGCGGGCCCGTCGGCGGCGGTCGGGTGGCAATGGCAGGCGGCGGACGGAAGGGCTGCGGCGGGCGAGCGGGGCCTCCACCGGCGGCGCCGCCGCGGAGCGCATTCTGGAGGTTGGCACGGTGGGCGACGGCCGCCGGCACCTGCGCCGGCCGGACGCCTTGGACGACGTTGTTGAACGAGGCGCCGTTGGCCGCCGACTGCCCCTGCCGGCTGGGGTTGCTGGCGATGGCAAAGCCCGCCTGCGGATTGGGCCGGACGGGCGCCGCCTTGAAGAAGTTGCCGTTCGGCCGGGCCTGCTGGCCGGGGAAGCCAGGTGCGGGCCGGGCGGAGGCAGGCACGCTCGGTGGCGGCTTGTGCTTGTCGGCGACGCTGAACTGGGGCGTCGTCAGGTTGAGGCAGGCCGAGAAGGAGCAGGACGAGCCCCGGTACTCGGAGCAGCGGCCGCCCATGTTGTTGCCGCCGAGGAAGGGCGTGTCCCAGACGACGTCGACGGTCGTCGTGTTGACGCCAATGACGACGCCCTTCATGCTGAACGGCACGCCGTTGGTGCCCGACTCCTGGACCATGATGACGCGGTCGCCGAGCGCAAACGTCTGGCCGGGCAGTCGGTACTGAGCGTGGGCCGGCTTGAGGATGGCTTGCCGGGGCGCGCCCTTGATCGTCGCCGTCTTGATCTGTGCCGACATGCGCTGCTGCTGGAGTCGATCGGCGAGGTTCTCGAGCTCGCTTACGGTGTCCTGAGGAGTCGGCAAAGCGCAATTAGACTCCGATGGACGAAACAGCGTCAACGAGCGGCCCACGCACCTTGTCGAGCTGCTCAGCAAAAAGGGCGACAGGGTCGAAGCTGCTGACGCCCTTCTGCTCAAGCCACTTCTTGATCTCGCGGACGGTCTGATCAGGGTTCTCGGCCGAAGGGAAGAAGCGGCTGGCCTTGAGGATGCCGGTGTCCTGCATGTCGAGGCTGCGGAAGACCTCGGGGAAGGCGGCCTGCAGAAGACGAGGCAGCGGTCAGTGGTCGCATCCTCGTGCCGACGAGGGTCGACAGGGCACGCCGCGACGCACCTTGTACTCCTGCATGAGCTTGACGGCCGTATCGGTGAACTCCCACCCTCGGCTGAGCTTGCGCGAGTAGCCGAGCACCTTGAGACCCTTGCTCTCAAACTTGAGGCTGAGGCCGATGTTGGTCTTGTGGCCGTCCGACGTCTGGACGAGCAGGCTCGAGGTCAAGCGAGAGAGACCGAGGCCAGAGACGCCGAGCCGCCGTGCAGCCTCGTACGAGGCGAGGTAGTTGCCGGCCGAGCGCGAGTCGACCACGCGCCGGTAGAAGGCGAGCTCCTTCTGGTCGTTGTTGAAGAACTGCGGACGTAGATCTCCGCTTGTAAGCAGCGACAGCATGGAAGCGACGGCAAGAGGCAGACGTACCGCAAGTCCGACGGAGACGTTCGAGTCGGTCGTGCCCTTCACCTGGGCTGCCGAGCCGTAGAGGACGTCGCCAAGGAAGAAGACGCGCTCGCCCACCGGAAACTCGTCAGACAGCTTGGGCGCGACGCGCTCCTGCAAGGCCGAGCATGCACCAATTCAGATCAGATTTTGCGCAGCCGAGCGGACCAAGTCGAGCAGGCCAGACTCACGAGGAACCGCTCGTCCTCAAACTCGACCTCTGAGACGGCGAGCTGGAGCGCGAGATCTGTCTCCTTGCCCGGCGCCTCGTAGTCTTTGACAAAGGCACCGGTGTCAAGCCGCTTGAGATCTGCGCACGAGGTTGGGAGCTGATTAGCGAGGGCGAGGGCAGAGGGGAGACGCGAGGCGAATATCGGGACGGACCCTTGAGCGGCCGGACGTGTAGGAGGACGCCAACCTCGCCGGTGACGATGCCGAAGCGCTTCGAGTAGAAGTGCTCGACACGCTCAGCCTTGCGCTTGAACTGGCCGAGGTCGCCAACCGAGTGCGGGGTCGAGACAATCTTGCCCTTGCCGCCCATCTTGGTGCGCTCGTACCGGAAGTGTGAGTCCGAGACGCCGACGACGAGCCCCTCGCGGAGGAAGGGCCAGCCAGAGTAGACCTTCTTGCCAATCATGGCCTCGGCCGCCTCCTCGGTCTTCTTGCCGTCCCACGAGTTCTCGATCGTGAGCACCATCGAGGGGTTCTTGCTGTCGCTGTTGTGGACGTTGACGCCGTGGTAGGCAAGCTGGGCCACGTGCGGCAGCGTCTGCATCGACGGGAAGCCGGCGAGGGCCGACGACCCGAGCTGGACGCCCGGCAGCAGGCCCTCGATGAAGGTTAGACCGTCGAGCGACGGCAGCGCGTAGACATCCTGGGCGCAATGGCCGTGGGCGATGTCGGGAAAGAATCCCGGGATCGTCGACGGGAAGAAGTTTTCGGCCTCCTCGTCGTACATGAAGCGGATCGGCTGGCCGTGCGCGTTGCGCGAGCGCTCATCCGGGCTCAGGCGGTGCTCGCGAGCTGGTGACGGGAGAGGCCGGAGGTTGCGCTGATCAGCAAAGGCAGGCGGTCACGCGCGTAGAGCCATCGGACCGCACCCTTCATGGCCTGCAGCAGCCGCTGCTCGTCGATGAACGGGATCTTGACGACAGCCTCCCACTCCTGCTTCTTGCCGTTCATGTCGGCCTCGAACTCCTCCGGGTAGAAGTCGAGGATCGACGAGCCCGGGTCGGTCATGAGCTCCTGCGAGAGTTAAAGTGGAGGAGGGATGACAGGGCGGCGAGGTCAGTCGGATGCTGGCAGCCTGACAAACAGCAGACGGCTGGCGCGCGTACCCTGAAGGCCTCGGGGATGTGCGACTGGCTCGCGGCGGGCAGGACGCCCATGAGCTGCTCGAAAGGGTGAAACGGCTTGCCGAGGTCAAAGTCAAACATCATCTTGTCGACGTCGCGGAGGTCTGGCGGCAGGCGGCGCGAAGGGCGCGTCGTCAGCGCAGGGCGAGAGCGCCACGTCCCGACGCTTGGAGGCTCGACGCACCAGAGATCCGAGGCGCGTAGTGGTAGTGGTAGAACCAGCCCCAGCTGGCGACACCGGCGTAATAGTAGTACATGACCCACTGGAGGCCCTCGATGTAGTTGTAGGCGAGGTCCTTGATCTCCTGGTGGTCGGCATCCTTGAGCGAAAACTCGAGCTTCTCCTGGTTTCGGGGAAGGGGAGATGGAGAAGGCAGGCGGTCAGTCGCCTAGCAAGGAGGCAGGGCCCGCGGACTACGAGCCAGCACGCACCTTGTAGTAGCTCAGCTTCCAATCCTCGAGCTGCTCCGTTACCTTGCGTTCGTGGAGCTCGGCCGCCTGGTCGTCCTCGTCGTCGACGATCTTGGCCTTCTCCCACTTCTTGATGACGCGCTCCAGCGCCTCGTCGCCCTCGCGCGCCTTGGGCGGCGGGGCACCGGCGTCGGTCGCGTCGGTGACGCCGAGCGCGGCCATGCGCTCCTTGAGGATCTCGTCCTCGCCGTCCTCCTCGTCGTCGCTGACACCGGCGAGCGTAAGCGCACCAAAGCGGGCGATGACGATCGGCTGGTCGGCGACCGCCTCCTCGTCCCAGACGAGGTCGAGCTGCAGGTCGTCGGCCATATCCTGAAGGGCCTTGCGGTCGCGCGGAGGGAAAACCGGCCGGGTGAGGACGAGCTTGTCCTCGGCGCTCGGCTTCGGGTGTGCCCGGACGAACGCCTTCAGCTCGTCAAAGAGGCACTTCTGCGGCTTCGTCAGGGCTGCAAAGGCGGCAGAGGCGGTCGTTAGTCCGCTGCCGAAGGCGTGAGAGACGGAGCGCAGCGCGGCACGCACTCGTCTTGTTCTTGTCGTTGCCGTTGCGCGACTTGCCGCTGGCGATGGCCTTGTGGCCCTTGCCACGGTGGCCGCTGTGACCGGTCGGCTCGGCATAATGGCTCTCGAACGTCTCGCGCTCAAAGAGGGCGAGCTCATCAAGGACGAGCTGCAGGCGCTGGACGTTGATCTTGCCCGATTCGTTCAGGTAGCCGCCTGGCAGGATGGGCGTGAGGCGCGTCAGTCACAGGGTCGGGCGTCGGCAGCGGCGGCCAGTAGGACACGCACCGGCCCGCGGCAGGACACGCTTGTAGATGCCCCAGATGAGCTCCATCGCGCCCTCATTAATGTGGATGTCGGGCAGGTGAGGGAGGAAGTCGTTGCCAACGAAGACTGATATGAGGATAAAGTCGTCGATGATCTTCTCGAGCGAGTACTCGAACGGGATCGTCTCCTGCAGCGACTCGAACTCGAGGTCTAAGTACTCGCGCAGGAGCGACAGGTGAAGCAGGTAAAAGTTCTGATTGTCGAGGCTGCGACGCGAGAGAGGATGTCAGCGAAGCCGATCTCGCGTGCCGAGCCAACGGTGGAAGCGCGCGCACCCAGTCTTCTTCTGCTTGCGGCCAAAGGTGACCTCCTCGCGGAGGAGGCAGAAGTGTGGGTCGTGGCTGAGCAGGCCCAGCATGATGAGGTCGGCATCGAGGCCGTAGAGGCAGTGGCGGGTGTTGGGGTTGCTAAAAGAGGCGCAGAAGCAAACCGATCAGTGCCATTTGACGTGGCGCGAAATGTAAGCCGGAGCCGAACGCACTAGTCGGTCTGGGCCTTGCTCAGCCGGATGTACTCCTGAATCTTGTGCTCACCCTCTCCGGGCACCTGAAGCGCAAGAAAGTGAGGGCAGGAGCGCGAAGGGATCAGTTCCTCGGCTCACACCCGGAATCAAAGACAAAGACGGGGGGCGCGCACATCGTGGCCACTGAGGATGATCTCGACGCCCCGCCACTCGGCATCCTCCGAAATCTTCTTGTTGACAAAGTACTGCAGGTGCTGCGAGAGGCGGGCCATGAAGGGCGTGCCTGTCGGTGTGAGGTCGGGCGCTAAGGTCAGCACGAACGGGCATCTAGGACAACACGCCGTGTCTGCAGCAGAGACAGAGATGGAAGGAGAACGCACCTGGAGTGATACAATTGCTGTCGAACGCGGCCTCCTTGGGCAGCTCCTCGCCCTTACGCCGGGCTTTCTCCTCAAGCTCCTTGGCTTCCTGGGCGGTCCGGAAGCGCCGGCTGCGCTGCTGGTTCATCTTCGCCCGCGGCGCAACGCCGTCGACGGCCATGAAGAAGACCTTGCGCGGCTTTATCTTGGAGAAGAGGTGATCGATGTAGGCGAAGATGGCGAGGATCATCTGCTGCTCCGTCAGCCGGAACGAAGCATTGCCCTCAGACGACGGCGGGTGCGTGCAGTTGTGGATGATGCCGTTCATGTCGAGGCTGTCGGACGTGTGCGAGAAATGATCAGACGGGACCGCACGACACAGAGACTTCTGATGGTCCCGACGCACTAGAGATTGTCGAAGATCGGTATCGACTGGGGCGTGATGAGCTCCGAAGTCAGAGGATACCGCTCCCTGCGAAGCCATCGAGCCAGTACGCAGGCGTCAGCTCGGGACTCTCACGCCGTCTGTGCCGTCTGTGAGGCAAGCTGAAAGTCAGGACGGACGAGATGTAGCGGAAGAACTGGAGCGACGGGGTTGTCGCCACCACAGAGAACGCGCCGATCAAAGGACAGGGGGTCACCGATGGGTCAGCTTGGGTAAGATAGAGAGCTACCAGCTCTAACTCGACCACTAGTTCGACGATCCGCACCTTGGGAATACCTGAGGGCGAATGGGCAAGGGAGGGGTCAGTCTATGAGGTCGACGGTGCTGACAGGAGCCTCGCAGACGGACCCATGGTGGCGAGAGGGGTCGGGCGGGCGAGGAGACAGGCAAGGTTGCTGAGGGCGGTGGCTGCTTGAGCGCCGAGTGAGAGAAAGTGAAAGAAGGAGCGACCGAGAGGCGAGAAAGCGTAAGGGCCTCTAGCTGAGCTGGTCGCGAGCGATGAGAGAGAAAGAGAGGGGGGGAGGAGAGAGAGAGAGATGTGGTTGGGAGCTCGTCCTGGGCCGGGGCGCCAGGCGCCGGCTCGGCGCTGCAGCGCGCTGCGGTGGCGGAGGCAGCCCAGCCGTTCGAGAGAGGGAGGGCCTCCTTCGGCAGCACCTGACCCATACCACCACCACCCCCACCACGACTACCTTTGACAGAACCAGGATGACCACGCGCGCCTCGGAGGTCAAGAACATCTGGATCGCCGCCGGTGACGGCGACCTCGAGAGAGTTAAGGTGCGTCTTCTGATCGCGTCGCGCGCGGCCACCGCCGCCGCCGGCTCCCGGGGCTGAACCGTCCTGTCCTCGGCCGCACTTGCCGCACTCGCGCTGCCTTGCCTCGTATAGGACTTGATCGAGAACCATGGTGCGCCGGGTGCTGCTTTGTGCTTGACCTGCGCCGATGCTGACTCGACTGTATCCGGCCGGTTGTCGCCTCTCAGGCCTGACGCCCGAGTCGCCAGACTCAAACACCTACACGCCGCTGCACGCCGCCGCCTCGTACGCGCAACTCGAGGTGCTGACGTACCTGCTGGCCAAGGGCGGCAACATCAACGTCACCGACAATGAGGGCGAGACACCCCTGTTCACGGCCGAGAGCGTCGCGACGGCCCGCTGGCTCGTCGAGCACGGCGCCGACCCCAAGGTGCAGAACCTCGAAGGCCAGACGGTGCGTCGCCACGTGCGCTTTCGGGCTCTCAAGCCAATCGGTCGACCCCGAGGGTGCTGACCCCTTCCCTCACTCTTCGCAGGCCGCCGACTTTCTCGAGGAGGACTCGCCCGAAGTTGCGGTTTACCTGCGCACGCTGCTCCCGGCGTCGCTCCTGCCGGCAGCCGGCGCGGCTGGTGACGGCGGCGACGAGGGCGACGGCTCGGACATGTCAGACGACGCCGACGTCGGCTCGCTCTTGACCAACGAGCACCTCTCGTCGCTCATGGCCGAGCGGCTGACCGAGGATCAGACGACAGCGCTTATGGGCAAGTTTGAGGAGATCATGAAGAAGTGCGAGGAGGACGGCGTCAACCGGGACGCCGAGCTGGCAGAGCGTGCGTTCCTCCACCTTTCGCACCCCACTTTGAGACGTCGCTAGTGCACCGCGTTGACCCTTCCCGACATCAATAATCTCCGGGCTTCCCTCTGCCGCTTCAGTCGTCCAGAGTGCGCTGTTTGGTGCGATGGAGGCCGGCCGTGCCATGGGCGACGACGAGGCGGCTCCAGCCGAGGCGGAGGAGGCCGCGGCGCCGTCGAGCAGCAAGCGCTCGCGGACGCAGCCCGACCGGTGAGAAAGCGGGCGGGGGGCGGCTTCGGCTGTCGATCTGAGCATGCACCCTGACCGTATCCGTTTGCGACCGACGAGGCGTCTTCTGTGCTCGTGCGAATTCTATAGGGGGGGTTCAGAGATTGGGTAGCGCGCCCTGCTCGAGGCAAGCGAGGCAGCGCCCAGACTCCGAGCCGAGGGGGAACACCGAGGCTATGCGACTACTGATTTCAACAGGGAAGGGCGGGGCCGGGGGAGAGTTTGGGAGATGAGGGGGGTCGGTGAGGGCGTTGGTGAAAGTAGATGGGGGCGAGACGGAAAGATGGGCCCTGCCGCCGTTGGGAAGAGAGGTCGAGTGGGAGGGGGAGTGGGGACGACGGGACGTGCGCAACGGAACGGACAGAGCCGAGATCTGCGAGAGAGACGAAGCAAACAAATGGCGGGCCGCCGCAGACCAGGGAGCAGTCCGGAAGAGGGGGAGAAGAGACGAGCGCATCAGGCTGCTGACACGCTGTTTTTACCCGACCAGGCCGTGCCGGCGTCCGAGGCCGGCGAACCAGCCGCCGAAGCCAGAGGCGTCGCGTTGACCGAGGCCGGGGTGAGGACGACCGTGCCCGATGGGGTTATGGTGCCGTTGACGCGGCCGTGAGCAGAGTTGATCGACCGCTGCAGGTGGTCTGCGCGAGGCGTATCCGAAGACGAGAGATGATCAGCTGAGGCAGTTGGGACGGAGAGACGGCAGCAGCCACCGGAGAACGCACACTTGAGACCGTTCTGCTGCTTGTAGACCTTGCCACAGCCCTCGACCGGGCACCGGAAGCGCTTCTCGCCGCCGCCGCCAGAAGAGACGTTGATCTCGACTGTGCCCTCGGCAAACTCCTCGACAGGAACCTCCTTGCGGGGCGCCGCCTTCTTCTTCGGAGCCGCCGTCGAGGTCGTCGTCGTCGGCGTGCCGGCTCCGACGAGCAGGCCGCCGCTCGCCGCGGCAGCAACCGGCGTTCGCGAGGGGAGCGAGTAGGTGAGCAGCGACGGCGGCACGCACTGCGGGATCGCCGTATCGGTCTGGGAGAGGGCCGAAGCCGAACTCCAGGGCGAGGGTCCGCTCGAAAGCGAGGTGCTCCGGACCGGGTGCGGGAAAGGGCTCGGCAGGACGGCGTCGTCCATCTCAATGTCCATCATGCCCGGCGTGTGCGGTGCGTCGGAGTCGGTCGTTGGTGACGGCGTCGTCGATACGGCCGGATGCGCCGCGTTCGGCTGCGGGTGCAGGTGGGGCGGCGTCGAGGTCGCAAAGTGGGACGTTGCAATCGCAGGGGTGATGCCCGAGACCGACGATGAGCGCGGCATGACCGGCTGTTTCTGGAACGACGGCCCGTTAGGGACCGACTGGCCGCCGCCACCGCTGCCGCCGACGAGGACGTGCGACTCCTCGTAACTGTGCACGTGAAGAGGTAGCCTGTCAGGACGGCGATCTCGTCTACGTCGAACGCGCAAGGCGGAGGATGACGTACTGCTCGAGCAGGTCATGCAGGCCCTTGAGCTTGATTCCGCAGCAGGTAAAGTTGCTCGTAAAGTTCTGCTCGAGCTTGCTCAGCCGTTCGACACTGCCGGGGCCGGTGAAGCCGCCGCTGCCGAACGAGCCCTCGCGAGCGACGGCAAAGGCGTTGTGCTGCGAGATGAGCGAGCCGAGCTCCGATTGTGACCGGTGGGGGAGCGACGACGGCATTGAGTCGACCGACATCGAGAGCTCGAGGTCTTGGCTCGAGAGCGCCGGCGAGGCCGGAAGGAAGGACGACTGCCGGAACGGCGACGAGGCCGAGTGGTACGACATGGCGAGCGGGAGCTGGCTCGACATGGCCGAGGGCGACGCCGGAGGAAGGGACATTCTGCGAGCACAATAGGGGTTTGTTGGTCAGAGACAGGTCGGGAGGGGAGGCGCCCGACGACCCGAGGACGACGGGGCAGGGTCCCGGATGAGACCGGCCCGCCTCCGGGTCGACGCCAGCCATTCAAGGCCGGTCGTCGGCTCCGATGCGTCGAAGTGTCGGTCGAGTCCACTCTCGGCGCAAGCACTCACCCTTGCCAGCCCTCGCCTCGCCAGCTACCGCTGGGTGCCCAGACGCTGGCCGCGCTGGCGGCCGACGTGCCGTTTCGGTCGAGGCCGCCCCCGCCGGGCGGGCTCATGCTCATGCCGCCGGCAGCCCCCCAGCCGACCGAGGACGAGCCGCCGAGGTCCTTGCTGGCCCACGACTGCTGGCGTGGGAACGACGGGATGGGCGGCGAGTTGAGCTGGGACCGGCCGTTGGTGGTCGACGCCAGGATCGGCACCGGTGACGGGTGTGACATGCAGCGACGGGTTGGGCCGACTCCGTGCTAGGATTCCCTCTGCGACGAGAGGTAGGCCTAGGTGAGGTCGAGCTGCTGGAGGGCCGGCGGTGGCGACGGGGAAGGGGACTGGCACTTGAGGGACGACCGCGGGGTGAGGCGACCGGACCGGGGGTGTGTGTGTCGCGGCTCTCGGAGAGAGAGGGGCGGCTTGAGTGGCGGGGGGGGGGGGCTGCGTCGCGAGCGGCCGGGCAACTATGCTTGTGAGAGAACCGAATCAATCACTTCCTTGCGTTCGTCGTTGCGCGTGCGGGCGACTATCTGGGGGTTTGTCGAGGACGTTGGACGTTTGGGGGCCGAGGGGTGCCTGTCGTCGTGGGGGTCGAGCGGGCGCAGGACTGGCGAGCCGGCTGGCGCAGCTCTGCGCGAGCGGGCCGCGGCGCCAGCCAGCAGGAGCAAGCCAGCGCAGGGCCGGGGCGGACGAGCGAGCCGGTGACACCTTCAAGGTGCCTGAAAGGGCAGCCGCCCTGGTCTTGAGAGACAGGAAGCTGTCGCTGACTACGGCTGCCAGGAACGGACTCTCATTGTAACATGCGGGCGTCCTTCTGACGGAGGCTGGCAAGGAGGCATAGTGCTGACGCAGGCCATCGTTCATCGCCCGGGACGAGGCGCCGAGGCTTTGCTGCAGCCAGCAGGCTCATCCGCGAAAATTGTAAAGGGGCCGCCGCGCCACGCAGCAGTGTGCGCCAGCAACCGTACGGTAGAGCCGTCGAGCCGACCGCCCCTCCCCTCGCACGTCGCTCTGGCAGCTTGCTAGAGCAGGTCGAGTGCCGACCGGGAGCATGCGCCCTGCCCTCACTTTCTCCCAACGCCCCTCTTTCGGGCAGGTTCATCAGGGTGGGAAATGGACGGCCTTGCCCGCCCACGGGGCCGGCGCCGGCGTAAATGAGGTACTCAAGGCGACGCGGGGGAAAGAAGCGGGGGCGACGAGCGATTAAATGTCGCTCGCTCTGCTGGCACCTCGGTCGTTGATCCTGCTTCCTGTCGCAGTCGACCATTACTCCGTCAGAACCTACTGCTGTTCGGAAGATCTTTCTTTCTCGCCTGCCTCTGCCGCCAGACGGTGCTGGTTGCGGGCCCAACATTTTCAGACTGCTGGTTCAGACGCCGGGCGACCCTTCCCGTGATCCCTCTTCACTTCGACGATTAGGACGCGACATGCACATCCTCGCGCTCAAGTGTTCCTCGGCCGCTTGGCCCCGCGCTCGTCGCCTGACGCCGACGCCGGATGGTACGTGCCCGAACCCTGCTGCTGGCCGCGACCCATGCCGCCGCCCGTCGCACCGGCAAAGCCGGCACCGTTACCGGTCGCCCCCACTTGCTGCTGCTGGCCGGCCTGCATGCCGCCACCGGCGCCCACGCCCATGCCCATGCCCATGCCCCAGCCCATACCCATGCCCATGCCGTTCATGCCCATCATGGGCATACCTAAAGCACAGAGGGGAGCAGCAGTGGAGCGAGGTCAGCTTCGGATCTGCACACGACGCTGCAGTGCTGACGGGGGTCCGGCCAGGGAGGCAGAAGGGGGATTCAGCGCCGGCAACTGCGAGTGGCGCTCTGTTCGTTGCCTGACGGGGGCCGAGCCTCCCGAGGAGCTGGACGTCGAAACGAGCATCGAAAAGGCCGCGAGCGAGGTACAGTCAACAGGATGGAGAAAGGTTTGTGATGCGCGAGGTGGCGCCGGGAGGCCGAGTGAGTCGGAGAGGACGGGAGTCGGAGAGGTCGTCAAGGGCGTCGAGCGGGAGGACAGGGAGTCGCGAGTGAGAGAAAAGGAGGAGGCGCGGATAGGTTACATCGAGGCGCGGCATAGGAAAGCCGACCGGTCGAGTGGGTCGTGTGCGGTCGTAGGGCGTGGCTCGGGTGATTGTCCGAGAGACGAGAACGGAGGAGGTCGGGTTGCCGGGTGATCGTGATCGTAGAGATGGAAGAGGGGAGACGGAGGTGAGAGGAAAGGCTACTGACCTCCCATCATCATCGGGTACTGCATCATCATGCCGTTGGGCATGGCCATGCCGTTGGGCATCATGCCCATGCCAGGGGGCATGCCGCCGGGCATCATGCCCATCGGACCGCCTCCGCGACCGCCCACGCCAAAGCCACCGCCACCGCCGCCGCGGCCAGCCGCCATGCCCATCGCGGTCATCGGCGTCGGCTGGTGGACGAGCGGGGCGGCAGCCGGGACTCGACTCGGCAGGCCGGCGACGCCGCGGCCGACGAGACCGCCGCCGCGCATGCCGCCTCCGCCAGCGCCGGCGCGAGGGGCGCGGCCGGCATTAGCAGGCGCGTCCTTGGGCAGGGTCCTGAACGGGTTGCCGTTGGCGGACGAGGTGAAGGTCGTCTGGGTTGGCAGCCCGTGGATCGGATTCGAGTCGAGGTAGCCCTTGAGGTGGCTCGCGTTTTCGGCCGAGTGGCACTCGACGTAGGCAATGCCCTTCGACTTGCCGTTGACCTTGTGCTCAGAGAACGTGATGTCCTTGAAGTCGATGTCAACGACGCCGGCGTCGACGCAGGCCCGGCGGATGTCCTCGTCCGTCACCCACTGGGAGGGCAGGCAAAAGTGTGCGGGGGGTCAGCTGCTTCCGCGTCAGCGAGGGATTCCTATGGAAAACGGACGCACCCAGGCGAGCTCGGCGATGTAGAGCGCGTCCATCTGCGGGCCGCCCATCGGTGAGCCGGTGCTGACCTGGCCGCTTAACGGCGAGACAAAGGTGCCGATGCCCTGCGGGCTCGAGTAGACGGCCGGGGCAGGTGTGATGCCGCTCGATGGAGGGGCGAGGCTCGTCACCGGCTTAGGCGGGAGGAACGGGAGCCTGGGTAGAGTCGACGTCGAGGCCGATGAGCCGCCATCCACGCTGCTCGCCAGAGGAGCCGTCGAGGCAGACGGCTGCTGGCCGGCGGTGGCCTCGTCGTCATGGTAGGCCTGTGCGCGAGAGGAGCGGGCGATCAGCATCCTGCAGCCAGCTCCGTTCCAGCAGCGAGGCCTTCAAGGCACACATGCACACGTACCAAGCTCTCATCGTCGTTCCCGTACAAGTCGTCGTCACCGTAGAGGTCGAGCTATGGTCCCGCCCAGCGCAGAGGTGTCAGCGCCGCCGCGGCCTTGAAGGCGCTCCGGTTAGACGTCGAGGCGCGCACCTCGTCTTCGGCGTTCATCGTGGGTCTTGTCGGTCGAGGATCCTAAGTGGTCGTTCTGATCTGCCAGGAGGGGACTTTCTGCCAGGAGGGGACTTCTCAGCATCAACTTCACTCCCAGTTGGCAAGGGGCGTCAGAGCACGTCGAGCATGTCAAAGGCTCGAAGCCGGCGAGACGCGTCTCGCCTGACCGCCAATCGCTCGCTCGTCGCACAGCCTTCGGCTTCGAAGCAATCATGCTCTCCGCTTCCTGCACCCTGGGAACGGTAGCGGGCAGCGCCGGGGACCGACCTTGATCGTAGGTCTTGGAGAAGGCACTGGTCGTCACGGAAAGGATGGTCCAGGGCGGCCGGGCGCAAGGGGCAGGTGGAAGGTCGGTAGAACGCGGAGGGACGGGAGGTAGCTGCCGATGCTGAGGCCGTCAGCACAGCCCACGGCCTTCAGACGTGCAACACGAGCAGTCAGACTAACCTGCGCTGTTCGTTCGACCTCCAGGACGACGGACTGGACGGAAGGAAGCGGGACGGCGAGATGTGGTCGGGCGCAGAGCCGTCGTCGCTGCGCCGGCCGGCCGCTGCCTCTGCCGCGCTGACGGCCATCTCATCGAGCCCTCGCCTGAGCCCTCCCCCCGCCCCTTCCTTCCCAACCACACCTCACTCTCCTCTACACCACCTCTCGAAACCAGCTCGTCCGGCCATGTCGCGACTCGCCCCGCTCGTCATCGACAATGGTGCGCCTGCCGGATCGTCGCCTGAGATGACCTCTCGCTGATGCCCTCGCCGCCCTTCGCCGCCGGCCCATCGCGCCCCTCGCTGCTCGCCCTCCCCGCCTGCCAATTGTCCCTCGCAGGAACGGGTTACACGAAGATGGGGTTTGCCGGTAACTCGGAGCCGTCATTCACCTTCCCGACCATCATCGCAACCCGCGAGGGTGCCGCGGCCGGCGGTGCCGGAGGCAGCGGTCAGTCCCTGGGCCGTCTCCCAGCCCGCGTCCGGCGAGGGGCGACGACGCTGATGTCCTCGACACCTTGCTCTCCCATTCAGCCCGTGGCCCGCCGGTGGCGTCCAAGCCGTCGCATCTCGCAAGCAAGCGCGGCATCGAGGACCTCGACTTCTTCATCGGTGACGAGGCGGTTGCCAACTCCAAGTGCGTCGCCGTCGCCGAGCCTCGAGTGCCTCGGCGCCCGTGACTGACGAGCCCGCCCGCCTACCTCGCAGAACCTACTCCTTGCACAACCCTATCAAGCACGGCATGATCGACAACTGGGACCATATGGAGCGCTTCTGGGAGCAGTCCATCTTCAAGTACCTGCGGGCCGAGCCCGAGGACCACTACGTCCTGCTCGTGCGTGCTCCTGCTCACCTCCGCCTCGCGTCACCGGTGCCGCGCCGCCTGGCCATCTCGCGGCGTCCTTCGGACGACCTGCTGACCGCCCGGCCCTGTGGCCTTCTTACCCGCAGACGGAGCCGCCGCTGAACCCGCCCGAGAACCGCGAGAACACGGCCGAGATCATGTTTGAATCGTTCAACGTCCAGGTGCGCGCTATCCTTGGCGGGGAGCCAAGTGCTCTCGGAGCTGCGGCTCGTCTGCTGACCTTTGGCTTGCATCATTGCTCGTTGTCTCTATCAGGGTCTCTACATCGCCGTTCAGGCTGTCCTCGCGCTGGCAGCCTCTTGGACGCACAACACGTCTGACCGGACGCTGACGGGCGTCGTCATCGACTCGGGCGACGGTGTCACGCACACGATCCCCGTCGCCGAGGGCTACGTTATCGGCTCGAGCATCAAGCACGTGCCCATCGCCGGCAAGGACATCACCTCGTTTGTCCAGCAGCTGCTCCGCGACCGGGGCGAGACGGCCAACATTCCGCCCGAGGACCAGCTCCGGGTCGCGCAGCGCATCAAGGAGGACTACTCTTACGTCTGCCAGGACATGGTCAAGGAGTTCAAGAAGTACGACGACGACCCGTACAAGTGGTTCTCGCGCTTCGAGGGCGAGCACTCGGTCACGGGCCGCGTGCGTCTCCGCTTCATCACCCGAACGCCTTCTGAGGGCTGACCTGACCTCGCACCGCATCCTTGCGACCGGCAGCAATACGGCGTCGACGTCGGATGGGAGCGCTTCCTCGCGCCCGAGATCTTTTTCAACCCAGAGATTGCGAGCTCCGACTTCCTAACGCCGCTGCCCGAGGTCGTCGACCAGGTGATCCAGTCGTCGCCGATCGACGTCCGGCGCGGCCTCTACAAAAACATTGTCCTCTCGGGCGGCTCGACCATGTTCAAGAACTTTTCGCAGCGGCTCAAGCGCGACCTCAAGAGCATCGTCGACCAGCGCGTGGCCCTGTCCGAGTCGCTCTCTGGCGGTTCGATGCGGGTGCGTTCCCTCGGCCTCGCTTGCCTCGCCCCCAGATTGAACCCGACGCTGACCTTCCCTTTCCTGTGCAACGCTTCGCAGTCGAGCGGCGTCGAGGTCAACGTCATCAGCCACTCGAAACAGCGCTACGCCGTCTGGTACGGAGGCTCGATGATGGCCTCGCTCGTGCGTCCCCCTCCGTCTCATGCTTCCTGCGTCCCCCTCCTGCGCTCTGCCTGACAGCGCCTTCCTTCCCCCATTGGCAGCCCGAGTTCTACACCTACTGCCACACCAAGGCCGACTACGAGGAGTATGGCCCGAGCATCGTCCGCCGATACGCGATCTTTGGCAGCGCCACCTAGGCGAGGCCCCCGCTAGAGGGGAGGCCTTCCCGACGCGCGCGGCCGGGGGCTCGCGCGGCGAGGGAGGCCGTTGTAGAATGACCCGTCCGTTTCCAGAAAAGCTCGTCCGTTTCCAGAAAAGCTCGGGATGTGTGATAGTGGGAACGAGGTAGAGCAAAGCAGGCTGGCATAAATCACAAGGTCAACCGTCCATGCTGATCCGAAAATGGGCTTCTGCAGAGCTCGGCCGAGGGTGACCGCGCACTGGCCTGCGCCCGCAGACTCCTGGCTACCCGCTCAAAAGCTGTCGTGACTGACTTCGCATCCTTTGGCGGACAACGTCGACGACTACCTGCATACCCCTCGGCCGCATCGGATGCTGCGACCTCTCAACCTCCTTGGCGATCTAGACGACGCGTCCTTGGTTGGCTTTGGGCCCGCGCGTCGTCGCGCGCTGCATGCAGTGCAGAGGCGAGGGCTCAGATCCCGCCGCCTCCATGACGCCCCCTCAAATGATTGACGAGGTCCAGCAAGACGCCAAGGGTCCCTCGACGGTCTCTCCCAGCCCAACTGCCGCCGCTCTTGCGCGGCCGGAGGAGGCGAGGGGTCGCGCGACGGTCAACATGGCCGGGTCCGGTCGTCAGCGGCCCGGCCCTCGACCGAATCCGGCGACGACGCGACGGCCTTTTGGTCTGGGCGGCGGCGCGCAGCAGGTCCTGCCAAGCGACTCTTTTCGCGCCCTTCACAGCCGGCCACGTCGCGTCCTCTCTTCAAACCCCCCGTTGTCCTCCTCCCCAACCCCCTCTCTCTCCCTCCTCCTCCTTGCCCGTCCACAGCTTCCCTTTCCCGGTCTACTCACTCACTTCTTCCTCCCAAACCCCTTCCCGCCGGACCGCTTCTCGGACACGCTCCTTCACCCTGCCTAGCCCGCCTTAGCCTCTCACTCCCTCTCTCGCCTCCCCCACTTCACCCTTCCCTCTTCCACGATGCTCGTCCCCGCCGGCCTCCTGTCGGCCCTCCTCCTCACCGCCTCTGTCGCGTCCGCTGCTGGCCACGGACCCTCCTCGGCCAAGCGCGCTAGCGCCCACAAGGACCAGGCCGCCGCCCTCCGGCGCGCCGGTACAGCCGCCCACGAGCGTTCGGTCCTTGACGCCGGCCTCCTCGCCGCCGCCGCGCCCGGCCTCGCCAAGAAGCGCGGTGAGAAGCGCTGCAAGGTCCGCAACGCGCCTGCGTCATCAGCCTCGCCCATCGCGCCCAACTCGTCGACCCAGCCGGCCGAGTCGATGCCGACGTCGTCCTCGGCGGCCCCTGCGGCCGAGCCCTCGCCCTCGCCGTCGTCCTCGGCTGAGGCGTGGGAGGAGCCGGCCCCGACGCCCACCTCGGTCGCCGTCGCCCTTGCCGTCAAGCCAACGACGTCCTCCAAGGCCGAGTGGGTCGCTCCGACGACGACCTCGTCCAAGGCCGAGTGGGTCGCGTGCGTTCCCTCTCCCATCTCCTCGCGCGCGCGCCATGCCTTTCCCTTTGATCGAGTCCCCGAGCGCGGCGTACTGACCACCCCATCTCCCTCTTCCCCCCTGTGTCCCCACTTCTCAGCCCGACCACCTCGTCTGCCGTCCCCGTTGCTTCGGCCAAGCCCAACGCCGACGGCGTCGTTTCGGGTGCTGTCGGTTCGCTTCTCTCGATCACCGACGGCCGCTGCGGCTGGTCCGGCGCGACCGCTCACTCGTCTAACGAGGGCGGCCCCAACGGCGCCCAGAGCTGGCTTAACTGCGGCCTCGGCAACGGCGGTGCATGGACGCCTCCGTGTGCGTTCCCCCTTTCGCGTCTGCCCGATCGGCGTGACACGGAGGCTGACCCCTGCCGGCCCTCGCCCGACAGTCATCACGCTTGACGAGGTCGTCTACGTCGACCTGGCCACCAACCTCGCCAGCGGCAACTCGCCCTTTGGCGCGTGCTCGCCCTACGTCGACCAGATGTACGCCATTGGTGCCGAGCTCAACATCCCGCCCATCCGTGCGTCGACTCGTCTGACCTTCGTTCCCAAATCTCGTCACCGGGCTGACCCTTCGATCCCCGTTTTGCCGCTCTCGCAGTCATTGCCTCGATTGCCATGCAGGAGTCGACGTGCAACCCGTCAGCCGTCGGCGGCGGTGGCGAGCAGGGCATGTTCCAGATCACCGTCGACAAGTGTGGCGGCGCGCCCGGCGGCAACTGCAAGGACGTCCACTTTAACATGCGGACGGGCATGCAGTACCTGCGCGACACCATCTCGCAGAACGGCGGCGACCTGCTCAAGTCGCTCGGCATGTACAACGGCTGGCAGCCCGAGCGCATGACGATGGAGTCGGCGACCGCCGCCCGCTACACGTCGTGCTGCCGTTGCCAAAACAATTTGGACTACCTCCACCAGACGCTCAACGGCTGGCTCCAGGGCATCAGCGGCTACTCGATTGTTCGTCCTCGTCGACTGTCCTTGTGCAGAGACCAAGTGCTGACGGCTGCTACCCCCGGCGACGCGACAAACAGGGCACCTTCTGGAATTTGAAGACGTGCTAAAACGCACGCGCTTGACCGGGCTCTTCCCACCCA
>Ga0308160_10001789_pt1 | contig 28319 bp, 33 predicted proteins | sample PhyFR1_FD_201036 | JGI IMG/M metagenome (GOLD analysis project Ga0308160, IMG submission 201036) | Phyllosphere microbial communities from UC Gill Tract Community Farm, Albany, California, United States - DLSLF.R1 | ecosystem: Host-associated > Plants > Phyllosphere > Unclassified | place: USA... | reverse complement strand
ACCCTCCCGGGTCGACGCCCGCGCGCGCACGCCACTGCAGTTCGTCAAGTTCCTCACGAAGCACGGTTGGGCTGGCCGAGGCGCACGGGGCGTCAAGGAGAAAGTCCAGCAGGTCGTCAAGCGACCGTAGGAATACCTTGAACGAAAGAAAGCTGCCTTACAACATACCCACACACGGACACAGAAAGATCACCCTTCTGGGGGGCTTTCTGTTGGTCGTGTCTTTCCGTCGTCGCCCCTGCCCACTTGCTCAGGTCGGGGATTGGGGCGGTCAACAGGCGGTGGGCTCGAGGGGGGGATGGGGTAGCGGAGGGGGGGGGGTGTGTGTGTGAGTCGGACCTCCTAGCCAGCCAGGGCGGGCCCGAGGGGACGAGTCTGAGCCCCTGAGATAAGTGAGCCCCCCTCACCCCTTTCGGCTCATCGAGCAGGCAGAGCGGTCTTAGCAGCCTGAGCACGGGTACAAGCACTTCCCTGGCCCAAGCCGCCCATGACATGTTCTCTTTACCCTCTACGGGAAATTATCCATCCAGTCTCAGGTACAGCGAGCGCATGCAGGGGTCATCATGAGGAGGCAGACGGTCTCGCTCTTACGTCCTCGCGCTCGTGACAGCCGGACACCGAGGCCGCCGCCCGGTATGGCCAGTTCGGGTTTTGGCTAGGCAGAGGGTGCGTCTCCGACTGGGGGCGGGCGAGGCGCGTGCAGGGGAGCGGCGCTTGTGCCGGTCGACGTCGTCTTTGGCGAGCGCCTCAGCCGCCTTGTCGGACCAGTTGGGCTAGGTCAGGGAACGCGGCGGGTAGCTTGAGACTCTGCTTCGCGAATCGCGACAGGTGAGTTGACCTCGGTCATCGCCTTGGCAACCGGCCACCAGGCTTCGTGGGAGACAAAGTTGTCGAGGTATCTTGTCTGGTGACGGTAGAGAAAGAGCAGAATGGCCGTTGGTATTCGGCCCGCGAGGTGGAGTGAAAATTCGTCGAGTTCAAACATCGGGGCCCTGAGTTCCAGGTCGAGGTCACACATGTAGTCGCAATGGGTTACCATGCAGACCAGTAGGTTGTCGAAGGCCTTCAGAGCGAGCGAGGCGACTGTCGGGACGTAGATGAATGCAAGGGGTAGAATCTTGAGTGCTTGTATGTCGACCAGAGGGCCGCCGGTGTTCGACAAAGCAACCTTGATGACGTCCTTCGCCGCGTACTTGTCTGCAAAGTCGATGAGCCCTGAGGGAAGAGGCCAGCGAGAGGGTCAGAGGGTGACGGCAAGGAGGTCGAGTAGGAAAAGCCGCCGACGGACCGCTGAACTTCCTCGTACGTCGCCAAGTCAGGGTTCTCTGCGCGGGTGGAGGAAGAGGAGAAACGTCTCGAATATCTTGCCGTTGTCAGCAAGGTCGACGATCGGCCCGTCCTGTGTCTTCTTGCGGGAGTCGTGCGCCGCTGTGAACGAGAAGATGTCCTCAAACACTTCACTCTTCGCCTCGAGGTGGGCCCGGCGGAAGCGAGAGACTTGGCCGTCACTAGACCGCAAGACGACGTTGTTGGAGCTCGTCTCGTGAAAGACGGCGTGGCTCATCATGCTGACATCGGCCGTGCCGGGCATCTTGACGTCATTGCCGGATGAAGGCGAGGCCGTCGAAGCAGAGACTGAGCGGCAGGCGTGGGACCGAATGACATGGCAGCACTCGCGGGCGAGATCCGCAAGCCGGAGCAGGGCAGATGAATCGTCCGAACATTAGTGCCGGTTCTATCGATCCTAGCTGTCTACAAAGCAGAAGCGATTGTGGCAGCATGAGCAGCAGCAGGGACGGGGCGCACGCGTTTTGAACGACTGGACAGAGGAGGGAGAGAGGGGCTGCGTTGTGATGACGGTCGGTGCTCGGCTGGTCGGCTGCGAAGCGAGTTGCTGCGAGGCAAGTCAATTAGCGACGCCAGGGCTCGCACGAAGCTTCTGGCTCACCCTGCCCTGGACGGGATAGGTCGGAGGACGGGATGGCGATCGGCAGGGAGAAAGGCTGGCCGAGCTCGATTCCCTCCTTTCATCGATGCAGGCGCGCGCAGCACACTGCCGGCCGCGGCACGAGAGGCCGTGCGTCGGTCTCGACGGCACGCCACTTGCGCGCCCGCCATTCCGTCAGAGAGCATGCGTTGAGCTGCGCAGCTCAACGTGACGGCAAGGACGAAAGGCGTTTGGCTCCCTCTGACGAGCACGCACGGTCGAGGATCTCATCCTGATGGTATAGATCAAGGAGCACAGGGGGGGGGGGGTCGGCCCACAGGGAGGCAGGGGAGGTCGTGCTGATGCGAGGGAAGTACAGGCTCGAGGGAGGCGAGCCGAAAGAGGGGCAAGTTGCGCCCGTGTGCGTGAGACTGGGCGTACAAAGAGGGCAGGCGAGAGGCCGACGGGTTCAAAAGAGTAGCGAGGCCTTCGAGAGAGGATGCAGGTCCGCGAGGAGGCAGATGGGCAGAGGATGCGACGGGATGGCAAGGGTGGACGTCCAAACGGGCGGCGGTAGCGACCGGTGGGCGACTCTAGGCGGCGAGGTGGCGCGAGAAGGTGCTCGTCTAGGCTATGCTCTTGGAAGACTGGCCGTCCGGAGGCGGTGTACTCAGGTCGTCAGCGAGGGCGCCAGAGGGAGAGCTGCAACGAGACCGACGAAACGCACGCGGTGCCGCGAGGGCGAGCTGAGCTGGTCGGCGATCTCTGTGATCTCCATCGACTCGCCCCCGGCGTCCTTGCCGTCGACGACCTCCTTGATAAGCGAGATGGTGCTCTCGAGGCTGCGCCGGCGCGTACTCGGGCTCGTCTTGGTCGTGCCGAGCGACTGCTTGCGGCCATGGCCAGGCCGCCACGGGCTGTCGGGCCCGAGCGGCGAGTTAGGCGAGCCAGGCGAGCCGCTGGGCGAGCCAAACGGCGGGGTCGCCGAGCCGTTCGAGGCCGGGCTCGACGGCGTCGCATCCATCGGCGAGACCGTGCCAAAGATGTCGCGGTTGAACACGGGCGGCGAGGACGGCTCGGCAAACGGCGAGTTAGGCTGCGACTGCGAGGGCGAGGCCGGGCACTCCTCGTCCGCCTGGAGAGAGAGAGACGGGTCAGCCGAGTGTCCGGTCGACGGGGAGAGCAGACAAATGAGATAGACGGACGTCGATCATGTCTGGCGGAAGACGCTCGTTTTCGATGTCGCTCGTGCGCGCGCCCTTAAAGTCCTTGATCATCACCTTGACCTCCTCGGCGCCGTTGTTGAGCGTGTCGGTCGAGGTCGTCGGCACGCCGTCGATCGACTTGAGCTCCGAGCCCGACTCGGCCTCCTCGCGCAGGAGCGCAAAGACGCGGCTCATGCGGCCGACGGCGAGGATCTTGCTCTTGATCGCGCTGCGGTTGTCGCCATTCTCGTCAATGTCTTCCTCGTCCATCTCGACCGGCGCGTCTTCGTCCTCCTCGTCGGCCTCCTCGAGCTCCTCCTGCGTGCAGCAGTTGAGGATGCTGATGAGCATTTCGGTAACTGCGGCGGGCGAGGGATCAAGCAGGTTAGATCAGTCCAATCAGTCACGGCATGACGCAGCGAAGGTCGACGAAGGGAGACGCACTCTTCTCGCCGACGAACGGCAGCGACCAGGTGAAGACGTCCATAAAGTTGGGCAGCCAGTAGGGGTGCGGGCTCGAGTTGAACTGCCGGATGTTCATCACATTGGCCTCGTACTTGAGGACGGCCGCCTTGTTCTTGTAGACGTCGAGGTAGTCGGGCGCCGAGAAGAGCGTCATGACGGCTGGGAAGCCAGTCGTCTTGGTCTTGCGGTACATGCGGTACTGCAACGGGGGCGAGCGGGTCTATCAATCCACGAGCCGAGCCCCAGCGCATCGGTCGCCGGCAAGGGACGCACGCCAGAGTCCTGCGCCTCGTGCGCGCGGATGACCGATAGCAGGTTGTTACGCTCGAGGAAGTCGCACGCGGCCTTGTACGTGAAGAAGTACGAGCAGCCGCGGACGTGGTTGTGAATGAAGCTTTCGTTGCCCGTCTCGTTGCCAAAGTCCTCGAGCGGGTCGGCCCAAAGGAGGTCGCACATGAGGCCGTGCGTGGGCGGCTCGCGGAAGCGGTTGATCTGTACGGGGCCGCGTCAGCGGTCAGCACAGACTCGGCAGAAAGCGAGCATGAACGAAGCCGCACCGTTTTGAGGTCGTCGAGCGTATTGAGCTCGGGCGAGAGGCCACCGTGAACGCAGAGGAACTGCTTGTTCATGACGGCCGCCAGCGGCAGGTTGCAGAACGACTCCATGCACACGTTGTAGAAGTTCTCCGAGTATTTGTGCTTGGCTAAGGAGGGGGCAGGGCACGGAGGTCAGCGTCATTTCTGTCTGGACGACCGACTGCCAACGAGGCCCGACGCACACTCGAGCTTAAAGGTGAAGTACTGAAGGATGGTCGGCGGGGTCAGCGCCGGCTCACAGCGGCGAGACTAGCACCCTTTGCAGACACGTACGTCGGTGAGATGCCGGCACTCGTGGTTGCCGCGCAAAAGGTAGAGCGAGTCTGGGTAGTGGATCTTGAGCGCCCACAGGTAGAGCACGCACTGCGAGGGCCCAAGCAGGCGAGGTCGTGTCAGTCTGCGCAAAGGCGGCAGGTAGCGAGGCGAGCGGCGTACCTCGACACTGTAGTAGCCGCGGTCGACATAGTCGCCGAGGAAGAGGTAGCGCGTGTCGGCCGGGTTGCCGCCGACCTCAAACAGCTTCATCAGGTCGAACTAAGTGAGGAAGGGAGGAGGATGGCAGGCGGCATCAGCAGCTGGGTGAGCCTGAGGGTCGACAACGACCGATTCGTGCGATCCAGCGATTGGCAGACTCACATACTGCCCGTGAATGTCACCGCAGACTGAAAGCGACAGCAAGCGGGAGGGAGCGAGCGGTCAGCCTAGCTCGCTCGAATGCTCCTCCGCTGTTTGGTACCAACCTGTGATGGGTGCGTCGACCTCGAGCAGGTTGGGCTCCTCGTGCAGGATCTCGCTTCCCCTGCAGACGGGAGCGGATACGCAAAAGTAGAAGCCCGGCATCAGAAAGCTTTCTTGGGCATGCTGAGCCAGCACACGACAACGCACTTGCGGAGGATGAAGAGCGCCTGCTCTTCCGTCAGGCGACCCTCGCGATAGAAGTGGTTCTTGAGGAAGGCGATATCGGGCTTTGTCCGGTCGCCATCCATGTAGAACTGCTCGTCAGTCGGGAGCGCGTGCGCCGGTGCTTGGACCTGGAAAGCAGCGGCGGAGCGAGATGCAGAAGGAACACGAGGATCAGTCGCTTGCTGGGGCGGAGCTCGAGGCGAGGCGAGGCGAGCTCCTAAGCCCGTCCGGTGTGGCCGGACGGGTTAATCTCCCCGACAAAAGGGCGAGGCAACACGCACGTCCTTGACGACACGCTCCTGCGTGCTAACAATCGTGCCGTCCTCCATCTCGTGCTGGGTGAAGTCAATCGTCGGCTGCTCGGCGGAGAAGGCATGGGGGGCAAGAGGGTGGAAGGAGGCCGGTCGAAGCGCCGCAAGTTTCAGCCCACCCAACCGTCGTCCCATCGCAGCAGACGCCGTCCGAAAGTAGCTCGGTCAGCGCCGGTCCATGTGCGAAGGTAGAAGGAGCGTCGAGCAACTCGGGAGGAAGCGCCTTGTGAGGAAAGGAAAGGCGACGCACGACAGGGATCGTCTTGTTCTGACGGTTCTTGACGGCCTGGACGGCAGCCCGGACGTGGGTCCCTTTGGTGCTGGACGCCGCGGCCGTTGACGACGACGACGATGCGCCCTGGGCTCCTGGCGCCGGAGACGGATTGGACATCGGAGATGAGAGGAGGGCTCGCGATTGAGACGCTAGCGGAAGGGGGTGATGGGTTGTTGGCGAGGAGGAGAGTGCGTCTGATGGCAGGAGGGTGTGGGTTGGCGGGGCGGGGGCTGAAGCCGGCCGGTCGCCTTCGCTGGACGACGCCGCCGCCGCTGGAGGCCTCGCCCCTGCGGCCCGCCCTGTGCTTTTCCAGCAGGCCTCACCACCCTCGCGCGCGCGCGCAGCAGCCCGCGCCGTGTGGCCTGCCTGCGTCATGGCGTCCAGGCCTGCGGGAACCTTCTCTGGCAGACTCGTCGGCTGACCTCCGACGACCAGCTGGCGGGCCCGCAAGATCTACACAGCAAGGTCTGTACTACAAGCATGGTCGAGAAAAAGAGAGGCTACAGGACGAGAAGGGGGAGAGAGACTATGTCCGGAGGGCAGCAGGGGTCGTCCCGCTGGAGGGGTGTGCCCAATTGGAAGATCGTCTATGATGCAAAAAGAGTGGTATCTGGAGGGAGGGGACCGCGCAAGAGGGGTGGCACGCCTATTGCCTCAAGGGCTCGTCGACGTCGAGCGTCCGGAGCTGCTTGCCGTCCCAGCCCTTGAACAGGTCGGGCGTCTTGGTCCCGCTGCCACCGCCGCCGCCGATGCCGGCCGAAGGCGACGGTTCGTTGCTCGGCAGACCAACGCCGTCCTCTTTGAGCATCTCTCGCGCACCGCCGAGGAGCTCAGCCGCCGAGGACGAGACGGCCGAATCGTCGCTCGCCTTCCTGCCAACGGCGTTGTAGTATTGCGACTGCTCGAGCGCGGGCGCGTCGCCGTCCACCAGCGAGGGCACCGGCTTGCGGGTCTGCTTCGAGACGGATGACGCCCGGCCACCGATGGCAGACGTCGTGCTACCTTCCGAGGGCCGACGTCCGCCGCCGGCGAGGGGCGCAGTGGCAAAGGAGTTGCCCGAAAGCGCGGTTGACGACCGGCGCGCATGAACCATCGGCGCAGGCGGGTCCGCAAAGGGCGAGACGATGCGCGAGATCTCGGTCGAACGCCTCCGGCCCGGATGTCCGTCCGGCGCCGGCGGTAGAGGGCCGAGGGGCGGCGAGTAATTGTCGCGGTGAGTCAGAGGCATGCTCGACCGTCGGCCGGACTCCTTCTGTGTCGGCCGATCGCCATCATCCGTCGTGTAGGGCGCCGTCGCCCGCCAGCTGTCGGAAGGCGTCGGCGTCGCAGCGAGGAGTCCTGCGCCGGGACCCAACAAGGGCGACGCCGGGATGACGGGTCCAAGTACGTAGGGCATCTCGTGCGGATGGAGCTCGTCGTTATTGTTGATGTTGCTGAGCAAGACGGCCGAGCTGCTCCGCCGACCGGCCGCAGCGATGCCAGTGCCAGCGAGGGCAGTGCCAGCAAAGGCGGAGCCGGCACCAGGCCCACCGCCAGGGTACGCCTCGGCGTCGTGCGCTCCTCCAAGCTCAGAGTGAAGGCCGCTGCCGCCCTTTTCGTAAGCGGCCGACGTGCCGCCCTCTTCGGACGAGCTGCCGCTACCCTGCCGGGCCCAGGCACCACCCGCACCGAGAGCGATGGCAGAACCGGTGCCGTTCGCCTTCTCGCCGGCGTGGGTGACGCCGGAGGTGCGCTGCTGCCGCTGGCGACGGCGCCGCCGCCGGCAGATGAAGAAGAGAAGCGCGCCGAGTAGGACGAGGCCGGCAAGCGCGCCAATAACGGCGCCGGCGATTGTCCCGCCTGAGACGCCCCCGTCGCTGCCGCTCGAGATACCTCCTTGGGCTGCTGCTGCCGCCGCCGCCGCCGCCGCCGCCGCTGCTGATGCTGCTGCTGCTGCTGCTGCGACCGACGAGGATGAAGCGGCAGCAGCGATGCCGGTCGAGGACGAGCCGGCAGCCGCGGACGATGTCGCCGATGTAGCAACAGAAGCGGACGAGCTGCTTGCAACAACGGCCGAGGACGCTCGGACGATGCTCGAGGACGCTACAACGACAGCCCGTGTCGAGCTCGTCGCCTCGGTCAGGGCCGCGCTCGACAGGCTGGCGACGGTGTCGAGCAGGCCGCGGTTGACGAAGAGATTCATGTGGTACGTCCCGCCGCACTTGATGGCGCTCTGGCCCGAGCAGGGGCTGTCGCAGTTGGCTTCGGACGTCAGCTGGGCCGACGAGCGGAGGTTGTTGCCACATGTGCACTGTGTCGCATACTGGACGCCTGCGAGGGCTTCGCCCTTGCGGGCGCAGAAGGTGGCGCAGAGGACCGGCGTCATGTCAAGGCTGTAAAGGTACGAGCCCGAGAGGGCGTGCGCCGCCGTGCTGTTTGATGCCGGCAGCGGATCGGTGTAGCAGCCGACGTAGAGCCAGCTCGCGCTGATGTCGCCCGGCGTCGGCAGGTTGGCTGGCGGGGCGGAATGGGCCGGGCCGAGACAGAAAGGGCAGGCAGCGGGAGAGACGCAGGAGCGAGTGTTGATGAGAGGTGTGGCCAAGGTCAGTCCCGCTACAGCAGATGGATGGAAGGGCTCTGGGTTGGAGGCGATGACGCACGGGCCGAGGTGACGACGGTTTGAGCCGACGCCAGGCGAGGCGCCGAGGCCAGAAGCGGCGCGAGCAGCAGCAGATATGGCAAACGGGCCTGCATCACTAGAGCTGAGCGATGGATGGATGGGCGCCGTCCTGACTGAGGTGAGACGCTCTGCAGGGCAAGGGGAGCTGCTGAGCGGGCAGTGCGCGCGCAGGGTCGGGTCGGGTCCGGGCGAGGGCTGGCCGGCGCTAAGTGAAGGTCGCAAGTTGGCGGCTGGTAAGGAGTCTGAAGAGGTAAGGCGCAAAGCGTCGCCTCCTGGGAGGAGGGGGAGCATGGGACCGATCGTCAGCCATTGCTTTGGGAGGGAGGGTAGGGCAGGGCGCATGGTTCGGCAGGCGTGAGTGACGGCGAGACATCCGCCCTCGGCCGCGCGCGGATGTCGTCGGCAGGCCAGAGCCCCTCCCAGTGGGATCCAAGGGACGCACCTGGCTGGGTGGATGTTCTACAGGGAGCCGATCCGAGCTCAACAAGAGGTCCGGGTGCACAGAGTTGTAGCGAGGGCGAGTAGCAGGGAGGGGGGTCAGCCAGGACGGCGAAGATGGGAGGCCGGCCGGCCTGGCAAGCATGCCGAGAGCCCGACGCTTGCTGCTTGCTGCGCGGTCCGCTCCAGCCTCTAGCACCCTTGTCGAACTCGCAGATGCTAGTCCTGCCGTCTTTTCGCCCGCCGCCCTCGGCCCGCAAAGCTGATGAATGGCCGGCGCGGCGGCGGCGGCAGCGGTCGTCTCCTTCTCTCCACCACACTCTCCCTCAACTGGTCCGTCCCCGTTTTTCTCAGCTTTCGCGGCGGCGACTGGGCACGGGGACTTTCCACCCTTGCACGCACACGTGCTCGTCCTCGGCTCCGGCCTTGGTCGTATGCCGCTGTCTTCCATCGTCGCCGCTGGCGTCACGTCGTATCGTCACTCGGCCGACCGCCACCCTCCTTCGCTGCCTTGCTGACCTGCCGCTGCCCTCTCTTCGATGCTGCCAGCTCCCTCTCAACCTCCTCACTACTCACTACCCTTCTCATCATGTTCAACCGGGCTTGCTACAACTGCGGCATGGGTGCGTTTTAATCCTCCCTCCTCCTTGGTCGCCTGTGGGCGTCGCGACAGGAGGGTGCTCGCTGCGGCAGCGTATCCGGTGGCGACAATACTCTTTCACCGCCTGGCCTACCCCTCTCCCTACCTTGTCCGAGAGGTCCGAGGCGATGACCTGACAAGATGCGCTCCTCTTCCTCGCACGCGGTGACTGTGTATGGCGTACCTTGAAACCGACGCTATGCCATGACCACGTCCTTCACCATCGCCGCCCGTCCTCGATCCGGTCGCCCATCCTATCGTCTCGCTCCTCGTCTCGCTCGGCTCCTTACGCCTCGCTCGCTCGCTCCACCGACCCTCCGAATATTCAGGCGGCCACGTCGCTTCGGGTACGTAACTGTCGTCCTCGCTTTGCCGACCGCCCGACCCTCCTCCTGACGTCGCCTCCTTACTCGCACGACCAGCCTGCCCCCAGGCCGGCACCCCCAAGTGCTACCAGTGCGGCGGCGACGGCCACCTCTCGCGCGACTGCGACCAGCCGCCCAAGCCCAAGACGTGCCACCGCTGCCAGGAGGAGGGCCACCTTTCGCGCGAGTGCCCCCAGGCTCCCCAGGCCGGCTTCGGCGGTGCCGGCGGAGGCGACTGCTACAAGGTGCGTACCCGTTCGTCCCCTTCTCGTCCTGCGTGCGCCTCCTGACGCGTCACTCCTCCTGCCCCGCCTCCTCTCAGTGCGGTAAGCCCGGCCACATCGCTCGCTCGTGCCCTGAGGCCGGAGGTGCCTACGGCGGTGCCGGCGCCGGTGGCTTCACCAGCGGCTTCGGCGGCCCGGCCAAGACCTGCTACAACTGTGGCGGCCAGGGCCACATCGCCGCCGCCTGCACGTCGCCCCAGACTGGCGGCGGCTTCTCGCGCGGTGCCGGCGGAGGCGCCTGCTACTCGTGCGGACAGGTGCGTACTCGGAGCCTTCCCCCAGTCGTTTCTCCACGCTGCGTCGCTGACCTCTTCCTGTCCTCCTTTCCAGCCCGGCCACATTGCCGCTGCCTGCCCGTCGCCCTCGGCTGCCGGCGGCTTTGGCCAGCGCGGCCCGCCCGGCGGCGGTGCCTGCTACGGCTGCGGCGAGGTCGGCCACATGGCCCGCGACTGCCCCGCCGGCCCTGCCCAGAAGTCGTGCTACTCGTGCGGCCAGCCCGGCCACATCTCGGCCGCTTGCCCGACCGCCACGGCTGCCTAAAGCGGTCGCTGTCGTCGTCCACTAGCATGCTTCCCCTTCTCACTTCCTTATCGCCTCCCACCCCCATCTCTCGTTTCTCGCGGGGTCGACTCCTCTCGAGGTCTCGATCCTCTTCTCCCTTTCACTCCTCTTTGCTGTTGTAAGACACCGCGGTGACGGACCGATGGCCTCGAGAGGCGACGAGCCAGAGGGTCGGGGAGAGGAGTACGAGGGCGTTGCAGAGGGAGGGGGAGCGTCACCGCGTCCCTCTCCACCCACACCAGAACCAAAAACCATCTTTCTCCTTCCTCTCTCGCTCTTTCCCGCCGCTCGGGCTCTTCGGCCTCGTGTATGACTACCGATGTCGTTCCAGCAAGAACACTTCCCGCTCTTGAGAGCTGGGCATGGCGAGCAGGGTCTTTGCGCGCGGTCCCTTCGGCGCGTCTGTTGGCCCGAGCCTCCGAAGGACGCACGCACGCGTTCGCTCGCCTCCTACCGACGGACGTCCAGCTTCGCGGCGCCCCTCCTACCTCGTGCTACAGAAGTGAGCGCCGCACAGCACACGCTGACTGGCTGCTCGAGCTGGCTGATCCGTCTCGACAGCCGCACGACAAGCCCGCCTGCGTCGCCGGCAGGCGTACCGCGGGTGCGCGGCGTCGAACGGGTCGACGTGCCCGCCCGGCCCCTCCTCGACCGGCCCCGTCGAGCCGAAGAAGTAGCCTAACGTCTCGGTCTCGCGTTCTCCCTTTCTGCCGAGCGAAGGGAGCTCAGGTGGCGCGTTCGGGCACGCCTCGAAGGCTGGCAGCGAAGGGGAGGAAGGGGCTGAACGTGGCCGACCGCACCTGACGGAGGTCTGCAGCTTCACCGCAGCCGGACGCGCCTCCCTGCCTGACCCCTGTCCCTCTGTCAACAGGTCGCCACCTGTAGCTTGCCCGGCTAACACCTCCTGTCCGGCCAAGGTTCATCGCGTGACCTGCCGACCGGTCCGGGCGGTCACTCAGGAGGGCGACGTTAGGGTGGTTTGAGGCTCGGTCTCGCTCACCGCCGCAGCCCGAGGGAGGAGTTGGTAGAGGACGCTTCGCTCAAGAAGGTCGACTGCACTCTCCGGCGTGTTGGGCTCCGTTCCCCGCTCGCATCTCTCTCACCCACGCCCCATCGCTCCCCTCAGGCCGAGATGCTCCTTCGACAGCCGCTCCTTGCTTGCCTGCTAGGCTCGCTCGCTGCGCTCAGCCCAGCCCTGGCCGCCTTCGGTTCGTCCTTTCTGACCCATCTGGCCGGCCAGCGTACCGAGTGACTCCTGCTGACAATCTCAGTCTCCTCATCCGCCATCACTTTCGATAGGAACCAGTGTTTCGGGCTCCCTCCTCTTGGTCGATACCGGAGGCGGTCTCGTCTTCAAGGGTGCGATCTCGACCGGCTGGGGCTGCTGGCTGTCAGCAGCGTCTCGCTGACTTGGACCCTTGGCATCGCGATCAGTCCATACCGGCAACGGTGATATACGCTCAATTGTCTATGCGGGCAAGGAGCTCCAGGATCAGACCAAGGTGCGGCGCGTCTCGCATGCGGCCGAGCTCTCGCGAAAGCGTCTGACAGCGCTCTCGCCTACAATCCTTAGTTCTCGCACATCGCGTCTGGCTTCGGCACGGCGACAGTTACGTATCGGACCGTCAGCGACCAATATATCGTCGTGACGTCGCAGAGTACTGCCATCGGCGGCACGATCACCCAGTGCGTGCCTATGTGGTCCCTGGCCCGCCTCTAGACTAACAGTCCTCGTCAACTGTTGCTTTCAGATACTTTGTCGCCAAGAAGGGTGACTCGATCATCTACATGGCAACGCATGCCACCGCCATCCCGACCGTCGGTGAGCTTCGCTTCATTTACCGGCTCAACCGGGCGAGTGTCGACCGAGGGCCGACGGCGAGCGACGTCCGTGGGTGCGACACCGTCGTCGAGGGCAGCGACGTCTTCAAGTGCGCCGATGGCTCGATCCACACCAAGTTCTTCAGCAGCACGCAGTTTATCGACGATCAGGTCCATGGCGTCACCGGATCGGGCGTCGGTGCGTGGATGGTCATGCCGGGGACGGCCTACGAGCACTCGAGCGGCGGGCCATTCTTCCGGTACATCCAGCCCTTGCAGAGCGCGGCGACGTGGCCAGGAGCTCACTCTCTTCTGCTGCATTTCACAGGGACATCGACAACCAGGGTACAGCACAGCAGGAATCGTATTTCTATATGTATAGCGGGCACATGCAAACCGAAAGCGCGTCCTGCAGGCTGCCCGGCTCGGAAACCAGCCGTACGATCAAGCTGACCGTCGCTTTGTCTCCCCCCCCCCTCGCCCTCAGACAGCCGGCCAGGTCTCGTTCGTCTCACCAACGCCCTCTCTAGTCTGCGCAGATGCTGACGCTTCCCGGCCCTCGATCGATTGGACAGCACGGCCCGTACGCCCTGGTCGTCAACACTGGCTCGACGCCCTCGGGCAATCTCGGTACGTCGTCTCTACCCTTGACCTCTCCTCCATATTACTCGGCTGACTGGTGCCGGTCCTTCCCTTTGTCAGACACATCCTTCTTTGACGGCCTCGGCATCACCGGCTATTACACGGCGGCCCTGCGCGGTCGCGTCTCCGGGACGGCCAGCGGTATTAGCAGCTCCTTCGCCGGGCTTCAGACCGTCGGCTGGTCGTCGGCCGAGCAGCAGTATTGGGCGAGGGCCGACTCGAGCGGCAAGTTTACCTCGCCGCTGATGATTCCCGGCTCGTACAAGCAGACGCTCTACAAGGTGCGCCGACCTGTTCCCGCCCCGTCTGTTGCACGCCGCTGACCAGGTCGTCTTTCATCCCAGTCCGAGATGGAGGTCGGCACCGTCGCCACGGTCACTGTCACCGCCGGATCGACCAAGACGCAGAACATCGCGTCCTCCGAGGCAGCTGTCTCGCCGGTCTGGTCCTTCGGCGACCGCGACGGCACCCCTCGCGGCTTCTACTTTGCGGACAAGATCGAGCGCACGCACCCGACGATTGGCAGCTGGCCTGCGCAGACACTGACAGCGGTCAGTTTCGCGCAGTGTCGACAGCGTCCGACTGCCAAGGCTGACAAGTCATCGCTCCATCCTCAGGGCTCGTCGCCGGCATCTTCATTCCCCATGGCGCTCTGGCAGGGCCAGAACCAGCCGCTCACCATCAAGTTCACCCTGACGGCCGCTCAGGTCAAGGCCTCGACAGTCGACGTGGGGGTGACGTCCTCGTTTGCGGGCGGCCGGCCGACGGTGGCCGTCAACGGCGTCTCGGGCGCGATCCCTGATGCACCCGTCAAGATCGACTCGCGCGGCGTTTCCCGAGGTGCGTTAGGGAGCGTTCGCAGTCGAGCGATCGATCGAGGCTGACGCCAACCTTGCTTATGCGCTCAACAGGCACCTGGCGCGGAAGAAACCAGGCCTTCACCTTCCCGGTGGCCGCGTCGACGCTCAAGGCCGGCGAGAATACACTGACCATCTCGGTCGCCAGCGGCTCAACCGCCTCCGACTGGTGGCTCACCCCCAATTTTGTCTTTGACTACGTTCGCTTCCTCTAAGTCAGACGCATCGCGTACCATATCTCTCGTCAGAGGCGGGTTGTCGACGTATCGACTCGCTCGCTCTCGCCTCGGCTCTCTTCGTCCTCCGTTGCGTTTCCCTTGTAGCCTCTCGATGTCAACCTGTGTCTCCTGCCTGCATATATGCCTGCTCACTCTCCAAAGTGCTTCGCTCCTCCGACAAGCGTGCATGCGACCCGAACGGGAGCTAGCGTACGCACAGCGCAGAAGTGCAGGTGCAGTCGGCCGCGTCGGCGGGCTCCGCGGGCAGGCGGCGGCTCCCTCCGACGGGCTCGACTTCAGCTCATCCTGACTGCTCACCGACCCCGACGTTCCCCCTCTCTCCCCTATCATGTCGCCCGCCGCCTCCGACGACCTGCCGCAGTTTAAGGCCGACTGGATTGAACAGGCACTCGAGGCCAAGGCCCTCATCTTCGGCGACTTTACGCTCAAGAGCGGCCGGTGCGTCCTCGTCCGCCTCTGCCTGGCTCGGCCGTCGCCCCCACGAAGGCACGCCGAGCAGGAGCGCCTCGAGCTGTCCAGGGTGGCCTTGCTACCGAGGCTACTTCCAAATTAGAGACTCGACCGCCTGACTGACCTCGACGCGTCCCCCTTCACCGACGGCCCTCAGCCAGTCGCCATACTTCTTCAACGCCGGCCTCCTTTACTCTGGCCCGCTGCTGTCGTCGACGGCTCAGTCGTACGCCTCGTCGCTCATTTCGTCGTCGATCGCGACCGACTTCGACGTCCTCTTTGGCCCGGCCTACAAAGGCATCCCGCTCGCCGCCGTCACCTGCCTTGCGCTGAGCGAGCGCCACGGCTGCCACAAGGACTACTGCTACAACCGAAAGGAGAAGAAGGACCATGGCGAGGGCGGCAACATGGTCGGAGCCAGCATGGAGGGCCGCAAGGTCGTCATGATCGACGACGTCCTCACGAGTGGCGTGCGTGCAAGTTTTACCGTCGGAGGCGGAGGCTCGGCGTGTCGGCTCGCTCTCGTCGAGCTCGTGCAGCTCGACCAGGCGCAGCAGCGAGCGGAGGCCGGCCCAGCCGACTCTATTCTAGACGGCTACGACTGACCCTTGCCTTGCCCCCGCCCCTTGCGATGGCTACAGAAGGCGATCCGGGAGGCGATCGCACTCCTTCCGTCGTCGGCCCAGCTCGTCGGTTGCATCATCCTTGTCGACCGCCAGGAGCGGGGCGCCAACTCGGCTAAGTCGACCGTTATGGAGCTCTCGGAGGAGTACGGCGTCCCGGTCGTGCCGATCGTCGGCCTCAACGACATCATCCTCTGGATGGAGAAGAAGGGCGGCGCATACGCCGAGCAGCTCGAGAAGATGAAGGCCTACCGGGCCCAGTGGGGCGTCACCTCGCTCTAAAGCCTCGCCGCGGCAATTTGTATCTTCATCTTTAGAGAAACCTGCTCACCTGTGCAGGCTCGTCTCGGGGAGTGGTTGCTCGCATCGACGATATGGTGGATGGGTGCGTCAGTTGAGACGGGCGCAGCGAAGAGCAGGAACATCGTGTGCGTCGACAGACTGTCGCGCCAGGCCGTGCCCGGTCACCCAGCGCAACCTCGGTTCGAGAGCTCAGCCCCGACGCTCGTGGGCCGACTTGAGGCGGTCTCCAGCCAGCCTGCGTCCAACGCGGCGCGCAGCGAAAAGCGAGTACGAGCGCACCCGACCTGCCGCCCAAAGACTCTCCTCGCAGATTGCATGTTGCTGCTCCTTCCACTCGCGTCGGTCTCGCTGCCAGTCAACAGCGTCGCTCCCCGGCGCAACCGACCGGATGCAGGATCATCGATCACCTGACTGCAGCTTCCCGCCTGACCCATCGTCGACCAGCTACAGACCATCATCGAGAATCGTCCATGAAGGCTCCAATCACTGGACGTATTCGGCCACCTCGAGAAGGCCGGCAAGGGTCACCTTGGAGATGCTCTTGACCTGATCGAGGTCGTAGCCGGCCCGCCGACTGACGTCGCCCGTGTTGTGATACATGGGGTCGATGATGCCGCCGTTGCGCTCAAACATCTGGGTCGAAGGGAAGCCAAAGGCGTTGCTCGACTGGTGGTCGGAGCAGCAGGCGGCCGTCGTGCCGACGACGAGCTCGGGCGAGTAGATGCCGGCCAGCTTGGTGAGGAGGGCGGCCGCCGCGGGCGAGCCGATCCTGCAGGAGCAACGACAGCGGCTGGCGTCAGTTGCACTGAAGGGGAGCAGCAAATGGGACGTAGGGGACATACGACTCGGGGAATCCGAGCTGGAGGGTCTCATTTTCATCTCGGTAGGCGAGCATGTCGCTCTGGACGTGCAGGAGGACGGTCGCCTTCTCCTCATGGAGGCGCTTGAAGTAGGCGTGCGAGCCTAGCAGGCCCTGCTCCTCGCCGGCAAAGAAAGCGAGCGTCGCCTAATGTCCCGGCGAGTGCATTGGTTAGGCTACCTGCGCGGCGGCGGGCATGCTATCAGGCGAAAGACGCACCTGGTGCTTGAAGCCAGTGATGTTGGACGCCTTGATCGACCGAGCGATCGCGAGAACGGAACCCGAGCCCGAGCCGTCGTCGTCACCGCCAGGCGCGCGAGTCGAGCCGAAAGAGCCGCGGGACTGCGGGACCAGCGGCGACAGCGGAAGTGCACAAGTCGTCAGCAACCCTGTTCGAGGGGTCGAGAATTGGCAGCAGGCAGGAAGCGCACGTCGTAGTGGCCGCTGATGATAACGCGCTTGACGTCCTTCTCTTCCTCGCGGCCGCCGAGGAATGGGTAGTGGCAGATGACGTTGGGAGCGAAGCCGGCGAGGAAGGGCTCGAGGGTGCAGCTGGCGCCGGTCGACTCGACCTGCTCCTTGAGGTAGTGGGCGGCAACGACGGCGCCGGTCGAGAATGAGTGACGCGAGAGGATCGGGCCTAAGACGAGGCAGGACCGCGCGGAGGCGCACAATCAGCGAGGCGAGCGAGCCTGCGAGGGGGGGCGGATTAGAGTACGCACTCTCCGGGGCCTCGCCCGTTAGCCAGGCGATATCCTTCTCAAGCTGCTTGATTGAGAGCGACTGGACGATCTCGTCGATCTTGGGCGAGAACTTGACGTGCCGGGTGCTGAGACACAGGGCGGAGGGACGTCAGCAGAGTGAGAGCGGCTGTCAGCCATCGACAGGGGACGCGGACGCACATCGTCTCAAGGTAGTCGGTGCGCTCTTTGGGAACGCCCTCGAGCTCGGCCGGGTAGCCCTCGTGCGGAAGGGCGACCGGGACGAGGAAAGACGGGAGGAAAAGGTCAAGGACCGGCAGGAGTGCGGGCGAGACGTTGGCCATGACGGCCGTCGTCGTCGAGGCCTCGCCGGTGAGCGACGCCAGGATCTCGAGCGCCATCTCGCCCGCGGGACCGGCGCCAGCTCTGACTCCGATTGGCGACTGGCCGGCACTCTGATCGGTTGCGTAGGTCGAGCCGTCGACGAAAGACTGCTGGTAGGCCTCGATTCTAGGCGACAGGCTGTCGAGCTCCTTGAAGGCGCGAGCGACGACGTCGTCGGCGAGACCCTCGACGCCGGCGAGGCCGATCCAGACGAGGACAGCGTCCTCCGGCCGTCGGATAGTCTCAGCTTCTTGACGGCTGGCGTCGTCGACCGAGTAGACATAGACTGCGTCCTTGGCCGAGCCGCCGTAGACGCCGCGAAAGGTCGCCCGGGTTGCGTCGACGGGGTCGAGAGCCGAGCTTCGAAAGTGGAGGCCCTGGGCGAGCGGCTCGCGCGCGCTGGTTGCAGCGACCGAGGGCGAAGGTGCGGCAAGTGACAGCGGCAGCAGGGCCGCGGCCCAGCAGATCGTCTGTGCAAGCATGGACAAAAGGTCAGGTCGATGGGAAAGCGGCCAAGGGGGATGGGGCGAGATGGGGTTGAGGCCAAGGCGAGGCGAGGGGCGGCTCGACGCAAGCACACGCGGCGCCGGCGAGCGCCGATGGGAATCGCGGAAGCAAAATCTGCTTCCGATTCCCTCCGCCCGCGACGACGACGACGACGACGACGGAGGCGAGATGGTGCAGCGACCCAGTCGACGACGACAACGACCCGCCATCCGATCCGCCGACGTTTCTCCCTCCGGTATGACCTTTGCAGCGATGCCCTCAGCCTCAGGTTCGAGCCTGCCGCTGTCGCTAGCTGAGCTCAATAACCTCAAGCACGCCGTCATCGGCAACCCGGTGCGCAAGGCCGCCGTCCTCGCCGACGACGCGCTCGTTCAACGGTGCGCAACCCCCCCCCCCCTTCGCTGTCGGAGCCCGCTGTCGGCCTGCTTTGATGTTGATACATCACTGAGCCTACGCAGGATTGTCGCTCACTGCCGAGCAGAAGCAAATGAGGGCTCGGATGGGCGAGCCCGGCGCATCGAGGCCGTCATCGTCGTCGGCTCGCTTTCACACGGTCAGGCCGCATACCTCCTCGTCATCGACGCTTGATTGGGCGACAAACAGTTTCAGAACTGACACTGCAGCATTTAACCTGTCAGCTGGCAAGCAGGCCATGCCAACACTCCTTACTCTGCCCGGCGTGCTGCCAAATCTCCTCTCGTCGCTGCGAGCGGCACTGCCCGCAGCCGGCCCATCACCGGCGCAGTCAACGACCAGCCAGGTTGACCTCAAGGGCCTGACCGCCGTCCTTCAGAGTTTAGCCAACGCTGTCGGGGCTATGCATCAATTCGTCTCAGGTGGGCGCTGGGGTTCCGGCCTCACCGAGGACGACCCGACGGGCGGCCATAACGCGGAGAGCGCAGAGATCCGGGTCGAGTGGCGCGGAGCGATCGCCCGCCAGGTCCACGGCTTCCTACAGGTGCGTCACTCACTCTGCTGCTGACCTGCTCCCTGTTGATCCTGCCTGTGAGTGTTAAGTCTTATGCCCAACCTACCTGCACAACAGGACGATGCAGCGACAGACCTCCTTGCGCTGCTTCCAGCTTCGCCCGCGCCTGACGGCCCGACGGAGGACGGCGCCGGCCACGCCCCGTCGTACGACTTGCCGGCAAGAGCACTCGTCCCTCTCCTCCGGCTCCTCCACGACCTTGCTTCCTTTGCGCCGAGCACGAAGGAGGCGCTTCTGGCAGCCCCCAGACCGAGCCGAAGCCTCAAGGGCAAAGAGCGGGCGGCCCACAAGAGCAGTGTCATGGAGGTCGACGAGCCCAACTCGCGGTGGCAGGATCCATGGGCGTTCGGTCGCATCAAAGCCATCCTGGATGCTTCCCTCGTCCCGGTTAAGGGTGCCAAAGGCGACCAAGCCAAGGTCGGGCGCCAAGGTCGACTGTCGGTGCTCCTGCGGCTTGAAGTGCTGACCGTATCGCGAAACTCTTTGCAGGTTCTGCGGGCTGCGCTCAAGCTCGTCGCCGTTCTAAAACCAGAGCACCTATCGACAGAAACGGCCATTGGCGACTTGGCGCAAGCTTGTCTCGCGCATCCGGACGAGGGCGTCCGCTTCGGGGCTGCCTACGCGTCCGTCCTTGACGCATCTGATTCACGCAGCATCGCCCTAATTCTCACGCGCCCCTTTCGACGAGCAGGTTCTCAAGCATGCCCTCGACTAAATCGACCAGCGGAGGGATGCCTCCTTCGGCTGAGGACTTTGCCAAATTCTTCACCGCTCTCCTTGGCCTCTGGGCAAATATCACCCTGCCGGCGACCGTGCTCACGTTGACGGCTGCAGCATCGGCGAAGCCGGCCGAGCCGCCGGAAGTTTCGAGCATTACGGCCCTGACAGAAGATCAAATCCGAGCCGTCTTCCTGCTAGGTGCGTGCGCTTTCTCGGACGAGCTGTTGCGTCCTCGCCTGGAGCGCTGACCGACCGTCTCTTACTGTCTCAGCCCATGCTGTCCAAGGTAACGTTGAGGCCCACGCGCTCATGGTCGAAGTGGGCGTCCTGCGCCGGCTCGGCGAGCTTCTCTCGCTCGGCTCCGGCGACAACGTAGAGTGGCGCGAGACGCATGAGTTGCGCGCCGACGCAGGGCCTGATTCAAAGGCCGACGCCTTTAATGAGCTCGAGCTCGGCGAGGAGGACCGCGAGGGCCATGCACGGCTCCGCGAGGGTCTTCTCTTAACGTTTGCAGCCGTCGCGCTCTCGTCGACCCAGCACCACACGGCCATCCTACTTATCCCGGCCCTGATCCGGTCAACGCTCGCCTCGCTCGGTCATCCGACGGCGGCCGTCCGGGCAGCGGCATGTCAGCTCGTCCGAGGGCTCTCGCGCAACGTCGGCGTCCTGCGCGAGACGCTCGTCGACTCGGGCGTCGGACAGAGACTGGTCGCTGTGCTGCAAGGCTCATATGACGTCGACGGCCAGGAGCGGGACGCGGTTCTCGCCGGAGCACTGGCGTCGGCCGCGAACCTTCTACTCGAGCTCAGTCCGATGAAAGAGGTGCGCCCTGTTCCGACTGGCCGTAGCGTGTAAGGACGACGCGGTACATCTGTCCTGACCGACCCACCTCGGCCCGCCCTGCCTGCATCGCTGTCCAGACTTTGGTCCAAGCAGACATCCTGCCGTGTATCTTCCGATACGCTCAGAAGCCCTTCCCGGCCGACGTCCGGCTGAACGCACTTTGGTCGCTCAAGGCACGGCCCTCCAGAGACCTCGGCCCGCCCTCATTTGCTATCTGCTGATCTTGGATCTCTTCGCTTTTAGAACTTTGCGTACCGCGCCAGTCCGCGCCATAGGCTCATCTTGCTGGAGAGCCTCCCGACCCTGAGGTGCGCTCCGTCGACCCCGTCTCTCTTCGAACGTCCGCAGCTGCTAAGTTACCTCCTGCCCAAAGCCTCGCGGACGTCGACTGGACGTGCGACACCGGATCGGAGGAGGTCAAGGAGGTCGCGAATCTACTCAGCAATATCTTCATCGGCGCCGATCCGACGGTTAAGCGGACGGCCCAGTACATTCTGGACTCGGAATTGGTCGAATCGTTCCTCGCGAGCACGACGGCGGCAAAGCCCGCGACCGATGCCTCTCGGGTCGCGTTCACAGAGGTCAGCCTGAAGCGGCGACGTCTTGCGCCTCCTCCGCGGGTTGCTGACACGACAACCGACGGCGCAGGTCTGCACTCTACTCCGCATCCTCCATGCGGCTCAGCTACCACAGGCAGGCGAGCCGACGGACCCGATGCGCGCCCATCGGCTGCTGCGCTTTGCGGCCCGTGCCTTCGTCAGTTATCTTCAGCATCTTCGCAGTGCCCGGGCCAACTGTGGTGCTGACGCGCCCGGCCGCCCTTGTCTCAATGGTACGCTAGGAACACGGCGTGCCGGGGACGCAGCTGCAGCTGGCTCGCCTAATCGGCACGATAATCGAAGAGCTGTGGCGGGCCGGTCAGTCCTCCTCATCGCACGCCGGCTGGCTTCCGTCTGGCACTCTGACGCTCACCATGGAGGACCCTCTTGGCGGCACTCGCAGATGCATTGCAAAACTCTCGACTCGGCGCGGATTCCGACACCCGCGCCTTGCTCAAGACCATATGCGCGCGCCGGCCAGCCGACGACGGTGGAGCAGATCACTCGACTGCAGACCTCGTCGAGGCGCTGGCCTGGATTGCGGCTCGCGTCGCGGCGTCAGACGTCGGTAGCGGCCGTTCATGACGGCCAGGGCAGATTTATGTCGTCTTTCTACGACTAGTCGGCCTCTCTCAGGACCCTTGTGTGCGCTGCTTAGGCTTCCTGAGCACTGCCGACCAAGAGTAAGTGGCGTCGTCAATACTCTTTCTCGGCAGGCCGAAAGGGCGAGGCCACGCGCGCGCTCGCCGAGGGCGCCTTCCGCGCACTCTGCCGGCTCCCGACCTCGACCAGCCCTTCGTGGTAGCATCTCAACCTCCTCCTCGCACCTTTCCTCCATCAACTTGACAGCACAGACCTTGGGTCTACTCTAAAGCCAGCCGAACAAAGAGAAGCCTCAACAAGTTTGAGCCGGCGAGCTCCCTTCCCGAGACCCGGGAATTACCCCCCCCCCCTCCTCCCACCGACGCGGCCATCACACGAGCTCGATCCGAGGCCTCGACGACCCGGCATGGACTCCTCGCATAGGCTACTCGGCCAACAGTATGCCGGTCTCGAGTCGTCCGGTCCGTCTCCGTGGGAGGAGAGCCTCCCCTACGACCCGGCCCACATAGGTCACCACCTGGCGATCCTCGCCGTCGAGCAGTGCGTCCCTTGTCCCCTCCTCCTTTCGGCTGTCGCTTTCGGCCATCACCGGAGGCTTCTGCTCGGCCACTGACCATGAAAGCCTCTCGCCTTGTGCTCTTGCTTTGGCTTTGCAGCTCCGACACCTTCACGCCGGCGACGCTGGTCGACCTGAACTACCTCCTCTACACGACGCTCCGGCGGGCGGCGCCGTCGACCTTCCCCTCGTCGTCATCGCTGCCTTACCAAGGCGGCAATGAGTGGGCGACGTTCAAGCTCAGTGATCTGCAGCGCGCCGCCCAACGCCGTGACGCCAAAGGCAAGGGCAAGGAGCGGGCTGCCGACGAACCAGCCCGACCGTCGGCCGACGAGCGCGAGCGCGAGAAGATGGGCTGGCGCGCCGACCGGTGCGAGCGCGCGTTCGAGCGAGGCGACCTCATCTACCGCATCAAGTCGGTCCCTTCAGCGCTCGAAGCTTGCCAGCTACTGCTGCCGTCCGCGTCGATGCTGACCCTGGCTGCTTGCCCTACCTTACTCAGGGACGTCACCTCGACCGACTCGCTCGCGCTGCTGTGCCAGCCGTGCTTCCTCCGGTCGCCCTACACGGAGGCCAAGTCGCTTCAGCTCAAGATCGCGACCGGCACCGGCGACTTTTGCTCCTGCGGTGACACCGAGATCTGGGGCTCACAAGCAGCCGGTGTTAGTCCAGGCTGCGGGTTTCACGAGCCCGTCGTGTTCGACTCAACCAAAGGCTCGGACGACGAGCTGCTCGACGTCGAGGGCGAGCGCGAGGAGCGCCAGCTGCGGACGCTGCTCGGTGAGCTGCTCGACTATGTCCTCGTCACGCTGGCCTCGACGCCGGCCGAGCCGAGCTTGCCGACAGCCTCGTCGCGGATCGCATACCTGCCGCGGATCCCGCTGTCGGACCTCCATCCAACAGAGGTGGCGTCGCGTGCGCACCAGACGGCGCAGTTTATCGGCACGCCGCTTGACCCCATCCCGGTCTACCCAGATCTCTACGCCGTCGTTCTCTGGAACGACGAGAAGCACACCAGAGAGGACGTTGCCGTCCAGCTCGGTGACGCCGTCGGCTGGCCCGAGAGCCGCGGCTTCGAGTGCGCCGAGAACGTCCATCGCGAAGGCCGCGAGACCATCATGGTCAGCCACGACATCAACGCGCTCCTCCACGCGGCTCACACGCTCAGCCAGATCGACCTCGGCGTGACGATGCGGCCGGCCAAGGACAACTTTCATGAGCGCATCTCGTCCTACATCATCAGCTTCCTTCTCGACCTCGCCAGCTGCGACGGCGAGTACTGGCGCCGGCTGCTCTGGGGCGAACTCAGCACGATCGCCAAGCCGCTTGCAAGCGCCCCCGAAAACTTTACTGCGCTCGCGACCCGGGAAGCGACGCGCTTCGAGAAGCTCCTGCTCGACCACACAAAATGGTGGAAGCGACCGCGGGCCGAGTGGGCTATGCTCATGGGCCGGCTCGGCATCAGCACCAACGACGTCCGGCTCGAGATGGGTGCGTCCGCCCGTTGTCCTTGACCTCGAGGTGTTGCTTGCATGGCTGATCCCCCCTTGTTGGGCTCCTTTCCTGCCTAGCCGAGTCGCTGTCGAAACTGTTCCCCGCGCTCATCAACTCGTTCCTCTTCACCGATCGCGAGTCTGACACCTCGACGCTCGCACTGACGTCCAAGCTGTTTCCGATCCCGTCGATCGCGGCCCACATCGTCTGCACGCGCTCGCATCTGTCGACGTACCTGCTCGTGCTCCGGTCGTTCTACACCAACCAGTACACGCACAAACGAATCCTGCTTCCGCCCTCGGCCCACATCCTTCGCGTCGAGCCCGACTCGGAAGCTTTCAAGATGAAGAAGGCCTCGCCGCTGTTTTCGCACCTCAAGGAGCTGCTCGCCGCGCCGGGCGTCCAGCAGTTCATCTCCCGGACGCCGCGCATGATCGAGGAGGTCCTCCGGCTGCTCGCCATCTTCACCGAGATGAATCCGACCAAGCGGGCGGCCGAAAATCATGTCGAGTACGAGTCGGAAGCCTGGATCAAGGCGTTCCAGGTCTCGGGCGACCTCGGCCGGGTCGCCCGACTCTGGAGCCTGTCGTACAGCTGCGGCACGCGCAAGGACCTCTGGTTTACGCTCGCCTCGATCTCCCGCGAGATCTACCGGATGGCGACGCTCGCCGCGCCCGGGCTCGACGCCTCGAAATTTCCCGCTCCTGCCTGGCACACGGTCGCCTTTGGCCGCAGCCAGTGGCGCGTGCTCGCGCTCGACGTCCAAGCGGCGTTCATGAGCTTCCATCACCCGATGCACTGGCTGCTCGCCGGCTGCCTCAAGCTCGTCACGATGATGGAAGGCATGCGAGCCCAGGAGCTGCGCGAGGTCTTGGGCGCCATGCTCGACGGCGCGGCTGCGCTTGAGGACGAGGATCGCATTCGCCAGACGAACGACATGATCCTCGTCATCATGGACGTCCCGCTCAAGGGTACGTGCCCGCTTGGCGATGCCCTTACTCGGATATGTCTTTGCTGACCCACTCACCACCCTTGCACGCAACTTTCACGTCAGTCGCCGTCTACGTCGCCCAGCTCCGGAACGGGCTCTGGGTCCGCAACGGCCAGAGCATGCGCCAGCAGCACCATCACTACCGCGAGCATACGGCGCTCGGCATCCGCGAGGTCGCGTGGGATAACGACGTCTTCCTGCTCCAGGTTGCGCTCTGCACGCTCGACTCTGACACGGTCCTCGCCACCTTCCTCGATCGCTTTGCGCTCACCGACTGGTTCTCGGGCAACATGGACCATCCGGTCTACGCCCATCCGGCGGCGGGCATGGCCGAGGAGTTTCTCCTCCTGCTCATCACCTGCCTGACCGAGCCGGCCCACCTTTGCGCCTGGTCAGAGGAGCGCTTTGTCCGGCGCGAGATCGTCCACGCGCTCGTCCTCGGGACGACGACCTACTCGGACCTCATCAAAAAGCTGCCCGAGCGCGTCAACGAGAGTGTCCACCTGGCGACGACGATCGAGCAGGTTGCCACCTTCCGCCGGCCCGAGACCAATAACGACCTCGGCCTGTACGAGCTCCGGCCCGAGTGCTATGCCGAGGTCGACGCCCTCTTCCACCACTACTCGCGCAACCAGAAGCAGGAAGTCGAAGACCTGCTCGAGCGGCGCTGGCGCAAGGCTCACGGCGCTAAGAAGGAGTACCTGCACGTACCTAAGCCGATGGAGGTCCCGCCAGGCCCGTACGCCGGCCTGCCGCTTGTCTACCGGTCCGAGCTCCTGCCTCACATCGTCCACTCGACGCTCTGGAACCTCGTCCCGCTCCACCGGCTCGCCAACAAGGAGGGCTCGACCGACGGCAAGACGCGCGAGTCGCAAGAGTCGGTCCTCGAGCTCGCCCTCCACCTCGCCATGCTCTGCCTCCAGCAGGAGCCCGAGACGTTTGCCCGCGTCGCCGGCTACGAGGCCTTTGTCCCCGATTGGACGCTCGTCCGGCTCCTTTGCTCGATCGAGGACGAGGAGCTGTTCCGGACGATCAAGCCCCGGGTCGGCTGGTGTCTCGACGCCTGCAAGGCCTTGTGCGAGGCCGAGGTCGTCCGCTGGCGGGTCGTCCCCCCTCCCGTGCCGGCCAAGACCGACTCGGCCGGAGCTGCGCGCAAGAGTAAGGCGGCCTCGCGTCAGGCGGCCATTATGAGCCGCTTCACCAAGGACCAGCAGGCCTTCCTCGAGGCGCATGGCGACGAGGACGACGAGGACGACGACATGGACGTCGGAGGCGCCGAGGCCGACATTGTCTACGGCGCATGCATGGTCTGTCAGGAGGAGTGCACGTCGAGCCTCGCCTGCGGCTGCCTCGCCATGATCCAGCCGTCCAAGCTGCTCCGGCGGGCGCCGCCGGGCCAGTCGTTTACCGTCGACGAGGCTCTTATCCTGCCACCCTCGCTCGACCAAACGATCGACCCGGCCTCGCTTGAAGCGCTGTCGAGCCCGGCCTCGTATCCGCGCAACAGCTTCCGCTTCGGCATGCACACCTCGACCTGCGGCCACCTGATGCACCTCGAATGCTTCGAGGGCTACACCAAGACAACCGAGAACCGGCACCATGCCCAAGCTGCCCGGAACCACCCGGAAAATGTCGCCCGCAAAGAGTTCAACTGCCCGCTCTGCAAGAGCCTCGGCAACGTCCTGCTGCCGATGCAGAACCCGTACGACCGGCCGGCCAAGCCGGTCAAGAGCGACGAGCTCCCGCTCCGCGACTGGCTCCGCTTCATCAACTTTGAGGCCCTGCGCGACGTCCCTGACACCTCGCTCATGTTTACCCACCGGACCGAGACGGGCGAGCTCCCGCCGCTGTACGCCGACGCCGCCCAAACGGTCAACTTCCCCGAGCAGGAGCAGATGCCGCTATTTGAGTCGACCAAGAAGATGCTCGGCGAGCTCTATGCTGTCGTCCGGCCCATCTCGCAGCAGTCGGTCCACCTCCGACCCAAGAGCCTGCCCGAGACGGTCGTCCAGGACCGGCCGGCGCAGGGCATGTATCTGCCCGACGAGCTCGTCGCCTACACGCTCGCTGGGCTTGAGGTGACGCAGCGGGGCCAGGCCTCGCCGGGCGTGTCGGTCGCCGACTCGCTCAACGGGTCGACGAGCCAGCTGCTCAAGTGCCTGCTCGGCTCGCTCCGGCATGCGACGGCCTTTAACCTCGGCGGCGCCCAGGGCCTGACGAGCGCCCGCTACGGGCTCTTTGCGCGCCTCCTGCCTGACTGGTACCGCGACCTGAAGACGAGCAGCGCCCTCCTCCTGCGCGACCCGCTCGGGATCCTCGTCGAGGGCGCGGCCATCGCGTACGAGTACCTCCAGCCGATCCTCATCCTGACGTACTATGCCGAGCTCTGCCGGGCCGTGCTTGGCCTATTGCACCTCGTCCGGAGCTTCCCGGGCCGACCGGCGGCCTGGCTCAAGACAACCGAGGTCGACGCAGCCGAGGCGCGGCTCGTCTTTGGCGACATCCGGCACCTCGTCGGCGGCATGTGCGCCCATTCGCGGATCCTCCAGTTTGAGTTTGCAGAGTACCTTCTCTGCCTGCCGGACGACGTCCTCGCCCGGCTCCTCTACGCCTTTACGCTGCCGTTCCTCCGCCGGGCGGCCATCCTCCACCGGGTCGTCAAGCTCAACTCGACGCCGACGTCGAGCCTGCTTCAGCTGGGCGCGAGCGCCATCAACCAGGACGATGGCGAGGCCGGAGCCAGCCAGGGCGAGTACCGCCGGCTGCTGGCCGCGCTGCACATCCCGAGCCCGGCCGCGACGCTCTCGCCTCCGGCGGGCAAGGAGGCCGAGCCGTTCGCGAGCGCCATCTCGGACACCGTCTCGTCGTACCTCAAGCAGTTTTCCGCGAGCTACGGCCCGCGCTCGCCGCACTCGTCGGTCGAGCTCGAGTACCCTGGCCTCTACCAGCTCGCGCGGCTGCCCTCGAGCCTCGAGGGCGTGTTTGCGACGTACGGCCGGCGCGAGTGCGCCTCGTGCCGGACGATCCCCTCGGCCATGGCCGTCTGCCTCTTCTGCGGCGAGGGCGTCTGCGTCGGCGTCAGCTGCTGCCGCGAGGACGTTTGGGGTGGGGCCGAGGGCCTCGGCGAGTGCAACCTCCACATGCGCAGGTCCGTCCCCCCCCCCCCCCGCCCCCCCGCCGAGCCCTGCCCGACCGGTTTGGGTCTCTCCTTCCTTCGCTTTGTACTGACCCTCCCCTCACCCGGTCCGCTTCTCCTTTCCCCTCATCCTCCTCCTCCTCCTCCTCCTCCTCCTCCTCCTCAGGTGCAACGCCCCGATCGGCATCTTTCTCGACCTGCGCAAATGGCAGGTGCTCTGGCTCTGGGCCGGCACCGGCTCCTGGGGCTCCAACTTCTATCTCGACACTCACGGCGTCCGTCGACCTAGCCCCCCTCCCCCTCAATCCCTCGCTCCTCTCGTCATCCGACTGACCCCCCCCTCTCTTGTTCTCCCCCGGTTTTTGCAGGAGCTCG
>Ga0308160_10001787_pt1 | contig 28375 bp, 24 predicted proteins | sample PhyFR1_FD_201036 | JGI IMG/M metagenome (GOLD analysis project Ga0308160, IMG submission 201036) | Phyllosphere microbial communities from UC Gill Tract Community Farm, Albany, California, United States - DLSLF.R1 | ecosystem: Host-associated > Plants > Phyllosphere > Unclassified | place: USA... | reverse complement strand
TTCTTGCTCATGGTAAACTCCTGATGAGTGTCTATAGTTTACCAAGTTAAAACCTCCTGTTTTCTCAGCACACATCACTTAAATAAAAATATACATTTTAATGAGTTGAGGAATGAAAGGGTCAAATATTAAGAATATGGATAATTGGGCAAAGCTCGAAATGAATATCTGGCTTTGATTCAAAAGCAATTATTCAATTTACTCTTAACTAAAAAAGTAAAAGAACTAGCAGCTAAATTTAAAATCAATGAATCAACTGAAGTTTCAATCCAGATCAGCATAGCCACCGCCCCCTAAATTTTGTAGAATACTCCTTTTATCCCATGGTGCTTTTCAATGACCGCTTGGACAGCTCACGTTACCGTAGCCACCGTTGTCGAAAAAAACGGCAAATTCCTTTTTGTTGAAGAACATACGGAAGGCGTAACCCATACCGTGTTTAATCAGCCTGCAGGTCATGTTGAAGCTGGCGAAACCATCATTGAGGCCGCCATTCGCGAAACCATGGAAGAAACCGGGCATGATGTCGAAATCGAATCTTTGCTTGGCATCTACACCTATACCCCTCCAATGTTCCCCGACCGCACTTACTATCGTTTTTGCTTCTTGGCGCGTGATGTCCAATATCATCCGGATGCCAAGCTCGATACAGGTATTATCGGTGCAGTCTGGATGACCTTGGATGAGTTAAAAGAATCTGCACGAGCACGTAGTCCCTTAGTGATTAAAGCCGTGGAAGATGCTTTATCTGGTCAAAAATATCCTTTATCGCTCATTTACGAGCACCAAAATTCTCCCTTAATTTCAACTTTGGATGCTTAATCCTATGCAACAACGTGTCATCGTCGGTATGTCTGGTGGTGTAGATTCTTCTGTTTCTGCAGCGCTTCTTCTTCAACAAGGATATCAGGTTGAAGGACTTTTCATGAAAAACTGGGAAGAAGATGACGGCACGGAATATTGCACGGCGATGGAAGACCTTGCAGATGCGCAAGCCGTTTGCGACAAGATTGGCATCAAACTGCATACCGCCAACTTTGCCATGGAATATTGGGATCGTGTATTCGAGCACTTCCTGGCTGAATATGCTGCCGGTCGTACCCCAAATCCGGATATCTTGTGCAATAAAGAAATCAAATTCCGTGCTTTCATCGACCATGCCATGAACTTGGGTGCAGACTTTATTGCCACCGGTCATTATTGCCGTCGCGGTAAAACCCTGACCAACTCGCGCGGTGAAGAATACGCACCTTTGTTACGCGGCTTTGACCAAAACAAGGATCAAACTTATTTCTTGCATGCAGTACATGGTCGTGAAATTAACAAGACCTTGTTCCCTGTGGGCGAAATTGAAAAACCGGAAGTTCGTCGTATTGCAGAAGAGCTGGGTCTTGCAACCGCCAAGAAAAAAGATTCAACCGGCATTTGCTTTATTGGCGAACGTCGTTTTAATGACTTCTTGAAACAGTATTTGCCTGCCCAAGCGGGAAAAATTTACCTAGATACAGGTAAAGAGGTTGGTGAACATCACGGCTTAATGTACTATACGCTCGGTCAACGTGGCGGCATCGGTTTGGGTGGTCTTAAAGGCGAATCTGAAGGTGCATGGTTTGTTCTTTATAAAGATATTGAAAACAACCGCCTGGTCATTGGTCAGGGTCATGAACATCCACTGATGCAAAGTACTATACTTTGGAGTGAAGCGATTGACTGGGTAGCAGGTGAACAAGAAATTCCAGAGACGGGTTTCCGTTGCACTGCGAAAACGCGTTATCGCCAACCCGATCAAGACTGTGTGATTTATAAAGATGCCGATATGCCAAATGGTGTACGTGTTGAATTTGACGAACCGCAACGTGCGGTGACTCCAGGACAAAGTGTAGTGTTCTACGCAGATGAAGTTTGTTTAGGTGGCGGTGTGATTCATCATACCAATGCACCAAAACCTGATTTTATTTAAAAGGAAGCGATAGGCATGGCTGAGTTACCCTTTCAACAGCCTCAAACTTTGAATATACGCCAAAACCGTGCTTTGGCGTTGGCAGCTGTGTTTCAATCGACACAGCTGACCCATATGACCGCCATGTCGGGACAGCAGAGTATTGGTGAAAGCGGCAGTTTCTATTTAGAACAACTCATCAAAGCCAGCCTGAACATCCGCCCTACCGCCAATGAATCCTGCCAAACCCTAGATTTTTTTAATCAGCTTGCTGATATTTCCCTCGGTTTAAAAACCTTAGAAAATAGTATTAACCAACCCTTTAACACCTCCCCCAAATCTCGTTTACCCAAACTCTCTAGCGCCAAGTTGCCAATGAGCTATGCCATGGCCCTGTTACAGTTAGAGAAGAAAGTTTATAGCAATCCAAAATTCGTTGAAATTATTGAAAAATCCCAACAAAAAATATTAAAGCAACTTTCATTTTTTGATAATAATTATCTGCATCCCAGTATTATTGCCAACCTAGCCCAAACCTATATTGAAACTGCGGGACAAATTAATCCGCGCATTATGGTCAAAGGCAATGCCCAAGCGTTTAAAGATACTTCTCATACCAATCGTATTCGCGCTTCCCTGTTTACCGGCCTGCAACTGGCGCACTTATGGCGTCAGATGGGCGGCAGTTCATGGGGTATGATTTTCAGTAAGCGTAAGCTGCTCCAAGATATTCAAGATCTTGCCCGTTTACAGTATCAGGTGGTTTAACTGATGCTGTGCGGGCTTTGTTTTACGTTTAATTCCAATGTTTAAGGAATCGCTATGAACGCTTTAACCGCACTTTCTCCATTAGATGGACGCTACGCGAGCAAATGTGATGCTCTACGTCCTTTCCTCTCTGAGTTTGGTTTAATCCATGCTCGTGTGACTGTTGAAGTGCGCTGGTTACAAGCGCTTGCAAACCGTCCTGAAATCACTGAAGTTCCAGCTTTTTCAGCAGCAACCAATGCTGCTTTAGATGCAATTGTGACTGATTTCTCTGAAGATGATGCAAACCGCATTAAAGAAATTGAACGTACCACCAACCACGATGTAAAAGCGGTTGAATACTTTCTTAAAGAAAAAATTGCCCACATTGATGAATTGAAAGATGCCGGTGAATTCATTCACTTTGCATGTACTTCTGAAGACATCAACAACCTGTCTCACGCTCTTATGTTAAAAAACGGGCGTGATGTTCTGGTTGCTTCAATGCAAAGCATCATCGATGCAATTGCAGCTTTGGCTGAAACACATGCTGAACAACCAATGTTGTCTCGTACGCATGGTCAAACTGCAAGTCCTACGACTTTGGGTAAAGAAATGGCAAACGTGGCTTACCGCCTTGCACGCCAAATCAAACAATTTAACAATGTTGAATTGCTGGGTAAAATCAATGGTGCTGTAGGTAACTACAATGCACATTATTCAGCATATCCGGACATTAACTGGCCTGCTCATTCACAAGCTTTTGTTGAATCTTTAGGTTTAGCGTTTAACCCGTACACCACTCAAATTGAACCGCATGATTACATGGCGGAACTTTTTGATGCGCTTCGTCGTTTCAATACCATCTTGATCGACTTTAACCGTGACGTTTGGGGTTATATCTCTTTAGGTTTCTTCAAACAACGTTTGAAAGAAGGCGAAGTGGGTTCTTCAACCATGCCACACAAAGTTAACCCGATTGACTTCGAAAACTCTGAAGGTAACTTAGGTCTTGCCAATGCGGTATTGGCTCACTTGGGTGAAAAGCTTCCAGTATCTCGCTGGCAGCGTGACTTAACTGACTCTACTGTTCTTCGTAACATGGGTGTTGGTTTTGCGCAAAGCCTGATTGCTTTTGAAGCTTGCTCAAAAGGTATTGGCAAATTAGAGCTTAACGCTGCACGTATTGCTGAAGATTTAGACCATGCTCAGGAAGTATTGGCTGAACCAATTCAAACAGTTATGCGTCGTTACAACGTAGAAAAACCATACGAAAAATTAAAAGCTCTGACTCGTGGTCAAGCAATGACTCGCGAAATGATGGTGAATTTCGTTAATGGTAATGAACTTGAAGCTGTTCCTGCTGCGGATCGTGCACGTCTTGCGACAATGACACCTGCAACCTATACCGGTAATGCAGCTGAGCAAGCTAAACAAATCAAAGATTTAATTGCTAAAATCTAATTAAACTTTGGTTGGAAAAAGCGAAGCTTCGGCTTCGCTTTTTTATTATAATTCCAATACTTTATAGTCGAAAACAATAAGATGATTGAATACCAGCTCACCTTAAAACACTGGCTTGGTTTAGGTTTTTTAACCCTTGCCATTGTGATTGCAAGTATTCAACCGCTAGAATTATTCTCTTATGTACTGCATCAGGCCGGTACAGCATTCATGCTGCTTGTCCTGTTGATTTGTTTAAAAAAAATCGGACTGACTTATTTCAGTTTTGCTTTATATCTCTTGTTTTTACTGATTCATATTATCGGTGCGCATTATCTTTATTCTTATGTGCCCTATAACGAATGGATAAAACAATTATTCAATTTTGATCTGAACCAAGCTATGGGCTGGACACGCAATATGTACGATCGTCTGGTGCATATTGCTTTTGGCTTGTTGCTTTATCCTTTTTTCTACCGCTTATTGCAGGTTTGGCTGCCGACATTGAAACCGAGCGTACTTTTTCTATTGGTCATTCAATTTGTCATCAGCACAAGTCTTGTCTATGAATGGATTGAATGGTGGATTGCGATTGGTCTATCCCCAGAGGAAGCAGAAAATTATAATGGCCAGCAAGGTGATATCTGGGATGCGCATAAAGATATTTTACTGGCCACCATTGGCGCGATCATGACCGGTATGGTCTGCCTATTTAAAACTCCCAAACATAACTAATAATTAAATAGTGAAACTTCTATATTGCTTTTTTTATTGCTGAATCGAGGTCGGTTCAATCCATTTCAAAATGGTCGATTCAGCTAATTGTGAATTAAGTTTGCGATCATGAAACTCAAAGCAAAGGTAATCGCCTTTATGCTTAGGTGCCAAGCTTTCATCAAAGCGGAAATGGCGAAAATATTTGGAATCATCAAGCTGTAAAGTGATGCGCTCAAACGTCTTCCCCCTGCTATAACGCCCGCCTTTAGAATATTGTTTATAGTACTGCACTGTGCCACAAGCAGTTGACACGGTTATCGGCTTATCATTATTTAAATACAGTCCATAACCAAAAATTAAAAATCCAGGCAGCATCAGTAAAAATGGCGTACCCGCTTTCCAATCATCTGGCTTAACCTGAGGAACAATGTAAAGAATGGCATAGGCAGGCAATCCGACCATGCACATTAGCCCCAAAACAGTAAGAAACGTCGCCATTTTATATATGAGCAATCAAACAATTATGAATATCAGGTTAGCATAAGTGACTAATATAGCGACAAAAAAAAGCACACCGAAGTGTGCTTTCATACGCATGGGTTTAAAGAATTAAAGTTTTGGATCACGCAGTTGAATGACATTCGCACTCGCTTTTGCCAAAGTTTCTATCACTTTATTCATCACCGCAGGCACCAGGCTATCTACCATTTGAGCTGCCTGTAAACCCAACTTTTCACCCAAAGTTGGTTTACGGCGGGTATCAATCACATATACATCATGCTGTGCCAACAAGCCCAGCAGATATTCATCTGAAGTTTGCAGTTTGTCGACCAGGTTTAATTCAAGCGCATCTTTTCCATACCAATGCTCACCGGTTGCGACTTTTTCAACATTCAGTTGTGGACGGTATTTTTCAACAAAGTGCTTAAACAACTCATGGGTTTGCTGCAACTCTTCTTCGAATTTGGCTTTACCTTCAGCGGTATTTTCGCCAAACATGGTTACGGTACGTTTAAACTCACCGGCGGTATAAAGCTCAAAATCGATATGCTTTTCTTTCAATAAACGATTGAAGTTGGGCACTTGCGCAACCACACCAATTGAACCCACCACCGCAAACGGCGCAGAGACAATTTCGTTGGCAATACATGCCATCATATAACCGCCACTGGCTGCGACTTTATCGACACAGATGGTCAGGCTAAAACCGGCATCACGCAGACGTACCAGTTGTGCAGCTGCTAGGCCATAGCCATGCACCATACCACCCGGGCTTTCCAGGCGAACCACCACACGGTCACGCCCTGCTTTTGCCGTCGCTAAAATCAGGGTAATTTCTTCACGTAAACTTTCTACCGCAGATGCAGCGGTATCGCCCTTAAAATCGAGTATATAAATTTTTTGATTATTTTTTTTGCGTAAACGCGCTTCCTTTGAAAGCTGTTGAGTCAATTGCAACAGTTCAAATTTAGATGAGGTGGTTTGCGCAATTTTTTTACGTTGTTCATTTACGCGCGCATTTAAATGGCTGATTCGAATTTCAGCCGGCAATTTGGGGGTATGGAATAACATATAAAATGATTTCTCTAATTGTATGTGCAGTTGTCTTTAACATGAGGTCAAAACATTGAAAATTCAATATGAATTTTATTAATCATCTAATTGCAGAGATGTTTTCCATTTAAGTACTTCATACCTTGAGTCATTTTCTCAGCATAAAAACATATGCCTAAAGAGCATAATGAGATAAAAAATAAAGCTTAAAATGATTGCTAACTGAATACGTTGCATTTCTTGTTGAGACAAAAATATTTGATTTAAAAATTGATGATTAAATAAAAGAAGAGCCTTTCGGCTCTTTTTCACTACCCTCATTTCATTAACCAAAACGACCGGTAATATAAGCTTCTGTCAATTGATGATCTGGCTGGGTAAATACTTTTTCAGTGGCATTCACTTCAATCAAGTCACCTAAGTGAAAGTATGCAGTACGATCCGATACACGCGCAGCCTGTTGCATCGAATGCGTCACAATAGCAATGGTGTATTGGGTTGAAAGCTCTGAAATCAGTTCTTCAATTTTTGCCGTAGCAATTGGATCCAGTGCAGAACATGGTTCATCCATCAAAATCACTTCCGGGCTAACCGCAATAGTACGTGCAATACATAAACGCTGTTGCTGACCACCAGAGAGACCTGTACCCGGTTGGTTTAAACGGTCTTTCACTTCATCCCAAAGACCGGCTTTATGCAGACTATTTTCAACAATTTCTTCAAGGTCATATTTATCACGCGCCAAACCGTGAAGTTTTGGACCGTACGCCACATTGTCAAAAATTGATTTCGGAAAAGGATTGGGTTTCTGGAACACCATCCCGACTTGCGCGCGCAGCAATACCACGTCCAGATTCGGATCATAGATATCCTGATTATCCAGCATGACTTTACCGCTTACCCGGCACGAATCAATGGTGTCATTCATTCGGTTTAAAGTACGCAGGAAAGTAGATTTACCACAACCGGATGGACCAATAAAAGCAATCACCTCATTTTCATAGATATTTAAATCAATACCTTTAATGGCTTCTGCTTCACCATAGTACACATGCACATCCGAAGTGCTTATTTTCACATTGGCTGTTTCTTTTTCTTTTTTAGCCGAAGGACTGGTATCAAATTGAGAAACAAATGCAGTGCCTTGATGTTTTTTATCTACTTCGGGTGAGGTAAATTGTTTCTGATCTTGATTCACGGTTTGATCCTGTTCTAAGGAATTTGTTTTTGACATCGCTGTTACAGTATTCATATATTGCTCCTCTTACCAGCGCACTTCAAACTTCTTGCGTAACCAGATTGCCAGACTATTTAAGCCCACCATCAGTGCAAGTAAGACAATAATTGCAGCAGCGGTACGCCCTTCGAAGAAGTTACGTAATTCATTGCCCTGCCATAAGAAAATCTGTACCGGTAATGCAGTGGATTGATCGAGTGGTGAAGCCGGAACACTCGCAACAAAGGCACTCATACCAATCAGCAGCAGCGGAGCGGTTTCACCTAAGGCTTGTGCTACACCAATAATCGCACCAGTTAAGATTCCCGGTATCGCAAGTGGCAATACATGGTGAAATACCGTTTGTACACGTGAAGCGCCCAAGCCCAATGCCGCCTGACGAATCGATGGTGGCACTGCTTTAAGCGATGCACGGGTGGTAATAATCACGGTTGGCAGTGTCATCAAACTTAAAACCAGACCACCGACCAAGGGTGCAGAAATCGGTAACTGCATCCAGCCAATAAAAATGGCAGCACCAAGCAAACCAAACACAATCGACGGTACGGCTGCAAGGTTATTGATATTCACTTCTACGACATCGGTAATGAAATTTTTCGGTGCAAACTCTTCAAGATAAATGGCAGATGCCACACCAATGGGAATCGAGATAAAAATCACGATCAGCATCATGAACAATGAGCCCATGATTGCACCGGCTAAACCAGACGTTGCCGGAGAACTACGCGAATCTGGATTGGTGAAAATATGAGTATTAAAGCTATTTTCAAGCACACCTTTGGCTTTTAAATCATCAGCCAGTTGGCGAACTTCCGGGCTTAATTGCTGCTGATCATCAGGCAATAATCGATCAATATTCCCTGCCAGCCAGACATCGACATTGGCATCGGCTAGAATATTTAAATCTTTCTTCTGACCAATCAAAGCTGGATCTACGAGCACTAAATCACGTAAACGGTATGTTTCTGAACTGGTATATAAACTTCCGATCTCATCACGTTTGGACGCAATACTTGGGTCCTTTGCAATTAATCCATTCACGATTAAAGCATCCCAGTCGACCATCCCCATTTCAGTTTGCCAGGCGATATAGCGTTCCTGAAAATGGGCCGGAGATTCGCCCTCTTTTTTCGCAGGCTTCGCGCCAGCATTAATAATCGTCGGGTCGAAATAGACTGGAACTGTCATACTGGTTTGCCAAAATGCCGGTAAACCCTTTGCCAGAATACTTCCGAATAGCAGGACCACAAAGAACAGACCGGTAATCACTGCAGAGAAGCCAAATATACGAAACATTTTTTCTTTGCGATGACGCTTGGCTAAAGTATTACGAATCCTTTGTTTGCGTTTTTCGCGTAATTCAGCAGCAACGCGTGGATCACGTGCCTGATCCATGGAAGATGTATTAGAAGTACTCATTCATATTGCTCGCGATATTTACGCACGATAAACAGTGCAACAATGTTCAAGCCTAAAGTAATCACAAACAAGGTTAATCCCAAAGCAAATGCTACCAGTGCTTGCGGGCTGGCAAAGTCGGTATCCCCTGTGAGTTGATTGACGATAGTAATGGTCACGGTTGAAATCGCTTCCAGCGGATTGGCATGCAGTAAGGGACTATTCCCTGCGGCCAGAACCACGATCATGGTTTCACCAATGGCACGAGATGCCGCAAGTAAAAATGCGCCAATAATGCCCGGCAAGGCTGCAGGCAACACCACCTGACGAATGGTTTCAGACTTGGTTGCACCGAGTCCTAAAGAGCCATCACGTAGCGAGCGAGGCACTTGGGTAATAATGTCATCTGATAGTGAAGAGACAAACGGGATAATCATAATCCCCATCACGAAACCTGCGGTTAAGGCACTGGTGGCATTAATTTCTAGCCCAACACTTGCTCCAAGCATTTTAAAGAATGGGCCAATAATCATCAGTGCAAAAACACCATAAACGATGGTCGGAATTCCCGCTAAAACTTCAATTGCCGGTTTTGCCCAAGAGCGAAAACCAGAGGATGCGTATTCAGCCAAATAGATCGCAATCATCAAACCGACGGGTACTGCGACCAATAAAGCGATACCACTGACCATCAGCGTGCCCCACAGCAGAGGCAGCAAGCCATAACTTCCTTCGGCATTTCCCGAGGTACTAAAACCGGGGTTCCATTCAGTTCCGAAGAAGAAATCGAGTGGACTGACAAAGTGAAAGAAACGCATGGCTTCACTAAACATCGACATCACAATACCGATGGTGGTTAAAATAGCCACACCGGAACATAAGGCTAAAGCGACATTAATGGTTTTTTCGACCTGATTACGTGCGCGAAATTGTTGGGCGACACGTTTTTTTGCCAAAAGCAGACCCGCTAAAGCGGCACAGATCACCACTGCCAATTTAGCAAAAGAACTAATCGTTTCAATTCTGGATAACTGTTGTGCTGCTGCAATTTCATAGGCTGCGGCTTGGTCACTCACGCCAAAGCCAGAGGCAATCGCCTGAACACGGTCAATCACTACTTCCATGCCAGATCGATCTAATGTTGCTGCAATATTTGCAGGTACATTATCTAAAATCACATGTCGTAAAATATTCGGTTCGACAATATTCCAAACCAGTAAAATTAAAAAAGCAGGGATACCACACCATAAAGCCACCAACGCACCGTAATATCCAGGACGAGAGTGCAACTTCGCAGAGTTATTTCCCTTACCTGCCAGGCTACGGCTTTTAGATAACCCGATTTGATAGGCTACGGCAATCAATGCCAATAACACACCTATGAGTAGCAGATTCATGTATTCTCCGGCATTTTTTCAATTTTCATGCTTTGAAAAAACCTTGTCTTTGCAAAAAAGCTGATGCTAGAAATGATCTAGCACCAGCTCGTTCATCCTAATTACTTAACCGCTTTACCAGCTTTCAAAGCTGCAAGAGTGTTTGCACGTTCTTTATCAGACATTGAAATCAAACCCGCTTTTTCCAGCTTAGAACCTTTACCAGAAACTTTCTTACTTAAGAAGTATTCAGAATATTGTTGTAAGCCTTTGATTGATTTAAGGTGCTCACCTTTCACGTAGAAGTACAATGGACGTGATACTGGGTAAGAACCATTCAGAATCGTTTTTTCTGATGGCACAACATTGTTGACTGTCGCTACACGTAATTTGTCACGGTTTTGATCATAGAAACCTAGACCAAATACACCTACCGCACTTGGAGAAGTTTTTAAACGTGCCAGTGTTTCAGTATAGTCGCCTGCAATTTCAATCACTTTGCCATCTTTACGGAAAGTAGAACATGCTTTCTTCTGTGCATCTTTATCTAAATTTTTGAAATATGCGTAAGATTCACAACCTGCTTCAACCATTTTTTCCTGGAACACTTCACGTGTACCGTGGTTAGATGCTGGAATGACTAAAGTAATTGGTTCATTTGGAAGTGATTTGTCAATTTGGTTCCAACGTGTATACGGGTTTGCAACCAATTTACCATTCGAAGGTAATTCTGCTGCAAGCGCTGCAAATACATGTTGAGGACGTAATTTATAAGACGCTTTTTTTGAGTTAGACGCAAATACAATACCGTCATAACCCACTTTAATTTCAATCACCTGATTCACGCCTGCTTTTTTACATGCAGCCATTTCAGAATCTTTAATTTTACGGGATGCATTGGCGATGTCGATGGTATTGTCACCCACACCTTGACAGAATTGCTTCAAACCGCCCGATGTACCACCAGAACCCACAACCGGTGTTTTAAACTGCGGAAAAGTGTTACCAAATTCTTCTGCCACAATACTTGCATAAGGCAGCACAGTTGAAGAACCAGCGATCTGGATGGTGTCACGAGCTGCATTTGCTGTTGTTGTTGCCGCTGCCCCTGAAACTGCTAAAGCAAGTGCGATGTGATTTAAGCGCATTCTTTTCTCTCTTTATTAGTGCAATTTTGAAGTACGCTACTTTTTATAAAGTATTGTACTTTTTCGATCATTGCATTTTGATTTTATAATATGACAAAGAAGTTACAGCTATGTGACGTTTTAATGATAATTGAAATAGCGGTTTTTATATAAAAATAAATTTATAAAAATCAATAAAGAGCATCAAATCTAATCTCATAATTTTTTATTTTTTGATGACTCTCATTGTAATTATTCATTTACTGTGATTAAAAATAATTGCTTATTCTTTAATCATTGATATGGATCTTTGATCATTTCAGTTAATTTAACGCTGATTTATCTTTTTTCATTTCACTTATTTTATTTTCAACATCACCTCTCTGTTCTAATTTTTGCAATCCCAAATCCAGTTAATTGAAATTTCATAGAACGGGCTACTGTTTTATATTCGACTTCAAGATAAAGAAAAAAGATTCGGTTATGAGCAGTAAAACAATTCCAACTTTTAATCCTGATCTACCCGTGCATATGACATTTGAACAACACGACTGGTATTTATTAGCGCAACATTGGTATCCGATTGCCCTTGCCCGTGATATTACAGATCAGCCTTTGGGAACCATGCTGCTAGATATGCCTCTGGTCATTTACAAAATGCAGGATGAACTTATTGTGGCCAAAGATGCCTGTCCACATCGGGGCGTTCCCTTAAGCTTGGGTAAAAATGATGGTCAAGGCGTGGTCTGTCGTTATCATGGTTTACGATTTGGCAGTCAGGGCAAATGCAACCGTATTCCTGCACATCCAGAGCAGAAAATATCGGAACGCTTCAATCTAAAAACCTATGCTGCTGTAGAAAGGTATGGATTAATTTGGTGTTCACTGACTGCAGCAAAAAATGCCGAACCCAGCATTCCAGTCATGCCATTTTGGGAGGATGCTGAATATCAAAAATTGGTTTGCCCGCAGGTAGATATACAATGCTTCGCTGGTCGACAGCTGGAAGGTTTTATCGATGTGGCGCATTTTGCCTGGGTGCATCCAGAGACTTTTGGCGATCCGGATGATGTAGAAGTACCTGACTATACAACGACTGAAACCGATTATGGCTTTTCTGCCGACTATATCAGTGGTGTTGGACGTTATCCGATTGGATCAGATCAACGTGGTCAGCAGGATTTTAAATGGCTCAGACATTTTGAAATTAGTTTGCCCTTTACCGCAACTTTAACCATTCATTTTCCAAATGATGCCAAACAAGTCATTATGAATGCGGCTTCTCCGATGACAGCGCGTTCGACACGGCTATTTGCCCCGATTTGCCGTAATTATGACAAAGACTTACCGGTTGAAGATGCCTATGACTTTAACTTAAAAATTTTTGAGGAAGATCGTTTAATTGTAGAAAATCAGAAGCCTGAATATTTGCCACTGGATTTATCATTAGAAGCACATTTTCCAGCAGATCGCAGTTCGAGTATGTATCGTAAATTATTGAGGAGGATGGGGTTTAGTCCGTTATTTGCAGCTTAGACAAAGAGGTTATTTATAATCAATGAGGACATAGCTGACCTCATTGACTTAAACTAAATATTTTAATTTCGCCTCATGCCTAGTGGGAAATTTCTGCAAAATCAGTTTGACCCTTTTGAAGTGGCATTTGATACTTGATTAAGAAAACACAGTATAATGCGATAATTAAAGGAACACCCAATGCATAAAAATAACCTGTCACGCCATAGCTGGTTAAAACAATCCCGCCAATGGCTGAACCAATAATTGCTCCCATCCGGCCCATACCAATGGCCCATCCCGTCGCTGTCGCTCGAACTTGGGTTGGATATGCGGCAACCACCAAATAATTCAATGCCAGTTGCTGGCCTCCAATACCAAATCCAGCCAAGGCGATCAGTGCAAAAATATAGCCCCATTGCTGAGTTTCGATGAGTAGGCCTAGCCCTATAACCACAGCCAGTCCTGTGAACAGCATAAAAGTTAATATCTTGGCTGTATTTAATTTGGGTAACCAATAAGCCAAAGGTATGGCAAAAACAATAAAGGCTGCATTCACAGTGACAGAAGCATAAGGTGCATGCTCTGGTGCCAGGCCTGCCTGTTTTAAAATGGTAGGCAACCATGACAGCAACATGAACCAAGCGATCCAGTTAAAGAAATATGTTCCCCATACCCCAGCTGTGGTACGCGCTAATCCATTTTGAAACAGGATACTTAATTTCGCTTTATTTTGATCTGCCAAATTTGCTGTGATCAGATCTGTCTGTGTGAAGGAAACCGTTTTAGAAGAAATTTTATTCAGAATTCTTTGTATAGCGGTAATATTTGAAGCACTATTTTTTTGTGCCATATATTCTAAGGATTCAGGTAAAGCAAAATATAATATAATCAGTAAAACAAGGGGGAGCGCTCCCCCAATCATATAAATTCCCTGCCATCCAACCAGAGGTAATATCTTCGCCGCCAGTAACCCACCAAACATTGCTCCAGCAGGCAAAGCCAATAAAACACCGGTAGTTACTGTGCCTTTAAAGCGCTGAGGTGAATATTCCGCCGCAAGTGCCAACAATACAGGGGTTGCACCTCCCATTCCTAAACCGGCAATTACTCTTAATATAAATATTTGTTCAATATTGCTGACGAAAGCTGTAAAAAGCGTAGCAGTAGAAAAAATGGCTGTGCAAAATAGTAAGGTCTTTCTGCGCCCCAATTTATCGCCCAACAACCCTAACAACATAGCACCAACTGTCATTCCAACAATGCCAGCAGTCAGAATTGGTGCTAATGCTCCCGGTTGCAAATTAAAATGCTCTAACAAGGCAGGTGCGGTGAATGCGATCGCCTGTGTATCAAAACCATCAAATAAAGCAATGGTGAAACAGAGTAAAATGACCATCCATTGATAAGATGATATTTTCTGATCTATCACTTCTTTGATTAACGACTTTCCTTGTTCAACCTTCTCCATGTTCCACGTCCTTTTTCTCTTATCTTTCCTACTTTAGAAACTGGGGACAAGAAGATCAAAGACTAAAAAGGTATGTATTTATGCATTAAACGAATATCTTCTCTACTATTTTAAGTATAAAAAAAGGAGATCTATTGATCTCCCTTTTTATGAAAACACTCATTAATCAAGCGCAGTCACATATGTACCGTCAGCGATTGGACCTTTAATACGGTCAGCTTCCGCTAGTACAAGATCTAGCAAAGCTTTCACGTTTTCTAAAGTTGCAACCGGGCTTAAAGTGGTCATCTTCAAGGATTGATTTTGACCTACTTTAGTGACACCAATATTTGCTTCACCACGTGCAAACAATTCATCTGCAACGTTCTGATTCAGTGTATCCAGTAATTCTGCTGGATAAGCTTCAGGAATCACACGGAACAATACAGAAGCAAATTGCGGATCAACCAGCATCTCTAAACCAGCAGTTGCATTGATGTAGTCAGCCACTTCACGGGTCAACTTCACACCATGGTCAATCATCGAACCATAAAGCTCTTCACCGAGTGCCTCAACCGTCATCCACAATTTCAACGCATCAAAACGACGGGTTGTTTGTAATGATTTAGACACCAGATTTGGAACGCCATGCTCTTCATCATAAGCAGAGTTTAAGTACTCAGCTTCATAATGCATGAAACGGTAGTTCGCTTCATCTTTCAACAAGAACGCGCCACAAGAAATGGTCTGGAAATAATGCTTATGGAAATCAAGCGTTACAGAGTCAGACAACTCGATCCCATCAAGCATTGAACGGAACTCATTCGAAAGAATCAGTGCACCGCCCCATGCCGCATCAATATGCATCCAAGCGCCATACTTGTTGGTAATGTCACGAATCGCTTTTAATGGATCGATCGCACCAGCATCCGTTGTACCTGCGGTCGCAACCACACATGCAACGATTTTGCCTTCAGCTTTAAGCTGAGCCATGGTTTGCTCGAGAGCAACCACATCCATCTGTGCATTTTTGTTCACTGGAACAGTGACCACAGACTGGAAGCCCATGCCCATCATCGCCATGTTCTTTTGCACAGAGAAATGTGCATTTTCAGAACAGATGACTTTGACACTACGCATCGCATCGCCTGGAATACCATCACGCTGAACAGACCACGGATTGCCGTTTTCGTCTTTCCAGTTTTTCGAGATGCAGGCATCACGGGCAAGCAGCACACCCATCAAGTTCGATTGCGTACCGCCAGAGGTGAATACACCTGCCTGACCTGAACCGTAACCGACTTTTTGACGAAGCCAGTCAATCAACTGAACTTCCATCAACGAACCTGCAGGGCTTTGATCCCATGAGTCCATTGACTGGTTGGTTGCATTAATTAAAACTTCAGCAATTTGGCTCACTACCATGGTTGGGCAGTGTAAATGTGCTAAAGAATGGGGATGGTGTACTTTTAGGCTCTTGTTTAAAAAAAGCTCAACCATACGCTCAAGCGATTTATGCACGCCCAAGCCTTGTTTAGTGGCATTGAAAGAAATCGCACTGCGCAAATCTTTAATGCTGCCACCCGTGTACATTTTGTCGTTATGCAACCATGCTGCTACAGCTTTTGTAGCCTCACCCATTGCTGACTCATAGTCAGCAATAGATTGAGCATCATTGCAGAGTAACGCTTTACGGTGTTCTGCAAAATCTACCATGTATTATGCGCCTCGAGTAGCAATAAGCGCTTCAGCAATTGCTTTCTTAAAGCGGGCAATCGCTTCAACACATTCGTCATGCGTGATGATGAGTGGGCAAAGTAAACGAATCACTGTACCGTTACGGCCACCTTTCTCGAGCAACAATTTGTTGTCGAAACATGCTGCCTGAATCGCAGCAGCCAATTGAGAATCACCTGGTAATGAACCCATGTGATCTGCTTGTTGGCGTTCATCTACGATTTCAACACCAATCATCAAACCACGGCCACGTACATTACCGATACATGGGTATTCTACAGCCAATTTCTTCAATTCAGCTTGTAAAAAATCACCACGTTCTTGCGCGTTTTGAGCCAAGTTCTGTTCTTTAATGGTTTTGATTGTTGCAAGACCCGTACCCATTGCCAATTGGTTACCACGGAAAGTTCCTGTGTGACCAGCAGGCTGCCAAGCATCAAACTTACGTTTAATACCAAGCACTGCAAGCGGTAAGCTACCACCTACTGCTTTAGACATCACAACAACATCCGGCTCAATCCCCGCATGTTCAAAAGCAAACATTTTGCCTGAACGGGCAAAACCAGCTTGAACTTCATCAAGAATAAGTACGATATTGTGTTTTTCAGTTACTTCACGGATTTTTTTCAACCATTTGGTTGGCGCAGTAACCACACCACCTTCACCTTGAATTGCTTCAAGAATCACGGCAGCAGGTTTGGTTACACCACTTTCGACATCTTCAATGAAGTTTTCGAAGAAGTAAGTTAAAGCATCTACACCTGCTTCACCGCCAAGACCCAATGGGCAACGGTATTCATGCGGATATGGCATAAACTGTACGCCTGGCATTAAGCCATTCACCGAATTTTTAGCAGATAAGTTACCCGTCATAGCTAAAGCGCCATGTGTCATGCCATGATAGCCACCGGAGAAGCTGATCACGGTACTACGACCTGTATAAGTCTTCGCTAATTTAATTGCTGCTTCTGTACCATCTGCACCAGACGGACCACAGAACTGTAGACAATACTCTTCCTTACCACCCGGTAATTGCTCAAGTAATGCTTCAGTAAATGCATCTTTTAAAGGCGTTGTTAAATCTAAAGTATGTAATGGCAAACCACTTGCTAAAGTGTCTTGAATACTTTGGATGACCGCAGGGTGATTATGGCCTAAAGCCAATGTCCCTGCCCCAGCTAAACAATCGAGGTACTCTGTACCTTCAACATCAGTAACCCAGCAGCCTAAGGCTTTTGCTATCGCTAACGGTAATTTACGTGGATAGCTACGAACATTGGATTCCATCTGGCTTTGGCGAGTCAAATAGTATTCGTTAGTAGACTTAGTGGCAGGATTTACAGAAGAAACGCTCATATCGAATTACCATCTCTGATATGGGTTGAAAGAAATAAGTCGGGTGCCTTGTGGTCCTTTGACTCGGTGCTTTATAGTTCTAGCTAGACTTTAATTTATTTGTCATAACTAGAGGGCGGATGATACCGAATTTTTCTAAAAAATAAACAACTTTCGGTACTTTATCTGCCCTATTTTATCGAAAAAAACATCAAGCTAATCTATAGCTTGAATTATCATCTTACATTGTGACAGCGTAAAGAAAACCTCATTTTCTTATGCTTTTTTTGATAAAGTCGTGTAATAAAGTAAAACTGCTTGCAAATTAATTTATAAGTGTATAATTTTTCTTTAATTTTATAATTAAAAATGAATAGTTTTTTTTAAGCTTATTTTTACAATCCCACCACAAACTCTACTAAAATTCACCATAAACACCGTTTAATATCACTGATATAGATTCAAATTTTACTTACAAAAATAGGCTAAAAAAATGCGTTACTTAACTCTCTCCGCTCTGGTTTTAGCGTCTACTTTCAGTGCCTCTGCCTTTGCTCAACAAAATGAACAACTTAATTACAATGTCATCAATATACAGGCAGAAGCCGCGCGCCAAGTGTCGAATGATGAAATGCATGCTGTTTTATACATTGAAAAGAGCAACAAACAACCTGCCGAACTTGCATCACAAATCACGCAATTAATGAATCAAGCCATGGCTTTGGCAAAAAAATATCCACAAGTTAAAGTAGAGACAGGCTCTCAAACCACCTATCCCGTTTATGACAATGACAGCCGCAAGTTAAAAGAATGGCGTGGTCGTGCCGAAATCCAGATTGAAAGTACGGACTTTAAAGCAGCCAGCCAATTAATTGGTGAATTGCAACAAAACTTCCAGACTGAGTCGATTAACTTTAGCGTTTCAGATGCACAACGTAAAAAAATTGAAAATGAGCTGATGGTTGAAGCTTCAAAAAACTTCCAGCAACGTGCACAAATGCTGAGCCAGTCATGGAATAAGTCGGGTTATAACTTGGTGAATCTTAATTTGAATACCAGCAGTCAATATCCACAGCCGGTCATGATGCGTGCCAATATGGCGAAATTCTCCGGGGCTGAAGCTGTCGATGCTCAAAATGTAGCAGCGGGTGAATCTAAAATTACCGTAAATGCCAATGGTGCAATTCAGTTTAAATAAGCCATTTAGGCTAAATAGATAAAAACCGTACCTTATGTACGGTTTTTTTATAAGCAGAATATTGCCTTTGCAACGCAATCACACGATTTAAGTACAATGTCGCGTTTCAATTCCTCAATAAAATTATTACATTAGCCATCCTGTCTTTGTATGCCACTCCCGCCGCCATGTCCCTCGAAAGTCTAAATCTTGAATTGTTTAGCCTATTAAATGTTCCTGAACACGCGTCTGCTTTAATGCAGCATTTTGCCATTTTTATTGCCCACGACCTGGTCTATCTCATGGTCGCTATTTTTGCGCTGCTGTGGTTACGCGGTAACAATCTCACTAAAACCCTTCTGGTCAAAGCCTTTATTTTTACCGTTGTCGCACTCTCGATCAGTGAAATAGCATCTTATATTTTAAATACATCACGCCCTGTCGTCATGCATGTCGGTCATACCTTAATTGAGCATGATGCTACGGGTTCTTTTCCAAGTAATCACATGACGATTTTTAGCAGTATTGCCTTTGCCTATTATTTTTCGGTGCGACGAGATATTGGCAAATTCCTGCTAGCCGTTGCATGGCTGGTGGCATGGTCACGTATCTATGTCGGTGTGCATTTCCCGATTGATATGGTCGGCGGATTTATGATTGCACTTGTGGTGAATTTAATCGGTTTACCCCTTTGGTTTAAATATTCAGAACAATTGATGCCTTGGATTTTATCTCTGCATCACTTCCTATTTAAGCCGCTCATTAGCAAAAATATTATTAAATAACTCAAAAAAGCCATAAAAAAAGCCATAAAAAATCCCGCTCTTAAGCGGGATTTTTTATTACGAAAATCTTTTAGTAAATCGCCATATGATTGCGGTGAATCATTTCCAAAGAACGCGCTTCACCTAAAACCTGATGCACTTTATCTGAAGATAAACCTTTCACAATTTCAGCTGAACGCGAACTAAAGTTGACACGACCCACAGCAACACGTCCACCATGTGTATCGACACATTCAACCACATCACCACGATTAAAATGCCCTTCCACCGCTTTCACCCCAACAGGCAATAAACTGCGGTGGTTTTCTTTAATCGCTTTCACAGCACCATCATCCAGGACTAGACGACCAGCCGTTTGCAGATGCGCGGCCAACCATTGCTGATGTGCAGTCATACGGTCATTGTCGGTAATAAACAATGTTCCGAGCAATTCACCAGACATGAGGCGGGCAAGTACATTGTCACTTTCACCACTGGCAATCAGTGTTGGACAACCTGATTTGGCTGCCAAGCGTGCCGCACGAACTTTGGTCAACATACCGCCACGACCAAATTTTCCGCCACCACCTGCCATATCAAACAGGCTTTCATCCAGTGCGCGAACCGTATGGAACAGTTTTGCATTTGGATTAGAACGCGGGTCAGAATCAAACATGCCTTGCTGATCGGTGAGGATAATCAACAAATCTGCATGCACCTGACCTGCCACCATAGCAGCCAAGGTATCGTTATCACCAAAACGGATTTCATCAGTCGACACGGTGTCATTTTCATTAATGACAGGAATTACATGCCAGTCAATCAAATGCTGCAACGCATCGCAAGAGTTCAAATAACGACGACGGTCTGCCAGGTCATCGTGCGTCAATAAAACTTGAGCTGTTTGAATGGAATGCTTTTCCAATACACTCGACCAAGTTTGAATGAGGCCCATTTGACCAATAGCAGCACATGCCTGAAGACTCGGTAAATCAGTGGGTCGATTCGACAATTTCATCCGAACCATCCCTTCAGCCACAGCACCTGAAGACACCAGAATGATCTCGTGTCCTGCATTGTATAGATCTGCAATTTGTTTCGCCCAATGCGAAATTGCATCCAAATCTAAACCTTGCCCATTTGCTGTGAGTAAAGATGATCCGATTTTAACAACGATTCGTTTACAACCCTTGAGCTGACGTTGCCCATCTACCACTTCTATCATCTTGTCCTCAGTACTCTATCCCAAGAGCTTAACGTACGTAAAACACTTCCACATCGTTATCGTCGTCTTCATCATCTTCATCGTCTTCTTCAGCCAATAGACCGGCAAGACGTTGTTGACGACGCATTTCACGATAAGCTTCTTTCGCTGCAATGGTCTGCTCACGTGTTTCAGCTTCAAGCTGATCACGGAATGCTTTCATTTCTGCTGCGTATTCTGGATCTTCAACTTCGCGTTCACGTTGCTGTTCAATTTGATCCATCAGGTAATAAACAACTTCTTTGGTGCCTTCCGACATCAAGCCAGAAGTCAGGAATACCGGACCTTCCCACTGCATTTCTTCAAGTAAATGTTTACACCATTCTTCTTTGGTGTCCGGGTCAAGTTGGTCAACTTTATTCAGCACGAGTACAACTGGCAATTTTGCCAAAGTTGGAGAGAAGTTCTTCAACTCTTGTAAAATTGCATTGGCATTATGAATAGGATCTGAACCATCAATCGGTTGAACATCAACGATGTGCAACAAAATACGGGTACGTGCCAAATGTTTAAGGAAACGAATACCCAGACCCGCACCTTCCGATGCACCTTCGATTAATCCTGGAATATCTGCCATGACGAATGAACGATGGCTATCCGCATCGACCACACCCAGGTTTGGAACCATTGTGGTAAATGGATAATCTGCAACTTTTGGTTTTGCTGCTGATACTGCACGAATAAATGTAGATTTACCTGCATTTGGCATACCCAGCAAACCAACATCCGCAAGAACTTTAAGCTCTAAACGAATTTCACGGTATTCACCTTTGGTACCCGTTGTGCACTTACGTGGCGAGCGATTTGTAGATGATTTAAAGTGAGTATTACCCAAACCACCTTCACCGCCTGCTGCCACCAATACACGCTGACCATCAGTGACCAAGTCGCCGATGATATCGCCTGATTCTGTATCAACAATTGTGGTTCCTACTGGAACCTTTAATACGGTGTCTTCACCGCCACGGCCTGCGCAGTTCGCACCACGACCGTTTTTAGCACGTTCTGCACGGAATCGACGTGTATAACGATAATCTACAAGAGTGGTGGTGTCGTTACCGGCTTCAACATAAATGTTACCGCCACGACCACCATCACCACCATCTGGACCACCAAATGGTACAAATTTTTCACGGCGAAAACTGGCTACGCCATTGCCACCGTCGCCAGCCTCTACGGTAATGACTGCTTCATCAACAAAGCGCATATTGCCAATCCTCTAAATACTTTAAAACCGCATATTCTGCCATATTTTACAAAATTTCTCGAATAGTATTATTCAGCATTACATGATTTTTAGTATTGTTAAGATGAATTTGGCTGGAACTGGGCTGATATGATCTGGCTGAGTTGAATTATTCACTGAGAAAATCAAAAGGAACCATCTACTTAGCGTAGGAAAAACTGCTTTTAGGTTGAATTCCAGTTAATTTATTTTTTTAATCATTCAAATAAACTTCAATCCAAAATAGCGAGATATTTCCACTTAAAATATTCTTCTAAATATATTCCTGCTATTTCTAAATTTCCGTTTTTAGATTTTGTAAAAATTCATTTTCTGAAGTATCTCCATAAATAAACTCTTTTAAATAAACATCCTGTCATTTAAATATCTCATGAGGCACTTAAAAGATTCACTGCTATTATTGAGCAACACGTTGTTTATTTTCTAAAATTTCAGGTAAGTTTCGTTCAATCCAGCCAGTCAGTAATGTCATTTTTTCAGCGGCTTGAGCACCCAAAATGGTCAGCTGGTATTCCACTTTAGGTGGTACAACCGGATAAACTGTACGAATCAGAAAACCATCTTTTTCCAGTACTTTTAAGGTTTGCGCCAGCATTTTTTCACTCACCCCTTCTATGCGCTGTTTTAATTCGCTAAAACGATGCACACCCTCACTTAAACAGCGTAAAACCAGCACAGACCATTTGGTGGTTAAGTGTTCCAATATTTCACGTGAAGGACATTCATTGGATAGAACCTGACCAAGTAAATGGCTCGTTGCATAATTTGTCATGACATTGTCTCGATATTCTTTTTACTTACTAATTTTAATTTACTTACTCTTTGTAAGTTAACAGATTAATATTTCATCAGCAAGTTCTGTTATTGCTTTATATTAAATCTAGTAAAATCTGTGTTAAATAAAAAATAGACATAAAAAAAGAGCTTCAAATGAAGCTCTTTTTGACTACTTTACAAATTATGCATTTGTTTCAGCAGGAACTTTTGGATAGCTTACGCCACACATTTGTTCAGCGATACGCAATACCTGGCAGCTATAGCCCACTTCGTTATCGTACCAAACATATGCTGTTAGGCGAGTACCTGAAGTGATTGTTGCTTGCGCATCAAATACACCGGCAGTACGCGAACCGATAAAGTCAGAGGATACAACTTCAGTCGAATTTGTATAACCGATTTGACCTTGAAGGCTTGAGTTGATTGAGATTTGACGAATGTATTCGTTCACTTCTTCACGATCAACTTCTTTCTCAAGGGTTAAGTTAAGAATAGCAAGTGATACATTTGGAGTAGGAACGCGTACAGAGTTACCAGTCAACTTGCCTTTAAGCGCAGGAAGTGCTTTAGCAACCGCTTTCGCAGCACCAGTTTCAGTAATGACCATGTTCAAAGTCGCAGCACGACCACGGCGATCTGCCTTGTGATAGTTGTCGATCAAGTTTTGGTCATTTGTGAAAGAGTGAACAGTTTCAACGTGCCCATTAAGCACTTTGTATTTGTCATCTAACACTTTCAATACTGGCGTAATTGCATTTGTTGTGCAGCTTGCAGCAGAAATGATTTTGTCTTCATCTAAAATGTCATTATGGTTTACACCATACACCACATTTTTCATTTCGCCTTTACTTGGAGCAGTCAATACCACACGAGCAACGCCTGGGCATTTCAAGTGTTCAGCAAGACCTTCAGCATCACGCCATTTACCTGTGTTATCAATTACTAAAGCGTTATTGATACCAAAAGCAGTGTAATCTACTTCGCTTGGGCTTGAAGCGTAAATCACTTTAATGAAGTTACCGTTGGCAATGATTGCTTCGTTTTCTTCATCTACAGAAATTGTGCCTGCAAATGGACCGTGAATTGAGTCACGACGAAGTAAAGAAGCACGTTTTTCCAAATCACCGTCAGATGATTTACGAACAACAATTGCTTTAAGGCTTAAACCGCGACCAAGACCTGATTGACCAATGATCAAACGTGCAAGGATACGACCGATACGACCAAAACCGTAAAGAACCACATCTTTAGGTTCAACAGTTGCAGGATTGCCTTCTAAAGATTTAACGGCATCAGCAACAAATGCATCGATGTCGCCGCCTTTTTCTTTAAATTCAACAGCCAATTTACCTAGATCGATTTCAGCAGAACCAATTTTCTCAACTTTAGCTAATGCTTCTAAGATTGGAAAAGTGTTAACCACAGAAAGTTCAACATCCATCACACGGGTACGACGGTGTGCTTTTAAAATCTGGATAACTGAACGGTTAACTAAAGAACGACCAAATACAGAAGTCACGATATTCTTTTCACGATACAACTGACCAATTAAGGCAATCATATGTTCCGCGATTTCTTCACGGTTTTTCCAGCGACCTTGGTGATCTGCATGTAGGGCGATGATAGTCTCTTTGCTCACAGATACGTCCTCTAATTAATTGTATATCTAGGCATAAATTTCAAAACCCGACAATTGTAAAGGAATTATCGGCAAGTTTGAATCAAAAGCTGCTTCTGACCCGCACATTTTGCTATATATTCATTATAAATAGGCAAAATAGTTGTAATTATTATAATGATTTTGCTTTTAAAATTTTAAAACCGCTATTTCAGCGGCTTTAAAAAGTTTTTTGTTAAATGTTGTTTAATCACTCAATCCCATTTATTTGAAGGTGATTACATCGTCGACCGGCTTCTGCGCTTTACTGCCTGCTGAAAAATTTAGATCTAAACTCATGGATGCATTAAAGTCTTCGATCTCAAAAGTATCATAGGTTTCAGGAAGATGAATGAGCATAGGTAAACGCGTTAAGCCATTATCACCGCAAGGGAAAGCATAATGACGTGCAACCTCCTGCAGATGCTGTAAAGTTTCGAACTCAATAAAGACACTGTTGTTAGCGTGTGTTCGCGGCACCTGAAGAATGGTTAAAAATATATCCCGCTTCATTTTTTGTGCTTTTGCTGTCGCCTGTTCTAATTCTTGGTTGACTGTATTTTTTGCCCATAGTTTTTTAAAAAATGATTTTTTCTGATCTTCTTGCTGTAAACGGCTTTGCTTCTTCAAATACATCTTCAGTTCACGGTATTCCTGAAGAGGATCTGTGATTGCATTCTGGATGTCTTTAATGGGTTGCTCTGATCGAGCATGCATCACTTCCCATTCATATCGATTCATCGGGATAAATGTTTCAGGTTTACGTTTCTCAAGAAGTTTTAAAAAGCCCAGTAATTTGTATTCAAAATTTTGAATGTAATCATTAAACATAAAAGCAGGCTGAGACTTGAATTCTCTGTAGTAAGCCAAAATTTCAGAAAAATTCTTATGCACATGTAAATACAAGTAATCAAACTCTTCAATATGCGAAAGATGATCTTTAATCGCATTACGGATAGGCAATAAATATGACTTAGTGAGCACGCTTTCAAAATTTTTCAAATGTCGTTGTGCCACCACATCTGCATTTTTCTCAACAACTTGAATAGGCTCGACCAATAAAGGTAACAATTTTTGTTCACATACCTGTTCAAGCTGATGCACAATATCCATGACATCCAGATGAATCTGGCTTTGTAGCGTCACCATACGTTGCATTTGGGCTTTAATCACATCTATTACATCGCTTTCCATATCATTGCGCAATTCAAGGACCAAAATATTCAGATATACCTGATTAGGCAAAGCGCCCTGTTCTTCCACGATAAAACGACGAATTGAATATGGGTTTTGCTCTAGGTCCATGACCGGTGCGACTATGAATAAAAATTTTGAAGTTCGCACTATATCGAAATGTCGAATTTTTTGTTCTTGGAGAAGGAAATAACGAAAAACAGGATGCTTCATCTCTTCCGCTTGTTTCTTTAACAGCGGCTTGAACCAATATCCTAACAATTGTTGCTTAATAAAAACCTCTAGAATAAAACACTTAATTTGCGCTGTTGTCAGCTGACGAATACCATCCAGATCTGGAATATCAAGCTCTCGAATAATTTCTGCGGCATTTAGCAAAAAAGTACGGCGCAACTCTAACTTCTCACGCTGCATATGGAAGTTTTCTTCCACTTCAATCTGATCAATTTGAGCAATCGCATTTTCTAAATAATCTGCAATCTGCAGTGCATCAGTTAAAGTTTTCAGGCTACTTAAGGAAAAATGTAATGTATTCGCAAAATATTTAATTTTTTCCTGCGTCAATTTTTGACAAAGCAATTCAACAGAAGCTTGACCCTGATAGCTAAACTGATTGAGTTCACGATCCCATTTGATCTTTTTAGGCCGCAGCACTTGATGGTCAATGGTGTTTTGAATATCCTTTGAAGTGTCAGCAAGGACCAGTTTTAACTCGCGCTCCCACTCTAAATCTAAACTGGGCTCAATTTGTAATAATCGTGCACGCAGATGATATGGTATCGTCGCAGTTTGCATGCTGTCCCCTCTCCAAGTTAATCGTGTGATTTTGAGATTTTATATTTAACCCAATGAAGCTCATTGCGAAGCTTCACTTTGTCTAACAATCTATATTATATCATTATTATCATTACGGCGCTGCTCAAACCCTTCTGCATTTTTAAGCAAATGTTGCTTGTTCTGCTGCTGCTTAATGACATGTAAAATCCCCTCTAGCACCAGCAATAAAACAGCAAGCCAGATGGGAATGTAAGTAAACCACTCTGCTGCTTCTACCCTTTCACCCAAGGCAATGGAGGCAAAAGCCAGCAATACCGGTTCTAGATAGCTTAACAATCCAAATATAACAAAAGGCAGATACCGGCTCGCCAGAATATAACTTCCCAATCCCAAGGCACTTAAAAAGCCCAATCCTAAAACCGCCCAGATTAAGTGGGGAAATTGTCCAATTAAAGCAAAAGAGTCGCTATATACAACCGCCAAATAAATAGCGACGGGAAGGATTAAAAACAAGTCCCACCAGAAACCACCCAAGTGGTCAGTTTTAAAAGCACGTCTTAAAAAGAAATAAACCGGATAGGCAACGGCAACATAGGCCGTTTCCCAGGCAATACTGCCAATGCGCCATAGCTCATGCCCCACCCCAATACTGGCAAAAATCACCGCAGCAATCTGCCACTTGGACAGTTTTTCTTTGTAAAGTACACAACCAATCAGTACCATCACCAAGGGTAATAAAAAATACCCCAAAGAGACTTCCAGACCACGCCCGTTAATCGGTCCCCATAAGAACAACCAAAGCTGGGTAGTGCATAAAAGTGAACTGATGATCAGCCAGATTAAAAAAGTCGGTTGCTTGAAAATCCGTTTAAAAATTTCCGTGATATGTTTTAAATCACCGGTCCACCACATAAATAAAGTTAAAAATGGCAGTGTGGCCAACATACGCCAGGCAAAAGTCTGCTCGCTATCTAAAGGCTTTAAGAATTGGGTGTAGAAATACAAAACCCCAAAAGTGACCGATGCCAATACAGACAAAGTTACGCCTTTATACATCTTGTATCTCTGGATTTATCTCGCCTGCATTATAAACATGACACACCAAGAAAACTTGATAATTCATCCTTCAAATTGACCACCCAATAAAAAACCATGCCGAAGCATGGTTTGATCACTCAGTCTTTTAAGCTTATTTCTGGGTCTGCTTGGTGTAAATCACATCACCAATGTCATAGCCTATAGATTGGGCATAATCCAGATATTCCTTGACCACTGCTTGATCCGGGTGTGCTGAACGGGACAACACCCACAGATATCTACGGCGTGGCTCACCCACCAACACGGTTTGATAAGCATCATCAATTTTTAGCACCCAGTAATCCCCACGTCCTACCGGCAACCAGCGAACAGATTCTGGCAAGAAACTGACTTTCAGCTTGGTGTTAAAGGGTGCATTTTGAATGAATGCCTCACCGACAGAATGGTTTAATTTTCCATCTTTACTATAGCAACGGTTATCTACGCCAATATTGCCATTTTCATTGAGCGTATAGGTCGCAGATACATCACGGTCACATTTATTTTGGAAGTACATTGGCTTACGGGCAACTTCATACCAAACACCTAAATATTTATCTAATTCGACTTTTTCAACGGTGGCTAAGGACTTGGTTTGTGCATAAGCCATGGTTGCCATACCCAAACCAATCAGCACCGCGCCACCCAACGCAATTTTAGCCAGTTTAAAGCCGGCTTTAGAAAGATCATTCGTTGTCATAAAGCTACCTTTTTAGTCAAAATTTAAGAATTATTTCAAAGTTATAGTGAGTCGCCACTTCAAAATAACCCATTCCAACTTATTGATACTGTAGAGTTATGTAATGATTTTGCAGTAAAAAATTACTTTTTCAACGAATTTACACCTAACTTAACATCTGTGCTTTT
>Ga0308160_10001786_pt1 | contig 28398 bp, 28 predicted proteins | sample PhyFR1_FD_201036 | JGI IMG/M metagenome (GOLD analysis project Ga0308160, IMG submission 201036) | Phyllosphere microbial communities from UC Gill Tract Community Farm, Albany, California, United States - DLSLF.R1 | ecosystem: Host-associated > Plants > Phyllosphere > Unclassified | place: USA... | reverse complement strand
GCAAGCCAGGTCTAGCTTGTTCGACTACATGGAGGTGTTCTATAACCGTCAACGACGCCACTCAACAACCAAATATTTAGCGCCACTACTATTTGAGGTATCGAAATCCGGCTGATTGGTATGTCCACCGATCGTGGGTAACATCAAACTCAGAACTTTGAAATCTGCACGTCTAGTAGGATCAAGTCGGAATCAAAGTAGATTGGTACAGCATGCGATTGACCTGACCCTCGACAGGCCAATCAGCCTTGGCAATGTATCAGGCCAGCCAGAGCCGCACGCTATCCCACACCCGCGCAAAGAAGCCAGCCTGCGGCACTTCGGCCAGCGTAACGACCGGGATCTCCGCCAGCGTTTTGCGGTCATAGCTGACCTTGGCTACGCCCACTTTGGTGCCTTTGGTCAGCGGTGCCATCAACCTGTCCTGCAGCACGATGGCGGTGCTGATCTTGTTGCCGGTGCCCTTGGCGATCGTTTGGTACCGGTCTTCGGCAGAGCCGACGGACACGCTCTTTTCCAGGCCTTTCCAGACCGCCGGCGAGGCCACCTGGGCGTCTTTTGCGGAGAGCCTGGCTGCCTCGTAATTGGCAAAGCCCCAGCTCAGCAGCTTTTGCGCATCATCGGCCCGCGCGCGCGGAGTGGATGCCCCGGTGACAACCGCGATTAAGCGATAGTCGCCGGAATCGGTCGGCCGTTTTGCCGAGGCGATCAGGTTATAGCCGGACCCGTGGACGAAACCGGTCTTCATGCCGTCTACCGTCTGGTCGGTAAAGAGCAGCTTGTTGCGATTGACCTCAGTGATATTGTTGTAGGTGAAACTCTTGTTGGAGTAGATCTTGTACTTCTCGGAGAAGTCCTTGATCACCCGCGCGGCCAATACGGCAAAGTCCTCGGCCGTCGCATAATGCTGCGGTCCGGGCAGGCCGGAGGCATTTTGGAAGTGCGACGACTTCATGCCCAGTTCCGCTGCCTTTTTGTTCATCATCTCCGCAAATGCTTCTTCGGTGCCGCCCAGCGCTTCGGCCAGCTGCACCGCCGCGTCGTTGCCCGACTGGATCATCAGCCCGTGCAGCAGATCATCAATGGAGACCGGGGTGCGCAAGTCGATGAACATCTTGGACGAGGAGCGGTCCACCTTGTAGGCGGCCATCGAGACATTGACCATCTGCTCTTCGCGCAGCTTCTTGTCCCTCAGCGCCTCGAAGACCATATACGCGGTGAGCACTTTGGTCAGGGACGCGGGAATGACTCTCGTGCTGGCATCCTTGGAAGCGAGCATGGCCCCGATGGCGGGATTGAGAAGGGCCAGGTCTTCGCGTCCAGTTCCGGTACTGGCGTCGGTTGTGCGGCGGCGGGAAGCGAGGCGGCCAGGCCGGCGGCAGTCAGTACGGTGGCGGCAAAAGCGAAGGCAAGCTTGGAAGCAGGGAAGGGCTGTCGCATGGGCAATAGAGAGTGAATCGGGAAGGGCGCGATTCTAGCGATTCGTGCGTTACAAGTCCGGTACACAGGCGCGCCGGCGGTTTGCTCAATGTCACAACGGCGGGATTACACCCCTTCACAATCGGCAAATTAGTCCTTTTGCATGGTGTCAAATGCCGAAACTTATTCTTAAAATGCTTTCCGCCTTTGTCGGCGCCGTAGCGCTTCCCATGAGCTTGGCCCATGCCGATTGGATTTCGGTCGACACGGCGCAGGGACCCAGTACGGGCGTGCTCGATACAAGCACCGGATTGACCTGGCTAAAGCTGTCGGTAACGGAAAACTGGACGATCGGCCAGGTCGAGTCGGCCACCTCTGAAGGTGGTGTTCTGCAAAACTATCGCTATGCGAACGGATCAGAACTCAATTGCGGCCTGTTGCCGAATTACTTCAACCTCGCCACGCCGTGCGCTGGCGGGTTTGTGACGCTCGGGAACGCCGCAACGGTACAGCAGTTCTTTGACTTGTTCGGCTTCTTTTCCAGTCAGCGTTACCGCTTTGCCTATTTTGAACTCCGGCCCCGAACCCGCATCGAAGGACGTGATGCGTTCGTGTCGGATTTCTTCCGCTATGACACCCCTGTGCCGCACTACGAATACGATTCGCAGCTGATCACCGTTCAAATGGAGCAAGCGGGACAGCACTGGTTGGTCGCGGAGGCGCAGGCTGTTCCCGAGCCCAATATCGCGCTGCTGCTTGGCGCTGGGGCGTTCGGGTTGATGGCCATGCGGCGCACGTCAGGCCGGCAGGGAAGGCGAACTTGAACGCATTTCAATCGGACAGGCGAAACAGTCTTATACCCTAACGACACATTGTTCGTGAGTGAATGTGCGGAAGCCTTTTATTTACGGGCTATTTAGCAGAATGCATTGCGATGTAATAATACATGGCAATGCATCCTAATCTCCAAGGTGCTAGCAGCAATGTCGGCACCTTTTTTGTTTTTCACCAATTTCCGGGGAAAGCAACACGGATTTTCGAGAACAAGTAATAGTCATCGCGATACTTGTAGGTCTACGTTTGATAACCTATTGCGTTATTTCAACAACAGTATCCCGGATCGAGGGTTTAGCAAGATCTACTATCCGACCGGGTTCGGCCATGAGCAGCCCTTCAGCCAGCCACTATCGACGACTGCTTCATTGGCAGAAGCAGCCGTTCAGGAAGCTATGCCTACAGCTTTTTTCGTCACGAGCCCTTCATGGGCAGCCTTGCGAGCACGCTTGTAGCTAGCCTCGATACCTCACCGCGTCGACAAATGCGGAAAAGGCTGGGGAGGCCTGGCGCCTGTGCGGGTAGTACAAGTGGAAACCCTGGAAATACGGACACCAGTCGGCCAATACTTCCTTGAGCCGTCCATCAGCCAGGTAGGGCGTGGCGAGCGCTTCAGGAACGTAGGCCAATCCGATTCCGTCCAGTGCGCCGTTGAGCACATGGACGATACTGTTGAAGACGAGCTGGCCTTCGCCCTTGACGGTAAATGCTTTGCCATCCCTCTCGAATTCCCAGGCATAGATGGCACCGGAAGGTCTGTGCCGGATGTTGATGCATGCGTGATCGATCAGATCATAGGGTGTGGCGGGCGGGGGGCAACGTTCGAAATAGGCCGGGGACCCTACTACCGCCAGGCGCCAGTCAGGGCTAATGCGAATGGCGATCATGTCTTTGCTGATCGCCTCGCCTAGCCGTATGCCGGCGTCGAATCGCTCTTCGACAATGTTCGTGAACCCGTAGTCGACGAAGAGCTCCAGGGTAATGTCTGGATAGTTTCTCAGGAACGACGCCAGCGCCGGCCTCAAATACAGTTCGATGGCGTCATCAGTGCAAGTGATCCGGACCGTTCCGGCAGGTTTTTCGCGCAACTCTCCAAGCGCTTCAATCTCTGCGGCAATCTGATCGAAAAGCGGGCCGATTGAACGCAGCAGTCTATCGCCTGCCTCGGTCGGCGCCACATTTCTGGTCGTGCGTGCCAATAGGCGCACGCCCAACCTTTCCTCGAGCGCCCTGATCGTATGGCTCAAGGCGGACGGCGTGATGTCCAGTCGGGCTGCAGCTTTAGTAAAGCTCTGTTCCCGCGCCACTGCAAGAAAAGCTTGCAGGTCGTTTACTTTTGTCTGTGCCATTAATGAATTTATCTCACAACTACATCAAGATTGTACCGGCTTATCACGCCTGTGGAGGCAAGCGAAAATGCAGGCCATGGAAACAAAATTTGGCAGCGGCAAAAATTCATGACCGATCAAGTTCTACATGCTTACAGAGGGGACACCCTCGTTCGTACCGAAGCCGGGGATCACCAGGCTTACTGGAGCGGCGTTTTCTCGATGACGCTATGCGTCTTCGCACTGATCGCCTCGGAATTCATGCCGGTGAGTCTGCTGACGCCACTTGCCACCGACCTCCACGTCAGCGAAGGCTTGGCAGGCTATGGCATCGCCATATCCGGCACCTTCGCGGTGCTGACCAGCCTTTCCATCTCGACCATCGCAGCGTCCATGAACCGCAAGACATTGCTGCTGCGGTTGACGGGACTGATGTGCGTATCGGGGCTGGTCGTCGGCCTGTCCTCCAATTATATGGTGTACATGATCGGCCGCGCGCTGATCGGTGTAGTGATCGGCGGCTTCTGGTCGATGTCGGCGGCGACAGCCATGCGCTTGGTGCCGCCCCGAAGCGTGCCCAAGGCACTGGCCATTTTTAACGGTGGCAACGCACTGGCGACCGTGGTGGCCGCCCCGCTGGGCAGCTATCTCGGCGGAGTCATCGGCTGGCGCGGCGCATTTCTTTGCCTGGTGCCGCTCGCGCTCTTCGCTATGGCGTGGCAATGGATCAGCTTGCCGTCAATGAAGGCCGCGCCGCGTGCAGCCGCTTCCGCGAATGTTTTCAGCCTGCTGAAAAGGCCGTCGATCGCTCTGGGCATGCTGGCAGTTGGCACGTTCTTCATGGGACAGTTCATGTTGTTCACCTTTATCCGGCCTTTCCTTGAGACCGTCACCGGCGTGGATGTGCGCATGCTCTCGATGATCTTGCTGGTACTCGGCATCGCGGGCTTTGCCGGCACGGTGCTTATCGGGGGAATTCTGAAAGTAGGCGTGTACCGGACCCTGATTGTCATCCCGCTCATCATGGCCGCAATCGCATTGGCCCTCATTATCTTCGGCAAGTCGATCCCCGCAGCGTTTGTGCTGCTGGGCTTCTGGGGACTGGTGGCGACGGCCGCCCCCGTCGGATGGTGGGCATGGCTGGCTAAATCGCTGCCCAGGGACGCAGAGGCCGGCGGCGGCCTGATGGTGGCCGCAGTCCAGCTCTCCATCGCCTTCGGCTCGACCATCGGCGGTGTGCTGTTCGATGGAATCGGTTATCGAGCCACTTTCGCAGCCAGCGCAGCCCTGCTGCTGCTCGCCGCAGGCCTTGCCTCCCTAACCGCGCGCATCGAGCGGGCGAAGACAGCCTGATTCCTTTTCAAACAACAAGGAGTATTTCAATGACGGTCAAAGCCTACGGTGCCAACGCGGCAACCGAACCCCTGCAAGCCATGGACATCAGCCGCCGCGCGCCTGGCGCCCATGACGTGCAGATCGACATCGCCTTTTGCGGCGTATGCCATTCCGACATCCATCAAGTCCGGGCCGAATGGGCTGGCACCCTTTACCCATGCATACCAGGACATGAAATCGTCGGGCGCGTGTCGGAGCTGGGCGCGCACGTGTCTGGCTTCAAGGTCGGCGACCTGGTCGGGGTCGGCTGCATCGTCGACAGCTGCAAGCACTGCGAGGACTGCGACGCCGGTCTGGAAAACTACTGCGACCACATGGTCGGCACCTACAACGGCCCCACGGCGGATGCCCCCGGCCACACGCTGGGCGGCTATTCACAACGGCTCGTTGTGCATGAACGCTATGTGCTGCGCATCCGCCACCCCGAAGAGCAACTCGCCGCCGTCGCGCCGCTCCTGTGTGCCGGTATTACCACCTGGTCGCCGCTGCGCCACTGGAAGGCGGGGCCGGGCCGGAAAGTGGGCGTGGTCGGTATCGGCGGATTGGGTCATATGGGCATCAAGCTTGCGCGCGCACTGGGTGCGCATGTGGTCGCGTTCACTACATCGGAATCCAAGCGCGCGGCGGCCTTGGCCCTGGGCGCGCACGAGGTCGTCGTCTCCCATCGCGACGACGAAATGGCGGCGCACGCCAAAAGCCTTGACCTGATCCTGAATACTGTCGCGGCCCCACATGCCCTTGATGCCTTCCTTGCGCTGCTCAAGCGTGATGGCACGATGACCCTGGTGGGCGCTCCCGCGTCGCCGCATCCTTCGCCGCAGGTGTTCAATCTCATCATGAAGCGCCGCAGCCTGGCTGGCTCGATGATCGGCGGCATTCCCGAGACGCAGGAAATGCTGGATTTCTGCGCCGAGCACGGCATCGTGGCGGACATCGAGCTGATCCGGGCCGACGAAATCAATAACGCCTACGAGCGGATGTTGAAGGGTGATGTGAAATACCGCTTCGTAATCGATAACGCCACTCTTGCCGCTTGAAGACGGATCACCGGGAGAAATCGCGATGAACCAGCAGAACGAAAGCGGCAACGCCATCGCATGTCTGGACGTGTTGGACGCGCCGGACATCGGACGCCGCAACTTGCTGAAAATGGCGGGCGTCGGCATCCCCGGTTTGAGAGTTCAGACGGTGGCTGCAGAACAAGCGGTCGCGCAGCAGCAATTACAACGCCCCGAAAAATGGGATAAAACTTTTGCCAAGAGCGACAAGGTTGCCCACCAAAAGGCCAGCTTCAAGAGGCCAGTGGCCCGAATTTGAAAGGACGATTGTCATGCATTTTCAGCTTCTAAGAATCGCTTTGTGGGTCGCCGTGCTTCAGCCGGCTGTAGTGGGAGCCGCCGAGGCAGGTGGGGCCTCCCCCTCCGCACAGCAAATCACGCGTGCCGGGAGCCAGCCATCGGTCGCCGGCCCGGCCGCCAACTTTACTGGCCAGGTTCGCGTAGACATGATCTGGCCGGCGGATAAGGGCATCAGCGCTTCTGGCGCGCTGGTCACGTTCGAGCCCGGAGCCCGCTCGGCCTGGCACACGCATCCGGCGGGGCAGCGCCTGGTAATCATCTCGGGTATGGGTCTCACTCAGGAATGGGGCAAGCCTGTGCAGGAAATCCGCCCCGGAGACGTGGCGTGGTGCCCGCCAGGCGTCAGGCACTGGCACGGCGCCGCGCCAAAGACCGCCATGGCCCATCTGGCCGTTACCGGTACGGTGGATGGCAAGAATGTTGAATGGATGGAAAAAGTCAGCGATGAAGAATACAACAAGCGCTAAGCGCCGTGGGGCCGGCATACTGCCCATGGCTTTGCTAGGCCTGACGGCTGTTCTTTGCCAAGCCACTCCTGCTACTCCGGAATCTCCAGCTATGACCCAGACACAAACCGTTTCCGAGACGCTCTCGGCCCGACAGCAGGCCATAGTCCCCATCGCGGCCTTCGCTGTCGCAGGTGATATGTCCGGCTTAAGCGCGGCGCTGCACCAGGGGCTGGATGCAGGCATGACGGTAAGCGACGCCAGAGAAGTGTTGGTGCAGGTATATGCCTATGCCGGTTTTCCGCGCAGCCTTAACGCGCTTGGCGAACTGATGAAGGTGCTGGAGGCGCGCAGGCAGCAGGGCATCGAGGATGCGCCTGGCCGTGTTCCAAGCCGGCCCATCCCCAAGGGTGACGCACTGCGTACTGCAGGTGCCGCCAATCAGACAAGGCTGGCAGGTGCACCGGTCAGGGGGCCGCTGTTTGATTTCGCACCTGCCATTGATGAGTATCTGAAGACGCACCTGTTCGGCGACATCTTCGAGCGTGACAATTTGGACTGGGAAAGCCGCGAAGTGGCGACCGTGGGCATGCTTTCCGCGCTGCCAGGCGCGGAGGCGCAATTGCAATCGCACATGCGCATAAGCATGAACGCGGGCCTGACGGTCAGCCAATTGCACCAACTGATACAAGTGCTGGCCGAGCGCGTCGGCACCGATAACGCAACACGTGCGCGCATGGCACTCAAGCAAACGCTCGCCATTCCCCCAAGCGCTGAATAGCAACGTCGGCCTTTCTGCACGGCGGCTGTTTGAGCTTCGTGCGCTTAGCGAGGTCTAAGCCCAAGCAGGAGCCAGCGCCTTCGATAAGGACGGGGACCCGGCGCATGAGCAACGTCAACTGCGACATGCGCCAGGTTAGCCGCACCCGTATCAAGGAAATATCGAAATGAACTGCCATTGCCGAATGCTGGCCCTGCGAGGACTGAGTTTGCTGCTCGGACTGCTGGTGATCGGCGCTTGCCAAGCTAAAGAGTCCTTCATGGCCAGCCGCGCCGATGCCGGGGTCTCTGAAAAACCCGAGGAGCAGCGCATGTGGATGACCATCAACGAACGTCGCTTTGCCATCATTCTTGCCGATAGCAACACCGCGCGTACATTTGCGGCGCAATTGCCGCTGACGCTGCATATGGAAGAGCTTAACGGCAACGAGAAGCATGCCAAGTTGCCGACATCGCTGCCCGCCAATGCGAGCCGGCCGGGAGTCATCCGTAATGGCGATCTCATGCTCTATGGCACGGACACGCTTGTCGTCTTCTATTCGACCTTTAACTCGATGTATTCCTACACCCGCATTGGACGAGTGGACGACACTGCCGGCCTGGCTCAGGCACTTGGATCAGGAACTGCGCGAATCACTTTTTCAGGGCAGTAGATTTTCGGCTCACCACTCTCTCGCCTGATTCTCAAACGGGCCGTTCAAAATGGCTTGTATCCCGGCTTCTTGTAGATCTGGTGAGACTTCGCCTGGACATCGGGCTGGTAAACCTATGCCACTCGGCCTTGCGGCGCGACTTCCTCGAATCCGACCGAAACCGATTCTTAGCCGAATTTCAACACAGTCGGCCGTATGCGGAAATCCCGTCGCCTCCTCTGAAACACCGCTTCCTGCTAGATAGTGGGCCCAAAAACTGCCCGAATCACTGACGGCTCAGGGTCGGGTACGGTCCTTCCGCACCGGCGGCAGCCGGCCAAGAGCGGACGCACATCTGCAGCCGTAGTATGTCCGAGTAAGAGCGGCAAGCGGCCATCGGCAGATAGCCGATGCAGCCGCTATAGACACTGGCAGAGCGCTCAGTGGTCATCCAAGTTGGCGCAAAGCTACTTGGACCCGGATGATGTCTGAGGCGCGATCGTATTCGCTTCTTTATCACTCGTTTCCGGCGCATTCGCCACCGCGGCCAATACTGCCTGCTTTAGCTGCAGGTCTGTGAAGGGTTTTGTTAGCACGCATGTTGCCAAGTTGGCGGCACCTGCTACCAAGCTTCCATAGCCCGATGCAAAGACTAACGGCATATGCGGGTGGCTGGCGGCGAAGCGGCGTGCCAGCGACAGACCATCCATGTCAGGCAGACTGTAGTCGACCACGGCAGCGTCGAAGCGCTCACCTTCGACTAGTGCAAGAGCCTCAGCAGCAGTGGCCGCTTCTGCCGTGTGGTGTCCGGCCGAGCGCAGAATATCTCGGTACAGTTCGCGTGCCTGCACGTCGTCCTCGATCAGTAGCACACGAAGACCATCACCGTCGGGATGTTGGTCCGGCTCGTCGTGAGGTGCTGGCTCGGCCACCTTGAAAGCAGCATTTTCGCCGCCCAGCATTTGCCGGATCTTGCCAGCCAGCTTCTCGCGGCGGTAAGGCTTGCTCAGCAGTTCAACGCCTTTGTCGAGGCGGCCGCCGTGGATGATCGCATTCTGGGTGTAGCCTGAGGTGTACAGCACCTTCAACTCTGGAAGCAGTCCCTTGGCTGTGCGCGCCAGTTCTGTGCTCTTTGTTTTGCCCGGCATAACGACGTCCGTGAACAGCAGGTCACAATGCACCCCGGCCTTTATCACCGCTAGCGCCGCGTCGGCATTGTCCGCCCGCAGCACTTTGTAGCCGAGCTCACCCAGCAGGCCCACCACTGTCGCCTGTACATTGGGATCATCCTCAACCACGAGGATGGTTTCATTGCCGCCTCTGACCTCTATTCCCAACGGCTCGGATAAAGTTTGTTCGACCTCCAGCGAGCGCGGAAAGTAGGCCTTAATGGTGGTACCGTGCCCGACTTCACTGTAGATGCGGAAGTGGCCACCACTCTGTTTGACGAAGCCGAATGCCATTGATAAGCCCAAGCCGGTGCCTTGCCCTTCGCCCTTCGTTGTGAAAAATGGCTCAATGGAGCGTTCCTTCACTTCCGGTGCCATGCCGGTTCCGGTGTCCGAGATCGCCAGCAACACGTACTGACCCGCTGGTACCTCATGGGTGGCGCTGACATAGGAATCGTCGAGCATGGTGTTTGACAGTTCGATGGTCAGCCTGCCGCCGCCCGGCATGGCGTCGCGGGCGTTGATTGCCAGGTTCAGCACGACATTTTCTAGTTGGTGCGCATCGAGTGTAACGTTCCATAACGAGGCCGAGACTGCAGTCTCTACCTCCACCGTTTCGCCGACCGCCCGCTGTATCAACTCTTCCATGCCGCGTACTACACGACCGGGATTCATTACGCACGGTTGCAGAGGCTGGCGTCGCGCGAACGCCAAAAGCTGGCCTGACAGCTTGGCGCCGCGGTCTACGGCGGACAGCGCCATGTCCAAGTGCCGCTGGGCCGCCGGAAGTTGCGCCGTGGCCGAGCCCAGCAGCTGAAGGCAGCCGCCGATTACATGCAGGATATTGTTAAAGTCGTGCGCGACGCCGCCGGTTAATTTGCCAACGGCCTCCAGACGCTGAGCGTGCAGCAGCGCTTGGCGAGCATCCTCCAGCTGGACGCGCTCGGTGATGTCGCGGGTAACTTTAGCAAAGCCAACTAAGGTGCCGTCTGCGTCGTGAATCGCGTCGATTACAACATTGGCGCGAAAACTGGTGCCGTCCTTACGCACACGCCAGCCTTCGGCCTCGGTACGGCCATGGACACGCGCGTGCTCGAGCACCTGCGCGGGTACGCCATGACGCTGATCCTCGTCAGTATAAAAGCGACTGAAGTGGCTACCGATGACTTCCTCTGCTGCATACCCCTTGATTTTGCGTGCACCGGCGTTCCAGGTGCTGATGGTGCCGTCCGGCGACAGCATGAAAATGGCGTAATCAATCACGCTGTCGACCAGCATCCGGAATTGCTCCTCACTACGGCGTAGCGCGTCAAACGCCAACTTCTTTTCGCTGATGTCGCGCGTGATCTTCGCAAAGCCGAACAACTCACCGGTATCGTCGTAGATCGGGTCAATCACTACCGAAGCCCAGAAGCGCGTGCCATCCTTGCGCACCCGCCATCCCTCCGCTTCGAAACGCCCGCTGTCGAGCGCCGTACGTAGGGCGCGTTCGGGTGCGCCGGCTGCGCGCTCCTCCGGCGTGTAAAAGCGTGAGAAGTGCTCCCCGAGAATCTCGCTTTCACTATAACCCTTGAAGCGGCGCGCGCCGGCATTCCAGCTGGCAACCGTGCCGTCGGGATTGAGCATATAAATTGCGTAGTCAGCCACACGCTCGAGCAGCAGCTGGGCGCGGCGCTGAGAATTGAAATCGGAAGACATAGGGCGCCAAGACAGGTTAACCCAATGAGTATAGCATTAGAGAAAATGCCCCTCGTTAGGATATGGTTTCATAAGCACCACAATATGTACTCAGTGCGTCGATATCTCGGCATGGCGCCTCGGCCCATCGCGCGTGTGTCGGCGTCCTCTGCGATAGCTGAAGTCCATTAGGTCCGTTTTGAAGTCTCTTATGGGTCGGCTTCGGTCCTTTGTCGTCGACAATAACCGGCCAAAAGCTGAAGGCCGCAACTGTCCGCTTCCGGATGTGCTGGCAGTCACGCTGAGTGGTTTTTGAATGCGGACAGGTCAGCAATCAGCGCAAGGTTGTTCGGAGCTGGGACAGCAGTGGATGCAGAGACAATTCGTCCATCTGTGCGCCATCTGACAGGTCGTTCCAAGCCGCTGCCCATATCCTCAACACTCCCTCTTGCGACCAAACATGCATTACGCCCTCTTTAGAGTGAATCCGGCTGGTAGTTCCCTCAGGCCCAATGATCCGGCGCGTCACTTGGTTCCCATTGGTGGCGTTAGCGTATAACTTTTCAAATTCCGAATGCGTGTCTAAATCTGTGTTGAAATGGTCTATCGGTAGCGCTATGACGGCTACCATTTCCTTCGATGTAGCAGGGGTACCTAGGGGACGATGCATAAAGGTAAACATGATGGAACCGTTGGCATTAACTGTGCGTTCTGTGAATATCCATTCGATGGGTATACGAGCGATCCTGCCGGTTAGGTCATTACGCCAGTAATAGCTGCGCAGCTCGCCGCCAGCGACGTCAAATTTGTCCCGCTCAGCATCGAGCTGGCGTGCCAAGTTTTCGACCGTTTCTCGTGTACCCTTGTCTGCTCCTGGGTACACAAGCGTAATAGTCTGATCACCCTGGGAACCACGGCGGCCTTCGATGCGCGCATAGATGACGCCTTTGCGGGTAAGTTTTCCACCGGCAGAGGAGCATTGGTGTCCGCCAGCTTGCACGATCTCAACGACATCGACGAATACGTATCCTTCGTTCTCCATCGACAGCTGGTGGACGGCGCATGCGTTGATGCCCGTTGAGAGCGGCTTTGTACGTAGCTCAAACAGAACGCGGTTGTCATCGTCTTTGTCGAACGCGAACACAGCAATCCACTGCGCTTTGCGGACGGACATGTTATCGTGCAAAATTCTCCATCGAGCGTCGAGTATCAATTCGTTCCCGGACAAGGGATGCAACCATTGCCACTGTCCTGTGAGTGCGCGGTGAATATCTTGGCCAGAGTTGGCGCTCAAGTTGAGCACTATGAGGGCAATAATTACCGAAGCGAGGGGCAAAGCCAGGCTGGGCAACGCCGCCAATGCCAACGTTATGACAGCCAAACCCATGCGCTTTGGTGCCTCGACAACTTGGGCACCGGTTCGGCTGCGCTCCCATGGCAATGTGTGTTGGTAGCGAACTCGCCAAAGCGAGGCTGTCAAGCAGATTGCCGTTAACGGCAAAATCCAGAATCCAAAGCCCAAACCAAGGATCTTCAAAGTCCTGCTGCACGCTTGGGGGTAGGTTAAGCCTGTTTTCGACTCAACATCCACTACGCGAATGCGAGTTAACAGCTTTCCGGGGGTCGCGCCGAACTTGCTCAGCAAGACGGGCTCGAGTGCGAGTTGCAGCCCACTCACGAAAACAGCAAGAAGCGCTAGCTGCCATACCAATGAGAGTTCCGCCAAGATCGTAAAAGCGTACACCATCAACATGCCACCTGGTGCTAACCAAAGCAGGTCTATTGAACGTGCTATGGCGCGGCGAACGAATGCCACGGCCATGGGCGATTCGGCGTCACCGGCCATGTGAAATCCTCGTGCTTTGCATCAACGCAAGCGCGAGTTCGCTCCGCCCATCGTCCACGCTGCCAAACGGACGCGCGGCTGGCATAGTTAGCACCCAAGAGTCCTTGCGACCAGTAAACCACACAAAGCCCAATCGATCCGCCCTTGCGCCAGTTGTACTGTCAAAAATGTCGACGGTATAGATGTCGTCAAGCTTGGCCATGCCTTCCAATTCGTTTTCTTTTCTGCGCACCATCACGTTGGACTCGTTCATCAAATCTCGAAACACTCGTTCGATCGCCTCATCAGAAGTATCATTCGTTTCAAGGAAGCCAACCGTTGAATTCGTGATAGTGCCGAGCGCCACGTAGCACCGAGCGTTGTCTGCTGGTCTAAACTCGAATTCAAAAACGGAATAGGCAATGTCTGGATAGTGACTGATCGTTTGCACGACCCAACCTTTGGGCAGCTCGACAGCCAAGCCCGTTGTCGGGTTCGCCCACACAACGCGGACAGGAACGCTAAAGTAGCGCAACACCTTACTTGCAGCGACGTGTGCGTCCGCATCGAGCCCTTTGGTGACAGTCAGCCAGACTCCCGTCGCCAGCAATACCGTAAGACTGGCGGCTATTGCTAGGCCTAACGTGAACCGTTGCGCAGCATTGGCAGGGACAAACTCAACGCGCCAATCACGATCGTACGGAGCAGAATGTCCTTTCATAAGCGAACGAATTAATCCGACGGCACCAATTGTGCCGTCGACCAGAGCGTCTGTGGTTCGATCTTGTCGAGCAGACCAAGTCAGCTTAGAACCATCGGCCATACACACGCGTACCCCGGCAAGGAACTCGCCAGGCGACGCGCCGAACAACTGTGCAAACACAGTATCGGCTGCCAAAAAAAAGCCCAACGTCCACACCGCCGTGCCAAAAGCGGGCACTAAACCGCTCAGAGAAAGTTGTTCAGGAAAGAGAAGCCGTCCGACGACAATGGACAATGTACCGAACAGCATGACATCTACAGCCTTTGCAAGCAGTCGTCGGCCAAGGCTGGCAGCAGGGGTGGGTGTCTTAAAGACTTGGTTCACATTGGCGATGTTGCGCCATGTTTAAGTACATCTATTGTTTTACATCTAATGCTCCGTAATCCACTGTGTGGATTACGTTTTTGAACAAGCGCCTGGGACCAGATCTTCCAAGAAGTGCCAGTTTTATGTGAGACAACGTCGACGAATTCAGGCCGGCACGCACCGTGCGCTTCCCAAAGGATGATAGCCAAGGACTCATGGAACTGTGCTCTTTGATCACGCGCCCGACGCTGGCCAGTAAAAAGGCGTATTGCATCGCTGCCGGGCAGTTAGTGTTGAAGCGCAGTGCATCCAGGTGCGACGGCACCGAGCATGTGGTTGTGTCCGCTGTTGTTTATGCAGATCTACATCAACGGCAGCATTGTGGCCGCCAAATCCACCGGTTCTATGTCCGCAGTGGGTCGAAAGTGCCAGTTGCTGTCAGGCTGTGATCGCCGTAAAGCAGTACTTAGTGAGCATCGCACGCTAGTCGAATGGAGGGAATTTATTTCTTTACGTGGGATGGTGACCTACTACAAGCTGTTGATAAATTGGAAATATTATGCCGAAGCGCATTAGTAGCCAGCTGAAATCTAGGCCTTCCCTGAAAATGCGTCACCAATTTGTTTTGAGCGCTTGGCGTCGTCGCCATGGAGGTAAATCGATGTCGTCGAGATTGACGAATGCCGCAGGTTGTCTCGGACAGTAACCAACTCAGCTCCCATCGCCAACGCATGGGTTGCATGCGTATGCCGCATCCAGTGGGTCGTCGCCTGCCGAAGCTTTTCCGCCAGTGCAGGATGATCGGTTTCCATCTGCTTTGCAGCTGTACCAAAAAACCGCTTGAGGATAGCAAGCAGCCGGGTCGCCGTAATTTTCGCACCGTTGAGCTCATCCAATGAACCGATCAACGGTGTTTTAGGATTCCACTGCGCACGCGTTGTCGGCAAGCCACGTTGCACGAGATACTTGTCGAGCGCAGAACGTGCCAGCGGCGGCAACGCGACCTTGCCAGCTTTGCTGCCTTTTCCGGTGAACTGCAGCCAATGGTCGTCATGGCTATCCGTGACGATTGACCTGAGCGTCACGCCCACGAGTTCGGCAGCCCGCAGGCCAGTCGCGTAAGCAAAATCCAGAATGAACCGTAATCGCTGCGCAGCGGGTTCTGTCCAGCCATACGACCATTCCAGGCCGTCGGCAATTGTCCGGATAATTCGCCACTCACCTTGCGTAAAGACATGGCTCGTATCCATCACACGGGCTTTGGATGCGCCGCGGACCTTGATACCAGAAAAGGGGTTGGCTAGCAGATAGCCTTGCTCCATCAGCCACCGGTACAACGCGCCAATGACGGACACGGCGTAGGACACCGATCGGGCAGAGAGGGGGCCGCCAAAGGGGCGCCACTCGGGTGAGGTCCGGGGTTTAGGAGGACCAACCCAACGGCTTGCCGGGGAAGGGCGTCGCAGGAAAGCGCGGTAGGCAACGGCATCTTCCACAGTCAGCGACGACAGAGCCCGCCCTCGTTCCAGAATGGCCCAAAGAATCAGACGCTCGGCTTCTTTCCGATACGCCCGCAGGGTTGCATGCGACTCGTGAAGGGAAAGCCATGCCTGCACGGCTTGGTAGTCATTATCGGCATTCAGGGTGCAGGTCTTTTTCGGGGCACGGAACGTCCCTTGCGACCCATCTATATCCTGGGGCGGAATGAACATTTCCCATGGCACGACTTCGGCAGGTGGGGAGAGCACAATCAGTTCCCGTGCGCGGTCTGTGAGCGCCGGATGCTGCGCAAAGAAGACTTCGATCTGGCGTGCCCCAATGGCGCCGAGGCCCGGGACGGTGGACCACCACATCTTTCGTCGGGCTACGCGAACGGTCAATTCCGCGAGCGTGTGGATGCCGTAGGCATGCAGCGCCTGCACTGACCGGGGAGCAAGCCAGCGCTCGATGGCGTCGCCGATCTGTGGGATGGCGGGTGGCGTGGACTGCAAGGTCTCGACTGCCTGAAACACGGCGCGGGCGAGCTTGACCCGTTCCGACTCCCTATGACGCAGCAGCTGCGCCAAATCTGGCCGTGACCACGAGGTGGCGAGATGACACAGTCGATCACGGATGCGCCGGATGATTGTGCGCGACGAGTCGCCTGAAACCAGACAAGCATCCAAATAGCGACCAACCGCGTCGCGCGTGTCGAGGCCTTGATACCAGGCGCGCAGGGCGGCGAGCTCAGAAGCGGTGGGGAACCCGTCAGACGAAGCGGGCAGGGCGGTCGTGGGAGAGGTATGGCGTAATTTCATTTCGCCAGTTTACTGGATTGAAGCATCTATGGCGATAAGATAGATTATCACAATAGCCGTGTAAGCGGGAATTGTGTTGGATATGAAGATGTTGGTGAACACGGATGCCAGCGTCCTGCCCATGGTCAGCAAGAGATCTTTCATTGGTATAAATAGGCGATTAATAATGCCAGGTATCATTCACGCATTTGGGGTGTGCGGTGCAGCATTTTCGAGCATATTGCTAGCTTCCAAAGCAGCGGACGTTGTCATGCGAGCCGCCTGCGAACTGGCTGCCTCGCTCATTCCCCAGCCACGTAGAGAACAGACAGTTCAAAGTTCCGGTATTGCAGGTCGCTGTTCACCGACTTCGAGAACTTCACTGCTTTCAAGCCAGCGGCCACGCACGAGCAGGGGCAACAACATGCGTGCCGAACTTGTCCCGGGGGTCAAGCTCCTTAGGACAGTACGCGGACAATAACCAAGCGAAATAGGGCGGCAGGCATTGCGCAAAGGCTTGTGGATGAAGGCGTCACGAAATTCCGGCTCGGTCGCATTAAGCGAAGTGACCTTGCCGTCCGATAGACTGCTGTCTTTGAAAAATAAGCAAACGGCCATGCAGAATACCAGAGAGATAAGATTCCCGGTCGACGTGATTCTGGTTCTCATTCACTGGTACGCCGCCTATTCGTTAAGCTATTTGCATCTAGAAGAAATGATGCAGGAGTATGGTGTGTCGGTCGACCAGTGCCGATCAATCGATGGGCCGCCCGGTTTTTACCTTTGCTGGAAAAGACTTTCCGTCAGCACAAGCGTTCGGTTGGCAACAGCTGGCGCGTGGATGAGACGTATCGCAAGGTGAAAGGCGCCTGGAAGTATCTCTATCGAGCGACGGACAGGGAAGGCAAAACCGTCGACTTTCTGCTGACCGCCAAGCGCGATGCCTCAGCAGCCAGGCGGTTTTTCGACAAAGCGATGCAGCACAACGAGGTCCCTGACACGGTGACGATGGATAAGAGCGGTACCAACAAGGCATCGCTCGATTAGTTGAACGTGCAACGCGACATCCCGATAGGAATTCGGCAGGTGAAGTATCTCAACAATATCGTGGAGCAGGACCATCGTGCTGTCAAATGCGTCACCCGGCCGATGCTCGGGCTTAAATCGTTCCGAGCGGCGCAAGCTGTTCTAGCCGGCATCGAGCTCATGCGCATGATTCGCAAAGGCCAGTTCATCGTGGAAGCCTGCTTTGGCATGTCGTTTGCCGACCAATTTTATTCGTTTGTGGGACAAGTCCGTCCAACGTAAAGGGAACGTGGCGCAGCCTGCACCGTTCTATCGTTAGCACGCTAACGCGACAGAACCGTTTTGACACAGTCTGAGCCATGAGCAGACATATATATTTAGATGTAAGGGGCTGTACTGATCGGGTAAGGTCAGCGGCGTGCGGATGACTGAAGAGTTTTTATCGAGGCCAATACGCCGAACGCGGGCTTAATTGCTTGAAGTGCATTGACGGCTAGATGAGAGAGGTGCATCGTAAATAAGTAGTCTTTTGATTGCGGTTTCAACACGCGGGAGGATGTCATGGGGCAAGGTTTCAGTGGCGGCAAGTCACACCAAGTTAAGACTTTATTGAAAGAGGCGATCTTCTTAGGTAACCGAATTGCAGAAAGAGATAAGAAAATTGAAAAAGCTGTTCGCGGGAGGGTAGGCGATTTTGCAGTTTGGTGGGAGAAAAATGTCGAAGATGTACCTGCAATCAATTTCGTGGTAGGGAAAGCGGGAGAGGCTATGGACCCACGAGCTACAGCATTGGAAGCGATTTTTACCGGTCTGTTGGCCGTTCTTAAGGTATCGGAAACGGCTGTAAAAATTGGCTCGTCGGGCTTAGCCGCAGCAGTGATGGCTCCGTTCGAAGCCAGCAAGCAGCCTAGCAATAGGATGGGTTATCTAGATGACCATCCAGATGATTTTAAGGCGTATTTAGATGACGTTGATCGCCTGAATTCCATTCGAATGGAATTGTTCATGCTCCAACCTACCTCGGCTAGCACTATCCTCCAAACGGATCGCTGCGCCAAAGAGGCATGCCTGCGTTCCCCTTAAAGTATGCCTAAAAAAACCCCTTTAGTTCTGAAAGCAAAAGCGGGGCACACTGAGCTGTGCCGCCCGCTCTTGGGCCAGCATGGGTAAAAAGGGGTTTTGAGTAAACGAATTGCGCTGTGGTTTGTCACATCGCTATTTCACATCAGTGTCGAAGTAGGTAATGAAGCGCTTCATCCAAGGCAGCGATCGGGCATAAGGTATCTTGTTTCCTGAGCAATTAGGCGACGAAGTGACAGACGAGAACCTAGTGAGAGTAATCGAAATCTTCGTCGATGAACTGTAAGCGCCTAGCGAACTCACCTTGTGACAGGCGCGGCATATTAGGGATGATCGTGTCCACCTATCTTCTTAAGTGGACACCTCATGACAGAACCAATCTCGACGACAGTACGTCGGCGCCGCCATGGCGCAAGCCTGAAGGCGCAGATTCTCGCAGAATGCGAACGACCGGGCGCATCGATTGCCGCTGTCGCCATGGCACATGGCGTCAATGCCAACCTGGTGCATAAGTGGCGTGCCCGGGCGTCCGAACGCCAGGACACCGCTGTGACGGCGCCCAATGTCTCCTTCGTTCCCGTGCCCTTGCAGGCTGCCGCCTTGACCTCTGAGGTTACGGAACTACGCATTGAATGTAAGCGCCTAGCGAACTCACCTTGTGACAGGCGCGGCATATTAGGGATGATCGTGTCCACCTATCTTCTTAAGTGGACACCTCATGACAGAACCAATCTCGACGACAGTACGTCGGCGCCGCCATGGCGCAAGCCTGAAGGCGCAGATTCTCGCAGAATGCGAACGACCGGGCGCATCGATTGCCGCTGTCGCCATGGCACATGGCGTCAATGCCAACCTGGTGCATAAGTGGCGTGCCCGGGCGTCCGAACGCCAGGACACCGCTGTGACGGCGCCCAATGTCTCCTTCGTTCCCGTGCCCTTGCAGGCTGCCGCCTTGACCTCTGAGGTTACGGAACTACGCATTGAATTGCGCCGCGGTCCAGTGATCGCCACGGTCAGCTGGCCGATGGCATCTGCGGCCGAGTGCGCAGCATGGCTGCGCGAGGTACTGCGGTGATTCGCATTGATGCCATCTGGCTGGCCGGCGAACCGCTGGATATGCGGGCCGGCACGGACACTGCCCTGGCACGCGTCGTGAAGGTGTTCGGCGCCGCCCGCCCACACCATGCCTATCTGTTTGCGAACAAGAGCGGCACGCGCATAAAGGTCCTGGTGTATGACGGCTTGGGGATCTGGCTGGCCGCCCGCCGGCTCAATCGCGGCCGCTTCGTCTGGACCGAGGGGGCGTCAATTGCCACCGTAGCGCTCAACGCCGAGCAGTTGCAGGCACTGGTTACCGGCCTGCCATGGAAGACGATGGCCACTGACCACGCCATTGCAGTGGTCTAACGCCCGTACGTATACTGTTTCTGTTCCGATACGGCAGTTGTTCTGGCACACTGCCGCCCATGACTTCTGCACCCGACCTGTCCACCCTCGACGCCGACCAACTGCGCCAGCTCGCCAGCCGGCTGATGGAGGAGATGCGTGGCAAGCAGGCGCTGATCGACAAGCTCACGCACGAGATGGCCATCCTCAAGCGGCTCAAGTTTGCCGCTTCCAGCGAAGCCTATAGCGGCGAGCAGCAGCGCATGCTGTTTGAGACCCTCGATACCGACATCGAAGCCCTGACCGCCGAGATCGAACAACTCGCGCCGACCAAGCCGGCCAATGATGAGGACAGGAAGCGGCAGCCCAAGCGCGCACCGTTGCCGGCCGCGCTGCCGCGCAAGGAAATACGCCACGATCCGGATTCCACCACCTGCGGTTGCGGCTGCCAGCTGCAGCGCATCGGCGAGGACGTGGCGGAGAAGCTCGACTACCAGCCCGGCGTCTTTACGGTGGAGCGTCACATCCGTGGTAAATGGGTCTGCCGGCAATGCGAAACGCTGGTGCAGGCGCCGGTGCCGCCGCAGATCATCGACAAGGGCATCCCGACGGCGGGCCTGCTAGCTCATGTACTGGTGGCCAAATATCAGGATCATCTGCCCTTATACCGGCAAAGCGGCATCTTTGGGCGCGCCGGACTGGCCATCCCGGATTCGACCTTGGCACAGTGGGTCGGCGTCTGCGGTGTACAGCTACAGCCGCTGGTAGATGCACTGCGTCAGGAACTGCTGGCGCAGCCCGTCCTGCATGCCGACGAGACGCCAGTAGCCATGCTCAAGCCGGGCAATGGCAAGACGCATCGGGCCTACCTGTGGAGTTACTGCAGCACCAGCATGAGCACCATGAAGGCAGTCGTATTCGACTTCGCTGAATCGCGCGCTGGCCGCCATGCCGGCGACTTCCTTGGTGACTGGCGCGGCACGCTGGTCTGTGATGACTATGTGGCGTACAAAGCGCTGTTCCGGCAAGGCATGATGGAAGCTGGCTGCATGGCGCATGCCCGCCGCAAGTTCCACGAGCTGTATGCCAATCACCAGAGCCAGATTGCTGAAGAAGCCTTGAAGTTGTTCGGCGTGCTGTACGACGTCGAACGCCAAGTACAGGAGTTCGACATTGACGCCAGGCGAGCGGCCAGGCAGCAACTCGGCAAGCCAGCGGCCGATACCTTGCATGCCTGGCTGCTGGCACAACGGCAGCGCGTACCGGACGGCAGTGCGACAGCCAAAGCGATCGACTACAGCCTGGGACGCTGGGGTCCACTGACGCACTATCTGGACGATGGTGCGGTACCGATCGATAACAACTGGGTAGAGAACCAGATCAGGCCAATTGCGCTTGGAAAAAAGAATTGGCTATTTGCCGGTAGCCTGCGGGCGGGGCAGCGTGCTGCTGCGGTGATGACTCTGTTGCACTCGGCGCGACTGAATGGCCACGACGTGCACGCCTACATGAAGGACGTCCTGGAGCGCTTGCCGACGCTACCGGCCAGCCGTATCAGCGACTTGCTCCCGCATCGCTGGACGCCTGCCTAATTCGTCCATCTACCCCAAGAGGTTTCGTCAAGACGGGATGACTGGGCGCTTACGATGAACTGGACTTGGCGACGTTGGGATTTGAAGTGTGACGCCTGCAGACACGGGATGTCCTGCATACCATCGTACGGACCTGCTGAAGCTATAAATTTATGGATACCTGAAGCGCATTTCATCGAGCCACCGCCTGGAGCCCGAAGCCCAGCGCAACATTGAGTTAATGTGGCTGACTGGCCGGCTGACGCCCGACTTCAAGAGGATTGCCAGTTTCTGCAAGGCCAATGGCGTTGCCATGCGCAACGTCTGTCGGCAATTTTAATGCTATGCCGCAATCTTGACCTGTTCGCGCAACAGCGCATCGCCATTGATGGGAGCACGTTCAAAGCGGTCAATGATCGCGACCGAACTCCACCAAGGCGAAGGTGCAGATGCGCCTGCAGCAGATCGAAGAGAGTATCGAGCGCTATCTCAGTAAGCTGGACACGGTCGACCGCACGGAACCAGCAGAGGCACTCGCAAAGACTGCCCGGCTGCAGAATAAGATCATCCTTTTCAAAGAACAAATGCAAGCGCTGAAAGAGGTTGAGGCACGCCTTGCGGATGCGCTTGGTAAGCAGATTTCTCTGGCAGATCCTGATGCCCGCTCCATGGCCACCAGCCGGCGCGGTACGAGAATGGTGGGCTACAACGTGCTGTAGGCGATGTCTGCTCACGACTCAGCGCACGATCGGTCCGGAACGTCCTATCAAACTCATGTGGTTCACGATTGCACAAGTGCTGACAATCGGCAAGGTCGTGATGCTTGCCTTGATCGGCGCATTAGATTCCGCACAAGGCACTGGCTTTCCCGCTGTCATGAAAATCCTGTACGCTGTGGCGTGCATCCCAATGTTGTATGCACTCTTAAGATGCGACCGAATTTTCAAATGGCGGCAATAGTCACCTTATTAATTACCGACTTTTCTCTTTAGCAACTGCCTTAACGATGACGCCGGTTACGACGGGAGATGCCACAATGCATTCCGGGCGCATCCTGTTTGTCAAATTGCGTGGTTCTGGTACCTCCAATGTTCCCGGCGCGTCAGTGTCACGTTTAAGCACTTGGTTTTAGAAAACGATTCCCTGTACCAAATCGAACACATAGAAAAGAACACGCTGGAAAGCATTGCCGTCGTCACCGAAGGCGTCGCTCAGCGCCGACCCGAGCAATATAAAAGAATAATTGGGACTGCGGGTGCAATGTTCGCACTCCTTTTAGGGGAAATTTCTTGTCTGGCAAAGGGATCAGGCAGCAGAGCGACAGGCCGAAAATTTGGCTTCGCTGAAAACACGGGTCGAAGCCTCCTCGAAAAGACATGGGCAAAATGTTGACGAACTACGACGAAAATATAAGGCGCTCAGCTATTCCATTTAATAGATCTCAGCAATAAACGGAAAACAAGAGACCGAAGAGGTGAAGTCAAATTGAAGCGCTATGGAACACATTCTTGGCGACGTACAAAATAGAACTGACTGGACTGGGAAGATCGCATGACAATTATTAAAAACACCTACATCAAAAAAACGACAAAGGACAGCGCCAATGCCGGCGTTGAAGACTAGCAGAACCGCTTCATTTCCCTCTTGCGACAAATATACAAGCTGGAAAAAGAGAATATTCACATCCTTATCGACACCGTCCAATTCATCGAAAAAAACCGTAAATTGGTACCTATTCAACATGGAAACATCATCATTGCCAACGAGTCGCTACCCGGTTAATTCAACAAGCGAATGACACTCGTCAAGAAAGACAACGATATTCAAAATATACTTAAGAAAGACTTCGCGGTCCTACACGAGGCGGGTGCTCTTGTTTATCCGCCCCAAATAGTTTCAGGCGGCATATTTGACGTGGTACAAGAAAACTTTTAACTCAGCTTTTGATTCAAAAGATTAAAGTATGTCTAGCGTGAGGTAACCAAAAAAGCCCAATTGGGTTGACCTTTTTTAATATGTTAAGAATAGGCCTTGTTGTTAACTTCAAAGGTACTCGACCATGAAATTCATCTTTTTAATGGCTGCGTTTATGATTTTTGCTACGGTAGGAATTCCTTTCTCGCGTGCTCAAACAAGTGGGCTATCTAATTATATTGCTGAATTGCAAAAACTTGCCGAGCAAGGCGACACCATTGCGCAATACAACCTCGGCGTCATGTATTCAAATGGCACAGGGGTCCTCAAAGATGAGCAGCAAGCTTTCGCCTTTTATTACAAAGCAGCTGAAAAAGGCTTTCCCCCAGCGCAATACAACCTTTCCATGATGTATTTATATGGCAAAGGCGTCCTCAAGGATGAGCAGCAGGTAATCGCTTGGTGTCGAAAAGCAGCTGAACAGGGTTATGAACCAGCGCAATACGGCATGGGTGTCCTATTTCGTGATGGCCTAGGCCTTCCAAAAGATGAGCAGCAGGCCGTCGCTTGGTTTCGCAAAGCAGCTGAACGGGGGTATCCCATGGCGCAAACCGAACTTGGTGTCATGTATTCAAATGGTACAGGCGTTCTTAAGGATGAGCGGCAGGCCGTCGCTTGGTTTCACAAAGCAGCTGAGCAGGGTTATGACAATGCGCAACACAACCTCGGCGTGGTGTATCGTGATGGCCAAGGTGTCCCTAAAGATGAGAAGCAGGCCGTAGCGTGGTTTCGCAAAGCAGCCGAGCAGGGTTTTGCTGCAGCGCAACATAGCCTCGGAGTTATGTACGCCTCTGGCAGGGGTGTGGAGAGAAGCGAACAACAAGCCTATTTCTGGTGGCTGCTATCTAGTGCACGGGGACTCAAAGAATCGATATCAAACAAAAACATCATGGAGACAAGGATAACGCCACAAGAACGTCAAAAAGCTCAACTCGACGCCAGTGTTTGGAGGCCAAAACGCTAAAAGCTTATATGGACGCTGGCATTTGCCAAGCTCGAAACACATTATGAAGAACAGTGGGTTCCAATCTTACATTTGGCCCTTCCTGGTGGGATTGCTACTGGCCTCGGGTAAACGGCAGCGAAACGCTGCAAACCATTTAGAACTTCCCCGTCGTGGTCCGAAATAGAAAAGTTCGCTGCAAGCAGTAAGCCGCAGCGGCCAAGATAACTTCCGAGATAGCCGCCCGTGTCATATGGCCAAGTTCATTGTGCGCCTCCCAGCCTTGCAATGCGCACTACCGTCGCACGTGATATGCCATGTCGGCGGGATAGGTCACTTATTGAAGCGCCGGCTTTGTGCTTAGCCAAAATATAGGCACGCTGCTCGACTGTGGTCATCACAGGTCAACCCAGCGTCTTGCTTTCCCGCTTTGCCCGCCGCAGTCCTGCTTATACCCGCTCGACTAGGAGGTCCCGTTCGAACTCGGCAACTTTGGCTAGCTTTATCAGCATCATTTTAATAGCTAGCGAGGGCAAGTCCAGGGTGCCAATTGCAAGACAATGACGTTGATGCCCCGCGATGCCAATTGTTCAATCGTACTGCGGAAATCGTGCGCATCTTAGCCGAGGCGCTCCAACTTTGGAATCACCAGCGTTGCGAGATATCAAGTCTGAGCCAGCAACGTGGCAAATTGCGGCCGCTGCTGCGCCGCCAATTTGCCGAATATGTCTTCCTTGTCGAATCAGTAATCCACAGCGTAGCCTGCATCGACGATTTCCAAGTCGCTGATTCTTAGTGGACTGCTCTTTTGTACTCACGCGACCGTATGCTAAGTTATCCTCGTTGCGACTCAATAATAGTTTGCGGGTCTAACTGTGCAAAAACGTGTCTAACATAGGGTACATTGTACAAAATGAAAACCTTAATTCCTAGTTAGCTTCAGTTCGATGTTGTGAACAAAATTCAAAAGTGCCAAAAAAATTTCATAAAAAATGAGGGGTGGAAACGAAATACCTTAATTGGAGATGATTAAAATAGGAAGGCCACGCTCATCCGATAGGCTATAATACAAACAATAGAAATAGTAATTAACGTGAGTAAATACAACAAAAAAAATACCCTAAAAAGGAAAAATGGCGTTGAAAGTGAACAGCAAGACAAGCTAAGCACATAAGCATAGACAATGCAGCTCTTTTTTGCTAATTCTAGTCTGACATACTTCTATTTTTATCGCCATTTAATTTTCCTAAAGGGATGCTGAATTATTCTAAAGTGCAACATTATGTCGTATGAGAATCAATGGTTTACGTCAACGCGCGCGTTGAAATAAAGAATAATTCGGCAACTCTTTATATAAGATAGTCTTCGTTCTTATGTCCTTCTATCTTTATCGCTATGTGATTTTCGTACGCAGGATAGTTCTATCGTAGATAGTGTAGATCCTATCTCCTGTATTTTCCCAGATGACAATTTAAAGACTCTCGCGGTACCAACCTGCTAGCCAGAGCGACATGCACCGTCGATTACTTCAAGTGTTAGAACTGTCCTTTATATCGCCCTCGATCGCTTGATATTATTCGACTTGTAAGCTGTTGAACGCGGCGATACGCTCCTTGCTACAGCGCTCATATCACATCAGATGTAAATTACTTGCACGGCATAGCGTGGCTTGCCGCGGGCACGGCGCAGTATCTCACACGCTGCTGCAATGCGAGCTATCTCATTCGTTGCAAATGACATCAGGCCGGCCAAGGTAAGCAGCGCGTCACTGACGTACTGTTGCGCGAGTTGTCACGCTTCAACGGTATTTTTTGAACGCCTACTTATTGAAGATACGATATTTGACATTGGACAAAGCGTTTTCATTAGCGTGGGACATATTAATTCTAATAATCCTGAGAGACAGGGCTATCTATCTGTAATGACCCATTACTCTACGCTCATTTATTTTTTGATTAGATAGAAACTGATTCCGTTGGACAGTTAAGGATTTACTATGGCGCTGACTTTTGATCCGCGGTGTAAAGAACGCCTACGCGGCGAATACACAACCCTTTACCATTTCAATCGACCGCTTTGTAAAATATTAGAAGGACTAGCAGAATACGTATTTTCCATCAGCAGGAAAGATGTGATGATTACATGTGTATGTCGAAATCAAGCTCAAAATGACAAGGCTTATGAGTGCTTAAAAGAGAGTGCCAGGCCAAAACCAAGAAAAACTGCTCATAGTGTGTATGCTGCAATAGATATACGCTCTCGTGGTCTGGAAGAACATATACCGGCAATGCTGTCTTGGTTAAACGCATATGATAGTAGCAATGCTAATCCTATCAAAAGTGGACGAACTGCCTTTTTTCATGACATGGGTCACGGACCACATTTTCATATTCAGTACCAGCTGAAAAAAGCTAAGCCAAAGTCAGTTCAATCACACCCATCAAAAAAGTAATTTAGTTCAATAAAGTTTTTAAGCTTTATCGCCGTCCCGCGAAGAATCGAGCAATCCGCACAAGAAATTATAGCTTTGGATGACGATGTAGATGACGGCGTTATAATAAATCACAGCTTTGCCTATATATCGTGCTTGTAGCTTTTGTCTTCATGGAAGTCGGTTATGAAAAATCAAAATTTTCAAAGAGAAGGATATCAGTCTGGACTTACAGGTTATGTGACCCAGTTAGAACATCTTACAGGAAAAGGCACGCACGATTTGGCAGTTTCCCTTGGTTACACGCCCTTAGCGTTATCCGAAGGTTATGCCTTGTACTTCCTAGTTCAGTCTGTGGGGATGGCAGATTTTCGATGGAAAGATCGAAGTCGATATTCGGCTGGATGGGCGATTGAATTAGTTGAGTACGAGTGGAAGGGTAAGGTTGTAAAGGAGTACGTGTACGTCGACCGGTATGATCAATTGCGTCATGCTAAGGACATTAGGAACTTTAGGAAACGCGTGAATGGTTACCCATGTTTGCCGGATGACGTGGAAGTAGACGAGTTCATGTGCATACAGCAGGTAATTCTCAACGTTCGAACTGGACCACGACGCATTGCTAAAGTCGTTCCGAAGAAGCGATTGGGCCTTGGCGATTACCCAGACGCGCCAGGAAACGGTGTGCCGCAATGGGAGATTATTACCAATAAGCAATTTGTCTGTGCCGGGATTGTTGGGCCTGATCAAATGATTCGGCCGGGGATATTTGACATGAGTTACACTGGCTCTGCCCGTTAGGGCTCGGTCGCATTAAGCGAAGTGACCTTGCCGTCCGGTAGACTGCTGTCTTTGAAAAATAAGCAAACGGCCATGCAGAATACCAGAGAGATAAGATTCCCGGTCGACGTGATTCTGGTTCTCATTCACTGGTACGCCGCCTATTCGTTAAGCTATTTGCATCTAGAAGAAATGATGCAGGAGTATGGTGTGTCGGTCGACCAGTGCCGATCAATCGATGGGCCGCCCGGTTTTTACCTTTGCTGGAAAAGACTTTCCGTCAGCACAAGCGTTCGGTTGGCAACAGCTGGCGCGTGGATGAGACGTATCGCAAGGTGAAAGGCGCCTGGAAGTATCTCTATCGAGCGACGGACAGGGAAGGCAAAACCGTCGACTTTCTGCTGACCGCCAAGCGCGATGCCTCAGCAGCCAGGCGGTTTTTCGACAAAGCGATGCAGCACAACGAGGTCCCTGACACGGTGACGATGGATAAGAGCGGTACCAACAAGGCATCGCTCGATTAGTTGAACGTGCAACGCGACATCCCGATAGGAATTCGGCAGGTGAAGTATCTCAACAATATCGTGGAGCAGGACCATCGTGCTGTCAAATGCGTCACCCGGCCGATGCTCGGGCTTAAATCGTTCCGAGCGGCGCAAGCTGTTCTAGCCGGCATCGAGCTCATGCGCATGATTCGCAAAGGCCAGTTCATCGTGGAAGCTTGCTTTGGCATGTCGTTTGCCGACCAATTTTATTCGTTTGTGGGACAAGTCCGTCCAACGTAAAGGGAACGTGGCGCAGCCTGTCCGTGGGCCGCAAGCCAGCGGTTGGCTGAACTGGACAAATAAGGAATGGCATTGGTTAGGTTAAAACCATCTCGTTATACACAAGTCACGCATCTTCCATTCGAAGGGCTTGAATTGTGGAGGCGGCATCCACGGTGCGTTGAAGTCCGATCCAAAGCGTTTTGGCTCCCGGTTCGCCATCGCCCTTGCGACC
>Ga0308160_10001785_pt1 | contig 28401 bp, 30 predicted proteins | sample PhyFR1_FD_201036 | JGI IMG/M metagenome (GOLD analysis project Ga0308160, IMG submission 201036) | Phyllosphere microbial communities from UC Gill Tract Community Farm, Albany, California, United States - DLSLF.R1 | ecosystem: Host-associated > Plants > Phyllosphere > Unclassified | place: USA... | reverse complement strand
CTTGCCGCCGGCGGTCATGCCGGGTGTGATAGCCATTTTTTGTCTCCGTATAATATTTAATGCGTCGGATGTAGCCGAAATGTAATCAGCTGCGTCGCAGTGTGGACCGTTAAACTTACGTCATGCTTGCTCCAAACTTACCCGAAACTTACAGTTCATTGACGAGCGCGGTTGCCGGAGCCGGAGCGGATTCATCTCTCATTGATTGGACAGTACCGGCCCCAACAAAGATCCGGAACAACACGTTGAGGCCGGTCAGAAGATTTGCGAACGGTCGTACTTAATTGTGCTATTCTCATCTGGTCCAAACACCAGTACACCAACAACCAGGGAGACCAGCATGCAAGACGCAGTGATCGTATCGACCGCCCGCACGGGCCTGGCCAAGTCGTGGAAGGGCGCCTTCAACATGACCCACGGCGCCACGCTCGGCGGCCACGTGCTCGCCGCCGCCATCGAGCGCGCGGGCATCGGAGCGGGCGAAGTCGAGGACGTGATCATCGGCTGCGCCAATCCGGAAGGCGCGACCGGCGCCAACATTGCGCGCCAGATCGCGCTGCGCGCCGGCTGCCCGACCACGGTCCCGGGCATGACGGTCAACCGCTTCTGTTCTTCGGGCCTGCAGACCATCGCCCTGGCGGCCCAGCGCATCATCGCCGGCGAGAACGAGATCCTGGCCGCCGGCGGCGTCGAATCGATCTCCTGCGTGCAGCAGGAAATGAACACGCACATGCTGCAGGACCCCTGGCTGCGCGCGCACAAGCCGGAAATCTACTGGCCGATGCTGCAGACGGCCGAGACGGTCGCCAAGCGCTACGACATCCCCAAGGAACGCCAGGACGCCTACGGCGTGCAGAGCCAGCAGCGTGCCGCCGCGGCCCAGGCTGCCGGCCTGTTCGATGCCGAGATCGTGCCGATGACGACCGTGATGGGCGTGGCCGACAAGGCCTCCGGCCGCCTGCTGACCCGTGAAGTGACGATTTCGGCCGACGAGGGCATCCGCGCCGACACGACGATCGAGGGCGTGTCCAAGATCCGCACCGCGCTGCCGGGCGGCGTGATCACGGCGGGTAACGCCAGCCAGTTCTCGGATGGCGCCTCGGTCTCGATCCTGATGAGCCGCGGCATGGCCGAATCGAAGGGCCTGCAGCCGCTGGGCGCTTTCCGCGGTTTCGCCGTGGCCGGTTGCGAGCCGGACGAGATGGGCATCGGTCCCGTGTTCGCGGTGCCGAAGCTGCTGCAGAAGGCCGGCCTGACCGTCGGCGACATCGGCCTGTGGGAGCTGAACGAAGCCTTCGCCGTGCAGGTGCTGTATTGCGCCGACAAGCTCGGCATTCCGATGGACCGCCTGAACGTGAACGGCGGCGCCATTGCCGTCGGCCACCCGTATGGCGTGTCCGGTGCGCGCCTGGTCGGCCACGCGCTGCTCGAAGGCAAGCGCCGCGGCGTCAAGTACGTGGTCGTCACGATGTGCATCGGCGGCGGCCAGGGCGCGGCCGGCCTGTTCGAGGTCCTGTAATACGTAAAACCATTCAAACTCACTGCTGAGATTCGAGAAAGATATGATCAAACACATCGTCATGTGGAAGCTCAAGGACGAGGCCGAAGGCGCCGACCGCCTGACCAATGCGCGCGAGATGAAGCGCCGCCTCGACGAGTGCGCCGCCATCGTCCCGGGCATCCTGAAGTTCGAAGTCACCCTGGCCCAGCCGGGCCTGGAAGCGACCTGCGACGTCGTCCTGTATTCGGAATTCGAGAACAAGGCGGCGCTCGAGGCCTACGCCGTGCACCCGACCCACAAGGCGCTGGTGCCTTTTATTGGCGCCATCCGCGAGGGGCGCCAGTGCATGGACTACGAAGTCTGAAGCAGTTTCAACTCAGCCGCACCCACCCATAAAAACTACGGAGACAGCATGCGCAAGACTCAGGAACTTTTTTCGTTGCAAGGTAAAACCGCCCTCGTGACCGGCGGCTCGCGCGGGCTCGGCCTTCAGATGGCCGAGGCGCTCGGCGAGCAGGGCGCGCGCATCGTGATTTCGGCACGCAAGCAGGAAGAACTCGACGAAGCCGTGGCCCACCTGGCGGAACGCGGCATCGAGGCATCAAGCATCGCGGTCGACCTGCAGAAGGAAGCCAACGTCCAGCCTTTCGTCGAGGAAGCGCTGCGCCGCCTCGGCCAGATCGATATCCTCGTCAACAATGCCGGCGCCAGCTGGGGCGCCCCGGCCGAAGAGCATCCGCTCGAAGCCTGGGACAAGGTGATGAACCTGAACGTGCGCAGCATCTTCCTGGTGTCGCAGGCGGTGGGAAAACTGTCGATGATTCCGCGCCGCTACGGCAAGATCATCAACATCTCCTCGATCGCCGGCCTGGCCGGCAATGGTCCGGGGACGATGCAGACCATCGCCTACAACACCTCGAAAGGCGCGGTGATCAATTTCACGCGCACGCTGGCGGGCGAGTGGGGCCGCCATGGCATCACCGTCAACTCGATTGCACCGGGCTTTTTCCCGTCTAAAATGACCAAGGGCGTGCTGGAAAATATCGGCGTCGACAAGCTGGCCAAGGGCGCGCCGCTGGGCCGCCTGGGCGACGACGAGGACCTGAAGGGCGCGGTCGTGCTGTTCGCCTCCGACGCCAGCAAGCACATCACGGGCCAGATCCTGGCCATCGACGGCGGCGTGTCCGCCGTCTGAGGAGGCAGCATGAAGAACTTCAGCGGCAAGGTGGCCGTCATCACCGGGGCCGGCAGCGGCCTGGGCCGCGAATTCGCGCTGGTCGCAGCCGGGCTCGGCATGAAGCTGGTGCTGGCCGACGTCCAGTCCGACGCTTTGGAGCGCGTCACCGACGAACTGCTGGCCAGGGACTGCGAGGTGCTGGCCATGGTCTGCGACGTCAGCAAGGGCGCCCACGTGCAGGAGCTGGCGGACGCGGCGATCGCGCGCTTCCACGGCATCCACCTGGTGTTCAACAATGCCGGCGTCGGCTCGGGCGGCCTGATCTGGGAGAACACGGAAGCCGACTGGGAATGGGTGCTGGGCGTGAACCTGTGGGGCGTCATTCACGGCGTACGCGTCTTCACCCAGGCCATGCTCGACTGCGCGAAACGCGATCCGGACTTCGAGGGCCACATCGTCAACACGGCCTCGATGGCGGGCCTGCTGAACGCGCCGGCGATGGGCGTCTACAACGTCTCCAAGCACGCGGTGGTTTCGCTGTCGGAAACCCTGTACCACGACCTGGCGCTGGTGAACGCCCCGATCGGCGCTTCCGTGCTGTGCCCGTATTTCGTCCCGACCGGCATCCACCAGTCGCACCGCAACCGTCCCGAAGAGCTGAAACCGGACGCGCGGCCGACCGCCAGCCAGATGGCAGCCCAGGCGCTGACCTCGAAGGCGGTGGAGTCGGGCAAGGTGTCGGCCAGCGACGTGGCGCGCATCACCTTCGACGCGATCCGCGAAGGGCGCTTCTATATCTACTCGCATCCGCAGGCGCTGGGTGGCGTGCGCGAGCGGATGGAAGCGATCGTGGAAGGGAAGAATCCGCCGGATCCGTATGCGGCGACGCCACATGTGACGGAGCTGTTGCGGTCGAAGATGTAAATCGCTCCGCTGCCCGGCTCGGGATGGAATCCGGGCTGGCGGTGCGCCGTAGGGCGGGCATGCCCGCGGGAGAGTGTCGCATCGTGTTGGCTTCGTTTGAGGAAAGACCCCGCCAACACGATGCGAGCGTCACGCGCGGGCATGCCCAGTGAAACCGTGGTCGAGGCCATTGGCCTCGACCACCCCTACGGCCTCACGATCCGTTCGTGCAGCTCTGCGGGCGCATTCTCGTACAGCTTCACCACCGTCGAAGTCCGCGTCCCATACCCCGGCGTCTCGATGCACACCGCCGACAGCACCCGCTCCAGGTCGAGCGGCACACCCGTCTCCGGCAGGCGCATGTCCGGCGCCCGCGTCGTATCGGCCAGCATCTCGAAATAGGCATCCTCCGGCGCCCCCTGGCACAGCAGGCTGGCAAACTGCGCCTTGGTGCGCGTGACCTTCGGCCAGGGCGCGTCCAGCAAGCCGTTCGAGACGCCGTAGATGCGGCCCGCTTCCAGAGGCTGGCCGTTGCGAGGATCGTCGCCGGCGCGGTTCGAGTACCAGTACAGGTTCTCGCGGTCCCCCAGCACCAGGTTGAAACCATTGTAGACGTCGCCACGGGCGGCGATCGCCTCCAGGTATTCGGCGGCCGTCCACGAACCCTTCAGGAAATCGGCCACCAGCTCGCCCCGCGACGGGGCGTCCGGGCGGCGCTCGCCGGGCGCGCGGATGTTGGTCAGCGCGGCGAATTTCGGCCCCCTCAAGCCTTCGCGCGTGATGCCCATCCAGCTGCCGCCGTGCTCCAGGTCGCGGCCGGCGATCAGGTTCGGGTGCTCGGGCCAGGGCGCGGCCGGGGCGGCCGGGCGGTCGTAGAACTCGTCGCGGTTGGCCACCGCGATCACGGGCACGCCCGGAATCACGCGCCAGGCAAAGACGATCAGGCACATGGCGGGATCTCCGTAAACACTTCGACGTGGCGCGGGCCTTCGACCAGGCCTTCGAGCCCGGCGCCGAGCACCGCCCTTTCCAGTTCGGCGGCAAAACCCGCCGGCACGTCGGGATAGACTTCCATCCAGGTCTGCAGGCCTTCCTTGCTTTCGGGACGGCGCAGCAGGCGCGCGTGGCCGGGCTGGATCACCCGGGCCTGCAGGGCGCACACCAGCGGCGCGAGGCGCTCGGCATGCTCGTCGCGCACCTTGTAATACACGTAGAGGTCGACCATGCTAGAGCTCGAGCGCGTCCAGGGGGTAGGGCATGGGCAGGAAGCGCAGCGGCGCGCCCGCGGCGGAGCCGAGGTGAACGTCCTCCTCCAGCGCGGCCAGCTTCATCTCGACCAGCAGGTCGGCGCCGCCGAGGCCGTTCGGCGCGGCGTTCACCACCATGCCGCAGGGCTGCTCGGGGTCGCTCGTGGAAAACACCTCGTCGCCGGCGCGCGCGGCGGCATTCTCGACGCTGGCCAGCGCCGTGCGGCGCTTGAGCTTGCCGAGATACTGGCTGCGGGCGACGATTTCCTGGCCCGGATAGCAGCCTTTCTTGAAATTCACGCCGCCCAGCAGTTCGAGGTTGATCATCTGCGGCACGAATTGCTCCTGGGTCGCAGCGCCCACCTGCGGCACGCCGGCGTGGATCGCTGCCAGGTGCCAGGCGGCGTTGCCGCCCAGGGCAAGCTCGCCGATGAGCGTCGGCAGGGCGGCCTGCGCGTTGGCGCTGGACGTCAGCCACAGGAAGCGCGGCGTACCAAAGGCATCGGCCAGGCGGATCACGGTGCCGTGCTCGCCGCTCGTGCTCGCATACGGCGCGGCCGGCAGCTCGAGGCCTTGCGCGCGCAAGGCGGCTTCGGCCTTGAGGCCGCCGAAGCCGAGCACGGCGGCGACGTTTTCCTCGTCCGTCGCATCGCGCAGCTTGGCCTTGGCGCGCAGCACGAACATCGTCAGGCGCTTCTGCAGCGGCGCCTGGATGGCGCGCGGCAGCTGCAGCCAGACGGTGCCGTCCGCGCTGCGCCACATCAGGAAGGTGGCTTGCAGGCGGCCCTTCGGCGTGCAGAAGCCGGCCAGGCGGGCCTCACTCGTGCCCAGGTGCTCGACGTCGTTGGTCAGCTGGCTGTGCAGGAATGTGGCCGCCTCCTCGCCGGCGACCGCGATCAGGCCGAGGTCGGTGACGGGGGCGACGAAACCGGCCGCCAGGTCGGCGGCGGAGAGGGTGCGGCCGAAATCCTCGACCTGGGTGGCCTCGTCGATATGAAAACGGGCCCCGTGGCTTGCTAGATAGTCTGTCCAGTTGCTCATAAATGCAATATGCTTTGCGGTTTAGGCTTTATCATTACGGCCTCATTATAGAGTTGTCGAGCATTTCGCGCCGAGCGCTGTATAAACCGAGCGTAAACCACAAAAACAGAATGGCATTCATAAAAAAAACACTCATCGCGGCCGTAGTCGTTTCCATCGTCGGCATCGGCGCCTTCAGCTGGTGGTCCAGGCAGCCGCTCACCACGGGCGAGCCGCCGATCCCGTTCACGGTCACGCCCGGTAGCGGCGTCGGCGCGGCCGCACAGCAGATGGCGCAGGCCGGCGTGCCGGTCAACCCGATGCTGTTCCAGATCCTGGCCCGCGTCACCGGCCACAGTGCGCGCATCAAGGCCGGCAGCTACGAGCTGAAACCGAATACCTCGCCGCGGCGCCTGCTGACCCAGCTGGTGCGCGGCGAATACGCCCAGGAAGCGGTCACCATCATCGAAGGCTGGACCTTCCGCCAGATGCGCGAGGCGATCGCCGCCACCAAGACCCTGCGCCACGAGACGGTCAAGATGAGCGACGCCGAGCTGATGGCGAAGATCTCGACCGAGTACAAGGAACCCGAAGGCCTGTTCTTCCCCGACACCTATCTGTTCGCCAAGGGTTCGAGCGACCTGCAGATCTACAAGCAGGCGCACCAGATGCTGCTCACCCGCCTGAACGCGGCCTGGGAAAAGCGCGACGCCAACCTGCCATATAAAACCCCGTACGAAGCCCTGATCATGGCCTCGATCGTGGAAAAGGAAACCGGCCAGAAGAGCGAACGGGCGATGATCGCCGGCGTCTTCGTCAACCGCCTGCGCACCGGCATGATGCTGCAGACCGATCCGAGCGTGATCTACGGCATGGGCGCGCGCTACGAGGGCAAGATCGCCAAGAAGGACCTGACCACCGATACCCCGTACAACACCTACACCCGCTACGGCCTGCCGCCGACCCCGATTTCGCTGCCGGGCGTGCAGTCGCTGAGCGCGGCCCTGGCGCCGGCCAAGACGGAAGCCTTGTACTTTGTTTCGCGTAACGACGGCACCAGCCATTTTTCGGAAAACCTGAACGAACACAATCGCGCGGTGAACCAGTACCAGCGCGGCGTGGCCAAGCCATGACTATCCGGGGCAAATTCCTCACCGTCGAAGGCATCGACGGCGCCGGCAAGTCGACCCACATCGGCTTCGTGACGCAGTTCCTGCAAGCGCGCGGCAAGACGGTAGTGTCCTCGCGCGAACCGGGCGGCACGCCGCTGGGCGAAAAGCTGCGCGAGCTGCTGCTGCACGAAAAGATGCACCTGGAGACGGAAGCCCTGCTGATGTTCGCCAGCCGCCGTGAACACATGGCGCAGGTAATCGAACCTGCGCTGGCCGCGGGTTCCTGGGTGCTGTCGGACCGGTTTACCGACGCCAGCTTCGCCTACCAGAGCGGCGGGCGCGGCATGGATCGCAGCAAGATGGAAGCGCTCGAAGCCTGGGTACATCCGCAGCTGCAGCCGGACCTGACCCTGCTGTTCGATGTGCCTCTGGAAGTGGCGCGCGAACGCCTGGATGCGACCCGCACCCTCGACAAGTTCGAGCGCGAGCAGGGCGAGTTCTTTGCCCGCTGCCGCGCCGAATACCTGCGCCGCGCGGCGCAGTATCCGCAACGCTTCGCCGTGATCGATTCGACGCGCAGTATCGCGGAAACGCAGCACAAGATTGGTGAGGCGCTGGAGGGTTTGCTGTGATGCGGTTGTTGTGATGCGAGTTTCAAAATGCGATTTTTAAGATGATTTATCCCTGGCAGCAAAGCGCCTGGACCCAGCTCCAGGCCATGCGTGCGCGCCTGCCGCACGCGATCCTGTTCCACGGCCCGGCCGGCATCGGCAAGTCGGGCTTCATCGAAGCCTTTGCCCAGTCGCTGCTGTGCGAGAACGTCCAGCCCGACGGCCAGGCCTGCGGCAGCTGCGCCTCCTGCGGCTGGTTCCTGCAGCACAACCACCCGGACTACCGCCGCGTGCGTCCGGAAGCGCTGGAAGACGAGCCGGCCGCGGAAGGGGACGAGGGCAGCGATTCCGACAAGAAGGCGAAGTCCACCAAGGCGCCCTCGAAAGAGATCAAGATCGAGCAGATCCGCTCGCTGGCCGACTTCATGAACATCTCGACCCACCGCCAGGGCCTGCGCGTGGTGGTGCTGTATCCGGCCGAAGCGCTGAACATGCCGGCCTCGAATGCGCTGCTGAAAACCCTGGAAGAGCCGCCGCCGGGCACCGTGTTCCTGCTCGCCTCGAATGGCCTCGACCGCCTGCTGCCGACCATCCTGTCGCGCTGCCGCAAGTTCGCACTGCCGATGCCCGAGCACGCCGCGGCGCTGGCCTGGCTCAAGGAGCAGGGCGTGCCGGACGCCGACAGCTGGCTGCGCGAGGAGGGCGGCGCACCGCTGGCCGCACTGGAGCGATCGGGTAGCGGTAACCGCGAGGAACTCGATGCCCTGCTCGGTTTCCTGGCCCGTCCGAACGTCGAATCCGCGCTGCGCCAGGCCGACAAGCTGAGCAAGACGCCCTTGAGCTCCCTCGTGTCCTGGCAGCAGCGCTGGCTGTACGACCTGCTGGCGAGCAAGCTGGCCGGTACGGTGCGCTACTACCCGCGCTACCAGAAGGAACTTGCGGCCTTGGCCGGCAACGTGCACACTGCGAACCTGTTACGTGCAATCAAGTCCACCAACGAACGCCGCGCCGTCGCCGACCATCCGCTGTCGGCCAAGCTGTTCATCGAGGACATGTTGCTGGATTACGCAGCTTGCTGCTCATCTGCTTGAAACGGCTTGAAAGGACCGACATGACTGGCAACACCACCGACCCCAACGCCGCGCTCGTGCCACGGCCGTCGGTCCTGTCGCTGGCGATCAAGGAAAAGGCGGCCCTGTATGCGGCCTACATGCCTTTCCTGAAGAACGGCGGCATGTTCGTGCCGACGACGAAGCCGTATAAAATCGGCGACGAGGTCTACCTGATCCTGTCGCTGATGGACGACCCAAACAAATACCCGATCGCCGGCAAGGTTGCCTGGATTACCCCGGCCGGCGCCAACAACAGCAAGGCGCAAGGCATCGGCGTGCATTTCCCCGCCGACGAGACCGGCCAGCGCGCCAAGGCCAGAATCGAAGAAATCCTCGGCGCGGCGCTGCGTTCCTCGCGCGCCACGCATACCCTGTAATCCCTCATTTTTTGCTCCAATGCCGTCCTACGTTCACCGTCTTGCCCGCCGCGACGACCTGCCCGTCATCGTCGACATCTACAACTCCACGATTGCCTCGCGCGAAGTCACCGCCGACACCGAACCGGTGAGCGTCGCCTCGCGCGAAGCCTGGTTCAACGAGCACACGCCCGAGCGCCGGCCGCTGTGGGTGATCCACGATGCCAACGACGTCTCAAGCGAGCCGACCGTGATCGGCTGGATGTCCTACTCGAACTTCTATGGCCGCCCGGCGTATTCGGGGACGGCCGAGCTGTCGATCTATATCGACAAGGAATGGCGCGGCAAGGGCATGGGGCGCTACTGCCTGGAGCAGGCGATCGCGTTTGCGCCGCGCATCAAGGTGCATACCTTGCTCGGGTTCATCTTTGGGCACAACGTGCCGAGCCTGGCGCTGTTCAAGAAGTTCGGTTTCGAGACCTGGGCGAATTTCCCGCGCGTGGCGAACCTGGACGGGATCGAGCGCGATCTGATCATCCTCGGGAAACGCGTCGTCGACTGAGCTGGCGCTGTAAACGCGTGGAGTCGAGATACCCGCGCCGGCGAGCGCGTGACGCGTCTCGCGCGCACCCCGTACAATACGCGGATGTACATCGATTCCCACTGCCACATCAATTTCCCCGAGCTGGCCGCCCGGATGCCCGAGGTCCTGGCCAAAATGGCCGAGAACCGTGTCACCCACGCCCTGTGCGTCTCGGTCGACCTGCCTGACTTCCCCTCGGTGCTCGCCCTGGCCGAGGAATATCCCAACATTTACGCCTCGGTCGGCGTCCACCCGGACTACGAAGACACGCCGGAACCAACGGTCGAGCAGCTGGTCGAACTGGCGGCGCATCCGAAAATCATCGCGATCGGCGAGACCGGCCTGGACTACTACCGCCTCGAGGGCGACCTCGAATGGCAGCGCGAGCGCTTCCGCACCCATATCCGGGCTTCGCGCGCGACGCGCAAGCCGCTGATCATCCACACCCGCTCGGCCAGCGCCGACACCATCCGCATCATGAAGGAAGAGGGCGCCGGGACGGGCGACGGCGGCGTGGCCGGCGTGATGCATTGCTTTACCGAGTCGCTCGAAGTGGCCGAAGCGGCGATCGAGATGGGTTTCTATATCTCCTTCTCCGGCATCGTTACCTTCAAGAGCGCGAAGGACTTGCAGGCCGTGGCGCGCGCGGTGCCGATGGGGCGCATCCTGATCGAGACGGATTCGCCTTATCTCGCGCCGGTGCCGTATCGCGGCAAGATGAACGAGCCGGGCTATGTGGCCCACGTGGCGGAATTCATTGCGAACCTGAAGGACGTGCCGCTGCGCGAAGTCGCCGACCGCACGAGCGAGAATTTCTTCAAGCTGTTCCAACACGCAAAGGGTTGATATGCAAGCACGGCGCCGCCTCGTCCTCCAGGGAATCGTTCTTGCCGCCGGCCTGGCCTGCGGTATCACGACCGCGGCGCCGCGGCCACCGACCCCGGCCGAACTGACTACTTTCTTCCGCGCCGTCCAGCTGGACGATGCGAAAACCGTGGGCGAGATGCTGGGCAGTGTGGTCAACGCCAACCAGCCCAATCCCATCGGCGGCGAGCCGGGCCTGGTGCAGGCGCTGCGCGAGGATGCGATGAAGGTCGTACAGGTCTTTCTCGACCATCCCGGCACCAACCTGGAAACGAAAGCCGCGAACGGCAACACGGCCCTGATGATGGCCGCCTTCAAGCGCAACCGGCCCGCCGTGGAGCTGCTCCTGGCCAGGGGCGCGAAAGTCAACGAGCCCGGCTGGACGGCTTTGCACTATGCGGCGGCAAGCGGCGCCGACGACATCGTGCGCCTGCTGCTGGCGCGCGGCGCCAAGGTGGATGCCGTCTCGCCACCGAAGAGCGGCGGCTACACGCCGATGATGATGGCCGCGCGCGAAGGCCACGACGGCACGGCCCTGATCCTGATCGCGCACGGCGCCGACCGCGCGCGCAAGAACGTCGAGGGCCTCGACGCGGTCCAGATCGCCGAGCGCGCCGGCAAGCCGCGCGTGGCCGCCGCCCTCCAGCGCGGCGGGCGCTGAGCGCTTATGTCCAGCCGCAGGGCAGCGCTTGCGTCGCCCGAACTGGCAGGTAATCCCGTCTTTCCTCTCTGCATAGATCCTCGGGGCGGCATCGCATAATCTTGTCACCGTAACGAATATTGCGACATGGAAACGTCCGTGCCGCCCTACAAGGATCCTCCATGCTGAACGAACGCGAAATCGAAAGCTGCTACCTCGGCCAATTCATCCCGGTCCATTACCACCACAACATGCTGATGGACCAGAACCGCATGAATGCCTTCCAGGGCGCGATCGCCCACGCGGTGCGGCCCGGCATGAAGGTGCTGGAACTGGGCGGCGGCACCGGCGTGCTGTCCTTTTTCGCGGCCCAGCAGGCCGATAAAGTCTATTGCGTCGAGTTCAATCCCGACCTGGTGCAGGAGGCGCGCCGCTTCCTGGCGCAGAACCCGAACGGCCACAAGGTCGAGGTGATCCATGCAGACGCCTTCGACTACCTGCCGCCGGAACCGGTCGACGTCGTGATCTGCGAAATGATCCACGTCGCCATGCTGCGCGAAAAGCAGGTGGCCGTGATCGAAGCCTTCAAGCAGCGCTATCGCGAACGCTTCGGCGGCCCGCTGCCGATCTTCATGCCGGAAGCGGTGGTGATGGCGGTCCAGCCGCTGCAGCAGGACTACAGTTTCCACGGATATTACGCGCCCATCGTCCAGTTCCAGGACACGGCCGTCGCCTATCCCGGCACGGCCGAGCTGGCCCAGCCGGCCGTCTACAGCGTGCTCGATTTCGCCGAACCCGTGGACAGCCTGATCGCGTGGCGCGGCAGTTTTACCATCGAGCAGGACGGCACCCTGAACGCGCTGCGTTTCGTGACCAAGAACGTGCTGTCCATCGTGCAGGAGCGGGGCACGACGATCGACTGGCTGAACCATTACATGACGCTGCCGCTGGCGCGTGCGCTCGAGGTGGTGGCCGGCGACGTGGTCGAGGTCTCCTTCCAGTACCGCGCCGGCGGCTCGATCCCGAGCCTGCAGGCGGCCATCCGCACCAGCCTGGTGTTCGACGAGGTCGAGGCACTCGCACCGGCAGGCATGCGCACCGTCGAGTTCGCCTAAATTCTCCCTGATCGGCGGACCGGCCCTCGGGCGTCCGGTTCGTCGCCAATTTATGCAGGTCGGCGGCGCCAGGCTGCCATTCGTCGCATACGGTGCGCACGGCCGCGCCCGCGGGACTACACTCGCTCCAATCCTTCTACTGGAGCACACCATGTTCGGTTTCCTGCTGTGGCTGCTACTTCTGTTCCTGTGCTGGCCGCTCGCCTTGCTGGCCCTGATCCTGTACCCGGTCGTCTGGCTGCTCCTGCTGCCGCTGCGCCTGCTGGGTATCGGGGTGGAGGCCGTGTTCAGCCTGCTGAAGGCGGTCCTGCTGCTGCCGGCCCGCGTGCTCGGCTTATCCCCGGGCCGTTAAGCACCGTGCGGCAGAGTGTGGGGCAATTAACAGACACCGGCTTGCCTTTCACCTACTATGAAGCCGTGCGCTTTCACCCGAAAGCGCGCTTTCACTGTAAGGAAACGATTATGCGCCTGGACATTTACCGCAGAGCCGAAAGCGACGGCAAGTTCTCCTACTTGGCCGTGCCGGAAACCCGTAACATCCCCGAAGAAGCCACCAACACCGATTGGGAAGTGGAGGCGCGCGCCTTCGAGATCGACGACAATGCCGATCTGCTGCCCGATTACGAGATCGACAACCTGAGTGGCCAGCTCGCGGAAAAAGGCTATGCCATGACGCACGTCCAGTAGGACGCATTCGCCGCGCCGGCGGCACCGACAGTGCAGGCTTCGGCATGCACGCGACAAGCGGTCCCGTTTTCACCGGGTTGCCCCGACGGGCACCCGGTGGATATGCTATTCTTGCGCCCTGTTTAATTGATGCCGGCTGTTCGAGCCGGGTTGGGGGCAAGATGAAGTGGGCGCTGGTCGGTTTTTATTTCCTCGCGGTTTTCCACATTCATTTCCGCGGCAAGGTGCGCCTGCCGTTCGGGCGCCAGCTGTTCGACCATTCGTCGTTCATGGCGCCGATTAACATTTTCATGCACCTGTTCTCGCGGGTGCCGAGCACGCCCTACATCCCGGTCAGCGACTTCCCCGAGCTGGCGCCCCTGCAGGCCAACTGGCAGATCATCCGCGCCGAAGCGGAAAACATGCTGGCCATGAAAAAGATCAAGGCGTCCGAGGAGAACAACGATGCCGGTTTCAATTCGTTCTTCAAGACCGGCTGGAAGCGCTTCTACCTGAAGTGGTACGACGCGAGCCACCCGTCGGCCCAGCGCCTGTGCCCGCAAACCTACGCGATGCTCCAGGCCATCCCCACGGTCAAGGCCGCGATGTTCGCCGAACTGCCGCCGGGCGCCAAGCTGAACCCGCACCGCGATCCCTTCGCCGGCTCGATGCGCTACCACCTGGGCCTGGCGACGCCGAACGACGACCGCTGCTTCATCGACGTCGACGGCCAGCGCCACAGCTGGCGCGACGGCGAAGGCGTGATCTTCGACGAAACCTATATCCACTGGGCCATCAACGGCAGCGACAGCGACCGCATCATCCTGTTCTGCGACGTCGAGCGCCCGATGCGCACGCGCTGGATGGCGGCGATCAACCGCTGGCTGGGCCGCACGATGATGACGGCTGCCAGCTCGCCCAACGAGACCGGCGACCAGACCGGCCTGGTGAGCAAGCTGTTCAAGATTTCGCACATCATGGGCGGCTACCGCCGCCGCTACAAGGCCTGGAACAAGACGGCTTATAAGGTCACCAAGGTGGCGCTGATTGTCGGGCTGGCGGCATTGATCTATTGGATTTGACTGTCCATTCCGGGGCGGGGCCCCGGCTACGGCTCCGTTTCGGCGCGTGGGCTGGCCGTCAAACTGGCGGATCGGGTTCCGGATCCGGCTTCACCCGCACCAGCTGGTAGTCCGCCGCCGAGCGTTCCAGCGCCAGTCCCAGTACGTCCTTGAGCTCGTCGGCAGGCGTCCCTTGTTCGAGCTGCTGCTTCGCGAAGGTGTTGCGCAGGGTGCGCCCGCCCGAGCGCGCGAGGTCCATGCCGGCCCGCTCGAAGGTGGCGCGCATCTGCATATACACGGTTTTCCTGGTCATCCTGGCGCCCGTCAGGTTGGCCGGAAACACGAACTCCCCCGGAATCGCCATCGCTTCACGCTCCTCCAGCCAGGCCCGCAGCGCCTCGGCGCCCGTGCGGGGGAGGGTGACGGCATGTTCGTGGCTGGTGTCGTGCTTCTCGTCCGGCGTGATGGTGAGCTCGAGCGCGCCGTCGAGCGCAACCTGGCGGCCGACTTCGGGAATGAGCAGGCCGATCGCTTCCGATACCCGCAGTCCCGCCAGCGCCATGACCAGCTGCATCGCCCGGTCGCGCCGCCGCTTCCAGCCGCCGAAGGGCCTGCTGCCGCCCTGCCTTGGCGCTTCGCCGGGCAGGGCGGCAAAGAAGCGCTCCAGCTGGTCCTCGGAGAGGGCACGTCCGGCCTCGTCCTGCGTCATGTGGGCGCGGTCGATGCCGAGGATGGCTTGCTGGGCGGGATTGGGCATGGCGCCGAGGTGCTCGTAGCAGCGCTCGAGCAGGCGCAGGTAACGGTAGGCGATCTTGCTGTTGAGGACGCGCTTGCCCTTGACCCGGCGGTCGATGAAGCGGAGGAGGTCGGCCTGGGTGACCGTCGAAAATTTCAACCCTTGTTCCAGGAACCAGCCTGCCAGGTTGTTGAACATGAAGATATAGATCTTCGCCGAAGCGGGCGACAGCAGGCGGGCCGTGCCGTCGGCGCGCGTGCGCCGGCCGGTATCGGCAAAAGCAGCGGAAGCGACGAATTTCTTGAATGCCTGAACCGGATCGGCATCCCACGAAGTCAGGGTGTGCATGCGGCGAGCCTGGGATGAAGTATGGCTAGCCTACCATAAAAGCGTAACTAACCAACAGCGTCTTCACGACAGACACATAACTGAAGCGCAAACGACTCCGGCCACCTTACGGCTAAACATACCAGCCGCCAGGACAGAGGCCGGCGGCTTGTCACTCAGCGATAGACCAGCACCGGAATCGAGCTGTGCACCAACACTTTTTGCGTTTCACTACCCAGCAGAACGCCACCCAGGCCATGCCGGCCGTGCGAGGCCATGATGATCAGGTCACAGCCCCGGTCCCGCGCCGTGCGGAGGATTGCTTCGTGGGGATCGTCAGAGCGCACCAGTAGCGCGGCACAATTCACGCCCGTAGTGCGCGCCGCATCCACGAGGGGCGCCAGGCGCCTGTTGGCGCGCGCTTCGCTGGCAGCGAGATATTCGTCCTCGGTGCTTTCGATCATCTCGGCGTCGGCTGTGAAGGTTTTGAAGTCGGGCAGGGCGGTCATGCCGACCAGGTCGGCGCCTACTTCCTTGGCGAAACTGACGCCCGCCAGGACGGCGCGCGACGATAGCTCGGATCCGTCCGTCGGCAGCAGAATACGCTTGAACATGCTTCCTCCTTGAAGTAATCAACGAAACTTCCATGACCAGTCTCGCGCGCGGGGCTGCTATGCGTTTGATCGAGCTCAAAGGCGGTGGAGAGCATGTCACGCGCCCATTCGCGCATTATTGGTGGCAGAATTGCTTCTGAAGCGCATTCCCAGCGATCCTATGCCTCCCAACGAATCGGCGAATCTCCAGCGGCAGTTCGACGTGCTACTCGACCACTTGCCCGCCGGGGTAGTGGTACACGGCCCGGACGGCCGCATCCTGTCGGCGAACCGGCGGGCCAAGGTACTGCTCGGGCATTCGGTGGAGGAACTGATCGGCGCGGAATCGAGCCAGGTCGTGTGGTCCCTCGTGCGTGCTGACAATACGGTGATGCCAGAGCCGGAATACCCGGTCAATCAGGTATTGTCGACTGGCGATCCTGTGTCCGACCTGGTCGTGGGCCTACCGGCGACGCCTCCAGGTCCCGTCCGCTGGCTCATCTGCAATGCCTATCCCGAACGAGGACCGGAAGGGCGCATCGAGCGTGTCGTGGTCTGCTTCACCGACTGCACGAAGCTGAAGCTGGCCGAACACCGCGCTCAGCAATCCGAAGAACGGCTGCGCCTGGTGCTGCGCGGGTCCACCGATGCCTCCTGGGACTACGACCTCAGGAACGGCGAGGTGCATTATTCCGAGCGCTGGTGGGAGATGCTCGGCTACCGCGTGGGAGACTTGCCGATCGACGCGCACACCTGGCAGAAAGTCCTGCACCCGGACGACTTCCGGCGCGTCACCGGATTCCTGCACGATCTGCTGGGTGGTACAACCGACAGCTACAGCGTCGAGTTCCGGATGGTGCACCGCGACGGCCACGCGGTACCGATCCTCTCGCGCGGTTTCGTCCTGCGCGACGAAAAAGGACTCCCTTTACGCATTTCCGGCACGAATACCGACCTCACCGAGCGCAAGCAGGTGGAGCAGCGCATTCACGAACTGGCGTATTTCGACCACCTTACCGGCTTGCCGAACCGGCGCTTCCTGTCCGAGGAACTGGACAAGGTGCTGGCGCGCAGTGAGCGCTCCGGCCAGTTCGGCGCCGTGCTCTTCCTCGACCTCGATAACTTCAAGCTCCTGAACGACACGATGGGCCACGACATCGGCGACCTGCTGCTGCGCCAGGTGGCCCAGCGCCTGAAACTGGCCCTGCGCCACAGCGACCAGCTGGCACGGCTGGGCGGCGACGAGTTCGTGGTCGTGTTCGAAGACCTGGGCACCACGCTGAAGGAGGCAATCGTCGAAGCGACGCACGTGGTCGACAAGATCCTCGAGGTGCTCGACCAGCCGTATCACCTCGATGGCCGCCTGTTCGTCAGCACCACCAGCATCGGGGTCACGCTGTTCGAGGGCATGGCTGCGGACGTGGACACGCTCCTGAAGCAGGCCGACCTGGCGATGTACCGGGCCAAGTCCGACGGCCGCCACATCGCGCGTTTCTTCGATCCCGGCATGCAGGCCGCGGCCGACCGCCAGTCGGCCCTGGAAACGGGCTTGCGCGACGGTCTCGCGCGCCACCAGTTCGTCCTGTTCTGCCAGCCACAGTTCGACATCCATGGCCACTTGGTCGGCGCCGAAGTACTGGTGCGCTGGCTCCGCGATAACGGTGTGCTGGTCGCGCCGGGCGACTTCATCGGGCTGGCGGAATCCTCCGGCCTGATCCTGCCTTTGGGCCGTCAGGTGCTCGAGGAGAGCTGCAGGGCACTTGCGCGCTGGCACGGCGACAAGGCGCTCGGCAAGCTCAAACTGGCGGTGAACGTCAGCGTTCAGCAGCTGCGCGATCCGGAATTTCCGCAGGAAGTGGCGCGCATCCTTGAACGCTCGGGGGCCCCCGCGCGCCAGCTGTTCCTGGAACTGACGGAAAGCATCTTCGCCGACGACAAGCAGGACCTGGCCGAGCGCATGCACCGGCTGTGCGGCCAGGGCCTGCGCTTTACGCTGGACGATTTCGGCACCGGTTATTCCTCGCTGGCCTACCTGAAACAGTTTCCCCTGACGGCCCTGAAGATCGACCGTTCCTTCGTGCACGACGTTCACGTCGATCCGAGCGCCGGTCCCATCGTGAAAGCCATCATCGCGCTGGCGCAGCAGCTGAAACTCGAGATCGTCGCCGAGGGCGTCGAGCACGAAGCCCAGAGAACCTTCCTGGCGCGCAACGGCTGCTCGGCGCTGCAGGGCTATCTGCTGGGCGCGCCGATGCCGATCGCCCAGTTCGAGTCGCTGTACAGTGCGACCGGCATTGGCCACGCATGAGCTGCACGGGCTGCGCCTGTGTTAGCCTCGGGGTTCACGCCAACGCCGGGAGCCCAGCATGCCTGCCACCATCACCGCCTTCGAAAAATCGCCGGACCGCGGCAGGGGACTTGCGCGCGACATGCGCGTGCGCTGGGCCTGCGAAGAGGTCGGCGAGCCCATTGAAGTCCAGCTGGTCTCGTTCGAGGCCCTGAAGGCGCCGGCGCACCGGGCGCGCAATCCCTTCGGGCAGATTCCGACCTGGACGGAAGGAGATCTGGTCCTGTTCGAATCGGGTTCCATCGTGTTCCATGTCGCCGAACGGCATCCGGGCCTGCTGCCGGCGGAGCCCGCGGGCCGGGCGCGCGCCATCACCTGGATGTTCGCGGCGCTCAACACGGTCGAACCGCCGATCGTCGAACGCCAGAACGCGATCCTGGCGGAAGGCCACGAGAGCTGGACCAGGGAGCGGCTGCCGGTCCTGGAGGAACGCATCCGCAAGCGCCTGGCGGAGCTGTCCGCATACCTGGGCGAGCGCGACTGGCTGGACGGCGCGTTCAGCGCGGGCGACTTGCTGATGGTGACGGTGCTGCGCCGTCTGAGCGGTTCCGGCCTGGTCGAGGAGTGTCCGAATCTCGCGGCGTATGTCGCGCGCGGCGAGGCGCGGCCGGCGTACCAGCGCGCGTTTGCGGCGCAGCTGGCGGTGTTCAAGGCATAGGAACCGGCCCCTGCAAGGCCCTGCTCACTGCATGCAGGTGACGGCGGGCACCGCGTCGGCGGGCAGCGCCGGCGCGCACAGGTAGCCCTGGTAGGCGTCGCAGCCATGTGCGAACAGGAAGTCGCGCTGGGCGGCCGTCTCGACGCCTTCGGCCAGTACCCGCAATCCGAGGCTGCGGCCGAGCGCGATGATGGTGCGGGCGATCGCCGCGTCGTTCTGGTTGGTCAGGAGATCGAGCACGAACGACCGATCGATCTTGAGCATGTCCAGCGGCAGCTGCCTGAGATAGGCGAGCGAGGAATAGCCGGTGCCGAAGTCGTCCAGCGCGAAGCTCACGCCATGCGCCTTGAGCGCACGCATCTTGGCGATCGTGTCTTCGACGTCCTCCAGCACCGAGGTCTCGGTCAATTCGAGCTTGAGCCGGCGCGGATCGCTGCCGGCCGCCGCTACGATGCCCAGCACCTGGTCGACGAAGCGCGGATGGTGGAACTGGCGCGCGCTGACATTGACGGCGACCTCGATCGCGGCCGTCTCCGGGCTGGCCGACCAGGACAGCAGCTGCTCGCACGCCTTGCGCAGTACCCACTCCCCCAGCGCCAGCACCAGGCCGGTTTCCTCGGCGAGGGGCATGAATTCGGCCGGCGAGACCATGCCGCGCCTTGGATGGCGCCAGCGCACCAGTGCCTCGACGCCGGTTAGCCGGCCGTGGCGGTCGATCTGGGGCTGGTAGTGCAGCTCGAACTCGCAGTCGCACTGGCGCAAGGCCTGGCGCAGGTCGTTCTCGAGCGCCATGCGCGCCGACAGCGCGGCCTGCATGCCCGGATTGAAGAAGCGCAGCGTGCCGCGGCCCGCGCCCTTGGCCTCGTACATCGCCATGTCCGCGCGCTTGAGCAGCTCGCCAATGTCCTCGCCGGAGTCGCCGAACAGCAGGACGCCGATGCTTGCCGTGCCGTAGTGCGAGTACTGGTCGAGCTGGTAGGGCTGGCGCAGCGTCATGAGCATGCGCTCGCCCACCGCGCGGGCCTGGGCGCATGCCCGTTCCGGGTCCGCGCTCATGTCCTCGATCAGCACCACGTACTCGTCGCCGCCGAAGCGCGCGACGGTGTCGTGGTGGCTGACGCAGCCGCTCAGGCGCTGCGCTACCTGCTTGAGCAGATGGTCGCCCACCGCGTGGCCGAGGGTGTCGTTGAGCGACTTGAAATTATCGAGGTCGATGAAGAACAGCGCATTGGTACGGGGACTTTGGGCGCAGTTCGCGAGCGCCCGCTGCAGCCGGTCCATGAGCAGCTGGCGGTTCGGCAGCTGGGTCAGCACGTCGTAGTAGGCCAGGTATTCGATCCGGCGTTCGGCCTGGCGGCGCTCGGTCAGGTCGACCATGGCGCCGATCATGCGCGTGGCGCGTCCGCAGGCGTCGCGGATGATGTAGCCGCGGTCCAGCACGAGGGCGATCGACCCGTCCTTGCGCAGGAAGCGGTATTCGTCGATCCACTGGTCTTCGCCGCCCTCGATGGCGGACCTGATATGCGCGACGACGCGCGCGCGCTCGTCCGGATGGATGTGGTCCGACCATGCGCGGATCGGCCCGGTAAAATCGGCGATCGTGTAGCCGAACACGGCTTCGATGCTGTCGCTGGTCCACAGACTGTCGTCTTCCAGGTTCCAGTCCCATACCACGTCCGTGGTGGCGCGGGCGATGGTGCGGAAGCGCTCCTCGCTGATGCGCAGCGACTCTTCGATCGCACGCGCCTCGGTGACATCGCGGAAGTAGACGGTCAAGCCCTCGTCGGAAGGATAGGCGCGCACCTCGGACAAGGTCTGGTAGGGCGCATAGTATTCCTCAAACACGACGGTGCGGTTTTCGCGCAGCGCCCGGTGGAATTCGCAATAGCCGATCTGCCCCTTGAGAGCGGCGAACTCGTCCCACAGGACCTTGCCGAGCAGCTGCGCGCGCGGACGCTTGAACAGCCGCTCGGCTTCCCGGTTCAGGTAGGTGAAGCGCCATTCGCGGTCCAGGGTATAGAACGCGTCGGTGATCGATTCGAAGGTGGCCGCCAGCTGCTCGGCCATGCGGGCCGCCCGGTGCTCGGCCGCACGCCTGTCGCTGATGTCCTGGAACGCGCCCTGCAGTCCGGTGATCGTTCCGTCCGTGCCATGCACTGCCTCGGCGATCGAGCGCACCCAGACGCTACGGCCGCTTGCCGTGACGAGCCGCAATTCTTCGTCGTAGGGCTTGCCGTCGCGCAGGCAGGCGTCGACCATACGGCGCAGCTTGCCCTGAGATTCGGGCGCGAAATAGCCGATCGCTTCCTCGACGGTGGGCGTGGTCCCCACTGGCATCTCGTGGATGCGGCATACCTCGTCCGACCAGATCACGCGTCCCTGCGCCCTGTCATAGGTCCAGCCGCCGATGTGCGCGACCGCGCTGGCCATCCGCAGCAGCCGCGCATTGAGCTGCGCCTCGCGCCGGCGCCGCACCTGTTCGGTCACGTCCTCGACCGTGCCCAGGTAGTGCGTGCGAACGCCGTCCACGCGCAGCAGCTCGCCGCGCGCGCGGACGTGCCGCTCGTCGCCCGCAGGCCGCACGATCCGGTATTCGACATCGAGCCGCGTCCCCTCGCGCAGCGCCGCCTGCACGGTGTCGCGCACCTGCCGCCGCTCGTCCGGGTGCACCAGCTGCATGAAGTCGTCGAAGCGGCAGGCGGCCGGGACTAGCCCGAAGATAGCGCGGGTGGCATCCGACAGGGTGAGCGCCATGTCGCGCAGGTCCATCTCCCAGAAGCCGAACTGGCCTGGGAGCGCGCCGATGCTCGGCGGATCGTCTGAGCGCGGGTCTTGGGGCATGGCATCCGAATAATGACAAGACGCCTCCATTGTAGACAATAGCCCGTCAGCCTACGGGTTTGCTCCCTCAGGAGTGTGCGTCAGAGGGAAGCGGGCCGGCAGCGCCTCATGGGTCAGATCACTTCCAGCGGCGCCTTGCGTTTCGGTGGCGGGAAGGCGCGATCGAGCGCGGCCATGTCCTGTCGGGACAGCGGAATGTCGAGCGCGCTGCGCAGTTGCCTGACGTGTTCAGGCGTGCCGGCCTTCGGCACTGCGATCGCCGCGTCGCCGCGCAGCACCCAGCGCAAGGCGATCTGGGCGGGCGTGGCCGAGTATTCTTCAGCGAGGCGCAGCAGCGCGGGATCGCCGAGCAGGCGGCCCTGCTCGAGCGGAGAATACGACATGACTGGAAGCCCGCGCTGCCGGCACCAGGGCATCAGGTCGAACTCGATGCCGCGCCGCGTCAGGTTGTACAGCACCTGGTTGGTCGCCACGGCGTCCCCTCCACGCAGGGCAAGCAGTTCCTCCATGTCCGGCGTGTCGAAATTGCTGACGCCCCAGTAACGGATTTTCCCGGCTTGCAGCAGGGCGTCGAAGGCCTCCAGCGTCTCGTCGAGCGGCACCGCGCCAGGCCAGTGCAGCAGGTACATGTCGAGGTTATCGGTGCGCAGCCGGCGCAGGCTGTCCTCGCAGGCGGCGACGGTCCCGCGGCGCGTCGCATGGTGGGGCAGCACCTTGCTGACGATGAAGGCGTCGCTCCTGCGCCCGCCGAGCGCCTGGCCGATCAGTTCCTCGGCGGCGCCGTCGCCATACATTTCCGCCGTGTCGATGAGCTTCATCCCGTTGTCGATGGCGCACCGTATCGCATCCAGCTCGTCCTGGCGCTTTTGCGGACGTTCGCCCATGTGCCAGGTACCCAGGCCGAGTACCGGGAGCTGCTCTCCGGAAGGAAGTTGTGTGTAGCGCATCTGGCTGGCCGTCCCTGGTGGAGGATCTCAGTCGCGTAGCCGGCGCAGGTGCCATAGCTGCGTCGGCAGCGCCAGTGGCGCATCCCGGTTGAAGAAGGCCGAGTCCTGGATGCGCGAGGTGGTCAGGTACAGGCTGCCGTCCGGTCCTTGGCTGAAGGTGTCGGGCCAGCGCAGGCGCGGATCCTGCACCACCGTGCGCAGGCCGCCGCCCGGGCCCTGTGCCAGGTCGCGCGCCTTGACGGCGTTGTCTTCGATGGATGTGAGATACAGTGTCTCGGTCCCACGGCCGATCCAGAGACCGTCCGTGGGCCCGACTTTGCCGTAGGGCTGGACCTGGCTGGAGACGTCCTCGCCGGCCAGACCCCCTTGCGTGAGCGCCGAGGTCCGGATGCGGTACAGGGTCGTGCCGGTGAGCGCCTTCCAGTACAGCCAGGCGCCGTCGGAGGACAGGGCGATGCTGTCGGCGGCAAAGAGCACTGGCCGACCGTCGGGATAGCGCAGCGGCCTGCCGTCGGTGCGCACGACCACGCCTTTTTCCGGCTGGGTCGACGGATGCCCGTCGAGGACCCGGCGCGCCTTGCCGCTGGCCAGCTCGACCACCACCAGGGCGCCGCGCTGTCCGGCGTCGGTCAGGAAGGCATGCCGGCCGTCGGTCGAGAAGCGCACGTCGTTCAGGTAGGAGCCGGGGATCGCGACATCCTGGCCGAAGCGGATGACCTGGGCCACCCGGTCGGTGGCGAGATCGATGCGCACCAGCTTCGGTCCGCCAGGCACGAGACCGTCCACGGCCGGGGCGGCGGGATCGACTACCCAGACGCTGCCGCGGCCGTCGGCCACCACGCTCTGGACGCAGACCCAGTGTTCCGCCGGATCGAGCTCGTCGCGCCGTACGTTGCGCCAGGCATTCCAGCGCGCGTCCGGATAAGGCCGCACGCTCCCGTCCTTCATGACTTCCGCGACCGAGACGGGCGCGTCTTCGGTCCAGCGCGGGAAATTGACGAAGATGCGGCCGCGTTCGCTGACGGTCACGCCGGTGACCTGGTGTTCGAACTGGGCCGCCTGCTGCAGCGCCGTATCGGCGCGGCGATGGTCCGTCCGGGCCGGCTGTGCGGCCTGTGTTTGCGCGGGCGCCGGGCCGGGGGACAGGCAGCTGCCGGCGAAGGCGAGTGCAAGAAACAGGGGTGTGATTCGCATGACTCTTCCTTTTCCAAAACAAGCGCCTGCACGGCATGGAGCCCGATTCTGGCACGGTATTCACGATCTATTTGTAGGCGCACACGCCAGCCATCGGGAATTAGCTGCGCGCGCGTTGTCCCAACGTCGCATATTTTGAATCCTGGAAAGGTAAGACTTGCTGCAAGCTATTCGAGACGTACTGCAATTTATCTGACTGGGCAGATTGATAAATAAATGATATCGAAAAGCGCCCTTGTTATACGAAAGCCCGGGTTCACTGTGAATGGATGCCCCGCGGTGGATCGATGCTCTGCGGTGGTGGACACGGCCGCCGGGACACCTCGCGGTTTCATCAACAACTGCCAGGGACCGAGTGCCGTCATGCAGGCCCGGCCGCATCTGGTGGATCAAAGGAGCAGACTATGAAAGCAGTCGTCTATAGAGGACCCAACCAGGTAGCTGTCGAAGAAGTGCCGGATCCTAAGATCGAACGTCCGACAGATGCCATCGTCAGGATCACCAGCACCAATATTTGCGGTTCCGACCTGCACATGTACGAGGGCCGGACCGATTTCGAGCAGGGACGCACCTTCGGCCACGAGAACCTCGGCGTGGTCATGGAAGTCGGGCCGGCGGTCGAGAACCTGAAACCCGGGGACTGGGTGTGCATGCCCTTCAATATCAGCTGTGGCCACTGCAAGAACTGCGAGCGTGGCCTGACCAACTACTGCCTGAAGGCGAACGAGCCGGGCGTGGCCGGCGCCGCCTTCGGCTTTGCCGACATGGGCCCTTACCCGGGCGGCCAGGCCGAGTTCCTTCGCGTGCCCTGGGCCGACTTCATGTGCCTGAAGCTGCCGCCGGACGCCGAGGAGCGCCAGACCGACTACGTGATGTGCGCCGACATCTTCCCCACCGGCTGGCATGCGACCGAGCTGGCCGGCATGAAGCCCGGCGACGCGGTGGTCATCTACGGCGCCGGGCCGGTGGGCCTGATGGCCGCGCACTCGGCGATGATCAAGGGGGCCTGCAGCGTGATGGTGGTCGACTGCCACTCCGACCGACTCAAGCTGGCCGAGTCGATCGGCGCGATCGCGATCGATTATTCGAAGGAGGACCCGGTGCAGCGCGTCATGGACCTGACTCATGGGCGCGGCGCGGACGCGGGCTGCGAATGCGTGGGCTACCAGTGCCACGACCACCATCATCACCGGCAGGAAGTGCCCAACCTCACGATGAACAACCTGGTCAACTCGGTCAAGTTCACCGGCGGGATCGGGGTGGTCGGCGTGTTCGTGCCGCAGGACCCGGGCAGCCCCGACCCGCTGGAGAAAGAGGGCAAGATCGCGCTCGACTGGGGCATGCTCTGGTTCAAGGGGCAGCGCGTCGCCACCGGCCAGTGCCCGGTCAAGGCCTACAACCGGCAACTGCGCGACCTGATCCACAACGGCCGCGCCAAGCCCTCGTTCATCGTGTCCCATGAGCTGAAGCTGGAGCAGGCGCCGGACGCCTACAAGCACTTCGACAACCGCGACCACGGCTGGACCAAGGTGGTGCTGCATCCGGGCTCCTGAGGAGCAGGGCGTACATCTGCAAGGACCCGCGCTCCGATGCCGGAGCTACCGCCATCCTCTTGCCTGCCCGGATGGCGGCGGGTGCGGGAGCACGACGACAACGTATCAGGCGGTTTTTTATGCTAGCGACTAACTACCGCGGACCATACCGGATCCGTGCTTCGCAAAAACCGGATCCCGTGATCGAGCACCCGGGCGACGCCATCGTGCGCGTGACGCGTGCCTGCATCTGCGGCTCGGACCTGCACCTCTACCACGGCCTGGTGCCCGACACCCGCATCGGCCACACCTTCGGCCACGAATTCGTCGGCATCGTCGAGGAGGTCGGCTCGGCGGTGGAAACGCTCAAGCCGGGCGACCGCGTGCTGGTGCCGTTCAACCTTTTCTGTGGTTCCTGCTTCTTCTGCCAGAAAGAGCTGTACAGCAACTGCCACAACACCAACCCGGAAGCGACGGCGGTGGGCGGCATCTACGGCTATTCGCACACCACCGGCGGCTATGACGGCGGCCAGGCCGAGTACGTGCGCGTCCCGATGGCCGACGTCGGGCCGTACAAGATCCCCGAGGACATCGTGGACGACGACGCCGTGCTGCTGACGGACGCGCTGCCGACCGGCTACCAGGCCGCCGAGATGGGCGACATCCAGAAAGGCGACACCGTGGTGGTGTTCGGCGCCGGGCCGGTGGGCATCTTCGCGGCCCGCTCGGCCTGGCTGTTCGGCGCCGGCCGCGTGATCGTGGTCGACCACGTCGATTACCGGCTCGATTTCGTGCGCCGCTACGCCCCCGCCGAAGTCATCAACTTCCGTGAGGTGGGCGACGTCGCCGTGCACATCAAGAAGATGACCGACTGGCTGGGTGCGGACGTGTGCATCGACGCGGTCGGCTGCGAGGCCTCGGGCAGCCTGGCCCAGACCATCACCGGACGCTGGACCATACTGCAGGCGGGCGCCGCGACCGCGCTCTTCTGGGCCATCAACTCGGTGCGCAAGGGCGGCAACGTGTCGATCGTCGGCGTCTACGGCCCGACCTTCAACGCCGTCCCGATCGGCAATGCGCTGAACAAGGGCCTCACGATGCGCATGAACCAGGCCTCGGTCAAGCGCCACGTGCCCCACCTGATCGAGCACATCCGCGCAGGGCGCCTGAACCCGAAGGAGATCATCACCCACCGGGTGCCGCTGGAGGAGGTATCGGACGCGTACCACATCTTCTCGAGCAAGTACGACAACTGCATCAAGACCGTGCTGATCCCTCCACGCGCAGGCTCGGCGCGCGCGACGGCAAGCAGCATCATCCATTGAAGGAGCAGCCATGGACACAGAAACCGCCCGCCGCGATCTTGCCGAGCAGCGGCAGCACCCGCATCACCACGGCCACGTCGAGTACGAGCGACAGATGGACCATGACCTGAATCGGCACAGCCCCTCCGACGAAGAATTGCAGCGCATCCCCGGCTGGGGTGCGGACCTCGACAAGAAGAACCGGCCCGCCGTGCCGATGGAGCGCACGCCGCCGCGCTACATCCACGTGCCGAAATGACAGCCGGTACAGCAGGCCCAGACCGTCGAGGTGTTTTGCTCGCCGGAGCGGCCGGGCATCACGCCGATCTTCGGCACGGCCGAGCCGCCCAAGTGGCTGTCGGGCGCGATCCGGCGCCTGGCCTACAAGCTGCCGGAGAACGACCTGCGTCACTGGCTGATGCTGCTGGCCGCCGACCGCGTCAACATGGTCGAGGGCGTCGTGGAGGACCTGGCGCACGGTCACGTGCCCAATGTGCTCGGGGAAATGGGCATCCGCTCGGAGCTGCGCTACAACCCGGCCGGCCTGGTGCGCAAGGCGCTGATCACTACTGCAGTGGTAGGCGGCATCATGGCCCTGCGCAGGCGCCGCAGGGGGTACTGCTCCCGCCCTCGCCAGCCGGGCGCACCTGCGCCCGGTTCCTGTCTTTGTTGTCACCCGGAGGAAAACGATGAACCCGGATAGTGCCCAACCCGTGGACGCACTACACGGCGCGATGGCCGGCGCCGCCCACGACCAGGAAGTGCCGGAAGTGGACCTGCTCAGCCCGCTGAGCCTGCGCAGCCTGACACTGCGCAACCGCATCGCCATGGCGCCGATGTGCCAGTATTCGGCCGTGGAAGGCATGGCCAATGACTGGCACCTCGTGCACCTGGGCAGCCGCGCAGTGGGCGGCGCGGGACTGGTGATCGTCGAGGCCACCGGCGTCACCCGGGACGGCCGCATTACCCCGGGAGACCTGGGCATCTGGAGCGACGAACACATCGACTCCCTGGCGCGCATCGCCCGTTTTGTGAACCGCCAGGGCGCCTGTGCAGGCATCCAGCTCGCGCACGCGGGCCGCAAGGCCAGCACGGCCGCACCCTGGACGGGCGGCGCGACTTTGGCGACGGCCGAGGAGGGCGGTTGGCCGGTGGTGGCGCCCAGTCCGATTCCGTTCCACCCTGGCGATCCCGCGCCTGTCGCGCTCAACGAAGCCGGGATCGAAGGCGTCGTCGACGCCTTCGAGGGGGGCGCGCGGCGTGCCCTTGCAGCGGGCTTCAAGGTACTGGAGATCCACGCCGCGCACGGCTATCTGCTGCACCAGTTCCTGTCGCCGCACAGTAACCAGCGGGATGACCAGTACGGCGGCAGCCTGGAGAACCGCATGCGCCTGGTCCTGCGCGTGACCGAACGCGTGCGGGCGGCCGTTCCCGCCGAGCTGCCGCTGTTCGTGCGTATTTCGGCCACCGACTGGGCCGCCGGCGGCTGGGACATCGAGCAGTCGGTCGAGCTGTCGCGGCGCCTGAAGGACCTGGGCGTCGATCTCGTCGACGTGTCGACCGGCGGCAATCTGCCGACCGCGCGCATTCCCGTGGCCAAGCGCTACCAGGTGCCGTGCAGCCGCCGCATCCGCGACGAGGCCGGCGTCCTGACCGGCACGGTCGGCCTGATCACGGATGCGAAAGAGGCCGACGAGGTCGTCACGGGCGGCGACGCCGACCTGGTGCTGATCGGGCGCGAACTGCTGCGCGAGCCGTACTGGGCGCTGAAGGCCCAGCATGCATTCGAGGAAGAGCCGGATTGGCCGGTGCAGTATGGCTATGCGGTGAAACGGCAGCGCTCGTACCTAAATTCGATTGCGCTGCTCACCTTAATCTTCATACGAGAACAGCGGCTTTTCGATGGATAGGACAGGATATTGCTTCCTGAGGCATATACCTAAATGTGTGCTCT
>Ga0308160_10001784_pt1 | contig 28408 bp, 48 predicted proteins | sample PhyFR1_FD_201036 | JGI IMG/M metagenome (GOLD analysis project Ga0308160, IMG submission 201036) | Phyllosphere microbial communities from UC Gill Tract Community Farm, Albany, California, United States - DLSLF.R1 | ecosystem: Host-associated > Plants > Phyllosphere > Unclassified | place: USA... | reverse complement strand
CATACCCTGAAAGAACAGCGGGTGTAGTTCACAGATTGATAACGGTCCTCTCAAGAGAAAGCCATTTGATGTTGATATCTTTCAACTTGGCATTCAACTTTTCAACACTGCCAAGATGGTGTACTCCAACGTTCCACCATATTGTTTTGGTGGCTTCGCCGGAGTGTGGGACCGATGGACCGGATGACAGCGGGTACCCTGGACTGATCGTGAAAAGATGCAAAAGCGCGCACTTGGTACATATAAAGCGGGTTCTGGATACTGATTGCGCTATTGATTTCAATTATTACCCACGCATTTACCTATCATGTCGACTGAACCAAAAGCGACAGAAAACCGAGAAGTGTCTGACACCTCTCCTCGATCTATTTCACCAGACGGTACGGTGATTGAACATGGAAAGGACAAATCAAATGGCGGCGTCCCAGAAGTCGACCTCGAGTTCGCGGCAACCATCAAGCCATCACGACTAAGAGGCAAGAGCTTGATGTTTATGGTCACATTCGTAGCTGGTACTGGGGTACGTCTCGTGTCTGAAGCAAAGCTGATGAAAGTTTACCATGTTTGGATACGATCAAGGTGTTTTGAGTAGTCTGTTGACACTTGATTCGTTTGCCGAGACTTTCCCTCAGGCAGGAGGAAGTTTCAGTACACTCCAGAGTTTCATGGTCGCCATCTGTAAGTACCCTTATCTCGGTGTTCGCGATCAAAGCTGATGCCGCAGACCAAATCGGATGCATGCTCGGAGCCCTACTCAATCTATATGTCGGTGACAAGCTAGGTCGAAAGAAGACTATTGCTTGGTGAGTTAGTCCTGGTGAAACATTCTAATTCTAACGATCAGGGGAGGTATCGGTATCATTGCTGGTACTGTTCTACAAACGGCCGCGGTCAACTACGACATGATGTGTGTCGCAAGGATCTTTAACGGAGTCTTCAATGGTCTCCTTACCTCGACCGTTCCGTCCTACCAATCTGAATGCGCCAAGCCTCATCAAAGAGGTCCATTGGTCATCCTTTCTGGTACTCTGATCGGTTTCGTAAGTCCCTCAAGTCAGTTATCGAACAAGTACTGACCAAAAGGGAATCATGTGCAGTTACTGGGTCGGTCTAGGATTCTACTATACGTCCGGTGATATCCAATGGCGGTTTCCCATTGCCTTCCAGGCGGTCTTCACTATCATCATGTAAGCATGCCTTCTGGAGCATCACGCAATGCGCTGACCGGCAGGCTGGCATGTATGTGGATTTGGCATCTTCCCGAATCCCCTCGATGGCTCGTAGGCCAGGGCAGACATGCCGAGGCTATCGCCGTCCTATCTGCTCTTGATGACAAGCCTGTGGACGACCCCGAGGTCCTCGAGACATGGAAGGGAATCGTCGATTCGGCCGCTCAGTCAGAAGGCGACTTTGCATTCAAGGAACTCTTTCACCATGGACGAATGCAGCATTTCCGTAGGACTTGTCTCGGTGTTCTTGTCCAGTGAGTGACGCAAGGACTGTGACGTTGATCAGATGCTAATGATAAGGTGTTTCCAACAGATCTCGGGTTGTAACTTGATCACATACTACCTCACTTCGGTTCTCGACGACATGGGTCTTGGAGCGGAAATGTCTCGAGTTCTTGCCGGCGTCAACGGCACTTGCTACTTCCTCACTTCGTGAGTCGTGATTTCACCTTGGTGAAGACGATGTTAATCACCAGGATCATTGCCATTTTCATCATTGAGCGAGTTGGCCGACGACCTTTGATGTTGTGGTGTGCTTTAGGGATGGGAGCTACCATGGTCATCCTCGCCGGTCTTTATATCGAAACATCGGAGAGAGGCAACGAGGCAGCTCAAGCGGTATCGGTTTTGTGTCTATTCGTCTTCAACTGCTGGTTCACCATCGGATGGCTTGGAATGAGTTGGTGAGTGGACCACTACCGCATGAAAACTGGAGCTGACAGGATAGGCTCTACCCAGCCGAGGTCACCCCTATCAGAATCAGGGCTCCCGCCAATGCCCTTTCCACTGCATCAAATTGGCTATGGAACTTTTTTGTCGTTATGTAAGGCCTCTCAGCTCCCAAGGAAGCCACACTGACGCCCAGGGTCACTGGACCAATGTTTGCAACGATCGGATGGGGTACCTACGCCTTCTTTGCCGCCATGAACATCGTCATCATTTTCCCCACCGTCTACTACCTATTCCCCGAGACCAAGCAGCGATCTCTTGAAGATGTGAGTTTAGCCTATTCAATGCGTTGGCCATGCTGACATGCCAGGTCGACCTGATCTTCGCCGTCGCCAATGCCGAGAAGCGAAGTCCAGTCAAGGTTTCCGCGATGGGTGATACCCCCAAAGCCGGGTCTGTCGAGGCTGAGCGTGTCCTTGGACGAGCGACCGATTTGACGCCTGTCAATAACGAGGGGAAGAAGAGGTTTGATGCTCAAGGAGAAGCCCGTCACGAGGAAGTGTAGACGCCTGAAATGAAGAAAGAGACCTCGCGGATGAGCGAGTAGACAAGATAGAGCTGTTAGAATTTAGAGCATGAAGTATCTGAAGTCGGCGCTCCAGTGGGCTGAAGAAACTCATTTGTACATCGGGTCATGCTACCTAACAGCTGACCTACTTCATTTGTTTACCGAATTGTTCTTTACCTTTCTCAATATACTTCTGCGCTGAGCCATTCCCAGCAGCCCAATACCTTTCGGATCTGCCCTTCGCGAATCAGCAATGTTATACACTTTCTCTCCTCCTTTCCTGCTCTTTCTCAAACTTGGCCCTCTCCTTTGCTTCGGCAAACAGCTCGAAGCTCCTCTTTTTCGGGTTTGGCGCATCAAAGACCTGATCCATGTCTTCCAGACTGAGCTAAAGCAACGTTAGCCGGATTCAGCCTAGGTGACATATGCTACTCACCTGCTTGGTCTCGACGACCCAGATATAGATGATGGCTAGTCCGACTAGATCCCAGGCGAAGAAGATTAGGTAGACTACATGTCAGCTCGAGGCCCCAATCGAGGATGACAGTACGTACCGACATAATTGATGGCGCCGAGAGCAGGTGGCAAGCCGAAAGTATTGATGAGACCAGCAGCAGACGCTCCCCATCCTTGAAGGGATAGACCTTTGGCTCGATTCTGGTACGACAGGATCTCGGATGGGTACAGCGCTTGTAGAGGAGTCCAACCGACCGAGAAGAATACCATGAATAGCACTTGTCGTCAGCCAGACCTAGAACAATGCAAAGACTGGCTTACAGATGAAAGTTACAGCGGCGTTGGCCCTCATGACAGGCATCTCGTCGCCATCGGGTACACCAGCCGGACTCAATAGACAACCGACAATGAGCATGATGAATGCAGCACATGTCGTCGAAAACAAAAAGAGCTTCCTTCGGCCGACTCGATCAATGATGAACGATCCTGGTCATCAGCATGTGTATGTCATGCCTGAGCACGACTCACCAGTCAAAGCACCAACCATGGAGACAGCAGCGTTCACCAGGTTCAATTCACGTTGCCTGTCCCTGTCGACAATGCCGGCCAAAGTGAGCAGCACAGGCAAAAAGTCTAACTATTAGCACCTTTAAATCCCCTCCCGGGTCATGTCGATCGATCTAGTACTCACATGTCAAGAGCCCATTACCCGCCAGCTGACCCCAGACCGAAACCATCATGCATAAACCGAATCGGTAGCGATCACCTCGCGTAGCGAACAAAGTCTTGAAATTCCAAAATTGCTTGTCGGACCCAGATTGAGAGATGTTTTCTTCGAATTCCGCCAACTCAAGATCAATCAAGGGAGAGTGGCGATCACCAGTCCTTGAATGGAATTTTGCAAGTACATCTCGAGCTTGCTCGACTCTGCCTTGGGCGAACAGCCATCGGGGTGACTCGGAAATGAAGAGTACGAAAATGAGATTGATTCCGGCTGGTGCGCATTGGAGGTATAGAGGACCTCTCCAAGCGTAGGTGGAATCCCATTTCCCAAAGGGAATCTGCGTTCGTTCAGAGGAGGACTAGAGCGACTTCGGATGACTCACCGCTACACCACTGGCCAGTATCTGTCCGACGTAGTAGAACGAGTTGAGCACACCCATCCATGCGCCTCGGCTGCGAGGCGGAGCGATTTCCGCAATGTACAACTTGGCAGACATACTGGCCGCTGAACATCCGAATCCTAAACAATGATGTCAGATCCCCGTAATGATTCCGAAAGCAGACATACCAGTAAGCCATCTCCCTCCGAGGAACATGCTCATGCTAGTAGCATTCGCAGTGATGATAGCTCCAGTGCTTCGAATCAGCAAATACCGAGACGAACGCTTGTCGGGCCGCAACTCACCAAGCAAGGACATTGGGGATGAACATGCCCCATTTCCTGCCGAGTCTGTCCGGCATCCAGACGTTCAGAATGAACGCAGAGACCGAGCCAACGGTGTAGATACCCTGTGGGGTCAGTGTCGACTGTGTACGTATACGTGGAATGACATACAAACACCACTCCCGTGCCAGCTGTCGCTTGACCAAGCCCAAAGTAGTCATGGAACTGGTACATGGAGTTGACGGAACTCATGATTGTTGGATCGTAACCTGGTAAATCAGCTTTGCATAACACGGGAGATGGATCACCAGACTTACCGCTATCTCCAGAATTGAGAATGACAACAAGCGCTACAAGACAAAACTTGATGTGGGTCCAACTAAAGACGGGTGGTCCAGGGTCGAGCTCGTTGGCGAGTCTCATCGCGGTAGACCGTTCTTCAGCAGTCATACGGGTGTTGATGGCGATACCACCAATCATCCTCTCGCCTTTGACGACATCATCTCCCACCAACGTGTTGGTATGCTCGAGATGAGCTGGAGTGTCGTGCTTGTCGTCAACAAAGGACGAAGATACCTGCTCAATGTGCAGGTCCTTGTGTTTCTCGTCTTCGTGGGTTGTCATGTTGCTGTGGGGTCTACATGTCCGGCCCCACATAGCCTCTTATATAGGTTGCATGGCTCTGGAAACGGACCGACAACAGACCGGGGCGGCAGGAGCGGGTCGGTATCGCGAATGCCGTCTCCCAGCGGACGACGAGAAAGGTCGCAGAAAGAGGGTATTCGTACCTCCCAAGACTGCTTCTTAGTGAGCTTTGCATGATTTAGCGTAAAGGCTTCTTGTTCTTCCATTTCACTTGCTGGCAAAATCCCTCGCTTCATTGGCTAACGCAAGCGTGGTGGACCCCGCGTGGAGTGAGGCCGAAAGAGTCAGGGAAATGCCGCGGTGCACACGGTTCACGCTTGAAGGCCGGTAGCCGTTCCATTACCGTCCTCCGCCTGCCGACGAGACGGGCCGGGTGATCTTTCCCCTCCCCTCATAAAATCAGGCAAGACCATCTGTTCTTCACTGTTATATCTTATCCATATCTCAGCATGCCGATCAATACCACTGCCCACGTAGACGCAAGTACGCTCACCAACGGCGAAACCAATGGACGGCTGGGCAGCTTAAAGAAGAATGCCGTAGCAGAGTCCACTGAGGGCAGCAGCCGATATTGGGAGAAACGGTATATACCTGGACAAGACGAGTCTTTCGAGGTCAGTCATCTACTGTGCGGCCACATCTCGTAGCTAAATGAAAACAGGAGGCCAAAACGCGATACTCCAAGTTGATTCGGGAGGAAGACGTCCAGCACTGGGAAGAGAACGGCTATGTCATGATCGAAAAGTTCCTCTCGCCAGAAGAGCTTCAAGATGTCCAGAAAAGCATGTACAAACATATGCCTACTTGGGACGAGTACAAGGAGCGAAACATGATATTTTCCAACTTTTCAGGAAACTCGGACCGGATCAAGGGAGGTAATGCTGCTGCTGCCATGCGGTACGATTTCCCTTATGCCGAAGATTCGATGAACGAGTTGGCTATCCACCCTTTCCTGTTCGCATTCGCCGAACGACTAGCCGGCACCGACCAGCTTCGGCTATCGAACGGTCATCTGATCGGAAAGTATGCTGGCAAAGAGTATGACCAATCGTTACATTCCGATTACTCCAACAACGACTTGGTCGTGCCCACCAAGAACCGTAAATTCATCGACATCCCAATCATCGTCTATCTCACCGATGTCACCATGGATCTTGGTCCTACAAAGATTGTCAGTCAAAAGCATACCGAGCCTCGGAAGTTGATTGAAGATGGGGTTCGTGGGCATGACCGGGCGGAGTATCCAGAGTTGTACGAAAAGGAGATCAGCGCAACTGTACCTGCCGGATCGGTGGTCATCTACTCGATGCGAACATTCCATCGTGGCTCAGCCATGCTGGCCAAAGAAGGGCATCGCATCGTCCAGTTCTTAGGCTTCCACACCACGAACGCTCCCTGGCTCGCCCCGATCGACCACTCGTACAAGAAAGGCTCGGACAACATGAACAAGTTTTTGCTTCATGCGGATCCTCGACAGCGAGAGATTATTGGATTCCCGGGTGTAGGTCATGAGTACTGGGATGATGCGGATGCTTTGGAAGGCACAGCAATGCGTTATCCCACCATGGATATGCGACCTTATGGTGGTGGTCCTCCAAAGGTGTCGCAGTAGTGCCAGTGGTAGACCTGTAAAGTACCCATACATAGACCTCGTCAAGCTCAAGTGAATATACACAATGTAAACAACGCGTCCCACATCTCTCGCTTATCCAAATACCTCGATCATAAAGTGGTATCGAATATTGGTACCCTCTACCTCACCTCGATTGGTCAACAAGCGGCATTGATCCGCCAGAATCTCGCCAACGATCGGTGTCCCGCAAAAGAATACCCCGACTTTCAGCTTCTCCCCTTGATCGCCCGTCTCCTGCCTGAACCTGACCATATCGTCGTAATGCCTGTTGAGGATTTTCGTGAAATCAGGGCGACCATAATGAGTGGGATTGATGAGACCGGTAAGGGGTGATTCCGGATGTTCCTCGGTCCTGTGCAGCTCTAGCAGCCATCGGTAGACGTGGGTCACGATGGATTTTCGTTTTTGGGTAACATGGGTAGAGAGACGAATATCGAGATGAGGGAAAGCATTTTCGTCATGACTCCTATGCCAGATTTGCGATCGCGAGACGGTGTTCAACAGGTTCGCGAACCAGCCAAGCGAGTTCTTGTCTCTGACCATCCAATGGAAATCGACACGTCGGTAGTCTTCAGCAAAGGTAGGCGTCCCCGCAAGCGAGTTTCGTCTGGACCCTCGTCTTGATCCGACTCGTGAACGGACACGCGAGATGCTTCGGGTGAGCGACCGAGTGAGGGTGAGATCGTTGTCGTTGTCGCGACTTTTCTTCTTCTCTTTTTTGCCTTTGGCTGAAATGGGCTCATTGGCCATAGATTTCTCGTTAAAGTCCCGACGTCGTTGTCCTTGGGGCTTCTCGTTGACGACCGTTCGGTCCGAAGTTGAGGATCTGCTGGGTCTGACCTGGTCCGGCTTGTCGGCATGATCTGGATGAACCCTTCCGACCTCAAAGTCTCGAGGACCGCCATGTAACCGATTGTCTTTGGCTTGTAAATCGGCGAGAATACCAGAAAAGGGAGTGACACCTATGCCTGCACCAACCTGAAGTTCGTCAATACAGTTCACCCAAGCGATATAGCTTACCAATATGGTATGGGAGAAATCGTAGAACCTCTCCGCCGGTGCACCAAAGGGTCCGTTGAGTCCAATCTTGATGTCCGCCTCCGATTGTCCATCTGGGACGAGCTCTCGAAGACGCTTCGTCCAGTTCCCATCCGTCTTGATATGAAGCTGTACTTGACGTTCAAGACAAACTGAGATGGTGAATGGATGCCATTGGAAGAAGCTGAGTTTCGGAACTTGTAGAAAGACGTATTGACCAGGTCGATACTTCCAAACCCTTTCTGTTGGGATATCGGCTCGGATCTCGACCGTTTCGTGATCGAGTATACGGATCGTAGCAGGTAGAGGTCGGAATCCGACAAAGAGTCGAATGACTCGTTCGACGAGGACCAGCAAAGTAGGGAAAGCCAGGAAGTATCCTAGCATCGGCCATTGAAGTAGAGCGGCGGTACCGTGGGCGCACAAGAGACCAATTATGGGGTACATAAGCAGATGACCGAGTTGGAATAGCTCGTAATTCCATCGTCGGACTTGAGGCATTGATAGAATCGCCAAAACGTAAAATAGACCCAGAGCGGTCAACCCGGTGAACCCAGGCAGACTTCGGACATAGTCGATGTATGGTCGCGGAACGAGATCTTGACCGACAACATTGGCGACGGCGGGCTCCCGGTCGACTCTCGATCCATACCTGAAGCTGGAAGAAAGATGTGCGATAGCGTGGACTGTGGCCAGAATGAGGGCGACGCATGAGATGACGATATGGAATCTCTGGGACAGATCCCAGTTGACGAATCGAGAGATATAGTACCACCTCCGGAGGAAGGTGGAGCAATAGCGAGACATGGAGAGGATGAGGAAGAACATTGTGGGGTAAATCGCACCGGCGCTTGCTTTTGCAATAACGACACCTGGTCCGAAGGCGGCTCGATACCGAGGTTGGGTGTATTTGATCAGTTCTGATGGTTAGTATGAGTGGATTGACGGATGAGAGCAGCCTGGTACTTACGCCATAGACCGAATGCCAGCATCATCGAAGCTACCAGTCCGATGAACACGATTTCCGGTCCTCTGACCGACCAATAGCTCTTTAGCCTTCTGACCACCGTGAACCGTCGTAGGTATTCCGCTTCCGCCTCCTCGCCCTCTGACTCCTGCTTAGTACTGGGTATACCCCACCCTTTGATCCTCGCTTCCATCTCCGCTCGGGGGATACTACCTGATTCGACGCCGATCAGAGACTTGAGAAAGGCATGCCTAGCCGCATCTTCTTTCGAATCGTGGTTGAGGTGGTGAGGTAAAGGATTGGGTGCAATTTCATCGTGGACTTGGTCGAGCTTCGTCTCGATCTCCTCGTACGAAATCTTGCCATCGTTGTTGTGGTCGAGATCGTCAAGGAATTCCTTGATCTCCTCGTCGCTGAGGGGTGTAACGTCATCGTCACCGACTATGGCGTCTCTGACCGACTCGACTGGGGATCGCATCCCTGCCAGTGATTGAGACGAAGCCATCGAAATGATGTGCTTGATTGGTCAAGAGCAAAGGTAGGAGTGAGAGGATGCATGCTCGTATCGGGTTGAGTGATTTACCGTAGGTGTTGTAAATCTTGATAGCGCCAAGACAAGAGACCAAGACATTCCCAAGACCGGCAACTTCTTGGGATTTTAAGCTTGAACGACGTCATCTGTGCCTGGAAGCAGATGCGGGTTCCTCTGTTTGACGCCAATCCCCCATCTTTCATTGGCCGACAACGCCTCTGACAAGCATGGCGGACATGGATCTCGGATGCGATCTGGGCAAAGGACTGTAAGTCCTGCTTGTGCATATCATGCACCAATATCATAACATACAAATACATCGATCATTTTACAAGTCACCGCTAAATGCCCCTTTTCAGAATGATGCCCGCCTTGCCGGCTTGACGGGCACCTTGTCCTTGTTCAACTGCTTGAAGAACTCCTCCCGTTTGTTGCCATGAAGGTTGAGGTGCTCCGCGACTTCTTGCTCAGGTACTTGGGCAAGCCATTGTTCGGTGGAAAAGTCTTCGAACTTAGGTGCTCTAAACATCTCGAGCATCTCGAGCTCGCCGTGGCCAATATTTTCGACATAGTGGGCGTTGTTCTTTGGTACGATACCGACATCACCGGCCATATAGTTGAATGTTCTAGCTTTACCGGAAGAAGCAAAGATCGTAACACGAGCGTGACCTTTGAGGAAGAAGCTCCACTCGTCTGCATTGGGGTGCCAATGCATTTCTCGCATACCTCCTTCCTTGATCGTGACGTGAGCCGCAGCGGTCGTCTTTGATACCGGAAAGTTGGTCGAGTCGGTAATCCTGACCGTTCCGCCAGGGAATTCCATCGGCTTCTGGTCCAGCATTCGGTGACTGAAGCGGTGCTTGGACTGCCTGACCGATTCCTTGGCTGCATCAAGCGGTCCAGGATCGGTACCCTGGAAGATGTACTTTTCCTTCTGAGACAGGTTGTCGAACACTGAGGCGGATACTCGGAAGTTTTTGGCAAGGATCGATTTTGGTGTTCTGGCGAGGTAATCGGTCAACAAAAAGGTTGAATCCTCGGAAAAGTTTCCGTCGTCAAAGATGAGCAGGAATTCTACTCCCCGTTCTCCAAGTCCTGCTGTCAACTGTGTCCTTCGATGACGCATACCTTGAATTCCATGTGGACATCCGGTAGGGAAATACCACAGATCTCCCTCCTTGAGATCATCGATGTAGGTACCTCCTTCGGTGTCGAGAACAGTGATTCGGCATTCTCCCTAGTATCAGCGGAGGCCGTTATGGTGTTCTACCTTGATGATATAAGCCCATTCGCTCTCATTATGCCAATGCAGTTCTCGGTATACTCCTGGGCCAAGACGCATGTTGACACCTGCAAGCTCTTTGCTGGTGGGCAGTTCCCGCACCGTGGTCTCTCTGGCCCATCCTCCCTCTTCCAAACGCATGTGCGAATCGGTGAATGACCTAGGTATCAGACTATTTTTGGGATTGGGCTCACCATTTCATGTTGGGCATCTTGCCAGCATCGGTGACGGGTGGGAGGACGATATCGGGCTCTTGTCGAGCTCGGTCCGGATTCTGTGGTCCAAGGATGTCGTTACCGAAAGTACCTCTCTTTGGTACGGGTCTGGGACGTCAGCAAGAGCACCTTCGGATCGACCTACACTCCATTCTTGATTACTGAATGAGACTTGGTCGCGGCGCGTCGCTCATCAAGCACACTCTCCAGTAGACCTATCTGGTCTTCGATCGATAGTGACTGAAAGCTCATGATAAAAGACAGCTAGGAGTGTTGAAGCAAGATGAGGGATGAATCGGGGACGTGAGCTTGGTCCCCGCAGTCGAATATGCTTAATGCAACCGGAGATAGCCGAAAGGCGTCACCGGCTCAGGGTCACCGTCTTGTTTTGTTCAATCACTTCGACCTACCAATCAATATCCTACTATCCTGCACGATGAGTGAAGCGCAGGAGTCGGAACTTGGCACGAGATCGAAGAGCTCATGGAAAGCCTACCTACAAGAAGAAGTCACCGCAGTGTGGGGAGACGCGGTCTTGATTGTTGGCTGTTTCGCAACTGGGCTCCTCGATTCGGCGGTATTCAACGTATGGTCCTGCTTCGTCAGTATGCAGACGGGTGAGGGAGTTTCTCCGCGTCCATGATCATTACTGACCACTAGGTAACACGGTATATGCCGGTCTTGGTGTATCTGGACAACCCTTGTCCCAACCATGGAGATGGAGCAAATCGGGAACCTCGATCCTCAGTTTCGTCATCGGATCTTTTCTCTTCTCAAGACTCATGCGGTACCTCGACCCTCTTCGACGCTCGACGATGTTCATCTCCATCTTCCTCCAGAGTCTCCTCACTGCAGTCGCTGCTCTTCTATCAACGTTATCAATCGTTCCACCCGATGCTGGCGAAATCATTCCCGGCAATTTCATCGTCCTCCTCCCTGTCGTACTTCTCTCGATACAAGCCGGAGGTCAATGTGTCGTGTCTCGATTCTTGGGTTACAATGAGCTACCTTCCATCGTCCTGACATCCGCCTACTGCGATCTAGCTATGGATGAAAAGGCTTTTGCAGGAGTTGCAGAGAATGCGAAAAGGAATAGGCGGATACTCAGTATGGTCATGGTGTTTGCTGGAGCAGTCATTGGTGGTTTCATGACAAAAAGTGGAGTAATTGGGCCGACCCTATGGGCCGTGGCAGCGATCAAGCTGGGTATGGCAGGAATATGGCTGATATGGCGGTCGAAGGATGGTGCTGTACGACTGGATTAGCCCTTGGACCGGTAGTTGTATGGTGTATTGGATGCATGTCGTGCTGTAACAACATGGCGTTCGTTTTGAGGGAGAGGATGAAACATCATTCACGAACGTGACGTTGATTTTCGCAAGCAGAAATCAATATGAATGACCAGTGAGGGCGGGGACACTGATCTGAAAGGTAGGGCATCGCATCGTCGATGTACATTCTACAGGGTCTACAACAAAAGAACATCCAATCTGGTTCCCAGCATACAACATCGAGTCTGACTATTGCGCCTCGCCAATGGTACGCAAGTCACTTCTCAGCCTTCCAGTTCGGGCCAAAAGAAATCGCTCGCTCCTTGAAGGAAAGAGAGGTCGAGATCTCCATCAAACAATCCGGGCAGCTCATCCGAAGTCTCCGTTCGCAGGGACTGGCCGCCTGTACCGAGCAGAGATCGACTCTCAGCTTCGGCCAGTCTACGCTCCACTGCGTGAAAAAGTTGTTGACCGGTCGTGGACAGCCTACTGCTTAACGGCCGTATCAGATCGATAGTTGACCTGACTAGTTGATCTGATACGTAAGCCTAGGTGTCGATTCGATGGATGCGGGTGAAGGAGATTTACCAGGCAGCGAAACAGCAATCGCGCTGATCAACAGCGTATTCAGCAGGAAAGTCGGCCATCGAACCACGGTCGTTGACCAAAGTGAATTTGCGCTCCTGAGGTATTCCTTGGCCGCTCGCGAGACCACATCTTGATCCGAGGCTAAAGTCTGCATAGTGTATGCGCCCAGTATGACGGTGGCCGCTTGATGGTAGATTGTGACAAGATCCGCCAGGAAACGATGCGGGGACTGATCGACGAGGGGTTCTGATGGATGGGCTGTCGAGTCAGGAGTGTGCGTAGCAATACGGAAGGGTACATACGATCAAAGTGATTAACGTGTTGCTCTTTCCACCGAGTCAACTCGGCCCCACTCGAGCGGAGCACGGCAGTCTCAGCAAAAGGTATATTGATCCTCGGGTACGTAAAGCCATTGAGAGCCAGCGGCACCACTCCGACAAACGATGTTAGCGACCGGGACAGGACGCCAAGAATGCCAAACAAGTCGTTGAATGCCTCAAAAAAGATGTGAACAGGTTGGCGAGCTGGGACCAAGGAAGGGGGTATATCGGACACAGCTTGGGGAGAGAGATCGAGTATGCAGTGCGAGACAACTGTGGTCTGCTTTCGTCAGCTAGATCGACACACAAGTCACACAGGTACACTGACCTGCAGAAAGTTCCAGACTCGCTGACTCCGCAGATCTGCAGTGTTTGGATTGAGTGTTGCTAGGAAAAGCCCGTAGATGAGCCCAGATGATGCTGTCGTACCCTCCCAGAACCATGTCCTAGCAATACACAGCGCGACAACATCATCCCAGCCCTGATCGCTGTGACCGCGCAGCAACCCCTGAACTCGGTGGTGAAAGATCTCCAGCCACTGCGCATGATGTTTCGCAAGCCGACCGGATGCCCGAGACGCAGATGCAGTAGCAATACTGGCCAGTAGCAGTGGAGAGGGGGATGTTGGTACGGGATGCGGTATGAAGCCGTGGTACAGGGCTAGATCGTTGTAGAAGCTAGTCTTGTCAGATTATCCGAGAGGTAGAGTAGCGACGCACAAATCCCATAACAGGACTGCCTCCTCTACAGAGACAGCACATGAGTCGGCCCCCTTCAACTCGTCGAATGGATTCACCAAGGCGATCCGTAGCTCACCCAGTCGGGCAGGAAGTTGGAGCGGACCTGCACTTTCGTCCAATAATGCGCTTGACGATATCTGGAAAGCTTCGTTCTCCGACGTGTTCCGATGGCCATAGTTTGTCGGCCTCTCCGAGCGGACCTCATTCAACTGTTCCTGTAAGACTCTCAACCTCTGCTCCACGGATTGCTGCCTTTACGATCAGCGTTATTACAGGGTTTGGTGTATCGTCATACCACTGTAGGTCGCTGGCAGTTATGGCGGCATTTGCGCGAGGCCGTATAGTACACTCCAAGCTATCCTGGCGACATCTGTAGCATCAGCTGGTGCCACGATGTCCACCATCAGGATCAAATGAACGCACCTTGAACAGGGTACCCCAGGCGTTCCGTCGCACTATCGGATGTTTCAGTTTATGCTTTCACACTGCATGCCAGATACTGACTCGAAGTTTTTGACGCCGGCACTGTAGACATGCGACAGATCGTTTGGTCCGGCTGGATGAGCATGCCGCTGTACTCATATGCAACAAGTGAGATGATGGTTGAGAGCGACTCGGGCGGTCAACACCGGCAGTTCTGCCGCTCCGGTCAGTTTACCGAAACCGCCGAAATCGCCGAGAGTGCCGATCAAAGCTTTCCTGTCGGCCAAACATCCGATTGTTGCCCAGTACACTATGAACATGGGGGCCAAGGCCATTCCTCGATCCTTGTCAGCGACTGTATAACGATGGTTTCGCTCTCTGTCATCGGGCTCAATTGTGGTACCAGTATAGATGGTAAGTCGTAAGGCTCAATCCGAATGATCAGAGCTCATCTCCCACAGCTGTTGATGTGGTTCACGTGATCATCGAATCGGTTGAATCTACTCCAGATGTCATCATGCACCTACAATCCTACTACGAATATCCCGTGCCGAGCCTCTTGCGGAAACGCATCCTCCACCTCTGTCGTCTGGGAGCCGACACCACTCTAGAGGAGATATGTGACTTGAACTTCGAACTCGGAGAGATGTTTGTGGCCGCCATCCGCGCTAGTGGAACACCTCTCGATCAAGTGGACCTCGTAGCAAGTCATGGCTCGACACTGTGGCACTCGCCAGACTCAGTCAACAGGGGTGCCGGGTTTTGCAAAGGGGAGCGCAGGATGGCGACCCTCCAAATGGGGGAAAGCTCGGTTCTCGCGTACGAGACAGGCCTGTAAATCATCGAAACCCATCTACCCGGCTGTGCTGATCGATATAGTACCGTCGTCAACGACTTTCGGGTTGGTGAATTGGCTAGAGGTCGCATGGGAGCACCACTATCTGGCTTTTTTGAAGCGGCACTTCTCCGACATCCTTCGAAACTGCGAGTCAGCCAGAATCTGGGAGGAATGGGTAACGTAACCGTTGTACCACCAGAGTCATCGTCAACTGCCGACTATATTGCTTTCGATACTGGGCCAGGGAACGTTCTCATCGACGCGGCCGTCAGAGACATCACGAATGGGCTTCAGCACTACGATAAAGATGGACTTTTGGGAGCGGCCGGCGAAAGCGAAGTCGATGAGATGTTCATTCAGGACTTTATCGACAGAGTCGGCTTCTTTGCTCAGCCTCCACCCAAGACAACCGGGCGAGAGTTGTTCTCAGACGACGTGGCCCGACGGTTAGTGAGGGAACTGCGTCTCAAGGGCGTCTCTGATGGAGGAATCATCGCCAATATCACTCACCTTACCGGGGAAACCGTCGCACAGGCATACGAGCGCTATGTCATTCCGATGTACGGCAACATCGACGAGATTTACGTTTGCGGTGGGGGCGCTCGGAACCCGAATTTGATCAAGTTCCTTCAGCGACGATTCCCGCTCTCACGGGTCGACAACCTCGAACGAGCTCCTCTGACTCTCGCCCCGCACCGACCAGAACTCAAAGCGCCTTCATGTGACGGTGCTCAGGCAGAAGCCCTGAATGGATGCGAATCACCTCTGGGAATCCCGGCCGATGCAAAGGAAGCTTTGCTTTTCGCAGTCCTCGGCTTCTTGTGTATATGTGGGCGTTCTATCACAGTTGCAAGCAACGAGAGCAACAGTGAGGAGGCTGTCCTGGGAAAGATCACGCCAGGTTCCAATTACATCTCTCTCTCGCGAACCGCCACGGCGGGGACTGCGTTGACTAATCAATTGGAACATATATACTTTGTGTAGATCTACACATACTACTGCCATGTACATGTATGTTGAATTCTAGACTCACGTCTAACAAATGGCTCGAAGTGCGTATGCAAATTTCTGCTCCTGCCAATAATCAAGGCACCTTCACACGCTAGGGTCCCCGGCATGACGGATGTACGAGACCCCGCTGATCCCGCCGGTGTTATGTCCACACAGCTGAGCCTGAGTACAGGTACAGATATCATCAAACATAATCATACGTCATGCAGTGCAGTCTTCAAAACTCCTGCGGCGAGAGCTAGTCGATCACTCGCTTCTGCCAACGAACAGCCCCACCGCGCCATGATTGCGGCTAGCTTGACTCCCCCTGCCTGCTCAATCAAACGAGATACCGCTTCATCGTCCTCGAGGTCGAATCCTTCCGAAGCCAAACGAGCCACATCGTGGCTCTCTGGCAGTGATTGTAATATCGATCGAAAGATTCCTCGAGCCCTTATCTCCAATTTGTGATTGGAAGTCTTGACGTCCACCATCTGAGGGCCGATCAGCTTCTTGCATCAGCTCTGCCGACTCACTAAATTCCCATACGTCTTTCCTATGCGAATCATCACCCCAGTTGACATCATATTCAAGATCTACAATAAGCGGACGCCAAAGGACCAGCTTACCAGCTTGGTAGCGGTTCCGGCTTTCATCCTGGTACTGCCGGTCACCACTTCGGGACCCATCACTGCTTCCACGACTACGGCGCAATTGCCATCCAGCCTCAGACGACTAGGAGAGGTACATGCGATACCGGCGGTGTAACATCCCAGAGACTTAGCGTATTCGATACCGCCCAGGACCCAAGGAGTGCGACCACTTGATGCGATACCAATCACACTATCCTGGTAATTGAGGGCAGGTGACAAAGCAGCCATAACGGCTGGGGCATCTCTCCGATCGTCCTCGGCGCCCTCTACTGGATGTCGAAGCGCAAAATCTCCCCCAGCGATGAGACTGATGATCAGCACAGCTCTCAAGATAGAGTATAGTGTACCCAATAAATAGGTCTGCACGTGCAGAGTAAGTTGGTGGACTGTTGTGTCAGTGTGCATCCCTCCAAGACGAGAACCAACATTTCAGAAGCGTCTAGCACGCCGAGCCTGCCACTGGTACCAGCACCGAGATAAATGACTCTTCCACCCTGCTTGACGCGTTCTACGAGGGCATCGATTACCAGGGCGATGGTAGGGATATGAGGCCGGACAAGCAAAGGGACCGAGATGTCTTCCTGGTTGACGATCTCTGCGTGATTTCAGCTCAGTAGGTATGGTGGGCAAGGGAATGACTGACCACAGATTTCCAGCGTCGATGCGACATCAATCTGCGCGCTAGCGCTATTTTGACCTTCAGTCTGCAGCTCCAAGACTTCAGACATGATGAACCCGGAGTAGGTGACAGCCAATAAAGAACAAGTCTGGCTACTTGGGTTAAGATACGGGTTCGACTCCTCGCCGAAGATTGCCAGTATGGTATGTGGGGCTCGGCAATTTCGCCGACATCGCCTGTCTCTGCCGGCGAGAACATGTATATAACGTAACCGCGCTTCCGTCTTCGCTTATCTCAATCACCTCTACATCAACAATGTCGTGGCTACAAACATTACGCATCGCGGTCTGGGGAGAGCGAGCAGAGACCGCGCTGGAGCGCAAGGTATGGTGCCGCAATGGCCTGGGCAAGCGACTGACGCTTCAGCTCGTTCGAAAACTGGACTTTTACATTCTTACCTACTGCTGTGTCTCGTTCTTCTTCAACTACTTGGGTGAGTTCCACCTACCACCTCTTGATACGACACTTGTTAATCTTCAGACCGGGCCGCACTAGCCAATGCGTGAATGAATGCGCAGGCCTATCTCGGACGGTTGTGCTGATGAGTTAGCTACGTATCTGGACTCAAGGAGGATCTCAATTTTCAGGGCGCCCAATACAATGTAGTGGTCACCTGTCTCACCGTAGGGTGTAAGTGACATGTTTAGCACCGTACTGAACGTGTACTGATCATATCAGACATCATCGGAGGCCCCATACATGGCTTGATTATTCAGAAGATCGTAAGTCCCGCAGTTGCCAGCCGGACCAGCCGGACTGATTAGACAGTCTCCGCGTATCTGGTTCTCATCCATGTGTTTGGTCTGGGCCGCTCTCACCATGTTGGTCCTACATCACTTTGACACGGTGTACCGCTGACCTTGAAGGATATGTGCCGCGGCTTCAAAGTATCAGCACCTCTGCGTGATCCGCTTCTTTCAAGGAATGGCAGAGGCGTCCACATACTCTGGGACAAATTACATCATCGGCTCGTGGTACAAACCTCACGAGATCGGCAAGAGAACGGGTCTATTCGCTGCTTCAGGTATGGCTGGAACGATGTTTGCCGGGATCATGATGACCGCTATCTACAAGACGGTCGATGGCCACCTCGGCTTGGCAGGATGGCGATGGGTGAGTACATCTGTCTCGCCTATTGTATGGTTCTAAGACCCAGCTGTTCATCATCCTGGGTGTCATCACCATCCCGATCGCAATGTTCGGCTTCCTGTCCTTTCCTGACCTACCGGAGACTACCCAAGCCAAGTGGCTAAATGCTGAAGAGCGACACTTTGCGATCTCGCGTCTTCCTCAAAGAGTCAAGGACGCCAAGGGCCATCAGCTGGGATGGTCGCTCATCCGTCGAGTCTTGCTATCTCCGATATTGTGAGTTCGACTTACACTACAAAATTCGCACCGGGGTTGACCGAACCCAGCTGGACATTCACCATACTTTGGGTCATTGGCGGGGCCCTCGAATCTTTCTCGATCCAGATTTGCATGTTACTGTTCATGAAAGCAGTCGGTCGCTACTCGGTTCCACAGAACAACACGTACCCTTTGGGTATCACTGCGATAGGTAGGGCCCTAAGTAGTCATATCGTGATCACACTGATGCTCAGGTATCGTGTGTACTTTGGCCACGGCCATTTTAATCGATGCGACTGGGCGGCACCTGCCATGGGGTCTCGTCGCTTGCGGCCTACAGGTCGTATCGTGTATCTTGCTCCTCGTTTGGAGTCTCCCGATCTCGGCCAAGCTTGCAGCGTACTGTGAGTGCACCTCAATTGCCCTCTGTCCAGATACCTCTGACTTCAACAGACATCGCGGGCACCGCATACATGATTCAGCCAGTCTGTTTCACTTGGGCAAACAAAACTTTAGCAAAGACAGGGGACGACGCCATGCGAGCTCTCACATTGTACTCGATGAACTCTGCCTCCTCCGTCTTGTTCGCGTAAGTGTCAGATGGATTCGAAGGCGGTGCTCTGACGATTAGTTTCTGGGGGATTACCCTATATCCAGCCTCCGATGCCCCCCGGTTCTTCAAAGGGACCATCGCCATGGTCGCGGTGATCGTCGTACTGGTGCTGTGGCTTCTGTTGACATGGCGGGTAGAGATCATTGTAAAAAAACGTTTCGCAGCTGCGATCGCCAGAGAAGAGACTGAGACGGTTGATGAGTACGCACTCGAAAATGGCAAAATCGTGGCAGGACCGGGAAAAGATGGTCTCGCACCTAGACTGGAAAGCGTCCCTCGTATCTAGTCCATAGTTCTTTTTAACGACCGACGGTCATTTGTCGTAGGTCCATTGTACTCGATGCGTATGAATATACATGTATGGCGATTTCAGGAAGCCACCCAACATCTCTTGCATGGAAATTTCGTGATCGTTCAACGCCGTACATGACTTCGCCTCCGAACGTCGATGCATATCGCTGCCGAAGTGCAGCTACTCCGAATGATAGGTCTGTTTCGGCAGTCGAACAAATGAGGCCACGATGACCACAGCAAGTCCCGCCATTCCAACCCCTGCATAAAACGCGGCCCGATAGGCTTCGAGCTCGGTCCCTGTGGAACCCTTGATGTATCGCTCGACCGTACCTGCGATTCCGAGTCCAATCGAAAGTCTAACAAGTCGTCAGCGGCCTCCACTTACTTAGAACCCCTGAGCGTACGAGTAATTGGTGATCATCGAGACGACTCCTCCAGCAATGCCTTGAAATTCGAATGGAACAGAATTGGACACGATGAGTTGACCAGTCGCGAAACTCAGATCTACCCATTATCAGCGGTACCTCGGATCGTTGAATCAAGTTTACTGACCTGGTCCAAAGATAACTACAATCAGACTCGTGAATGTCAAAGCCCAGTACGAGCCCTCTTGCTGGGTGAAAGCAGCCAGGAGGATGCCGATAAAAAATGCCACCATCGACGCAAGGAAAATGAGATCTCCTCGGTATCGAGTGATAAGCATTGGGACCAGAAGCGCTGCGATTACACCTAACATAGTCAGCGCTTCATTCTCGACCCGAGAGCAAGTCTACCCGTCGGAGCTATTGGGGCAAGCTGTGCTGCGACCAGGAGCGCATTATCGTTACCCCGTACATGTCGAATACTGCGAAGTGAGCTCACGCTAAACAGCTTAGGCTCACAAGTTGACGGTGTAGAATAAGAAGACGCCAAAGCTCATCCACCCGAGCCAGAGCGAAAGGTACACGAGAAGTGAAGTCCTTTGCAAGACTTCGATCGGTATCAGTGCTTTCGGGCCCATGTGTTTTGCCCATAGATAAAATGCAAGCCCGAAAACCGCAGAAACAAAAAGTATTGCCCAGACGTAGCTCTCGGCCCAGCCTGTGATCGGAGCTTGATTCCAAGCGAAATTGAAGAGGCCAAGGGAGAAGGCGAGTAGCATCAGGCCGATATAGTCGAAAGACCTCAGCGAGCGCGCAGGCGGATCGGCCGGGAGCAGGAGAGCTCCGGACCCCAGCAAGAGACAAGTCAAGATCGAGCTGGAAATTGAGCACCGCCAGTTTCGAGGTACTTACAGGAACCACCATATCCAGGCCGGCTCCACCAGTACTGCAAAGATGGCGCCGATTGATCCTCCCGAGATGAAGCCGATTGGTGCCAAAGCGCCGAGTGCTGCGAAAATTCTACTACGGACTCGCCCTGGAGGGTAGGCACGCCCTAGCAGAGCGACAGCGTTGGGAACTGAATGTCAGATCGTGGACAGAACTCCACTTACGTGAGCAAGCTACGCCCAACCCGGCGAGTCCCCTTAAAACATCGAGTTGTATACGGCTCTGGCAGAATCCGCTACCTAAAGCGGACGCGGCGATGATTATGTAGCCTGCCATCCACATGCGTTTCGGTCCGCTATCGCGAATTAGCGAGCTCATTTGGTAATGCACAACAAGGTCATACCATAAGTCACCCAGTCGTCCGGCAGGAATAAGGAACATGCCCACAGTCAAGCTGTATGTCAGCCGTTTCCCCAAAATCGAAATTCAAGGTTTTTTTTCAACTCACCCGTAGCTCGCTACCATCCAGCTCAACTCACCTGGGTCACTGGTACCCAGTGATCGTCCGATCTCCTCCAAGGGCACTAGGACAATGCCCAATTGTGCTTGGGCCAGCAGCTGAGCGCTGCAGCATAGTAAGACGAATCCGGCTTGGTACCATGTGGGTTTTGAGCGGATGTCGACGCCAGTTTCAGCGACAGCAGGTGGTTCATCTGTGTTCATTGTCGGTGAAGGAACCCATATGTATGCGAGACAGTCGTATGTAGTACATTATCGTATCTTGTTCGCTGTGTTTGGCTGAGAGAGATAGAACGGGATGCGAGCAAACCTGCCGCGAGTTTAGCCTGCATATCGGTGGGTTTTGCTGGTTCCTGAATGATTATTCATCAGCCGTGGACCGGCTCGTGGCATTTCACAATCCCGCTTACAAGTACGACTTCTGCATGACTGGCTGTCTGTTACTCTACGCTCTATGATCTCTAATATATTGCACGGCCTGGCTTGCTGGATGCGAATCTAATTAAGCAACACTGCTCGATAATAGATGTCGCCCTTCTCGAGCTTATCCATAGCGTTCTTGAGACCCTCCTCAGACATTGGGAACTTTTCAACAATTGGCTTGATGCCGTGTAGTGCCGCAAAGTCGAGCATTTGTCGGTGGTGAGCTCGGGTAGCGACAAGGGAGCCTTGAATCGTGATACCCTTGACGAGCAGAGGCATATAAGGCATGCTGAGCTTGTCGTCCGAGACCGAGAGGGGGAAAATGGTGGATCGGGTGGAGAGAAGGGGTAAAATCTGCTCCCAGTCGGGCTGTGCCGAGGTGGTGACGAGAAGACGGGTGATAGGGTGGTCCAGCTGGGTGTCCTGGCCGAGGTTTGCAGTCGCGATGAACTCGTGTGCACCCAAGTCGAGGGCCTCCTGCTTCTTTCGGTCAGACCTCGATAAAACAATGACTCGGCAGCCGAGTTTAGCGGCGAATTGGATGGCGAGATGACCGAGACCACCGACACCCATCACTCCGACGACGTCGGACGATTGGACGCCTTGGAGGGCGGTAAAGACAGTTGCACCACCGCATTGCTAAGAATCAGCGACTACAGACTGGATTTTGACTAACCAGAGGTGCTGCATGCTCATCGGCAATGTTGTCGGGCAACTTAAACAAGAATCCTTCCTTCCAGACGGCACCATCGGAGAAACTGCCTTGATCAAGGTTGGCGTATCCGTAGAGCTTTCGCTCGGCACAGAAAGTATTCCAGCCCTCCAAGCAATCCTTGCAGTGACCACAGGCATCGTGCATGTAGCCCCAACCGACACGGTCGCCAACCTTCAGCTCCTTGGTCTCGGGACCTAGCTCCTCAACAATACCGACACCTTCGTGTCCTAGACCCATGTCGGCATGTGCGTAGTGCAAGTCTACTATTAGCGCATGTCAACCCGTCATGACTCACCGGTACCACAAAGTCCCGAAGCGGTGACCTTGATCCTAACCTGATCCTCCTTCAACTCCGCAGGTCGAGTGGTCGAGCTCTTCTTGGGACCGCCTTCCTTTGAGCCTTTGTATACGGTGAAAGTAGGCATCGTTGTATGTACGTGATGTGTATTGGAGAACTTCTCAAGTGTCGGTGTCGTTTATGTATAAATGCGTGTCCATGCAAATTTCGGAAAGGTGGAGGTCACATCGTCATTTTGGCATTCGCAGCTCAGGGCTTTTCGCTTAGCGTTGATTGCCGCCGATCTGCTTAATCATCTTTTCTACTTAGTTTGTTTGTCAAGTCGGGTAAGTTAGATGATCTGCAAGGCCTGACCATCATTGGTGATTTACTGTGCGGTCTCACGGATGTCCATCAGCAGCCGGGATAGATTGATTAAAGATCAGTAAGAAGCTTCGAGATCAAACGAGTCGCCTCTTCCGAATCCGCTTATCAAGCTCCGGCTCCGCAGCCAGTAGCAGGCCCACACATTTTCCGCGGACAGACGACATTTCCCACGGTGGATCAATACCGCTAAGTAGTAATGAGATGAGATGTCCATTTGCGGCTAATACAACTCCACCACTTACGCAGCGGGACTCCCTTCGCTCCCTCATTTGCTGGACTCGAAGCCAAGCCAACATTTATCGCCCCTTTTGGAGGGGTATCAACACGCCAAGAAAATTTCGAATACGCCTCCACTTTCCTCCCCGGCGGCAGAGCCCGTGACCGGTGGAGGCGCGCTTTTCATCTTTCAACCCTGCCAAGCTTGGGCACCGTCAAGTCCAGCTCGGACTGGGCGGACTCCCTCACCATTGTACGAGCGTAAACATGCGGAGCCGTCTTGGCGATGAAGGTGAAAATAGTATAAGACCAAGGCAAGCGTATGGATCGCCCAAACAAACATCAACCTACAATGGCCGAAACTAAAGCCTCGAAACATCTTGACCAAGTCCAATTGGAAGGAGACTCACTTCCGTCGCCTGAAGTCCAAGCAGGGAGAAACATTGTTCAAAACCCTTTGAAGGTACGGCAACACTGCTGGGCGACACTGATCTCTAGCGTCACGACAAGGAGAGAGTCATTGTGGATGCCCAGGAGTTTGCCAAAACTCACGGTCTAGCTGAGCACAGCGATCTCTTTGGCCGAGCCGCGCTCGTTGCCCGAGACAACGACTTCACCGCCATACCGGAGCTCGATGCAGACGAAGTGACCGCTCTTCAATATGAAAAGGACCACAAATGGCACGGTACAAAGATGCTCTGGTACTCCATCGGTCTATGTGCTGTAGGTGCTGCGACTCAAGGTGAGGAATCCTGAGTGACTGTATGTGACATATGCTGATGGAAGGATGGGATCAAACTGGATCGAACGGTGCCAACCTATCCTTCCCCCAAGTGTTTGGTATTGATGGGCCGGGACGTGGAGAATGGATCGTTGGCTTGATCAACTCTATCATTTACCTCACTGCGTACGTACCGCTAAATGATGACGCTGATCTCCAGCGGTCTCATTGGTGCTTTCATCGTCGATCCCCTCAACCACTACTTTGGTAGACGTGGAGAAATCTTCATCACTGGAATCATCCTCGTTGCTACTCCTATCGGTTCAGGCTTTGCCCAGACATGGGAACAGCTGTTCGCCATCCGATTCGTTATGGGTATTGGAATCGGTGCCAAAAATGCTACAGTACCTATCTTCTCATCCGAGCTCGCGCCTGCCCGTACTCGTGGTGCCCTCGTCATGTTTTGGCAACTCTGGGTTGTTGCCGGCATCTTCCTCGGGTTCTCGGCAAACGTCATCGTCAAGGACACCGGTGCCATCGCCTGGCGTCTCCAACTCGGTTCTGCGTTTATTCCAGCCTTAGTGCTAGTCCTGGGAGTCTACTTCTGTCCGGAATCTCCTCGATGGCTGATGAAACATGGCAAGTACGACAAAGCTTTCCAATCCTTCTTGAAGATCCGAGCGCATCCGATCATCGCTGCCAGGGATTACTACTACTCTTATGTGATCTACGAACAAGAGAAGGCGGTAGCGGGTGGAGGCAGCTACTTCACTCGTATGCGTGACATTTTTACTATTCCCAGAATCCGCAGGGCCAACTACGGTGCATCAACAGTCATGATCGCCCAGCAAATGTGTGGAATCAACAGTGAGTGACTGTCTTCTGTATCTCGCTCACGCTAGTCATCTCGTTCTACAGTAGTACCATTTTCGAAGATGTTGGGTACAGCCCTACGCAAGCATTGTACGCCTCACTCGGGTACGGAGCGGTGCAGGTGGTCTTCACAATCCCGACTTTGTTCTTGATCGATCCCGTCGGACGAAGGCGTCTTTGTCTTATCGTTAGTCCCTCGAAAGACACATTGCACACATCGCTGACAGCCAGACGTTCCCGCTCATGTGTATCTTCCTGTTGGCGGCCGGTCTTTCCCTTTTGAACACCAGCGGTAGTCAAGCCTCCCAGATCGGTCCCGTCGTCCTCTTCGTCTATCTCTTTACGATCGCATACTCTCTCGGGGAAGGTCCTGTCGCTTTCCAGTATTCCGCCGAGGTATTCCCAACGATTCAACGAGAGCAGGGCATGGCTTGGGTCGTTTGCATCAACAACACTTTCGGTATGTCGATTATGTCCCGATGGAGCTAAAGTTCAGCTGGAATCCTTGGTTTGACTTTCCCGCGAATGCGAACTGTGATGACTCCTACGGGGGCTTGTAAGTCTGATTGCTGACTTCATCGCTGATGAACAGTCGGTTTTTACGCCGGTCTCAACTTGATTGCTTGGTTCATGATCTTTGCGTTCGTGCGAGAGGTCAGTGCCATTTCGCCAAAAAACCAGTAGCTGCTAATGGCCAGACCAAGCAACTCACATTGGAAGAGCTAGACCGTATGTAAACACTCCATGGACGGCACTGACATCCAGAGGTCTTTGAGGTCCCGACATCCCAATTCTTATCGTGAGTCACTTTGCACTGTTACCCTACCCGCTCCTGACGATGTAGCTACGAATCAAAAGTGCGAACCCCCTGGTTTTTCAAGCGATACTTCCTCTTCCAGAAGCACCTTCCCGCTCCACCTCCTATCATTGCGACCGAGGACCAGAAGAATGACCACGAGATGGCGAGCAGATAAGCGACGTGAGGGTGGACATATGAGGCGGTCTCCAAATTCGTTGGTCATGATCAGTTTCATAATTAGTCGTTAGTCGTTGATTCGTTAATCATGGCACGAACATCTAGCTTCGATGCACACTTGCACGATCCGTTGTGTGGTGATCGAATAGGCGGCAGCTGCGTAGCAAATCAATGACGTGGTGTTTACACAACCGAGCACACATCGTCCCTGTTCGCCGTCAACCAGAGGATGAAGGTACCTACTTCATTACGGAGAGCGAATGCTGCAGATATGTTCTGCATGTCAAGACATCTGTCAAGACTTCGTGACTTGTCTATCGCGGAATGTACGCGACAACGCAGAGATGCAGAGGAGCGATGACCATACATACATACGAGGGACGTCGAAGTGACTGGTTCCCTCTTTTGTACTGTAGCCATTCGGCCCCATGGTGTTCAACCGGCGAGCGGCCCTGGGCCCCATTCGGCATTCAGATTGAAAGCACCCAACCAGTCTTCGGGTAGAGCAGCGAACAGAGCTTCAAAGTCCATGTCAGGTATGAACCTATCGTTGTGATATTGTTCGTCTGCCATCTCGTACATCCTCTGCGGAAGCCCTCCGATGCTGTTCTTGATGCGCCCAATTGCCTTTTCCACAATGGGCACCATGTCATGATGCCACACTCCTCCTTGTTTGCGCATGTAGGATATCGATCTCTGCTGGACCGATACACTGACCACCGTCTGGAAATGGAGATACACGGGGAGAATCCCAAGGTCGGATTCGAGAAGCTCATTGAACAGCTCGAGTAGTGCAACGCTGTAGCGCAAAAGATTGACGCCAGTAAACGTCTGTCCACCAATACGCGTTTCGAGAGCTGTCGGTGTCGGGACGCGCTGGACGACGCAAGACAGGCGGAAGGCGACTGAGAAACGCAAAGCGTAAGCGTCATACATGCTCAACTCTGCGACTCAGTATGATTTGACGGTCATTGCGGACTTACTGCTGGCACCTTTCGTATCCGATTTCCATCGATCAAACTCCGCGGCAACAGGTGACCATGCATCCAACAAAGGCTTGACATCCGGTGCGCTAGTATGGCATTCAGCTTCGGCGATGCAGAGATCGTGTAGGATGGGCGCGAAAACAGCGACCAGGCGGGCTTCGAGGTTTACGTAGGCAATGGTCTGCGCGTAGTATTCGGGCATCCCGACAGGCATCTTGTCCGCCATCGAAAGAGCGAGTGTGGGTGACATGCCTTGCATCAAGCAGACACTGGGGATAAGCGAGATCGTTCATGCCATGTATGACCCACATATTGTACCGATTCTTGATCATCTCCCACTTTTGTCAGCCGAGAAACAAAAGACACTCACCAAAAGAAGCCTGTCAAGCTGAAGAGACCATTGAGGAAGCGTGATCCATTCGGACCTAATCCAGACTATCGATGCTGCGTCCCATCCCATGTTCTGCCCTACTGAGTACGCTAATGCGATGGTGCGGACGGCGGTCATTGGAGCGCGGGTCTTGTCGGTAGGGCTGGGAGCGAGGGAGAGGATGAGGAGAGCAAGTGGAACCTCAGGACCGACAGCACCCGAGGTAACTGCAAGTATCGCTTCTTCGATCAACGGCCATAGCTGTGGTGAAGGGGCGGCATGGGCTAATATAACGAGTTTAACGAAAGGGTGTGTCGGTACCGGGGTGGATGAAGACAGGTAAGGGGACAGCGGGAGCAGGCTCGAGAAGCGGTACTTGAAGCTATCTTAGTCAGTATATCAGCATCCCGCTGAAGCACGACTCACAGATGAAACGCCAGCTCCATCTCTTCCGCTGAAACTATTCCTCGCACCACTGGATCAGGATATCCAAGATCGGAAGCAACGTTAAAGACCCGTTCCGTTAAAGCGACCGACTGCCAGTGGAGGGTAGTGTATATCTCGTGTATACCGACTGGACGGACAGGTGCCGATGAGGAAGGAGTGTTCGCATGAGTGGCCGATCCCGAAGGTATTGTAGCCAAACTCGGACGAGTGAAGAGGTCATGTTCCAGCCGGTCTAACCTCTGCCGTAGGACCTGCCATTCGGCTTCCATCTCCGATAGTCTAGTGCGCGTTGTGTCATCCACCGTATGTACTGACCGAGGCTGTGGTTGTATCTCGGGCATGACCAAGGAGCAAGACTTGCTTTTCGATCGGCATCTCAGGCAGCCGTCGCGAGGGGAGACATCCTCGCATCTGGTCTTGGAGTTGACGCAAGCGAGACAGGCTCGATATACCTTTTGACGTTTTGAGGGACCGGCCTCGTCTTCGTGGGATGCAGAGCGCCGGGATGACATGAGTAAGGTATTGAAGACGTATGAGTGGTGTTGACGATATCAAATAACGCGAACGGAAACGCCCCGAAAGCGGTGTTGCCGCGTCGGGATCGCGTCATGTATCTAGTGGTTAAGTGAAAACGACTCGCGCATGTCCGGACTTGGGTCTTGTGGCAGAATTTGGCCTAAGTCCGTAATCACCTATTCTCTACAGCAACTCCAATACATGCATGCATCCATTCTGTCCTATCTAAAGTGCCATAAATCCTGCTTCTACAGCTAGCCCTGCAAAGATTCTATCGCAGCATGTCACGGTCCAGGGGTATCGGTCGAAGGAGGACAGGGCTAGAGGGGTTAGTTATACCTAAGGGGACTTACTA